>WNFC01001049.1_pt1 | contig 28358 bp, 24 predicted proteins | sample 5400541 | NCBI WGS metagenome assembly WNFC01 (sample SAMN13153342, study PRJNA577476) | soil metagenome | isolation source: 120 cm saprolite under Douglas fir tree site 2 hole 2 replicate 1 | place: USA:California | collected 2015-04-18
TTGTGGGTGGAATTCCAGCCAAGACGATCAAGGTGAAGTCCATTGCTCCCGAAGAATTGCGCAAAGCGATGGAGAAGCCTTAGCGGGATGCCAAAGGTTCGCCGTCGCCCCACAAGGCCACGCGGGGCGGCGCGAAGTGGCCTTTTTGCGTGTTAGTATCGAATCCAGCCCCGCATGACACTGCAACATGTGGATTATGTATTTAAGTTGATTGCATTTCTGTTTGCCATCAGCTTTCACGAGTCGGCGCACGCCTGGATGGCGAACCGCTGCGGCGACCCGACCGCGCGCATGCTGGGCCGGATCACGTTGAATCCGATTAAACATATTGATCCAGTTGGGACGGTGCTACTACCTCTGATCGCTCTGATCTACCACGTTCCAATGATGGGATGGGCGAAACCAACACCGGTCGATCCGCGCAATTTTCATAACCAGGTGCTGGACGATATTAAGACCTCGGTGGTCGGGCCAATCAGCAACTTCGTGATTGCCAGCGGGGCTCTGATAATTTTGATTGCGATCGCGCTAACCTCGCAGTTAGGCGCCGGGATCGTGAACCTTATCCCGTATGTGTATCCCGACCGGCTTGACGTGCTGGCGAATCAGACTAGTTCTTTCCTCATGCCGCTCAGCCTTCTGGTCTATGAGTTTTTGGTGATGAACGTCATATTGGCCGTTTTCAATCTGATTCCGGTGCCTCCGCTGGATGGCAGCCATGTCCTGCGGCATTTTCTGCCGGAACCAGTGTTGAAAGTCTATGACACGATTGGTTGGGTGGGTCTGGTCGCGTTGGTTTACCTTGGAGGTGGACTCCTCGGGCGCTTGATCTGGCCGGTCCTTGGACTCTTTGACTCCGTTTTGCTGTCGTTCACCAGGTCTCGCTGAGAGCAGATGACATCTTCCACCAAATCCCGCAAACGCGTGCTCAGTGGGATGCGCTCGACTGGAAAGCTGCATCTCGGAAACTACGTAGGCGCGCTCGACAACTGGGTGCGGATGCAGGATGAGTACCAATGCTTCTTTGAGGTGGCGGACTGGCACGCGCTGACAACCGACTACGCCGACACCTCCCGCGTGAAAGAGAATTCTCTAGAGGTCGCGCTGGATTGGCTGGCCGCTGGACTCGATCCAGAGAAGTCGGTCATCTTCATCCAGTCGCATGTGCCTGCGCATGCTGAACTGCACTTGCTGCTTTCCATGATAACGCCGTTAGGCTGGCTGGAGCGCGTTCCCACGTACAAGGAACAGCGGGACAACATTCAGGACAAAGACCTCGGGACTTATGGATTCCTGGGCTATCCCGTGCTTCAATCGGCGGACATTTTGATCTACAAGGCGGATGTGGTTCCGGTGGGCGAGGATCAGGTGGCGCACGTGGAGCTGACACGGGAGATTGCGCGGCGGTTCAATGGCTTCTACGGTAAGCCGTTGGAGGTATTTCCGGAGCCGCAGTCTCTCCTTACGCCTGCTGCCAAGCTACCCGGCACCGACGGACGCAAGATGTCGAAGTCGTACGGGAACACGATTCTGCTGACTGACCCGGAACCGGTCGTGCGGCAGAAGCTGAAGACGATGGTGACGGACCCGGCGCGCGTGCGGCGTTCGGACGCGGGCAATCCGGATGTTTGCCCGGTGGGGGATCTGCACAAGATTTTCAGCGACCGCGCAACCATGGACAAAGTGAACGAAGGCTGCCGGTCGGCGGGGATTGGCTGCATTGAGTGCAAGGGCTGGGCCGCCGACGCGCTGGTGAAACTCCTGAGTCCCATGCAGGAGAAGCGCAAGAAATATGAGGAGAATCCGCGGCTGGCCTGGGATATTCTGGAGGCTGGCACGGAACGGGCGCGGAGGGCGGCGGCTGAGACGATGCACGATGTGCGCGAGGCGATGGGAATGTCGCTCGCGTATGAGCCTGCAAAGGTAAAAAACGCCACATAGCAAGCCGAATGCAGATGATGGAAGAAACAAAAATCGTTAGCGGTGCTGATCGGTCGCCGGGCTCTGTCTCGCCGGGTGTAGTCGGGGAGCATAAGGCGGCCGCGAATACAGCTAACGCTTCAGGCCAGAAGGGATCCAAAAAAGAAGAGAGCGACTCTCCCTTTGCGGTCTCGGTCAGCGATGTTTATGAAGGCCCGCTAGACCTGCTGCTGGACCTGATCCGCAAGCAGGACATCGACATTTACGATATCCCCATTGGCCGCATCACGGCGCAGTATTTGGCCTACGTCGAAAAGATTCGCGAACTGGATGTTAACGTGGCTGCCGATTTCATTTACATGGCCGCCGTGCTGATTCACATTAAGTCGAAGATGCTGCTGCCGCGCGATCCGCTGGCGCCGGCTGAGGAACAAGACGACCCGCGGAACGAACTGGTTAACCGGCTGCTCGAGCATGAAAAATATAAGTCGGCTGCCCAGATGCTTTTGCAGAAGCAGCAGATCGAGGATGCCGTATTTTCGAATCCGTCCCTGAAAGAGTTCGCCGATGCTGAGGGGACCGATCCGGAGATTGCCGCCGATGTGATTGACCTGGTCAAGACGTTCCAGCAGGTTCTGGAACGGGTGCGCACGCGGCCTGTCCTCAATGTCGACGAGGAGACGGTCACCGTGGGCCAGATGATTGATTACCTGCGGCGGAGGCTTTCGCTGGAAGACCGGCCCATCCGGCTCAAGCAACTTTTGGTGCGGGTTCCCTCGCGGCAGGCGCTGGTTTGCATGTTTTTAGCCCTGCTCGAAATGGTGCGACTGCAGGCGATTCAGGTACGGCAGGATCGATTGTTCGGCGAGATCGCGGTGCGCAAGCATACCGGATTCGATGCAATCATGAGCGAGCAGGCGGCTGTGCGCGACGACTGGCGGTAAGAACGACTGGGTAGGAACGGAAGTTTGCCAACTGAATTCTATGAGTCTCAAAGCTCAACTCGAAGCCATCATTTACGCGGCGGAGACGCCGATTACGTTGGAACAGATGACGCAACTGGTGAAGGAAACCGTTATCGCGGCGGGTGCGGTCGATGACGCCGAGGTCAAGTCGCGGGTACGATCGAGCTTGGAAGCATTGATTGGTGAGTATGGCGGGCCCGATCATGGCATCGAAATCCGGCAGGTCGCTGGCGGATACCGGATGTCCACCAAGCCCGAGCAGCATGAAGTCGTGCGCGCCTTTGCCAAGAGCCTGAAGCCGCCGATTCGCCTGTCTCTTCCGGCGCTGGAGACTCTTGCCGTGATCGCCTACAAGCAACCTGTGACCGTGCCGGAAATCAACGATATTCGCGGCGTCGATTCCGGCGGAGTGATCGGCACACTGCTCGACCGCAAGCTGATTACGACCGCTGGGCGCAAACAGGTCATCGGGCGACCGATCCTTTATAAGACGACCAAAGAATTCCTGATGCGGTTCGGATTGAAGGACGTCAACGAACTTCCGAGCATGGAGGAGTTCGAAAAGTTGGTGGCGGAATCGTTTCAAGCAGAATTGATTCCGGCTGAAACGGCGGCAGCGGAGGCTTCGAGCACTTCGGCAGAATCGGAGGCGGACGCATTAGAGGAAAGCGACGCTCCGTCACGCGAGCCCAGCGCTCGAACCGCGGAGGCCAGGCATTCGGAGTCGGAAGAGATCGAGAAGTCTGCAACTGCCCGGGAAGAATGATCGTCGCAGAATGACCGCCATCGCGGATCGAAAGCCGTCCCATTATGCCCGCTGAGCGCCTGCAAAAAATCATCGCTGCTGCCGGAGTCGCTTCGCGGCGCAAGGCAGAGGAACTCATTGCGTCGGGGCACGTCCTTGTAAATGGCCAGGTGGTCAGCGAACTGGGGAGCAAGGCTGACCCGGAGACTGACCACATCCGCGTGAACGGAAAGCTCCTGCACGGAGCGCAGCGGCACGTGTACCTTTTGCTGAACAAGCCGAAGGGATACGTGACTACCATGAGCGACCCGCAGAAGCGTCCCACGGTGATGGACCTGATTCGCGGCGTAAAGGGGCGAGTCTACCCCGTGGGGCGGCTTGATTACGCCAGCGAAGGTCTGTTGATCCTCACGAACGACGGCGAACTCGCACACCGGTTGATGAAGGCGGCCTCGCATGTTCCCAAGACATATCTCGTCAAGGTGGCTGGGACTCCGAAGGAAGAAGCCATCGCCAAACTGCGAGCGGGAGTTTCGATTGCCACCGACGACGGCAAGCGGGTGAAGACGGGCTCGGCCGGGGTGCGCATCGTGAAGGAAGCGGCGAATCCCTGGTACGAAATTACGTTGGTCGAGGGGCGCAATCGCCAGATCCGGCGCATGTTTGAAGCGGTGGGCCATCACGTAGAGAAAATCAAGCGCGTGCGTTATGGCCCGCTCACTCTGGATGTTCCACCCGGCAAGTTTCGTGCTCTCACGCAGAAAGAAGTCGACCGCTTGCAGACAGCATGCGCAATTGGGATGGCAAGCCGGACGCGCTCGATGGCATGATGTGCGGGCCTGATGCGCGGTCCGATGTGCGGGAATGATCTGCGGGCCTGATGTGCCGATATGATGTGCGGCAAACATGAGCCGATTCTTTGATCTGGTTTCGAAGCCGGCCCGCGAAATGCGTAGCTACACGCGCGGTTCTTCGCCCCGGCAGCCGGCATTGGGAGTGCAACCGCGGCTCATCCGACTCGACTCGAACGAAAATCCTTACGGACCCTCGCCACGCGCGATTGCCGCCATGCGAAACACGCTGGCGGCCTCAAGCGCCTATCCCGACGACGACTGCAGCGAACTACGCCGCAAGCTAGCCGCGTCTCATGGCTTGCCGCTAGAACAAGTGCTGGTGACTGCCGGTTCGACGGCGCTGCTCGGCCTCCTGTGCCAGACGCTGCTCGCGCCCGGACTCAACGCCGTAACCAGCGAGCGCTCGTTCATTGTCTATTCGATGGCGGTGCACGCAACGGGAGCGCAACTGATCGAAACTCCCATGCGGGATGATTCTTTTGATCCGGGAGCGATCCTGAACGCGATCGACGAAAACACACGGCTGGTATTCCTGGCGAATCCAAACAACCCAACTGGTACGATGCTGGAACCGGTGATAGTGGACAAGTTCCTCGCCAGCGTTCCCGGCCACGTGGTGGTTGTTCTGGACGAGGCGTACTACGAGTTCGCCATGCACTTCGCTTCCTTACGCAAGGGGGAGTGCTCGAATTCTCTTGAATACGTAAAGCAAGGCGCCGGCGTGGTCGTGTTGCGCACGTTCTCGAAAGCTCACGGGCTTGCAGGTCTCCGCGTAGGATATGGGGTTGGACCAGCCGAGCTTCTAGGATATTGCGCGCGCATGCGCAACACGTTTTCTGTGTCGTCGGTGGCTCAGGCAGCGGCGCTAGCCGCGATGGACGACCAGAGCCACGTTGAGCGTGTGGTCGCGAACAATGCCGTACAGGCAAAGCTCTTAATTGAAGGACTGTCAGAGTTTGGATACCGGGTGACCCCAACTGCTGCAAATTTCGTCTACTGTGATGTACACGAGGACGCGTCTGTCATCGCCCAGCGACTGGCGGAAGAAGGGGTCGGCGTGCGGCCGTTGGGAGCGTGGGGTGCGCCAAAATGCATCCGCGTGAGTATTGGGACGCCGGAGCAAAACCTGTTTTTTCTGCAGGCGGTTCGCAACATTGCTGCACAAAATTCATCGCAGCCTGCCACGCGTCCGTGAGATCCAGGCGGCCTATTCGCGAGTGGTGTCCTAAAATCATCAACCACGAAGGACACGAAGTTACACGAAGGCATGAATCCACCGGGGTTCATTCGTGACATGGGGATTAGCGGCTCAGGGTTGGGATCCACGCTGCACCGTAAAGACCGGCATCGCTTCCCAGTAAAGCACGCGTGACAATTGTTTTTCGCCGGGTGCGTCCTTCGACCTGCGCCGAAGCGCCTTCCTCTTTGCCCAGCGGATCTTCGGGCGCCGTTGCGGCGTAGACCAGCGATCGTTCCCGCATCTCCTCAAACATGATTGGCGAGAAAGCGTCCCACGCACTGGAGACTCCGCCTCCGATGACAAACATGTCGAGATTCAGCACGTTCACCAAGCCTGCGAGCAGAATGCCCAAAGACCTGCCAAAACGGCGGAAGATACGACGGGCCTCTTCATCACCCTGAATCGCCAGGTTGTAGACTGACTTTGCGCCGAACTCCGGGTCAGAGCTTGCGGCTTTAGCCAAAGTCGGCGCCTGACCGCCGGCAATGGCTTCGCGAGCCATGCGTACAACGGCTGTGGCGGAAGCGTATCGCTCGGCACAGCCGCGGTTTCCGCACCCGCAAGGATGGCCTTCTGGTTCGACCGTGACGTGACCAAACTCGCCCGCCATGCCATTCATCCCATGCCATATTTTCCCGTTGAGCACGATACCACCGCCAATGCCGGTGCCCAAAGTTACGATCGCCATATTCGGTACGTCGCGGGCTGCGCCCAGCCACTTCTCGCCGAGAGCAGCAACGTTCGCGTCATTCTCGAGGAAGACGCGTGCTCCAAGGCGCTGCTCAATTTCCGCGCGCACCGGATACTCGGACCAGCCCGGCAAGTTGGCCGACTTATGCAACATGCCAGTTTCCATATCGATAATGCCGGGAATACCGATGCCGGCGCCAAGGAAGGCGCCCAGGCTGCGATACTGTTCCGTCAGGCGGTGAATCGCATCGCACATTTCGGTGATGACGTGATCGCGGCCCAAGGCAACCTTGGTCCCGAGAGTGACTTTTTCGAGAAGCTGGCCGTCGCTGGTCACGGCCGCGATGCGCAGGTTGGTCCCGCCGAGATCGACGCCGATAGAGAAATCAGGCACAAGGTAGAAATAGCAGATTTATGCGGGGAATTGTACTCTTGATTTCCGATGATTTCCGATTGGCCATTCGAATAGAAAATCGACATTCTTACTTCTGGCACTTCGGGCAATAGTGGCTGCTGCGTCCGGCGATCACGACGCGTTTGATGGGAGTCTTGCAGACCAGGCAGGGTTCGCCTTCGCGGCCGTAGACACGGTGCTGGAGTTGGAAGAAGCCCTCTTCGCCGTCGGCATCGACGTAATCGGAGATGGAAGAACCACCGAGCGCGATGGCTTCCTGCAATACCTCTTTCACCGACAAGAACAGCTTCCGCAGATGTTCCTGCGAGATCGATGACGCGCGCCTCCGCGGTCGAATGCCGGCGCGGAACAAGGACTCATCGGCGTAAATGTTGCCGACCCCCCGCAGCAGCTTTTGGTTGAGCAGTGCACTCTTTATTGGGGACCTGCTCCCGTGGAATAACTCTCCAAAGCGGTCGAGTTCGACCTCCAGCGGCTCAAAACCACCCGCATCGAAATTACCAGCCTGGGCGACGCTTAGCCGACCGAACCGCCGCGGATCGACAAATCGCAGTTCCCTGCCCGATGCCAGCTTGAGAACAGCATGGGTGTGTTTGAGTATTTCGGCCTGCGGGTCACACACCTGCAACCGGCCAGTCATCCCCAGGTGGACAATCCACTGCGCATGAGTTTGCTCGGGACGCACCTTGGCTTGGACCCTGCGCGGTGCAGAGCCAGACTTGTTCCTGCTTCCGCGCCGCATCCGAGGAGAAACCTTCGCGGGCGAGGGCGCCCGCGTCACATTCTCGCGCTGAAGGTCGAATACAATGTGCTTTCCCATCCTGCGAACGGTGGCGATGCGACTGTGCTCGAGGATCGCAGCCATCTCATGGGCAGGAGACTTCAATGGCTCGGGCTTTTGGCCGAGCCAGACTGACTCGATCACATCGCCTGTAATACGCCGGGCTAGGCCTCGGGCGATGGTCTCAACCTCAGGAAGTTCGGGCATGCCTTCAGTGTACAAAAGCGGTTTGCCCCACGTCAGTTGTTCAGGGATCGCCACCCGGGCGCTCGTCTTCTTCGTGGGAGTTGGGAGCTGGGAGCTGGCGTTCGGTGGATCTTTGGGGGAGGGGCTGAAACTGAGGTTGGCCGGTTTGCGCCACAGAAGACCGATGGCGCTTCCGATGTCGCGCGCGACGGTTAGTCTTTTAGCGGCACTACTGCGCTGCCGTCCTTGCAAAACGTGGCGACTCGTTGCAGATCACCGGTGGCGTTGGGAACGACCATAACCGGGCCGTAGCAGTAGATGGCATGACCGTTGGCGGCAAAATACCACTTTCCGCCCTTCGAATGCTGCGCCGCAATGTGGCCGGAGGGTTGGCGCAGTGGCGGTGCCAGCTTAGGGACTGGCAAACTTAACAACAAGACTAGGGTCAGCATCTTCATTGTTTCCTTCCAACCACATCACTACGACTTAAATCCACAGAACCTAGTTGACGATTACAGCTTCTTCTAGATCGTGATCAGCGCACGGCGATCGTCCGCGAGATCGGAAGCAGGGCGGGACGGACGCTGGAGCTGAGGTTTTTGCGCCTTGCCCGGATGGCTTTGGGCGCGACTTTGCGTTGTTGCCTGGGACGACGGGGCCTGGGTAGACGAGGCTTGGCTAGACGGACTCTGGGTCCACGGAGTTTGAACTGCTGGGTCATGGGTCAAAGGAGCTTGAGCTTTAGCGGACGGCGCCTGGGCGCGGCGCTGGGCATCGGTACGATTCTTTTCCGTCACAGCCCTGCCCCTCGCGGTCCACAATTCAGTGCTATCGCGCAACAGGTCCCGGATCAGGGCGCGCTGTGATTCGATGGTTGAACCCTGCTCGACAATGAGCATGGTCATCAGTCCGTAGGAAAGCAGAAACAGCACGGTCAGCAATGGCAGCCAGCCGCGCTTCTGCGGAACTGTGGGCGTTACGGACTGAACGTCAGTGTTACCGAACGAGGTCGTCAAAGTGGCTCCCGGTTCTGCCGCGGTACGGCAGGTACCGGGTGGAAATGCAGCTAGAGCACCAACGGCAGGCGTCGGGTAAAACCGTTGAAACAGCGGAGGTTAGCAGCGCTGAGGCGGGTCAGGAGGATAAGGGCAAGTGCAACTGAATGCACATAATGAGTAACTTAAATTTGTTACGAGCGTGACTTGCATCGGACAAAAGCCGCGCCAGTCGAGGACTTCGGCTCCTGAGACAGCGTTGGCGGAATGCTAGCGAGCTGAGGACAGATTACTTTCCGCTGAGCAACAGCTTGGCAATCGTGGCCAGTTGCATGTTCGACGTGCCTTCGTAGATTTTGCCGATCTTAGCATCACGCCAATATTTTTCGACCGGATAGTCCTTCGTGAAACCGTATCCACCGTAGATTTCAATCGCCAGCGAAGTCACGCGCTCCGCCACCTGCGAAGCGAACAGCTTGGTCATCGCTGCTTCTTTCACGAAGTTCACGCCGGCATCCTTCATGCGGGCGGCATTGTAGACCATGAGGCGTGCAGCTTCTATCTCGGTGGCCATCTGCGCAATTTGGAACTGAATCCCCTGATAGTCGGCGATCGGCTTGCCGAACTGTTTGCGTTCCTGCGCATACTTGCAGGCGTATTCCCAGGCCCCGCGGGCAAGACCGATCATCTGCGCTCCAATGCCGATGCGGCCTTCATTCAGCGTTTCAATCGCGATTTTGTAGCCCTTGCCAGATTCGCCCAGCACGTTCTCTTTAGGCACGCGGCAATCTTCCAGAATCAGTTCGCAAGTTGACGATGCGCGAATCCCCAGCTTGTCTTCCTTCTTGCCCACCGTAAACCCAGGGAAGTCCTTCTCGACGAGAAACGCAGTGATTCCTTTGTATCCGGCGGCAGGGTCAAGCGTGGCAAAGAGCACGAACAGCCCGGCTTCCTTCGCATTGGTAATCCACAGCTTGCGCCCATTCAGCACATACTCGCCTCCCTTGAGCACCGCTCGTGTCTGCAAGCCAAACGCGTCGGAACCCGAACTCGCCTCGCTCAGCGCATATGCGCCAACCGTGTCCGCCGCCATCTTGGGCAAATAACGCTTCTTCTGTTCCTCATTGCCCCAGCGCAGCAAAGCGTTGTTGACCAGCGTATTCTGCACATCGACTACAACTCCGGCGGACGCATCCACTCGCGACAATTCCTCCACCGCCAGAATCGCCTCGAAAAACTTCGCCCCGCCTCCGCCGTATTGCTCGGGAATCTCAATCCCCATCAGCCCGAGCTGGAAAAATTCGTGGATGAGATCCTTTTCAAAGACGCCTTTTTCATCCATCTCCTTCACTAGCGGACGGATCTTCTCATCGGCGAACTGGCGGATGTTGTCCCGGAAGAGAGTTTCGTCTTCGGAGAGGGTAGTTAGAGGCATGGACTGAGGAACTTGTAAGGCGATCTCCGGCATAAAAGGACCTTTAGCGAGAAGTCAGCGCACCCTGAATTTTAGCACTTAGCGGGGACGCCCTCGAGGTAGGACAATTCAGCGGGAGTGCACCAGTTTCAGCCCATCCGCCTGGAGTATCCGCTGAATCTGGTTGCGGGCATGGACCGACCACGGACCCGTAGTGTCGAGTCTGATGTACACCTGCCAGTGTTTGAGGGCCTTGCGAGGTTCGCGCACCTTTTCGTACGCCAGTGCCAGGTTGTAGTGGGCGTCGGCGTAGGTGGGTGCCAACTGGATGGCTGTCTTGTAAATCTGAATGGCCTCCTGCACGCGTCCGGTTTCATCAAGTACGTTACCCAGATCAAAGTAGGCCAAGGCATAGCGGGGGTCGGCCTGCAGGGCGGCACGGTAGTGTTTCTCGGCGAGCTTAAAATCCTGACGGTTGTAGTATAGGGTACCCAGATTGATGTGAGCGGCAGCGTGCCCGGGTTCGAAATCGAGCACTTTCTGATAGGCAGCGATGGCTGCGGTCTGGGTATTGGGATCTTCCTCCAGCGCGATGCCCCGCGCAAACCAGACGGCAACCTCGTCCTCATGCGGGGTCGGCTCGTGTCGCGGCACGGGCGTGCTGGTGACCACCTCCGAGTGTGCTGAGAAGTCCATCAAGAATTGGCCGGCAATCGGCTCGAGCAACTTACCCTCGTGACGGAAGGCTACGCGATGCTTTCGGGTTGAGGACGCTCCGGCCTCCAGTAACGGCTTTTGCAGGCCGCTAACCTGTTTGCGCATCGCTTCCAGCGACTCGCGAATCACAGCCGGACGCACGCTCATGGCGCAAAGGTCTCGTACTTTCTTTACTTCGAGGAGATCCGAGAAGGAATAGGTTTCGGCGGACGGTACCACACCTGCTCGCTCCCAGTTCGCTAACTGGCGCGGGTTGAGGTGGAGAATCCTCAGTAAATCAGCTCGACTGTACACGGAGATGCCGAACGTCCCTGCGCCCTCGCGCAGAAACGTTTCCGAAACCATTATGTGCAACTTGCGGCGGTAAACGCAAGCGCAAAGGCGGTGGAAACCTGTGGAGAACCTGGATGATTTACATGCAGCGGAGATGGTGCAGCGGTCCGATATCCGAGTTTGAGAGGCGAGGCTAGTTAAGGAATTCGCCTTAGACCGGGACCGCAGCCTGATACTCCTCGTATGTTCCCTTAAAGTCGGTGACTTTGTGATCACTCTCGAAGTGCCAGATGCGCGTGGCGACCTCATCGATCAGATCGTGGTCGTGGGTCACGAGGAACACCGTCCCTTGATACCTTTGCAGGGAGATGTTCAACGCGTTAATCGATTCCAAATCCAGGTGGTTGGTCGGTTCATCCAGCACGAGGACGTTCGGTTTTTGCAGCATAAGTTTACAGAACAGTAGTCGCGCGGCTTCGCCACCCGACAAAACGCTAGTTGACTTCGTGGCTTCTTCGCGGGCGAACAGCATCTGCCCTAGAATCCCGCGAAGCTCCTCCGTCACTGCCGCCCCATCCCATTGATGCAGCCACTCGATCGCAGTCATACCACCCTGGATCAGGCTGCGGTGGTCCTGGGCAAAGTATCCCACAGACGCTTCGTGTCCCCAGACCACTTTGCCAGAGTCGAGGAAAGGGCCGTCGTAGCCGCTGGTCTTGCGGAGTTCGGCGTCGGGCGTGGTCGGAGAATTCGCCAGCAGCGCATTCACCAGCGTTGTCTTCCCGGCTCCGTTGCGGCCCATGAGCGCGATTCTTTCTCCACGCGTGACGCTGGCGGTGAAATCGCGAATGACCGACTTGTCTCCGTAGGCCTTGCTTAGGCGTTCGACTTCGAGAATGTGCTTGCCCGAGGGACGCTTTTGGTCGAACTTGATGTACGGCCTCTGAATGTTCGATTTCGCCAGTTCGGTCACCTGCAGGCGTTCCACTTCTTTGCGACGCGACTGCACCTGGCTCGATCGCGTGCCGGCCGCGAAGCGCGCGATGAATTCGTTCAACTGCGAGATCTTCTTCTCCCGCTGTGCATTCTGTGATTCAATCTGCGAACGCACCTGAGTCTTGGCCACGACCATATCGTCGTAGGTGCCGGTGTAGGTGATGATGGTCTGGTAATCGATGTCGGCGATGTGCGTGCAAATGCTGTTGAGGAAGTGACGGTCGTGCGAGATCGCGATCACTACTCCGTCGTAGACATTCAGAAATCCCTGCAGCCAATGGATCGAATCCAGGTCGAGATGGTTCGTCGGTTCATCGAGTAGTAACGCCTGCGGATGTCCGAACAGCGCCTGCGCCAGCAGCACGCGGACTTTTTGCCCGCCCTGCAGTTCGCCCATCTTGCGGCTGTGGAGTTCGTCCGCAATATCCAGGCCCTGGAGCAGGATGGCGGCATCGCTTTCGGCGGTGTAGCCGTCTTCCTCGCCGACAATGCCTTCGAGTTCGCCCAGCTTCATGCCGTCGGCGTCGGTGATCTCGGGCTTTTCGTAGATGGCGTCGCGCTCCTGCATCGCCGCCCATAAACGCTTGTTGCCCATGATGACGGTGTCGATCACGGAGTAGGCGTCGAAGGCGAATTGGTCCTGGCTCAAAACACCGAGCTTGCGCGGACGAACGACCGTACCCTTTTGCGGCTCCAGTTCACCAGAGAGGACCTTCATCAAGGTCGATTTGCCGGCGCCGTTCGGCCCGGTCAGGCCATAGCGCTTGCCCGGCGTAAAAGCCGTGGAAACTTCTTCGAACAGTACTTTGGCGCCGTAGCGCATGGACACATTACTGACTGAAAGCATGGCTTATTCTGGCTTCTTCAGGAACTGCGGGGAATTCCGCCAAGACGGTACGCAGCTGGTAGTTAATAGAATATCATGCCGCCCACGGCGCTATCTCAGAAACCTCAACTCCAAGGATTGACCAGCGGAACTGAAATATCTTCAAAGTGCGCTGTATTGCGGGTGGCCAGCGTAGCGTGTTGAGCGAGCACGATTCCAGCGATCATGCTATCGCGGAGGGCGCCAGGGCGACCCTTCTTGTGCCGCGACGCCATGAGATCGGCGGATTGCTGGGCCGCAGCGACATCGAAAGGAACGACTCGATGCCCAATCTTTTCCAGCAATATCTCGAATGCATGGATCAATGTGGATCGTCGCTGTCCAGCCGACATGATCTGCAATCCGAATCGTATTTCAAGCACGGTAATCGATGTTGTCCAAACGGACGTCCGGGACTGCTTGTCGAGCCAAGCTACGACACTCTCGTCGGGCGTTTGGAGCATCAGCGCCGAAAGTACGTTCGTGTCCAGTATGATCATTCTTCAAATGAAGGGGACTTAATCTCGTGACCGCGCAGCTCAGGGATCTCGAAGTCGATTCCAGACTTGGAAAATAGGGCGGCAATTTCCGTGCCCAGCCCGCCAGCGGCGACATGACCTTCTTCGTGCACTGCGGCCCGCAGAATGTCCCTTACCTCTTCTTCCATACTGCGACCGTTCCGCCTGGCACGGCGCTGCAACCGCGCCTTAACCCCATTCTCAATATTGCGGACAACAAATTGCGCCATATGCACCCCCGACAATAAGCAGTTGATATCATGATATCACAGCTTTATAGACCGGATCAAATGGCGGTCTCCGGGCCGCAGCAACAGTGAACTCAGTTCGGTCGCCCCGGGTTCGCGCTGGCTTCGATCAACTGCTGCAATGGGGCAACGACCATGAGCAAGAGGCTTGCTTTCGGTGTCTTGGCCTGCTCGATGCGTGCGAGTTGCTGTGTCCTCCACGACTCCGGCGAGGGCTGCGACTTTTCGAGATAGTCCAGCGCCTGCAAGCCCGCGGCACCGAGAGCGGATAGGTCTTCCGACAGGGGCGCGTCTTCCAGCAGAAGAAAGGATTGCTGCAGTAGCGGGTGCAGCTTCGCATCGTTGTCACGCCAGGTGGTGAGCAGCGCGCGAATCTGCGCTTCGGCGGCCTGGTCTTTGAAACCGCTTTGAATGCAGGTCTGCACGAGACTGCCGAAACGGCGTGCGACGTCGCTCTCGGGATAGACGGCGTCAATCATGCGGTTGAGGGGTGCGTGAAAGTCGATCGGGCCTTTCGAGTCATCCCAGCGGTGGTAGTCTTTGACGGGCTCGACCACATCGGCCAGCACACGCAGGGCGGAAATATCTTCGGCTCCGGCCATGCGATGAAGCATGTGCATTCGCGCAGACCTGTGAGTCAGACCCAGCGATTCCAAATGCAGGCTGAGCGCGTTGAGCCTGACGTACATTGAGTCCGCATTGTTTACATCCTGCGGAGACCAAAGGCGCTCGGCCACAACTCCATTCCGCGGCCAGATGTGGGAGTCGATATTTTCCGGAGTCACCCACTCCGCCCACATGCAGGCCTCGCCGCCAAGGATGCGGCCCTTCTCCTCCGGGCTCAGCGTAGCAGCGGCGCCACTCATGGGGTCGACGGCATAATGCCGCGCCGCCGGCCACATCAAGTCGAGGTAGTACCCGAAAGAGAGCAGGCCGCTGTAGCCTTGCTTCGCCGCGGTGGCCAACGATTCCTGGCCGCGCCAGGACTGAATAACGATAGTCTTAGGCAAATCAGGATGCAGTATCTCGTCCCACCCGATCATTAGTTTGTGATGCTTGGTCACAATCTTCTGCAGGCGCTGATTGAAGTAGGCCTGCAGATCCTGATTATTCTTCATGCCGTGCGAGTGGATGAAAGACTGGATCTTCGGGTTGGCGTCCCAATATTTGCCATCGACCTCGTCTCCGCCAATGTGAAAGTAGGCGTCGGGGAAAAGCTTGGCCATCTCGTCGACGAACTTGTCGAGGAATTTATAAGTTTCTTCGCGCGTCGGATCAGTAACGGAGTCGGGTCCCCCGGAATCGACTTTGAAAGGGCCGGGCCCGCTGGCCAGTTCGGGATATCCGACAAACCAGGACCGGCTGTGCCCGGGCATGTCGAACTCAGGCAGCACGCGGATGCCGCGATCGTGCGCGTAGGCAATGAATTCGCGGATTTCGCCTTGCGTGTAATACAGACCTTCCGACCCCATCTCGTGCAGCTTGGGAAATTTCTTGCTCGCGACGCGGAACCCCTGATCGTCGGAAAGATGCCAGTGCAGGACGTTCATCTTTACGGCGGCCATGCCGTCCAGGTTGCGTTTGAGCACATCGAGCGGAATGAAGTGGCGGCTGACGTCGATGAGCAGTCCGCGCCAGGGGAAGCGGGGCTTGTCTTTTATGGTGACGGCGGGCACGGCGAAGCTGGTGGCGGTGGGCTGGACTAGCTGAAGGAAAGTTTGCAGCCCATACAGAATGCCCAGAGGAGTTGGCGCGGTAAGCTTCGCGCCAGACTCGGTGATTGCCAACTCGTAGGACTCATCCTCGCCGAGCTTTTGCACGGCTTCGCGGCCGTGGTCGACGTGAATGGAAAGGGTCGGATTCGCTGTATCGGCCTTTGGCCGGAAGGGGATCGCAGTTTGCCTGGAGAGCTGGGCGACAAACCTTGCCACGCCGCGGTCCAAGGAGGCGTCATGCGTCCCTGTGACTGCGACGGAGAACGATTGAGCGATAGACAGCTGTCCCGTCCCTAGCTGCACAGTGGAGGGCATGGGCATGAGATTGAGTTGAGGCTGTTGTTGGGCTGTGGCGAGGATTGCGAGAGGCAGAAACACAAGTGCGAGGAGTAGGGTTCGCATAGTTGTCAGAAAGAATGTAACAGGTTGGGTATAGGAGCGACTGCCCTTGAAGGCATGATTTCCTGGCTAGATCCTGAGTTGTCATCCTGAGCGAAGGTTTGGCGTGCGCGAAGCGCAGGCCAAACCGCAGTCGAAGGATCCCTGGAATCCAAACCTGACCTTCCAGCGTCGCAGGGAGTTTCCCCGTGTGCGGTGTGCATGATGACCAAACGGGACGGCGCGCCGTGGGAATGCCTTGATGCGCCACCGGTACTGTCGAGCTGCGAGGGGTCCTTCGACTCCGCAGGCCGATTCGCGAAGCGAATCGGCCTGCTGCGCTCAGGATGACATTGTGCTGGGATTGCAGTCGAGTCCGAGGTCCGAGGTTCTGGATTTGAACCCCCGCTGCCGCCCTAGTGTCCCCCACCTAACTCGCGCACAATTCCTCCCACAAACTGCTTGGCGTCCCCGAAGAGCATCAGCGTTCGATCGAGATAGTAGAGAGGATTGTCGATGCCGGCGAAGCCGGGGCTCATGCCGCGTTTGATGACCATGACGGTGTGGGCCTTATCCACGTCGAGAATGGGCATGCCGAAGATGGGGCTGGATTGGTCGGTGCGGGCGGCGGGGTTGGTCACGTCGTTGGCGCCGATGACTAGGGCTACATCGGTCTGCGGGAAATCGCCGTTGATTTCGTCCATTTCGATGAGGCGATCGTAGGGAATGTCGGCTTCGGCAAGCAGCACGTTCATGTGGCCGGGCATGCGTCCCGCGACGGGATGGATGGCGAAGCGGACCTCGATCCCTTTTTTGGTGAGCGCGTCATAGAGTTCGCGCACTTTGTGTTGGGCTTGCGCTACTGCCATGCCATAACCGGGGACGATCACGACCTTATTCGCGGCCGACAAGATCGCGGCGGCTTCCTCAGGAGTGGCGCTGCGCACGGGCTTAGCTTCCTGCCCACCGGCCGCCGCAGCCTGCACTTGCCCGAAGGCTCCAAACAGGACGTTCATAAAGGACCGGTTCATCGCCTTCGACATGATGATGGAGAGGATGAGGCCTGAAGATCCATCGAGCGCACCCGCGATGATGAGAAGCTTCGAGTCGAGAACAAATCCCATGGCCGCGGCAGAGAGGCCAGCATACGAGTTCAACAGCGAGATCACCGTCGGCATGTCGGCACCGCCGATGGGGATGACGAGCAGCACTCCGAAGATGAGTGAGATGCCGACGATCAGCGGAAAAAACTGTTTCGCCTCGGGATGAAGGACGAGATAGACAGCGCTGGCGATCGCAACTCCGAAGAGCAGGAAGTTGACGAAATTCTGTCCTTTATAGGTGATGGGACGTTGCGGCAGGATTTCCTGCAGTTTTCCCGCGGCCATCAGGCTGCCGGTAAAAGTCAGGCCCCCGAGGATGACCTCCATCGAGAGTACCGACATCATGAACTTCGGCACATGGGGCGTGCGCAAATAGAATTCGGCGGTGCCGACCAGGGTGACGCACAATGCGCCGAAAGCATGGCTGAGGGCGGTCCGCTGCGGAACGGCCGTCATCTGCACCATGCCCAGCGGGATGCCGATCCCGCTGCCCAGCACGAGCGCGATGATGATCCATTTCCAGTCGACAATGCCGTGGCGCAGCAGAGTGCCGGCGATGGCCAGCACCATGCCAATTTCGCCCGCCAAAATCCCGTGGCGGGCAGTAGCGGGCGAACTCATCCATTTCAGCGACAGGATAAAGAGTGCGCTGGCGATGAGGTAGATGACTTCGATGAGAGACTGGCTTCCGGCTAACTCGCTCATGATTTAGTGGATCAGGCTTATGTGAATCAGGGCTTTGTCGGACGGCTGCTCTTGAACATCCTGAGCATACGGTCGGTAATAAGGAATCCACCGACTACGTTGCTGGTGGCAGCGACGATGGCGATCACCCCCAGCACGGTTGCGAATGTGCTCTTGCGCTCGCCCACCAGGACAATCGCGCCCACGACCGCGATCGCGTCGAGAGCATTGGTCAGCGACATAAGGGGAGTGTGCAGCAAGGGTGAGACATGGCGGATGACCTCAAATCCAATAAAGGCCGCCAGCATGAATACGAACAGCGCGTCAATCAGGTTGGAACCCATGTGCTCCCTCAGTTCTCAGTTCTCAGTTCTCAGATACTGCGAGACTCAAGCTGGCGCCAGTGCCGGTAATTTGAAGAACTCGCGCACGCGGGCGTTCACGATTTCGCCGCCATGAGTCACCATGGTTTCGCGAATGATTTCGTCCTGCAGGTTGTGCTGCAGCTTGCCGTCCTTCACCTGGTAGATCAGGAAATTCGCCACGTTGCGGGAGTACATCTGGCTGGCGTGGTACGGGACGCTGCTCGCCAGATTGATGGCACCAATGATCGAAACGCCGTATTCTTTGACGGTTGAACCAGTGCGGGTGAGTTCGCAGTTGCCTCCGCGTTCAGAAGCAAGGTCGACGATGACGGAGCCCGGGGCCATCGCCTTGACCATGTCGGCGGTAATGAGCACCGGCGACTTCTTGCCGGGAATTACGGCTGCGGTAATGACCACGTCACTTTCGCCGACAACGCGTCCCAGAAGTTCCCGCTGACGCGCGTAGAAAGTTTCGTCCTGGGCGGTTCCATATCCGCGGGCGTCCTGAGCATTCTGAGCTTCGATGGGCAGTTCGACAAAGCGGCCACCAAGACTTTGCACCTGTTCCTTCGCGGCGGGACGCATATCGTAAGCGGAAGCCACCGCGCCTAAACGGCGGGCAGTGGAGATCGCCTGCAGGCCCGCCACCCCTGCCCCAATGACGAACACGCGTGCTGGAGTAATAGTGCCCGCCGCCGTGGTCATCATGGGGAAAATTCGCAGCGATGTATCGGCCGCAATCAGCACGGCTTTGTAGCCGCAGATCGTGCCCATGGAAGAAAGGGCATCCATGCTCTGGGCCCGCGTGGTGCGAGGTACGAGTTCCACGGAGAATGAGGTGACGCCGGCCGCTGCGATTTGCTGGAGGACCTCGGCAGAGCCAAAGGGCCGCAGGAAGCCGATGAGCACCTGTCCACTCCGCATCAGAGGAAGGTCGGCCTTGCCGGTTACGTCGTTCGAGCCATAGCAAAGCACCTGAACCACGACGTCAGCCGTGCTGAATACGGCGGCGCGATCGGGCACGATCCTCGCGCCCTTTTCGACGTAAGCTTCATCTGGGTAACCCGCCTGCTCGCCCGCCCCCGCCTCAACTACGACCTCGAGCCCGGCCTTGGCGAGATTAGGCACGACCATAGGAACAAGCGCAACGCGCCGTTCTCCCGGATAGCTTTCCTTCGGAACACCGACGATCACGTTCCCCAGTCCCTTCTGCTGTCGCGAATCAGCATGTACCTCTGCACTCTTCGTTTTCCCACAACCGCCCGGATACCCGGCGATATTGCACCGTTGGTCGCGCTGCTTCTCTGATGCACCGTGATTTGCGAACGCTGCATAGCCGCAGCGGTCCCACTCTGGCTTCCGCTCACGGCGGGGATAGGGGGACTGGAAACAGTAACAGATCGGCCTAGGAAGTGAAAATATTTGGGGTACTGTGGCCTTATCTACGGGGTTTGCTGTAGCAGGGTTTTGCGCACCGCTGTGGACGCAGTAAGCTCACCCCCGGGGGTATAGGAAACCAAGAACGTTCTGTCAGTCCGCCGCGCCCGGGCCCTGCCCCCGCAACCTCAGACTGTCCCGCTGCATCAGAAATTTGCAAGCAGAACTCGACCTCAGAAATGCAAACCGCTAGTACTGCGCCGCTGCGCCGCGCGATCCCACTCTGGCTGATCGTGCTGTGTGCTCTTGTCTTTCATGGCCCGCTGCTCATGATGCAAGTGCCTGCGAACAGCTTTGACGCCAACTTTCACATGTCAATGGCGTTGCACTACGCGCGCCACTGGTTCGATCCCTGGAATGAGAAGGCGTTTGCGGGGTTCTCGCAAACAACCTATCCGCCTCTTACGCACCACACCGCCGGGAGAATCATGGCGCACCTCTGGAAGGGATTTGTGAGGCGATCCGGGTGGTAGCACGAGAGTACCGTGATACGGCGCACCTTGTGCTTCCGGGCACCCCAATCCCAATGTGAACGTTACGGTGCGTCGTTGCCTGGGCGGAATAAGCAACGTTACATTGACTCCGCCGCTTGGATGTCGCGAACTGATTGCTCTTGCCGACGCCTGCTACTTCGCCATGATCGACTCTGGAGGACTGCAGGAGGAACTGCCCTGCCTGGGTAAACCAGCGCTGGTGCGGGCGAACGTTGAAAATCCGATGTTGAACCAGACTACATCTGGACTACTTTTTCGGATCGCTGACAGCAGTCGCACGGGATTGAAAGGAGAATTGAAGCGCCAGCAGCGCTCGACGCGAAAGCCGACTGGGTCTTCCTGCAAGTGCGTTTCGTCTGCCAGAATGGTGAGTTCCACTCGCGGGTCATCGCGCAGGGCGCACGCGAGATGATAGCCATATTCATTCAGGTCTCCTCGGCTCGGAGGAAACGAGGTGACCAGCGCGACCCTTATTCGATTTGAAAGCGCATCCGCGTCCGGGGCCGTCAATACAGCGGTTCGCCCCGGAACGTGTTGAGACACACTTGATGATGTAACCACGCTGTGCATAATTGGCAGGGATCGACCGTAGCCACGGCTCCCCCATTTCTGGCTACATTTTGGTTCCCGAAAGCCGAAATAGGTTGTTTCAGTTCCGGCATGTTTTGGCGGTTTGCTATGCGGAATTTGGGCTGAATGCGGGAGGTTTTAACCCACCGTGAACTTCCCTCCAACGACCGGGCGACCGTTCAGCTACAGCCTGCAGCGGCTAGGACGCATCTAGTTAACGAGCCTCGTAGCACTAGGGGTAAATTCATCATGTCCACGGACGCAGATGTGATCATCGTTGGTGCCGGCGTGTCAGGGCTGGCCGCGGCGGCGGCACTCAGCAGGCGGGGGCACTCGGTGGTTATTCTCGAGGCGCGCGATTGGATCGGAGGCCGCGTCCTGACACGCCAGGACCCGGTTTGTCGGGCTCCAATCGAGTTTGGCGCGGAGTTCATTCATGGCCGTCCAGCTAGTATCTGGAAGGCTCTCCACAAGCGGAACGTGAATATCGCAGAAGTAGCGGGTGACAGCTGGTGCGCGGAGAAAGGGCGCCTCTCCACCTGCGGTTTTTTCTCTGAGGTCGAGGACATACTTGAAGAAATGGATGATCGTTCTCCCGATGAATCATTTCTTAGTTTTCTACGACGTTGCTGCCCCGATTCGAAACAGAACACCGCACGGCAGCAAGCGAAAGAGCGTGCACTCGAGTATGTGTCTGGCTTCAACGCAGCCGATCCTGAACTAGTTGGAGTCCATTGGTTGGTCAAAGGAATGCGCGCGGAAGAGAAGATCGAAGGCGATCGTGCATTTCGACCTGCAACGGGATACGCGTGCCTGATCGACATTTTCCTTCATGAATTGTCTCGAGCGGACGTGTTGATACAGACCAGCACAGTAGTCGAAGAAATAGAGTGGAAGCATGGGCATTCGAAGGTAAGGGCTCACGGTCCGCAAGGGATCAAGAGCCTCACTGCGCCATGGGTCCTCGTGACCCTGCCACTCGCCGTGCTGCAGGCCTCTCCTCCGCAATTGGGCGCAGTTCAGTTCATTCCGTCCTTGCCTGAACCAAAGCTGAAGGCACTCACGAAGTTGGAGATGGGAAAGGCCATTCGGGTAGTCCTTCGATTTCGTAACTGTTTTTGGGACGCAATCTCTCCTCAAGGCAAGAGGTCCAAGACACTGGCAGGAATGAGTTTTCTGTTTTCTCAAGACCAGTGGTTCCCTACATGGTGGACGACCCTGCCTGCGAAGTTTCCCATCATCACGGGCTGGGCCCCCTTTCGCTGTGCGGAACGGCTCTCGGGCAAGGATCGGTCGTTTGTAGTGGCGCACAGCTTAGGATCGCTCGGACTTCTGCTCAACATGGCCACGCAGGACCTTGAATCTTTGCTGGAAGCGGCGTACTTCCATGACTGGCAAAGTGATCCTTTTTCGCGTGGAGCGTACAGTTACGGAAAAGTCGGAGCGGATGGGGCACCGGAAGCGCTGGCAAGTCCCGTTGAGGACACCCTCTTTTTCGCGGGCGAGGCAACCGACACTACTGGCCGTAACGGAACCGTGGATGGTGCGATTGCCAGCGGTCGCCGCGCAGCAGCAGAAATATTGCTGTGTACCCGCGCCAATCGCGCCATTCAGAGATAACTCGCATATCAAGCACAATCACAATAAGGAAAGCGGCAGAGGATACACTCTCCGCCGCGTGGGTTGTATCGCCGGTCTGATTCCGGCCTATTGCACGGTTACGTAAGCGGTATGCTTAAGGTTTGCCCTGCCCAGTCCCTGCCTGGACCGTATCTGACGAACGCATCGACCGCAAAACGTGGTAAAACCAAGCTATGGGGAAACCCTGGTAGCGGGCGTGAACAGGAAGGTCGCGATGACAACCCAAACGAGTACTCTGACACCGGTAGACAAAACCATTAGCACTGAAAAAACGGTTACGACCCGTATTCTCCCGAACTACGTGGACGGGGGCTGGGCATCGGCGCAGGCGTCCAGTCTTGTGGACGTGACCAACCCGGCTAGCGGCGAAGTCTTGGCGCGCGTCCCCTTGTCGGGGGCTGCCGACGTCGAGAGAGCGGTAGCCGCAGCGAACGCCGCGCTGCCGGCATGGCGCGCTCGTTCGGTGGGTGAGCGGACAGAATTTATTTACGCGTTGCGCGAGAAATTCCGTCAGCGGATTGACGAGCTGGCCGCGTCCGTTACGCGCGAATCGGGCAAAGTGCTGTCGGATGCGCGCGCGGAGATCACGCGCTCCATCGAAGTGCTGGAAGTGGCCTGCGCCGCTCCCATGACGATGCAAGGACGCATTCTGGAAGGTGTGGCGCGCGGGATAAACACCGAAACCATCCGCCAACCAGTCGGTGTCTGCGCCGCCATCACGCCCTTCAACTTCCCGGCCATGGTGCCAATGTGGTTCCTGCCCTTCGCTATCGTGTATGGGAACACGTTCGTTTTGAAGCCGTCGGAGCAAGTTCCGCTCACATCAGAACTGATCTTTCACATCTTCGAGGAGATCGGTCTGCCGCGCGGGGTGGTGAATCTTGTGCATGGTGCGCACGATGCGGTCAACGCGATTCTCGACAGTCCGGGAATTCGTGCTGTTTCATTCGTCGGTTCCGTCAATACGGCAAAGTATATTTACCGGCGTGCGGCAGAAAACGGAAAACGCGTGCAGGCGCTGGGTGGTGCAAAAAATTACATGGTCGTGATGCCGGATGCAGTCGTCGATAAGACGGTGGCAAACGTTCTCGGCAGCGCATTCGGTAACGCCGGCCAGCGCTGCATGGCTGGGTCCGTGCTGGTCACGGTTGGGTCGGCGCGAACGGCAATTATGGATCGATTGAAAGCGGGAGCCGAAAAGCTGATTGCCGGAGATGGCATGGATGCGAAGGTGAGCTTGGGTCCCGTAATTTCGAGCGCTGCCTGTGAGCGGATTCATGAATCGATTGAAAGTGGACTGCAAGAAGGCGCGGAATTGCTGGTGGACGGACGGCGCCCGGCGGGGGTTCCGGCGGGCGGTAATTTTGTCGGCCCGACGATTCTGAACAACGTAAAACCCGAGATGCGGGTGGCCCGCGAAGAGATTTTTGGGCCAGTGCTCTCTGTGATGCACGTGGATACACTCGAGCAGGCCATTGCACTGGTGAATGCCGATCCGCGTGGCAATGGCGCTTCGATCTTCACGGAAAACGGCGCGGCGGTGCGGGAATACAGCCGGCGCATCGAAGTAGGCATGGTGGGCGTAAATATCGGCGTGGCCGCGTCGCCTGCATATTTCCCGTTTTCCGGCTGGAAGGATTCGTTCTTTGGCGACCTGCACGTCCACGGCTGGGATGCTGTCGAGTTCTTTACTCGCAAGAAGACTGTGACCTCACGCTATTTTTCGGCGGGAGAAACAGGACAATTCTTTGTTGAGCAAGGGGACAAGCGCTAGGCGGCATGGAGTGGCGAGAACGCCGCTGCTAACACGGCCGCTACAGCTAGGGCTGGGAGTAGAGTGCCCGTTTAAGGAATTCTCCCGCACCCGCACGCCCCAGGAATTTATCCGACTCTACTACCACGCGGCCCCGCGACAGCACGGCGTCCGGCATGCCGGTGACTTCAATTCCCTCAAACATCGAATAGTCGACGCGCATGTGGTGAGTCTTCGCGCTGATCGTGTGTTTGCGATCCGGATCAAAGATCACCAGGTCCGCATCACTGCCCACCGCGATCGTGCCTTTGCGCGGATACAGGCCAAAAAGTTTAGCGGGAGTCGTGGAAACCAATTCCACAAATCGGTTCACGCTGAATCGTCCCTGGGCAACGCCACCAGAATAGATAAGGCTCATGCGGTGCTCAACTCCAGGACCGCCGTTCGGAATTTTGGTGAAATCGTCACGGCCTAGCTCTTTCTGCTCTTTGAAGCAGAAGGGACAATGATCGGTCGAAACTACCTGCAGATGATCGCGCTTTAATCCGTTCCACAATTTTTCCTGATGCCACTTCTCCCGCAGAGGCGGGGTGAAGACATACTTGGCGCCTTCGAAGCCTGGTGCGTCGAAGTTATCGAGTGAAAGATAAAGATATTGCGGACAGGTCTCGGCGTAAACGGGAAGGCCACGATCACGGGCTTCCCGTACTTTTTCGAGAGCCTCGTTGCAGCTCAAGTGGACGATGTAAAGCGGTGCGCCGGCCATTTCAGCGAGTGCAATCGCCCGCGAGACAGCTTCTGCTTCTGCCGTAGTAGGACGGGTCAAGGCATGATACTTCGGCGCCTTTTTCCCTTCCGCCAAGGCCTGTTGCACGATCACGTCAATCGCGCCGCCATTTTCAGCATGCATGCAGACGAGGCCGCCGTTCTTCCCGGTCGCGCGCAGAGCCTTGAAAATGCTCGCGTCGTCGAGCATGAATACGCCGGGATACGCCATGAATAACTTGAAGCTAGTGACACCTTCGCGCACCAGGGCGCTCATTTCTTCGAGTTGTACATTTCCCAGTTCCGTGATGATGCAATGAAACGCATAATCGCAAACCGCTTTGCCGACGGCTTTCTGCATCCAGGTATCGAACGCCGTCCGCAGCGTTTGACCTTTGTACTGGATTGCGAAATCGATCAGCGTTGTCGTTCCCCCGAAGGCCGCGGCACGCGTGCCGGTCTCGAAATCATCCGCGCTGGTGGTCCCCCCGAACGGCATGTCGAGGTGGGTATGCACGTCGATTCCGCCGGGAAACACATACTTACCCGCCGCATCGATAATTTTCCCCGCGTTCTCGCGAGGAAGGCTTTGGCCGACGGCGGAGATTTTTCCCTGGTTGATCGCGACGTCGCTGGCATAAGTGTCCGTTGCGGTGGCTACACGGCCGTTCACGATGATGGTGTCAAAGCCCATGGTTGTGAATTCTCCTCGACGGCGCAGCACAGATTTTATGCTAAACTCCCCAACGTACGAGTCTCGATTTTGCCTGCGCCCTGAACTGGGACAGAGGAGACATCATGCAGTTCGGCATCACCATCAAGCCAGACATGCCGGTGGAGCGGATCGTCGGACTCACGCGCCGGGCGGAAGCGTCCGGCTTCCAGTATGGCTGGATCTTCGATTCGCATGTCCTCTGGCTCGAACCTTACCCCATGCTTACGCTGATGGCGGCCAATACGAAGAACATGCGACTGGGCACCTGTGTTACGAATCCGGCGACTCGGGACATTACGGTAACGTCGAGCCTGTTTGCGACCCTGAATCTGATCTCCGGCGGACGCATGCAACTTGGCATCGGCCGCGGCGACAGTTCGCGGCGAGTGCTGGGCAAAAAGCCTGTCACTTCAGCACAGTTGGAGCAGTCTGTAAAAACCTTCCGCGAGCTCACAGGCGGGAAGGAATCGGAATACGAGGGTTTGCCTGCGCGCCTCACGTGGGCGACCGGCGGCGTTCCGCCGGTGTGGGTGGCGGGATATGGACCCAAAGTGCTCGACCTCGCTGGCCGAATCGCAGACGGCGTGATCTTGCAGTTTGCCGATCCTGACTTGATCGAGTGGTGCGTCGGCTTCGTCAAGAAGGGCGCCGAGGCCGCAGGTCGAGATCCCCGGAAGATTGAAATCATGGCAGCCGCGCCGGTCTGGGTTTCCGACGATGTGAAGGTGGGGCGCGAACGCGTGCGCTGGTTCCCTGCTCTGGTGTCGAACCACGTTGTGGATCTTGTTTCGCGCTACAAACCGGAGGAACTTCCGCCTGCCCTGACCTCTTATATACGCAACCGGGGACAGTATGATTATCTTCATCATTGCGAAGTAGACAGCAGCAACGCGAATTTCGTGTCGGATGAAGTGACCGACCGCTTTTGCCTGCTTGGGCCTGCCGAAGCGCATATTGAAAAGATTCGCGCGCTAGCTCGCGCCGGAGTCACGCAGTTCAACATTTATCTGATGTGCGGGGACGAAGAGGACACGCTGGAAGCGTATAAGAAAGAAGTCTTGCCGGCTTTCCGCGCGAGCGCATAGGGCAATCCGAACTGGATTTGTTTATCCTCCGTCAATGGAACCGATCATCAAAGGCGCTATTCCCGTTCTGCCAGCCGCCGACACCACGGAGTCGTTGAAGTGGTGGACGGAGATCTGTGGCTTCAAGGAGACCTTTCGCGACGGCACTCCGCCGACCTATGCAGGTATCAATCGCGGCGAGGCTCATCTTCACATCGCTGGCATGGACGATAAGGCTCTTGCGCGAAAGATCGGCGACCAGACCATGGTGCGACTCGCAGTAAAAGGAATTGAAGCCATGTATGACGAATATCAGAAACGCGGCGGAAAGGTGCATCCCAACGGGCCACTGCAAACGAAACCTTGGGGAACAAAAGAATTCGGCGCGATTGATCCTAACGCCGTGTGCGTGACGTTCCAGGAGTGAGGGTATGATCCTGTCTGATCCCTTGTTCTTGAAACTTCATGAAAATGTAGTAAGCCACAAACGAAACCGCGAATCCCACGAACCAGGAATAGCCATACAAGACCCGCAGCGCAGGAACGACTAATCCCACCAGCGCCGTGCCTGCTCCCAGTGCCAGTGCGATCACCGCCCGCCAGTTGAAACCACGCGAATATTCGTACGTGCCACCGCGCAGATAGAGGTCGTCGACCACGAGCACTCGCCTGCGGATCACGAAGTAGTCGCAGATCATGATGCCGGCAACCGGACCCAGGAACGCGGCATAACCGCCGAGCCAGCCGAAGATGAATGTGCTGTAGCTGGAGAGCAATTTCCACGGCATCAGCGCGATTCCCATAAAGCATGTGATCACGCCGCCCGTCCGGAAGCTGATTTTTCGCGGCCACAGGTTGGAAAAATCGTTGGCTGGTGAAACGACGTTGGCGCCGATATTTACGTTCAATGTCGCCAGCAGGATCGCCAGCAGCGAAATCACTACAGCCACGGGCGAATGAAAGCGGCTTAGCAGTTGCACCGGATCCCAGATTGCAGTTCCGTAAATCACCACCGTCGCCGAAGTCACCAGGATTCCAATCAGCGAATAGAGGGTCATGGTGGTCGGCAGGGCCAGAGCCTGTCCAATCACCTGTTGCCGCTGGCTGCGAGCGAAGCGCGTGAAGTCTGGGATGTTGAGCGATACTGTGGCCCAGAAACCGACCGTGCCATTCAGGGCGGGTATAAGGAATTTCAGAAAATCCGAAAAGCTCACGAAGCGCGATGGCGCCGACAGGATAGGGCCAAATCCGCCAGCCGCCTTGTAGGCCCAGGCCAACAGGAGGAAGCCCACTGCCAGCAGAACCGGCGCGCTGATTCCCTGCAAAAATCGGATGTACTCGATGCCTTTAAGAATGACGGCCAGATTGATCAACCAGAACGCCAGGAAACAGATTGCAGTCGAGTGGGCTACATGCCCCCAGGCCGGGGCGAGCGTCGTGATCAGAGTGTTAATCGCTTCCCCGCCAATCCAGGTCTGGATGCCAAACCATCCACAGGCAACCAGAGCGCGCAAAACTGCAGCAACATTCGCGCCAAGGACTCCGAACGAGGCGCGCGCCAAGACCGGAAACGGAATTCCGTAGCGCGCTCCCGGATGCGAGTTCAACAGCATCGGAATTAGAACAATCGTGTTGCCGATGAACACGGTTGCCACCGCCTGTTTCCAGTTCATTCCTCCCTGGATCAGGCTGGCGGCCAGCATGTAAGTCAGAATATTGACCGACATCGATACCCACAGCGCTGCGAAGCTGTAGGTGCCCCAGGTACGCCGCTCGCTGGTGGCCGGCGCGAGGTCTTTGTTGTACAGCGGACTGGATTCGATTTGTGACCGTTGGTTTGCCGGCATTAGCC
>WNFC01002130.1_pt1 | contig 28353 bp, 21 predicted proteins | sample 5400541 | NCBI WGS metagenome assembly WNFC01 (sample SAMN13153342, study PRJNA577476) | soil metagenome | isolation source: 120 cm saprolite under Douglas fir tree site 2 hole 2 replicate 1 | place: USA:California | collected 2015-04-18
ACCATGGGCAGCGATCCGCTCATGCGCTTGGGCCAGCAGGACATCTCGGCCCACGTTGACCTGCGCACACTGGTCCGTCTGGCGATTGGTCAGGGCCTGCGCGCGGGCGCGACTGCCCAGCGTGGGTTGCTGCTCAACCTGGGCTTGCAGCAAGTGATCGCACAGTTGACTGGCCCAACGGATCGCCAGGCGCTCGCGCAACTCGGCGACCCGAACGGGTTAGGCGGGCAGATCGCCGCGGTCTTCCTCTTGCGCGGCCTGCCCGAGTACAAGCCCGTCGGTGCCGTCGGCCGCCCCGATTGGCCTGAACCCGAGTGGGTCCCCTCGCTCCCGCCCGATCAGGACGAAGCAGATTTCCTCAGCCAGTGGCGTGAAGCCTTCCCCAGGTAACATCCGCTCCGAATTAGTCAACATCACCAGGGAGGTCGCCAGGTTTGGCTCTCGACTTCGTCAGCAACGAGGAACTCATTCGGGAAGCCCGCCGTCGCCTCCCGCAGGGCGCCTGGGACTATCTGGTAGGTGGTTCGGAGTCGGAAACCACGTTGCGCCGCAATCGGCACGCCTTCGACAAAGTCGCCTTTCGACCGCGCATCCTGGTCGACGTCTCCAACGTCGACCCGTCGGTCACCCTTTTAGGCCAGAAACTGCGTATCCCGGCTATTCTGGCGCCGATCGGCTCGCTGCAGGTCTTCGACCCCGATGGCGCAGTGGCCGCAACTCGCGCGGCGACCGAATTCGGGGTGATGCATTGCGTCAGCACGGCCACGCTGCCGTCGCTCGAAGAGACCATGGCCGCCACGCCGACGCCGAAGATCTTCCAGCTATACGTGTTCGGCGATGACCAGTGGGTCGACGACCTCATTGACCGGGTCAAAGACTCGGGGTACAGCGCACTGGCGCTGACCGTCGACGTGGCTCACTACAGTCGGCGCGAACGGCCGATGATGACGCGCTACACACCCCCGACGCGCCGAATCGGCGCCGCCCCGGAGCGTCACTGGCAAGCCGCACTGACCTGGGACACGATGGACAAGATCAGGGACAGGGCCGGGCTGCCATTCATGCTCAAGGGCGTCCAGACCGCCGAAGACGCTGAGATCGCCGTCCAGCATGGGGTCGACTACATCTGGGTGTCCAATCATGGTGGCCGCCAGATCGATCATGGTCTGGGCAGCCTCGACACGCTGCCTGAGATCGCTGACAAGGTCAACGGGCGGGCCAAGATCATCGTCGATGGTGGCGTGCAGCGTGGCGGCGACATCCTGAAGGCGCTCGCCCTGGGTGCGGACGTGGTCGCGCTCGGCCGACTGCAAGGTTGGGGACTAGCAGCCGGAGGTCAAGCTGGCCTGGTGCGCATGCTCGAGATCCTCGAGGACGAGCTGGTCAGCGCAATGGGCCTGATTGGGTTGACGAGCATGGACAAGCTCACCCGCAAGTACGTGACCCCGGCCGAGCCAGTGACCGACGCGCACGAGATGAGCAGTTGGGTAAACATGCCCGTGGCTCGAATCATTTAGGGTTTACGGCTGTTAGCCTTTAGCTGTCAGCTAATTGCTAATTGCTATCGTCTCAACGAGCCACACCCGTGACGACCACAACCCGCAGCACTCCCGACGAGACCTACGCGCCCTATAACCCGGCCGAGACCGAGGCGCACTGGTACGACTTCTGGGTCAAGCACGACCTCTTCCGACCCGAGTCGCACCCCAACTTTGGCAAGCGGCCGCCGTTTGTCATCACGATGCCGCCGCCCAACGTCACGGGTGGGCTGCACAACGGCCACGCGCTGTTCGTGACCCTGGAAGACCTGATGATCCGCTGGCACCGCATGCTGGGCGACCCGAGCTTGTGGGTGCCAGGTCGAGATCACGCGGGCATCGCCGGCCAGCTCGTCGTCGAGCGCGACCTGAAGGCGCGGGGACTGGATCGCCACGATCTGGGCCGCGAAAAGTTCCTGGACCAGATGCGCGAGTGGATGGAGAGCTACGGCCACATCATCCACACCCAGATGCGCAAGCTGGGCGCGTCGGCCGACTGGTCGCGCGACATGTTCACGATGGACCCGCACCACGTGCACGCCGTGCGGACGGCGTTCGTTCGCCTGTACGACAAGGGGCTGATCTATCGCGGCCACCGCATCACTAACTGGTGCAAGGACTGCCAGACGGTGCTGTCGGACCTCGAAGTCGAATACAAGGAAGTCCAGGGACAGCTCACGTACGTGCGCTATCCGATCGTCGAGCGCGAGGGCACCTGGATCACCGTGGCCACGACCCGCCCCGAGACGATCCTCGGCGACGTGGGTGTCGCGGTGGATCCTGACGATGCGCGTTATCGCGACCTGATGGGCATGCACGTGCGCATTCCGCACGTGAATCGCATCGGGCTGATCGTGGGCGACGACGTGGTCGATCCAGAGTTCGGCACAGGCGCGGTCAAAATCACGCCCGCGCACGACCCGACCGACTTCGAAATTGCGCAGCGCCACGGCTTGCCCGCGATCAACGTGATGAACCTCGACGGCACGATGAACGCCGAGGCGGGCGCCTACGCTGGGCTGACGACCCAGGAGGCGCGCAAACGCATCGTGGCCGAGCTCGAAGAGGCCGGCCAGATCGTCAAGCAGGAGGCGTACACCCACTCGGTGGGGCATTGCCAGCGCTCGGGGACGGTGCTCGAGCCGCTGCTGTCGGACCAGTGGTACCTGGCCATCAAGTCGCTGGCCGAGCCGGCGATCGACGTGGTGCGCGACGGCCGTATCCGGATCATCCCCGAACGTTTCGCTAAGGTCTACTTCAACTGGATGGAGAACATCCGCGACTGGACGATCTCGCGCCAGTTGTGGTGGGGCCACCGTATCCCGATCTATTACTGCGACGCCCCGGGTTGTGCTGAACAATGGGCCAGCATCGACGAGCCAGACCGCTGCCCAAAGTGCGGGGGCGGCGCGTTTCACCAGGATGCGGATGTGCTGGACACCTGGTTCTCGTCAGGGTTGTGGCCCTTCAGCACGCTCGGCTGGCCCGAAGATACGGCTGATTTGCGCACGTTCTACCCGACGTCGGTCATGGAGACGGGCTACGACATCCTGTTCTTCTGGGTCGCGCGAATGATCATGTTCGGCCTGGAGTTCACCGAACGCCCGCCGTTCCACACGGTGTATCTGAATGGTCTGATTCGCGCCCACGGCGGGGTCAAGATGAGCAAGGTCAAGGGCAACGTGCAGGATCCGCTCGAGTTGATCCAGGAGTACGGCACGGATGCCCTGCGCTTGGCGCTGACCATCGGCATTACGCCCGGCAATGACTTCACGCTGTCGCCGAGCATGCTCGACGCGCGGCGCGACTTCGTGAACAAGCTGTGGAACATCGGCCGCTTCGTGATGTCCGCCACCACCGCCGAGGAGCGGCGTCACGCCCTGCAGCCAGTGGCCGCGCGGGGGGAAAAAACGCCGTTGGCCGAACGTTGGATCGCCAGCCGACTGTCCGCGGTGACCGCCGAAGTGACCCGACTGCTTGGCGAGTTCAACTTTGGCGAAGCCGGGCGGGTCATCCACGACTTCCTGTGGGATGAGATGGCCGACTGGTACGTCGAGGCCTTCAAGATCCTCGCGCGCGACGGGCAGGCGGATGGCGCCCTGCTCGCCCAGGTGTACGAAAAAGCGTTGCGCATGCTGCATCCCTACGCGCCATTTGCGACGGAGGAGCTGTGGCAACGGCTCACGACTGGTTCGGCTGATCGGCCGATCGCACTGATGATCGCTCCGTGGCCAGAGCCTGCTGACGCGCGCGATCCGGCCGCTGAAGCGGCCTGGTCCGATGTGATGGCGGTGACCCGTGCCGCGCGGACGCTGCGCTCGGACTACCACATCAAATCGTCGAACGCGGTGGCCGCCACGATCGCGGCGCGCACCCCCAAGCTGGCCGCTTTCTGGCGGGCCCACGCCGACTTGCTGGGCGCTTTGCCTGGCGCGCGGCTCAAGCCCATCGACGTGCTCGACGCGCCCGAAGGTGCGCCGGCCGACCTCGCGGCACGGGCGATCGCCGCGGTCGCCGGTGGAGTTGAATTGCTCATGCCTGCCGAGGGCCTGTTCGACGTCCAGACCGAATTGGATCGCGTGGTGCAGGAGCTGGCTGAAAGCAACGGTCAGGTGACCCGCCTGGAGCGTCAGCTCGCATCGGACTTCAGCCACAAAGCGCCCGCTGAGACGGTCGAACGCGAGCGCGAGCGGCTCGCCGAACAACGCGAGCGGCAGCAGACGCTCGAGCGCCGCCGCACCACGCTCGCGCGGCTGAGCGAAACGTCCCAATAGCGACGTGGCGCGACAACCCGCGGCCTGGCTCGGCCTACAAGCGCACCCGCCGCGAACGGGCGTGGCCTATGTGGCCGTTAGGGTGCTGGTGTACGTCGTGGCCCTGGTGCTCATGGGCCTCATCTATGGCACCAAAGAGCGTGGCCTCTTCATCGCACCACCGGTGGCGGTGATCGGCGCGGCGGGCACCTGGTACCTCCTGGGTGATACGCCCGTCGATGCGCGCCGCCGGCTCATCCTGGCCGGCGGCGTTGGCCTGCTTCTGGCCGAGCTGACCTGGGCCTTTGGGTACTGGGACGTGGCCGCGCTGGTCGGTGGCGCGGCCCTGTGGCTGGGCTTCTACGTTCTCTCGGGGATCGTCGAGCACGGCGCATCGCTCACGTTGGACGCGCGTGTCGCGGGCGAATACGCCCTGGTCGCCGCGATCGGCTCGCTGATCATCCTGGTCGTCGCGCGTCCCTGGAGCATCTGAACGCCTCGTGCCCGGCGCGCTGCATGGCCTGCGCGTGCTCGACCTGAGCCGCGTCCTGGCCGGACCGTTCTGCTGCATGATGCTCGGCGATCACGGCGCTGACGTCATCAAAGTCGAGCCGCCGGGCGGTGATGAGACGCGTGGCTGGGGTCCACCATTTGTCGACGGCGAAACGCCGTACTACCTGGCGATCAACCGCAACAAGCGCTCTATTGAGCTGAACCTGGCGACACCCCAGGGCCAGGACGTCGTGCGGCGGCTGGTCTCGACGAGCGACGTACTGGTCGAGAATTTTCGCGCGGGCGCGATGGAGCGCTGGGGGCTCTCGTATTCCGCGCTTGCCCAACTGAACCCCAGGCTCGTGTTTTTGTCGATTTCGGGGTTCGGCCGCAGCGGACCGTACGCCAATGTAGCGGGCTACGACGGCGCCCTGCAGGCATTCGGCGGGTTCATGAGCATCAACGGCGAAGAAGGCGGTGGGCCGCTCAAGGCGGGTATCGCCGTGGCCGACCTCACCACGGGTCTGTTCGCCAGCCAGGCGATTTTGCTTGCATTGCACGCCCGCCAGACGTCGGGGGTTGGCCAGCAGGCGGAAGTTTCGTTGCTCGAGTCGCTGTTGGCCATCCTGCACCCGCACACCAGCAACTTCTTGAATGCCGGCTTGGTCGGGAAGCCGCACGGCAATAGCCACCCGACGATCGCGCCGTATGACCTGATCGCTACTCTTGACCGGCCGGTGTACTTGCCCAGCGGCAACGACGGGCAGGTGCGGCGGCTCGCCCAGGTGATCGGCCGACCAGAGCTGGCCGAGGATCCACGGTTCAGAACGAACCAGGACCGCGTGGCGCATCGGCGCGAGCTACTCGACATTCTGGAAGCCGAGTTTCGCAAGTGGCCGGCGATTGAGCTGTGCCGCCGGTTGTGGGACGCGGGCGTACCCGCTGGTCCCGTGAATTCGGTGGACGAGGTGTATGCGGACCCGCAGGTGCTGCACCGTGAGATGCTCCAGTCTTTTCCGCACCCTGGGTTGGCGAGTGGGTCGGTGCGATTTGCAGGCTTCGCCGCCAAACTCTCTTCGACTCCGCCGACCGTTCGCCGCCATCCACCGATGCAAGGCGAGCACACGCTCGAGATCCTCGCCGAGCTGGGCTTCAGCGCTGATGAAATTCAGGGATTGATTAGCGCAGGCGTCGCCCGAGGACTGCGGACTGGCGACTGAGACCGTCGTTCAGCTGCTGATCTATGGCCTCACTGACGGGGCGGTTGTCGCGCTCAATGCGGCGGGGTTCACGTTGGCGTACGCGGTGGCGCGGCAGATCAACCTGGCCCACGGCAGTGTCTTTGCGCTGACGACGGTGGTCGTCGCCAATCTGGCGGCGGTGGCGGGCGTGACGGCCGCGGCGCCGTTGGTGGTGCGTGTCGGTGCGCTGCTCGGCTTTGCAATCTGTGGCGCCATAACAGGTGGCGCGCTGAACATGGGCATCGAGCGCCTCGCCTTCCGCCCCTTTCGTGGTACGGGCGAACCGCTGGCGCCCTTGGTCGCCTCGGTCGCGCTGTCGTTTGTGCTCTTTCAGGCCGCCGTCTGGTGGCACGACTTTCGGTTCATCCCAGTGGCTGGTGCGCACCAGGGCGTCGACCTGCCGTATCTGGCCATGCCTGACCTGATCCCGCGGGTCGAGCTGGGCTGGGGCGGCGTGTCGTTCACGCTGAAAGATCTGCTGGTACTGGTCATCGCCGCCCTCGTCGCGGGGGGCGGCGCTCTCCTGCTCGCGCGAACGAAGGTGGGCCGGCTGCTCCGCGCGGTGGCCGAGGACCCGCCGACCACCCTGCTCATGGGCGGTGACACGGCCCGCGCGCAGCTGATTGCGTTCGGCGTCGGTGGTGGCGTCGCGGGCTTCGGCGCGGCGATCTTTGCCGCCTACTTCGGTGGCGCCAACGCCCAGTATGGACTGCGCAGCGGGCTCGCGGCGATGACCGCCGCGGTGCTCGGCGGAGTCGGCGACCCGCGCGGTGCGTTGCTGGCGGGCGTCGTACTGGGCATCTTCAGCTCCTTCAGCGACTACTTGCTGGATGCACAGTGGACGCCCGTCCTTGTGCTGCTGCTGCTCATCGGCCTGCTCGCGTTTCGGCCTACGGGTCTGCTCGGCACGACCTCTACCAGCGCTGAACCCCCGGCCGCTACCCGCCCGGTTCTCGTCGCGACGCCAGCGCGCCACCACGTACGCTGGCTGCTCCTCGGACTTTTGGCGCTGGGCGCCGTGTATCCCTGGCTGGATCAAGCCGCTGGCTGGTACCGCCTGCCTGGTACGACCATGGCCTTGTTGATGGTCACGCTATCGGTTGGGCTGACCGTGGTTGTCGGATTCGCAGGCTTACTGGATTTGGGCTACGCGGCGTTCTTTGCCATTGGCAGCTATACGGCCGCGCTACTCACCAGCTCCGGGAGCCGGATTGCGCTTTCTTTACCTGTTGGATTGCGCGAGCCGTGGCTGGCCGTACCGTTGGCTGGGCTGGTCGCCGCGGGCTTTGGGATCTTGTTCGGCTTACCCAGCGTGCGGACCCGCGGCGAGTATCTGGCCATCGTCACGCTGGCGTTCGGCGAGATCGTCCCGTTGGTGATCTGGCATCTGCCCGACTGGACGGGTGGGCCACGGGGCGTCAGCGGCATCCCGCCCGTTTCGATTGGACCCCTGTCGTCTGGACTCGCAACGTACGCGCTGGCATTGTTTTTGGCGTGCCTGGCGATTATTGCCGCGGTGCGCTTGAGCTCGTCGCGGATTGGCCGCGCGTGGGCCGCGGTTCGTGAGGATGACCTGGCCGCGGCTTCTGTCGGCATCAATCCGCCGCTGTTCAAGCTGCTGGCCTTTGCGATCGGCGCCGGGTTCGCCGGCATGGCTGGTGCTGGCTTTGCCCAGCTCTTTGGCTACGTCGAGCCTGGGCAGTTCGACTTCACCGTCTCACTGATGGTGCTGGCCGCGGTCGTTCTCGGTGGACAGTGGGGGGTGACGGGCGCCGTTCTCGGGGCTCTGGCCATCGCGGCGTACGATCGTTTTCTGGTCGAGGGCATTACCGCTGGACTCCACGTGTTGGGCGCCGCCGTGAACAATTCCGGCCTGCTGACCGCTGACATGCGCCAACACAACTTCGCCATCTTCGGGCTGGCGTTGTACCTGGCCACGCTCTACAGAGCGAGGCGGACGACCTGAGCGCCTTTTCTTTTCCCCAGTGGGGACCCTCCGGGGTGATGATTGTTGTCACTATGCGACGGATGTGACGTTGGTCGTCTGCCGACCGCTGCGCTCCTTGGCGAGTGTCAGGAAATCAAGAGGTGAGATGCGATTCGCAGACGGGACCCCTCCGGGGAGGTACTCGCTGGCGCGGCCGCAGACGGGACTCCTCCGGGGAAGGCTCTGCCTATTCGATGCCCAGATACGCCTTCTGCACCTGCTCGTTCCGTTGCAGCGCCTTCGCGTCATCTTCGAGCACGATCTGGCCCGTCTCTAGCACGTAGCCGCGGTGGGCGACGTTGAGCGCCATCATTGCGTTTTGCTCAACTAGCAAAACGGCCACGCCCTGACGGTTGATCTCGACAATCGTGTTGAAGATCGTCTCCACCAGAAGCGGCGCCAGGCCCATGCTCGGCTCGTCCAAGAGCAGGATCTTCGGTTTGCTCATCAGCGCGCGACCCATAGCCAGCATCTGCTGCTCGCCGCCCGAGAGCGTGCCGCCACGCTGTTTTAACCGCTCGCGTAGGCGCGGGAACAGTTCCAAAACGCGCTCGAGATCGCGCTGGATCTCGAGCTTGTCCTGGCGCGCAAAAGCGCCCATCTCGAGATTCTCTTGTACCGACATGCGCGAAAAGATGCGCCGACCCTCTGGCGACTGGCAGACGCCCATCTCGACGATGCGGTGCGGCGGGACGCGATCGATCCGCTGGCCGTTGAGCAGCACTTCGCCCACCCGTGGCGGGTTGATGCCTGAAATCGTTCGCAGGGTGGTCGTTTTGCCCGCCCCGTTGGCGCCGATCAGCGTGACGATCTCGCCCGGCTCGACGCGCAGCGAAACCCCCTTGATCGCGTGAATGTGGCCGTAGAACGTATGGATGTTGCGCAGCTCGAGCGCGGCCACGCCGTCGCCTCGCGCGTCGGCCGCTGAAGCCACCTTCGCCAGGTCTGCGCTCATGCTGGGCTGTGCTCCTGCGGAAGCTCGGCGGTCGCCGCCCGACCCAGATACGCCTCGATGACGCGCGGGTCGCGCTGCACTTCGCTCGGCGTACCCTCGGCGATCTTCTGGCCGTAGTCGAGGACCGTGACGCGGTCCGAGATGCCCATGACGACTTTCATGTCGTGCTCGATCAGCAGGATGGTCAGGCCGCGTTCGGCCCGCAATCGACTGATCAGCCGCGTGAGCGCGGCGGTCTCCTGGGCGTTCATGCCCGCGGTCGGCTCGTCAAGCAGCAGCAAGCGCGGTTCGGCCGCCAGCGCGCGGGCCACCTCCAGCCGGCGCTGATCGCCATACGGCAGGTTGCGCGCCCACTCTTCGTGCTTGCCGGCCAGGCCGACGTAACGCAGCAGGTCCAGCCCGCGGTCGCGCGCCTGCTTCTCTTCGCGGTTGAAGCGCGGGGTCCGAATCACCGCGTCGAACGCGTTTGACTTCAAGCGCGAGTGCATCCCCACCAGCACGTTGTCCAGCGCGCTCATCGTTCCGAACAAGCGAATGTTCTGAAACGTGCGCGCGATGCCGAGCTGCGTGATCAGGTGGGGTTTGCGGCCGGTGATGGTCTTCGTCCCGAAGGTGATCTCGCCCGCCGTTGGCGTGTACAGCCCGGCGATCATATTGAAGAACGTGGTCTTGCCCGCGCCGTTCGGGCCGATCAGGCTGACGATCGCGCGTTCCTGGATCGTGAAATCGACGCCGTTGACGGCGACCAGGCCGCCGAAACGCTTGGTCACTCCGCGGGCGACGAGCAAGTCTGCCATTGACTGGATCAGGCGCGCACGCCGCCGAGCGGCCGATCGATCAGCGCATCCTCGCCCAACTGGTCGTCGATCGGCTCGATATCCTCGCCGCCGTGCATCTCGACCGCGCGCTGGCGGTTCGGGAAGATGCCTTCGGGCCGAGTCAGCATCAGGATCACCAGCGCCAACCCGAAAATCCCGAATTTGAACTGGGTCAGATCAACCGAACCGAGAAATGGACTGATCACGGGAATGTTGACTGCCGCGGCCAGGCCGTGCAGCCAGTTGCTCGCTTCGCTGGTGAGCACGCGATCGTAGAAGCCGAGGACGACGCCGCCGAAGATGACGCCCCAGATGTTGCCGATGCCGCCCAGGATGATCATCGACAGCACCACGATCGAGATCGAAAAATCGAACTGGAACGGGTCGATCAACTGGAGCATGCTCGCCCACAGCGAGCCGGCGAAGCCGGAGAACGACGCGCCGATGGCAAATGCCAGCAGCTTGGTCTGGACCAGGTCGATGCCCATCGCCGAGGCGGCCAGCTCGTCTTCGCGAATCGCCATCCAGGCGCGCCCGATGCGCGAGTTGGCCAGCCGATAGATCGCAAAGACCGACAGGCCGCCGACGATGAAAATCAGGTAGTACCAGGGCGTCTGGTCGGAGTTGGATAGCTGCAGCGTGGTCAGCTGGCCATCTTGCAGCCAGGGGATGGTTGGCCGCCCGATCGGGTTGATGCCCTTCGACCCTTTGGTCCACTGCTCGAGGTTCAGGAAAGCGCGCGGCACGATCTCGCCGAACGCCAGCGTGACGATCGCTAGATAATCACCGCGGAGACGGAGCGTTGGGGCGCCGAGGATGATTCCAAAAGTGGCCGCGACCAGAAACGCCAGCGCCATGGCCACGTAGAAGTTTGTTTGAAAGATGCCGAACAACGGACTCTGCGGCGAAGTGAGAAAGGCCGCGGTGTAGCCGCCAATCGCGAAGAACGCGGCGTAGCCCAGGTCCAATAGACCCGCGAAGCCAACCACGATGTTTAGCCCGAGGGCCAGCACCGTGTAGATCAGGATGGTCGGAAACGCGCCCATCTTGCCCCAACCGAGACCCTTGTCCAGGAGCGGATAGAGCGCCAGAAAAATGATGAACGTGACCAGGAACGCGTTGCGAAACACCGTGCCCGGCGTTTGTTTGCCGCGGCGCATCTGCAAGAAGCCGAGTTGGCTAGGCACGTTCAGACGTCTCTTCGCCAAGTAAGCCGGTGGGCCTGAAGATGAGGACGACCACCAGCAGCGCGAACACAACTGCCTCGGTCCAGCGTGGGTCGATCACTCGATCGGACAGGGCCGCCACCAGGCCGATGAGCATCCCCCCGAGGAACGCTCCCTGGATATTGCCGATTCCGCCCATGACCGCCGCGGTGAAGCTGTACAGGCCGTTGCGGAAGCCCTGGAAGAACCACGCCGAGTTGTTGTACAGCCCGTATATCGTACCCGCTGCGCCGGCCATGGCTCCGCCAACGACGAAAGTCAGCGCGATGGTCATGTTGATGTCGATGCCCATCATCGCCGCCGCGGTGCGATCCTGCGCTGTCGCGCGCATTGCTTTACCCAGCCGGGTGCGTTGCACGAAGAGCGTCAGGGCGACCATCAGCGGCACGGCGATCACGATCACCAGCAGATCCTTCAGCGTGAACAGGATCAGCGTGTTGATGTGGAAGACGTCGCGCAGGATGTCGACGCGTGGCACGAGGTCGGGGTAGTTGACTTGTGATGCGCCTTTCCATACCAGTCCGACGTTGACCAGGATGAACGACACCCCAATCGCGGTGATCAGCGGCGCCAGCCGCGGCGCGTTGCGCAAGCGACGATAGGCCACGCGCTCGATGGTCACGTTCAGCGCGGCGCAGACGAGAATGGAGGCGAGGAGGGAGCCCACGATCAGCGCGAACACCGTCAGCGGCGGTAGCTGCAGCGCCTGTCGAACGCCGAGGAGGCTGGGGATCCAGGTGACCAGGGTGAGCGACACCATCGTGCCGATCATGAACACATCGCCGTGGGCGAAGTTGATCAGCTCGATAATGCCGTACACAAGCGTATAACCGAGCGCAATAAGCGCGATGATGGCGCCGTTGGCAATGCCAATCAGCAATACCTGAATAATTTCGTCGTACCACTGCATTGTGGGGTTGTTGTTTCTAGTGCCCTGGGGCGAGAGTGGCCCTATGATGGAAGCCCAGCGCCTCCACTGGCAAGTAGCGCCAAACGGAAGAGGGCTGATCCATAACGGACCAGCCCTCTCGAGCGCTATGTCATCCTGAGGAGGAACGACGAAGGATCCAGCGCATCCGCCGAGAACTTCGGATCCTTCGCAGGCTCAGGATGACAAAATAGTGACTACGGTGCGGCCAGCGTAACCGCGTTCGCGTCGTCGAACTCGCCGTTCTTGATCTGGCGCCCGCTCATCGCGGTGATAGTGGTGTCACCGGTCTCGGTGAAACTCCACGTGCCGAGGGCGCCACTGAAGTTGCGGATGCCGAAGACGGCGTCGCGGATCGCCGCGCGATCCTTCTTGCCTGCGTTCTGGATGGCAGTCAACGCAACCTTCATTGCTTCGTAGCCATAGCCGGCGTAGGCCTCGGGCTCCGAATTGAACCGCTTCTTGTAGTTCTGGTACCAGGTAGCGCCTGCGCCGGTGAGCTTGCTCGGCGGCACACCGCCGAACGTGATGTACGTGCCCTCAGCCGCCGGCCCCGCCGCATCGATGAATGCCTTTTCATAGATGCCATCGGGACCCATCAGCTTGAAGTCGTTGCCGAGGGTCGCCCGCAGGTCGATCCACAGCTTGCCGGCGTTGGCCTGGGTGATGCCACCGAAGTAGACGATGTCTGCGCCGCTCTGGCGAATCTTCTGCGCTACTGAGCGGTAATCGCTGGCCTTGTCGTCGATGCCCTCAGGGCCACCGACTACCTGGATGCCCGCCTTGGGGGCCGCCTGCGCGTACACGACGGCGAGCCCGTGGCCGTACAGCTGGGTGTCGTCGAGCACGTAGGCTTTGGTCGCACCAATGCTCTTGGACCATGCGGCCGCGGCTGCGCCCTGGATCTCATCTGACGGGACAACACGGGTGTAATTGCGCTTGCAACCCTCGTAGTAAACGTCCGGCTCGTTGGCCTCGACGGCGCCTTCGATCTTCTTGGTCAGGCCCGGGTAGGTGTTGGCCGGTGAGATCATGCCCAGGTTGACCTTGCACAGGATCGGGATGGACACCTTGGCCGCGCCCGAGTTGAACGTGCCGATATAGGCCATCACGTCCGCGTCGTTCAGCGCCTGGTTGGCATTTTCCGCCTCCTTGGCGGCGTCCCAGGAGCCTTTGGCCGCGGTCGCATCGTCCAGGTCGGTGTAGACGATCGTTGCTCCGCCAACTTTGGCACCTACGCCGTCGGTGCCGCCGGCTTCGTCGAGCGCCATCTTGAACGAGTTGATGATCGTGTCGGTCTGACCCTTGTTGCTGCCAGTGCGCGGCAGGCTGGACACGATCTTGATCGTGCCACTCAGTGTGCTGGCCGCGGCCGCGCTGGGCGACGGCGCAACGACTGCCGGGGACGCCGCCGGCGATGCGGCGGGCTTGGCGGCCGGGCTGGCCGCTGGACTAGCGGCCGCGGATGGGGCGGCTGCGGCGGTTGCCGGCTTTGCGGGCGCGGTGGTCGCGGGCGCGGCCGGTGCCGCGGTCGGTTGGGCCGCACCTCCGCCACAGGCGGCGAGGAATAGCGTCGCGGCCGCCGAAAGCGAGGACAGGCGCACGAGCGCGAGCGGGGCTCCACGCATAGTCTGGGTTCCCTCCTTGGGAAGGCGTAATTTGCCTGGCAGGCCAGCGAACGGCACCTGGCCTCCAATATCAGAGACGCTGGCGAGTTGAGAAAGGTTCCTGCCGGCGGAACCCGTTGCCTGAGTAGATCCCGAAGCCGCGGTGGGCAAAATCGAAGGACGCCACGTACTACGCCGCGCCGGGCCGTGTCTTCAACCTACAGAAGCTCGCTGACGTTGTCAAACCGTTTGCATTGGCCACTTTACATTGCACCGTCCGAAGGTGGGCGCTAGACTGAGCCGTTCCACGCCTATGCCCCAGTATCCGAGCTTCGCGCCGGCGTGGCATACGGCTGCTTTTCACGCCCTGTCTCGACGGGCGACCCCTCCGCGCAAGGTGGTGTATGGCTGCGTTTCCCACTGAGGATCGGTTGCGCCAGAAGCGCACCAAATCTGAACAGGCAATCTCCCTGGCGATGAAGAATCGGTGGGACGAGGCTGCCCAGGTTAACCGCGACATCCTCGACCTGTTTCCGAATGAGGTAGACGCGTACAACCGCCTCGGCAAAGCGTTGACCGAGCTCGGCCGTTACGCCGAGGCGCGCGACGCGTACTCGCAGGCCGTCAAACTCGATCCTCTGAACGGGATTGCTTCAAAGAACTTGCAGCGACTGGGCAAGCTGGCGGCCGAGGGCGCAGTTGCACCGTCGCCGTCACCGGTCGATCCGCGGTTGTTCATCGAGGAGAGCGGCAAGACTACGGTCACCCAGCTCACCGACGTCAAACGCGCGGAAGCGACGACCAAGCTCAGCGCGGGCGATCAACTGAACCTCGAGCGGCGCGGTAACCAGCTGGGCGTGACCGATTTGAACGGCCACGACATTGGCCGCATCGAGCCCAAGCTCGAACAGGACCTGGTCAAGCTGCTTGGCCTGGGCAACCAGTACGCGGTGTTCGTCACGGCGGTGAACGATCAGGTAGTGCACGTCATCATCCGCGAGACCTATCGCTCCGCGGCGATGGGCCATCGGCCGTCATTCCGTCCCTCGGCCGCAGCCGAGGGTGGTGTGCGCGCCTACACCCGCGAGGGGGTGCTGCGCTACGAGATGGAAGAAGAAGAAGAAGAGGACGACGAGCTCGGCGATGACGAGGAAGAAGAGGCCGAGGTTGTCCCCGCCGATCTGGAGGTCGGCGTAGAAGAGACACCCCTCCAGGACCTGGCCGCTGAGGAGGACACCGAGGAATCCACGTAACCTTCGGTCTGTGCGACCTGGCCTTCCTGACGGAGTGTCCCGCAGGCGCCACCTGTCAGGTCACGTGCCGACCGCTGCGCTCCTTGGCGAGTGTCAAAACTCATCTCTATGCGTGCATCACGCGCGACCCCGAAGGGACGGATTTCTCTCCGTCAGCGGCCGGCGACGTGGCGGCGAAGCCATAGCATCCCCCAGAGGGGACTCGATTGGTCGTCTGCCGACCGCTGCGCTCGTTTGCGAGGGTCGAAACTCATCCAAGAATGGGTGTGACACTCAACCCCGCAGGGGAAGATTTCGCTCTGTCAGCGGCGTTGCACTCCTCCTCGGGATGATGCTCGCGGTCGCGATGCCAGTTGCTGCACAGGAAGCCGATTACTCCGAGGTGGCGCACGGCGATCCGTCGACAGGGATCGTGGCCCTCACCTTTGATGCCGGCAACGAAGGGGGCGGGGCGGCGCCGCAGATTCTGGAAATCCTGCGTGAGCGCGGGCTGCACGTCACCTTCTTCCTCTCGGGTCACTGGGTCGACCACAACCCCGATCTCACGCAGCAGATCGTGCTCGATGGCCACGAGATCGCCAATCATTCGTTTAGCCATCCCGATCTGACCAAACTCTCGGACGATCAGATCGTCTTCCAACTCGACTTCACCGACCAGGTCGTTTCAGACCTGACCGGCATCCATACCCGGCCGTTCTTCAGGCCACCGTTTGGCGCTCGCAACCGGCGCGTGCTCGACGTCGCCGCGGCTTCAGGTTTCCGATCGATCTTCTGGAGCCTCGATTCGGGCGACTGGCTGCCCAGAGCCTCGGCCGGTGCCGTCGCGGCCAAAATCCTGGGTTATGCCGTGCCCGGCGACATCGTCGTCGAGCACGTCGGCTCACAAGCGAGCGCTGACGCCCTACCCGTCATCCTCGATGAGCTCGATCAGCGCGGCTGGCGCGTCGGCACCGTGTCTGAAGTCCTCGGCCTGGCGCCGCGAAGTCAAGCGTCGACCGACTGACCCTTACCTACCGCGGCGACGCCGTTGCGTGAGACCGTGAAGCGCGCCGCATCCGCCGCCCGATCGACGCCGATCCGCGCCCCGGGCGCGATCCGCACGTTCTTGTCGAGGATCGCGTTGCGCACTACTGCCCCGCTGCCGACCCACACCCCGTCGAGCAGAACGGAGCCTTCGATCAACGAGCCACGCTCGATGCGTACCTCTGGCCCGAGCACCGACCTGCGCGCCGTTCCGCCGGCGATGATGACGCCGGCGCTGAGCAGCGAATCTTCGGCCTGGCCAGGCTGCTCGTCGACGACGAGTTTGGCCGGCGGCAGAGGCGAGTGCCAGCTGAAGATAGGCCACTCGCGGTTGTAAAGGTTGAAGGCCGGTACCGGCGAGATCAGATCCATGTGCGCGTCGTAGTAGGCATCGAGCTCGCCGACGTCACGCCAGTAGCCGCGGTCCGCGTCGCTAGCGCCCGGCACTTCGTTCGTCGTGAAGTCGTAGACGGCCGCGTCGCCGTCCTCGACCAGATGGGGCACGATGCTGCCGCCCAGGTCGTGCGCGCTCGAATCGTCGCTGGCATCGACGCTGACCGCGTTCAGCAGGGTGCGGGTGGTAAAGACGTAGTTGCCCATCGACGCCAGCACCTGGTCGGGCGCGTCGGGTAGGCCGATGGCGTCGGTCGGCTTCTCGCGGAAGGCGGCGATGCGACCTTCGGCAGTCGGCTCGATCACGCCGAACGCGCTGGCCTGGGCGCGCGGTACACGCAGCGCGGCGACCGTCAGCCCCGCCCCGCTGGCGATGTGGAAGTCGAGCATCTGGCGCGGGTCCATGCGGTAGATGTTGTCGGCGCCAAAGACCAGGATGTAATCGGGCCGCTCGTCGTAGATCAGGTTCAGGTTTTGAAAGATGGCGTCCGCGGAGCCGGCGAACCAGCGCGGCCCACGGCGCATCTGGGCTGGCACCGAGGCGACGTAGTTGTTGAGCATCGTGCTGAGGCGCCATGTCTGGGCGATGTGCCGATCGAGGCTGTGGCTCTTGTATTGGGTCAGCACGACGATCTTGAAGAAGCCGGCGTTGACCAGGTTCGACAGCGCGAAGTCGATCAGGCGGTAGTTGCCGCCGAACGGCACGGCCGGCTTGGCCCGGTCAGCCGTGAGCGGGAACAGTCGCTTGCCCTCGCCGCCGGCGAGAACCATGGCCAGGACATGCATTAGATTCGCCTCCCCGTCTGGCGATAGCCCCGTCCGCGCAGAACTCGGCCAGGTCTGGCGTCGGTGTGCTCGCCATCTTTGAGTACCTGCGTGCCGTTGACGAAGACGTGCTGTACGCCGCTAGCGTACTGGTGCGGCTGATCGAACGTCGCGTGGTCCTGGATCGTGTTCGGATCGAACACCACTACGTCGGCGTAGTGGCCCGCTGTCAGTCGACCACGGCGCTCGAGCCCGAGGTTCTCGGCCGGCAGACCCGCGAGACGCCGCACCGCCTCTTCGAGCGGGATCACCTGCTCGTCGCGGACGTACTTGCCCAACAGCCGCGCGAAGCTGCCGTAGGCGCGCGGGTGGGTACTGCTCTTGAGAAAAACGCCTCCGGGCGCAAGCGACGGTGAGTCCGAGCAGAAGCTCACCCACGGCGTGGCGACCGCCTTGCGCACGTTGTCATCTGACATCGTGAAGTACACGCAGCCGACGCGGCTGTCGTCTTCGACGACCAGATCCATGATCGTGTCCTCGGGTGACGTGCCGCGCATCGCCGCGACTTCGGCCAGCGACTTGCCCGTCAGTGGCTTCAAGGCCTCGCTCCGAAAGCCAGTCAACAGGATTTTGTGTGCGCCCAGGAACTCGTTTTGCTGCTCGGCGCCCGCTCGCGCCAGCTCGTATCTGAGTCGCGTCCGAATCGACGGGTCCTGCAAGCGGGCTACCCAGGCGGTATGACCGCCTTCTTGAACCCAGCCGGGCATGGTCGCGTCCAGACCAGAGGCCGAGGCGCTGTAGGTGTACATGTCGGCGGTGATACGCAGGCCTTCGGCGCGGGCCGCCTCGACCCGCTCGAGCGCGGCGTCCAGCTTGTGCCAGTTGACCGGGCCGGCCGCCTTGAGGTGCCAGATCTCGGCTGGCGCGCCCGAGCGACGGGCGATGTCCAGAAGCTCGTCGATGGCCTCTAGCAGGTGCGTGCCCTCGTTGCGGATATGCGAGATGTGCATGCCGCCGAACTCGGCCGCCACCTCGGCCAGCGCGACCAGCTCGTCCGTGTCCGCGTAGCACGCCGGCGCGTAGATCAGTGAGGAGCCGACTCCGAGCGCGCCGTCCTCCATCGCCTGACGCATCAGCGCGCGCATGGTCTTGAGCTCGTCGGGCGTTGACCGCCGGTCGGCGTGGCCGATGGTGTGCTCGCGCAACGTCGTGGCGCCGACGAACGACGCCACGTTGGGCGAGATGCCGCGCTCGACCAGTACGCGCAGCCCCTCGTCGAGTGTGGTCCAGGTGATGTCGTAGGTGATGTCGCCCTGGCGCTCGCGGTGCACTCGCTTCATCTCGGGCGTGAGTGGACCGAGTGAGACGCCCTCGCCAAACACTTCGAGCGTGACGCCCTGGCGGATGTCGCTCTGCGACCGACCGTCGGCGATCAGCGACTCGGTCGCCCAGCTGAGCATGTTGATGAAGCCGGGCGCGACGGCTAGGCCTGCCGCGTCGATTTCGATTCGGCCCTGGTCTCCGCCCAGCGCGCCGACCGCCGCGATCGTGTCGTCGCGAATCGCCACGTCGGCCTGGAACGCGGGCCAGCCGCTCCCGTCATACACAGTCCCGCCGCGAATAACGACGTCGTACTGAGTCACTGGGCGGCCAACTTCCGCCTGGGTCCCCTCTGGGGAAAACTCGCCGTCACTACGTTGGGGACGGCCGCTGTCCCTTCGGGAGGGAGGTCCATTCTCAGTGGTCGGTCGGCCGAACTTCGAAGGTGTTCAACGTGGCCGCGACGAACGTCCAGTAGCCGATCGCCGCCACGATCTCGACCAGTTCACTGAGACCAAGGCGCGTCTTCAGCCGCTCGAACAGGTCGTCCGGGACGCGGTGGTTCTGGATGATGCCCACCGCCAGCTCATAGATGTCGCGATCGTCTGGCTCAAGGTCAGCAGGTCTTTTGGCGCGAATCGCGTCGATCACGCTCGTGGGCACACCGGCCGATCGCGCGATCGGCTCGTGCGCCGCCCACTCGTACTCGCACTCGTTCAGCCCGGCGGTGGCCATGACCGCTGTTTCGCGGAGGCGCGGCTCGATCGACGATTCGTAGCGTAGGTAGCCGCCCACCGCGGCCGCGCGACGCGCCAGCTCGGGGCTATGCAGCAAGATGCCGAACGGCCCACGGATGGCCCCACGGCTTGCCACGATCTCGTCAAAAGCCGGCCGCTGACTTTCGGGAAGCGCTTCACGCTCCTTGACTTCTGCCACACGCGTCATGGCGCAAGGCTACCGAATCGGCGGTCAGGCTGAAGGTGCCTGTGCCGCCTGCAGCCGGGCCGCGTCGACCTTGATCTCGACGCCGGCGCGCTCCTCTTGCAGGAGCATCGCCACGCGCGAGTCGCGGCTACCCCAGCCGCGGTTGAGCGCCTCCGTCAGCTCGTCGAGCGCGAGGTTGGCCGCGTGCATGGGCACGTGGTGTTCGCGCGCCAGGGCGGTCGCCAACGAGACGTCCTTGTGCGCCAGGCGCAGCGCAAAGTCCGGTGGATCGAACTTGCCCGACAAGAAGTGGTCGGGCAGCCGATCGAAGGTCCGTGAACGACCGACGGCGCCTTGACGGACGGCTTGCCAGAGGGCCAGCGGTTCGACGCCGGCCTTGACGCCCAGAGTGAAGGCCTCGGCCAGGGCGCACTGGATCATGTAGCCAGCGCAGTTGTGGACCAGCTTGGCGACCGAACCGGACCCAATCGGGCCGACATGGACCACCTGGTCGCCAATGGCGTCGAGCACCGGCCTGTAGCGCTCGAAGACCTGCGGATCGCCGCCGACCCACATCGCCAACTTGCCGCTCTTTGCGCCGGCCGGGCCGCCACTCACGGGCGAATCGAGCAAGTGAATTCCGCGCTCGGCAAAGAGCGCGTGCAAATGGCGGATCAGGGTTGGCGAGTTGGTGCTCAGGTCGAAGTAGGCTGTGCCGGCCTGGAGGCCGGCGAGGAGTCCGTTTTCACCGAGCGCAACGTCCTCCACCTCCGGTGGGCCGGGCAGCGACGTGAACACCACGTCGACTTTGCTCGCGACGTCACGGGCGGTGTCCGCCCATTCCGCCCCGGCCGCCAGGTGCGCTGCGCCGGCGTCTGGCCGAATGTCGTTGACCACCAGGTCGTAGCCACCGCGCTGCAAGTTGGACGCCATGCTCGCACCCATCGTGCCCAGACCAATAAAGCCAACTTTCATGGGCGCCACGATAGCTGTTCGGCACCCGCGGGCCGCCGCTTACGGCGTGTACGGTGACCTCTCCGCGCGGTAGCTCGGCTTCTCATGGCGGTGGCGTGGCCATCTGGAAATTGCCGACCAACGGCTCGAGCTCTTGCCAGAAGCCATCGGGAATGGACTCGAGCATCGCTTCGGTATTGGCCATCGCCTGTTCGGGACGGCGCGCACCCGGCACGGTGGTGGTTACCGCCGGGTGATGCACCACGTACTGCAGCGCCGCGGCGAGCAGGCTGACGCCGTGTTGCGCGCACACTGCCTCGAGCTGCTCGACGCGGTTGAGCACCTCCGGCGTGAACTGGCGATTGATGTGATCCTCGGTGTGGGCCCCGCGCACGCCGGTGGCCAGCAGTCCCCGCTCGAGCGGCGTCGCTACGACCACGCCCATCCCCAAGCGCGCGGCCGCCGGGAACATGCGCTCCAGCGCCACCTGGCTGAGCAGGCTGTAGGCATCCGGCACAACCGCCGCTTCAAACTCGCCGCTCTCGATGTAGGGCGTGTTGTCCCACGGGTTGTTCGAGGCGATGCCGACGTGGCCAACCACCCCCTCCGACTGGAGTTGGCGCAGCATTTCCAGGGCGCCGCCCGGTCCCATCACTTGATCAAGAAGACCGGCCGGCGGATCGTGGATGAAGATCATCGGGATGTGGTCGATGCCCATCCTGCGCAGGCTGGTTTCGACGCTGCGCCGTGTCTCGGCCCCGGTGTAGCCGAACTCTCGTACGTCGCGGACCTTCGTCTCGACCACGATCTCGCCCGCCAGCGCCGGGCGCTCGCGCAGCGCCTGACCCACCACACGCTCGGCAATACCGTCGACATACATGGACGCCGTGTCGATCAGCCGCACTCCGGAGTCAAGCGCGGCCAGAATTGCCGCCAGGCCAGTCTCCTCGTCGATCGAGCCATCTGGGCGTCGCCCGAGCCAGGCGCAGCCCACCCCGAGCACAGTGACCTGTAGGCCGGTCTTGCCCAGCGGCCGGGTGGGTAGTTCTTTCATGCGCGCCACGCGCCAGGATCCATGAAGCGGCGGGACCCGACGGAAAACACCGCCCCGCCCCGCGGTGTTTCGAAGAACACCATGTCGGCGCGCACCTTCGGACTCTGTGTCCCACCCTGGCCGGGAATCATCACCGGCACGTCTTCGGCCGTCACCTGGTAGTAGTCCGTGTGTTTTCCAGACGTCGTCGCTACGAGAAGTGCATGAGGTGGTGATCCGAGGCGCAGGTCGAAACGATCGATCTCGTCACCCGCCGCGCCGCCCAGAACGAGGCCGAAGTTGCCGATGACCTCGTCATCAGCGATGCCCTCGAAGATGAACGCCGCCCGCGGATCGTGGCTGGCCGGCAGCCGGCTATAGCCCTCCGCCCCACCCCAACCCTGGGCGGCGAAACCGACGCCGACCGTGCGCTGCGGCGCCTTGCCGCGCAGTCGCCACAGGCCGCCAGGCTCGCCGGTCGTGCTGTGGTCGCCCTCGCCAGGCAGCGACTCCCACGCGCGGGTACCCGTCGTACCGCGACGCAGCTCGATGACGTGCGGCCGATCCGGATCGATCGAGGTCACCCAGTAGAAGCCGTTACCGCCCAGATACATGAGGCGACCACCGTGTTCGAGGTACTGCTGGACGCCCGCATGCATCGCGCTGGTGTAGTACTCTGGGTGGCTGCCGGTGAGGACCACCTGGTACGTCGCCAGCAAGTCGCTGCCTGCGCGATGCAGATCCTCGTCGGTGATCACGTCGTACGCGAAACCGCGCGCTTCGAGCCAACCGATCAGGTACAGATCGGCGGCGAAGTGACGTGGCGCGTCCTGAAGTCGCCACGCCCGATATTTCGGGCGCATGTTCAGGATCGGCCGCAAGCGCGACGAGTACGACACCCCGCTCCCATCGCTATGCACGTCGTACAGCGACAACCCGAGCTCCCGATGTTCGGCCATGTACCGGTCGAGATCTGGCGGCTCGGTCTCGAGCGGCGTCATCAGCGGCCGCTTCTCGCGATAGCCCTCGTTCCAGTACAGCCGCTCGTTGGCGTACGCCATGTAGGTCAAGGTCGGCGCGAGGAACGCGATCGGCGCCGTCGTCATCCCCGACTTCGGCCGCACGTAGAACGGGATGTATTCCTCGCCGTGCTCGGCCTGCAGGCGCATGGCGTACACACCCGAACGTAATGTGTTGGGTACCTCCAGCTCAAAGGCGGGCTGCCACCTAGCGTCCTCGAGGTCGTCATCGTGAAAGTGGATCGCGGCGTACTGCTGGGGGGCTGCCGTCCAGCGCACTTCTTCGCCGGTCCAGGTGTGGTCGGTCACCGCCCGCGTCGGCAGATTCACGGCAATTCCGTGTACGCCGCGCGGCGACAGATCGCAGACCGTATTGGTGCCGACGCCGACCGAGAAGTCCCATGCGGCCAGCACACCAGTTGGGAGCGGTTCGTCGGCGCGCCGCAGGCGGTCCACGTCGGGTGAGACCAGGGCTCGATCGAACAGCTTCGGGCGGTCGATTTTGCCGTTGAACACCGCCCCCGGTCGCCGCTGGGCGTCGACGTCCCGCGCCGCCAGCAGCAAGTCGCCCATCGGCAGTTGCACTCGCCAGCCGGGCGCCAGTTGATCGTCATGGCGCGTCGTGTGTTGGGCGCTAAACGGCTCGGTTGACGCGTGATAGAGGCGCGCCAGGCCGGTCGACGGATCATAGGTCGCCGCCACGAATGCCCAGCGCCACTGCTCCAGCGATTCAGCCGTGTGCGTGAGCCGCTTCGTTTCCGATCCGTTACCCAACTCCAAAAAAAGACGCCCCGCGGCGTCAAGACCAAACACGAAACCGCGCTGCTCAGCAGCGGACCAGCAGGCAATGATGGCCTGACCCCCAGCCTTGGCGGGCGTAGTCGGCCATACCCACGCTTGAACGGTCAGCCCGTTGGTCACATCGAGCGCGTCGCCACCGGGGACGCGCACGTACGAGCCCGCGGCGATGACCTGGCGTCTGCCCGGGTATGAACCGTCAGCTACCGAAGGCGTTTCTTCCTCGCGGTAGCCAGGTCCGGCGGGATTGTTGTCGCCGTGGATTAGTCGCACCAGCCGCGCATCGAAGCTCGACGTCTCGCAGCTGACCATGAAACGAAGCGTGTCGCCCGCCTGCACGCTGAAGCGGTCCGCATAGCCCATCAGAACAGGTGTCGGTTCTGGCACAGCGCTGCCCATCGTACCCGGGGCAGTCGCGCCGATGACCTCCTGCTAAGCTGGCAGGCATGCCAGACCCAGCCGTCCTCGTTCAGCCCCAGACCGATCTTCTCGACCGCGCCGGTCGTTATCTCGCTGGTGGCGGGCTGGGCCTGTTCGTCCTGCCGGACGAAGTCAACCTGGTGATCGCCGAAGGCCACGGCAGCCACATCACCGACATCTCCGGACGAGACTTCATCGACTACCACCTGGGCTCGGGACCGGCGCTGCTCGGCCACGCTCACCCTGAGGTCGTCGCCGCGGTACAGCGCCAGCTGCCGAAGGGCTCGACGTACTACTTCCTCAACGAGCCGGTGATCAGGTTGGCCGAAAAGATGGTCGAGGCGTGCCCGTGCGCCGACCAGGTTCATTTCACCGGTTCAGGTACCGAAGCGACGTTTTTCGCGCTGCGCATGGCTCGCGCGACCACCGGGCGCGATCGCGTCCTTAAGTTCGAGGGCGGCTGGCACGGCATGAACGATTACGGGCTGTGGGGCACCGTGCCGTCGCAGGCGAGCAGTTATCCCGCGGCGGAGGCAGACTCGGTCGGCATTCCGGAGGCGCTGCGCGGCCAGGTGCTCGTTGCGCCATTCAACGATGCGCAACTTGCGGTGCAGATCATCGAACAGCACGCCAACGAGCTTGCCGCGGTCATCGTCGAGCCGTTGCAACGCGTGCTGGTGCCGCTGCCTGGCTTTCTTGCGGCGCTGCGCGAGGTCACGCGCAAGCACGGCATCGTGTTGATCTTCGACGAGGTCGTCACCGGTTTTCGGATTGCCTGGGGCGGCGCGCAGGAACGGTATGGCGTGGTGCCCGACCTGGCGACCTACGGCAAGGCCATGTCCGGCGGATTTCCGATGGCGGCAATCGCTGGGCGGTCAGACGTCATGGCCAGCCTCGATGCGCGGCGGGTGGAGCGCTCGAAGCTGGTCTGGGCGAGTGGCACGTTGAACGGTAATCCCATCAGCTCCACTGCCGGCCTGGCCGCGCTGGAGGTGCTGGAGCGGCCTGGTGTCTATGACCAGCTGCACCGCATAGGCGGACGTCTGCGGCGTGAGATCACCGCCATCGGCGCGCGCCACGGCTTTGCCGCGCAGACACCCGGCGAGGACGCGGTGTTCGGCGTCCGCTTCACCGATCGTGCCGACCCGCGCAATTGGGCGGATTTGCTGACCGCCGACAAGGATCTGGGGCTGCGCTGGTCGCTCGAGTTGATCAGGCGCGGCATCCTGGTCAACCCGAACGAGAAGTTCTACATCTCCACGCAGCACACCGACGCGGACGTCGACCGCACGCTGGAGGCCGTCGAAGCGGCGTTCGCAGCGCTCTAACTCATCACCTGTTTGGTGCCGGCTCGAGGACCGTCGTGCCCTCGAGGTCGCGTTCCACGTCTGCTCGATTCAAGGCGACGACGTGGTACTCGCCGGCGAGCCAGGCGGCGAACTGGTCCGCGTAGTGCGGACTGCCCGGCTGGCCGGAGTTGCCGATGTTCTGCACCGCCAGCAGACGGTCCGGCTGCGCGAAGTCGACCACCATGCGGTACTCCGCGCCGCCCGAGGCGGCGAAGGCCGGCTGCCCGGCGCCCGTATTGCGCACGGTGTCTGCGCCACCATCGACCGGTGCTGGCGCGACGTCGAGCCACTCCCTTTCAGGCCCACTCAGCGGGTGCCGCCAATGTGCCTCATGTACACGACCCCATTGCCAGCCATGTGCATCGGTGCCATGGCGCATCCGCACGCGCTCCATGGCCATCTGCGCGGCCGCCTCAAGCTCGAGGCGCAGATCACCATCGAACCACGCTAGATCGCCGCGCTCGATCAGGCGCGCGGCTGGTCCGCCCTGACCGCTGACGAGCTTGACCAGCTCCTCTGGAAACCGCGCCTGCGCCACGCGCTCCTGCCACACCTCCATGAACGTTTCGAACAGGGTCGGCGCAGAGCTCTCGAGCGTGTAACTCCAGTCCCACTCTGCAAGCGCGGCGCGCAGCTGCATGACGTCCAGATCCGTGGACTTCGCCAGCAGACTGACGAGCGGTGGGCAGAGCCGTTCAGCGCGGCAGCTCTTCACGTCATTCTGGAGCGCGATGCTCTGATCTCGGTCGAGCCGGGACTCGCCTTCGAGCGCCTGGCGGAGGCGCTCCGAGCGGTGGCCGCCGCCCCAGCTGCCGTACATCGGAAACGGGTAATCGTCAGGCGCCGCCCGTTCGTTCGCGCTGGCCACGTAGCCGCGCGCCGGGTCGAGCGCGTGCGGCAGCGCCTCGAAAGGAATGTAGCCGCGCCATTGGTCGGCCGGTTCGTTCGCATCGCGGTAGCCGCGCAGCACTCGCCCTCGCAGCGGTACTTTCCCAGCGCATTGATAGCCAACGTGCCCGGACTTGTCAGCGTAGACGAAATTGAAGACAGCCACGGACCAGTCGCGCAGCGCGTCGCGGAAGCCTTCCCAGTCACGCGCCCGGCCGATCGCGACCGCGGCGCGGATGTCGTCGAGGTGCTCCTGGCCGACCCAGCGCAGCGCCAACGGCGGCTCGCCAGCCGGCTCCAGCGCCGGCACGACGTGGTTGACGATGGGCCCGCGCACGGTCGCTCGCTGCACATGCCGTACGGGCGCCTGGGTCCCGCGCACGCGGACCTCGACGGTGCGCTCCTCGAAACGGCGCCAGGTATCGCCGTCGCGGTACAGATCTGGATCGCTCGGGTGGACCTGCTCGCGGTACAGGTCGCGCGTCGAGGCGGCGTTGTTGGTGATCGACCAGGCGATGGCGCCGTTGAGGCCCCACCACAGCCCCGGGACGCCCGGATGCCCGGCGCCGGCCGCGTCGTCCTGCGGTCCGTGTAAGCCGAATTCATACCAGCTCGACGGCAGCCAGAACGGCTGGTGCGGGTCACCGCACAGCAGCGCGTGGCCCGACGCCGTGCGCGAGCCCGCGATCGCCCAGTTGTTGCTGCCCGTGCCGTCGCTCGTCCCGGCCAGGACGCTTTCCCCTATTGGATTCCCCGCGGGGTAGGGGCTGTCCGGTGGCAGGATGCGGTTCTCGGCTGATTCTGGTTCCAGGTACGCGGCCCGCAGCTCCGCTGGCAGCAGGCCCGCAGCCTCGGCGATGGTTAGCGTGGCCAGCCGCCCGTTGAGCGACCACCATTCGCCGCGCAAGATGGCGATCGTGTCGCGCACCGTGAAAGGCTCCGGCTCGTACTCCAACACGTCGAACTCGATGGGCAGGTTGCGTCCGCACGCCTCGATGTGCCGATTGATGCCGGCGACGAAGCTGTCGAGGATGACGCGGGTCGGCTCGTCGGTGCGCTCGACCTCGCGTTCGGCGATCGCCGGGATGCCCACTGCGTGGTGCATCAGGTCGCTCTGGACATAACCTTCGCCGAGGATTTCGGCCTGCCGACCGAGCGCACGGCGGCGCAAGCGGTCCATCTGCCACAGCCGATCCTGAGCCATCGCGAAGCCCAGGCCGAAGTACAGGTCCGGGGTCGAGGCGGCATAGACGTGCGGTACCCCAGCCTTGTCGCGCAGGATCTCGACTTTGCCACCGACTGGCGCGCTCAACTCGGCTGATAACGGTGGGAGCCGGCGTGGCAGGCTCGCCGCGGGATCGTCGATCGTCGTCTGCATGCGCAGCATAGAATGCGCCGGCAGAGTCCTCCATGGCAAAGGTCGTACTCGACGGGGTCGTCAAGCGCTTCGGGCCGGTAACTGCCGTGCACGATCTGAACATCGAGATCGCCGACCGCGAGTTCGTGACGCTCGTCGGCCCGTCCGGCTGCGGCAAGACCACCACGCTGCGCATGATCGCCGGGCTGGAAAAGGTCAGCGCCGGCCAGATCTTTTTTGACGACGATCCCGTCGGACATCTGCCGGCGGACCACCGTGACATCGCCATGGTGTTCCAGTCCTACGCGCTCTACCCGCACATGAACGTGTACGACAACATCGGCTTCGCGCTGCGCATGATGCGCGTGCCGCGGCCCGAGATCGAGCGGCGCGTGAAGTGGGCCGCCGAGATGCTTGGCATTGCTGAGCTGCTGCAGCGCAAGCCACGCCAGTTGTCGGGCGGGCAACGCCAGCGAGTCGCGCTGGGCCGCTCCGTGGTCCGCGAGCCGGCGTGCTTTCTGTTGGATGAGCCGCTCTCAAATCTCGACGCACAGTTGCGGGTGACGATGCGCGGCGAGCTGAAGCGGCTACACCTCGAGTTGAGGCGCACGTTCATCTACGTCACCCACGATCAGGCCGAGGCGTTGACGATGTCTGACCGCATCGCCGTGATCAGCGATGGCCGGCTGCAGCAGTACGGGCCACCGGATGAGATCTACAACCGGCCGCGCAACGTCTTCGTGGCGGGGTTCATGGGCTCGCCGACGATGAACCTGATTCGCGGCTCTCTTGTTTCGTCGGATGGTGTGCTGCGCTTCTCTGCACCAGGGCTCGATCAGCCGCTGCCTGGTCGGCTCGCTTTCGGTGCAGAACGGGCCCACGGGCGAAGCGCGTTCCTCGGCATCCGACCTGAGTCCATCGTGGTTCGCGGCGATGGGGTTGAAACCGCGCCCCGCGGCGCACGATGGATCACCGCGCCGGTCTATATCCAGGAGCCGCTCGGCTCTGACCAGTTCCTGACGCTCGATATCGGTGAAGCGCGAGTAAAAGTCCGCGCCAGCCCCGATCTAAAAATCCGCGCCGGCGACCGCGTCCAGGTCGCGTTCGATCCAGACAAACTGCACCTCTTCGACGGCGAAACGGGCACCACCTTGGTAGCGCCCTGACCGCCATTTAGCGTTTCGTCGGGTCGGAAACGAAGACTTCCACATCCTCCTGGTTGTGCAGGGTCAGCTTGTCGCCCGTTTCCCAGGCGGGGTTCACGCGGTACGCCCAATGGAGGTCTGTCGCCGTGTCAGATCCGGTGCCGGTG
>WNFC01004660.1_pt1 | contig 28338 bp, 27 predicted proteins | sample 5400541 | NCBI WGS metagenome assembly WNFC01 (sample SAMN13153342, study PRJNA577476) | soil metagenome | isolation source: 120 cm saprolite under Douglas fir tree site 2 hole 2 replicate 1 | place: USA:California | collected 2015-04-18
GATCGATTCGGCCTGTACCTGCGGAACACCGGCCGCCCGGTCGTGAATATGGGCCAGCACAATATTATCCGGCACAACCGTTACCGGCCGCCTTTCAGAGTTCACTCCAACCGCTAGCCGCCGAGGCGGGCCTCACCTGGCGCTCGCCGGGTGGGGCTGGCCTCTCCCGCCGCGCGATACGGCCGCCGCGTCCACTGGCCCTCATGCCTGCCTTCGCGGTAGAAACTGGTGACGGCCGGCGAGGTGAGCGGGTGGGGTGGCGAATGCTGCGACGCGAGGGCACCTCGGCGAGCGCGGGCGCCTCGGCGGGCGAAGACGGCTCAGCGGGCGAAGACGGCTCAGCGGGCGAAGACGGCTCAGCGGGCGAAGACGGCTCAGCGGGCGAAGACGGCTGGCGGCCGGTGATCCCGCCGCGGGCCGCCGACGCCGCACTGGCCCTGGGCGTGGCGGTCCTTGGCGCCGTCAGCGGGCTCGGTGCCCGGGCGCAGCACGAGCATGTGCCGCTGGCCGCGATACCGGTGCTCGCCGCGATGGGGCTGGTCCTGTATCCGCGCCGCCGTCATCCGGCGGTGGTGCTCGCCGCCGTGGCCGCCCTGGTGGCCACGCTCTTCGCTCTCCGGACGTCGCTGGAAGGCGCGTTCGTCGCCGTCCTGTGCGCCTCCTACAGCGCCGCGGTGTACGGCGGGCGCCGCCTGGCGCGCGGGCTGGCCGTCGCCACGGTGACCGTCTTCCTCGCCTTCCTCGCCTTCGGCGTGGTACTCCGGATGTTGGGTGTTCGCGCGTCGCTGCTCACGGCGGCCCCGATCCCGACGCTGCTGGCCGCCGCGGGCGCCTGGCTGGTCGGCCTGGTGATCCGGAGTCAGTTCGCGGCGCGGAGCGCACGCATCACGGCCCTCGGGGAACGGGCCAACTGGGCGGCGGCCCAGCAGGAGGAGGAGGCGCGCCGGGCCACCCTGGCCGAGCGGTTGCGCATCGCCCGGGAACTGCACGACATCGTCGCCCATCACCTGAGCGTGGTCGTGATCCAGGCGCAGGGTGCCCAGCGCATGGTGAGCCGCGATCCGTCCCGGGCGGAGCAGGCCATGGCCGACATCGAGCGGACCGGCCGGACCGCCCTCGACGAGATGCGCCGGCTCCTCGGCCTGCTCCGGTCCGGCGACCCGGCGCAGGACCAGCCCGGTGATCCCGGCCCCGACCAGCCCGGCGGCTGGCTCCGCGAGGCCGGCGACAGCGGGCCAGGTGAACCTGACGCCACGCGCCTGCCCGTGCTCGGTGTGACGGATGTCGCGGCCCTGGCCGAGCGGATGAGCGGCGCCGGGCTGCCGGTCACGGTGCACACGGTGGGAGAGCCCCGGCCGGTCCCTGAGGACGTGGGCCTCGCCGTGTACCGGATCACCCAGGAAGCGCTCACCAACGTGCTCAAGCACGCCGGGCCCGCCCACGCCGAGGTTGAGCTGCGGTTCGGGAGCGAACTGGAGGTCACCGTCACCGACGACGGGCGCGGCGCATCGGCTCACCTGTCCGGCGCGGTTCCCGGTGCGGGACGGGGCACCGTCGGGATGCGCGAGCGGGTGACCGTTCTGGGCGGGCGGCTGACGGTCGGCCCGAAGGCCGGCGGAGGATTCCGCGTGCATGCGGCCATCCCCTTGGAGGAAGCATGATCAGGGTCCTGCTCGCCGACGATCAGCCCCTGGTGCGAACCGGGTTCCGGATGATTCTCGACGCCGAACCGGACATGGAAGTGGTCGGTGAGGCCGGGGATGGAGCGGACGCGGTCCGGCAGGTCCGGCGCCTGCTCCCGGACGTGGTGGTGATGGACATCCGGATGCCGGTGCAGGACGGGATCGCGGCTACCTCGCAGATCACCGCCGAGGGCGGAGCACGGGTGCTCGTCCTCACCACGTTCCACCTGGACGAGGATGTCGTCAACGCGCTCCGGGCCGGGGCCAGCGGGTTCCTGCTGAAGGACGTGGATGCCTCCCGGCTGCTGGAGGCGATCCGGGTGGTGCACGCGGGTGACGCCATCGTCCATCCGGCGGTCACCCGCCGCCTGCTCGACCGGTTCGCCCACCGCTTGCCCGCATCAGCCCGGGAGGACTCCCGGCGGCCGGCCGGCGCGCCCAGCATGGACCGCCTCACCGGGATCACCGAACGGGAGACACAGGTCCTCAGCCTCGTCGCGCGCGGGCTTTCCAACGCGGAGATTTCCGCGGAACTGATGGTCACCGAGACGACGGTCAAGACACACGTGCACCACCTGCTGACCAAGCTCGCCGCGCGGGACCGGGTCCAGCTCGTGATCCTGGCCTACGACGCGGGCCTGGCCGGGCAGCAGTCTCCATCCTGAGATCGACACGGCCTGCCACTCCATCCCTGGATCGACTCCGCGGACGGCACCGCGGGTCGATGCCGCCAGCCACCAGCCCTGACAGCGTTCCTCTCGGGCAACACGCATGGAGAGGAACACATGATGACCACGACCACGACGGCCCTGGCCGCCCGGGCGGAGATGCTGACCAAGGCCTACGGAACCGGCCTGGTGAAGGTCACCGCGCTCGACCAGGTGACCCTCGCTCGGTATTCCCGCCGGATCCTTCACTGCCGTCATGGGGCCGTCCGGCTCCGGCAAGTCCACGCTCATGCACTGCATGGCCGGGCTCGACTCCGTGGACAGCGGACGGGCCTGGATCGGCGACGAGGAGATCACGACCATGCGTGATCGGCAGCTGACCCGGGTGCGCCGCGATCGCGTCGGCTTCGTCTTCCAGGCCTACAACCTGCTGCCTGTCCTCACCGCCGCTGACAACATCACCCTTCCCCTCGACATCGCGGGCCGCACCGCCGATCGCGAATGGCTGGACACCATCATCGAGACCGTCGGGCTCAAAGCCCGGCTGCATCACCGGCCCAGCGAACTGTCCGGCGGCCAGCAGCAGCGCGTGGCCATCGCCCGGGCGCTGGCCGGCCGGCCGGCGATCATCTTCGCGGACGAGCCAACCGGCAATCTCGACTCGAAGGCCGGCACGGAAGTTCTCGACCTGCTCCGCCGCTCGGTGCGGGAGTTCGGCCAGACGATCGTGATGGTCACCCACGATCCCGTCGCCGCCTCCTACGCCGACCGGGTGGTCTTCCTGGCCGACGGCCAGATCGCCGGCGAGCTCGAACAGCCCACCCCGCAATCCGTTCTCGATCGCATGACGACGCTGGGGAGTGAGTCCTGATGCTCCGCGCCATGCTCCAGAGCCTGCTCGCTCACCGCGTCCGCCTGGCCATGACCGCCCTGGCCGTCGCCCTCGGCACCGGCTTCATGTGCGGCAGTTTCGTATTCACCGCCAGCCTCACCCACAGCCTCGACTCGCTGTTCGCACAGGCCAGCGCGGGCACCGACGTTGAAGTACGGCATGTGGTCCCGGCCGGGGCGGTCCAGGGGGCCGGGAGCGCCGCAGCGCGGCCCATCCCCGCCTCGATCGCCACGGCGATCCGGGCCCTGCCCGGCGTGGCCGCCGCCGATGGGACGGTCTCCGACCGTGCGGTGCTGCTCGCACGCACCGGCAAGCCGTTGCCTGCCCCGTTCGTGGCCGCGCTGAGCTGGCCGGCTGACGCGCCGTTCCAGGTGCCGTTCGCGCACCGGACCGGACAGCCGCCTTCGGGTCCCGGGCAGATCATGATCGACCGCGATTCGGCCCGCGCGGGCCATTTCACCCTTGGCGACCGCATCGAGGTCGCCATCGGCGGCCAGGCCAGGCGGTTCACGATCACCGGCATCACCGGCTATGGGTCGGCGGGCAGCATCGCCGGCGGCTCACTGGCCATCTTCGACCTGCGGACCGCGCAGCGGCTCTTCGGCCGGGCCGGCTCCTACGACACGATCCAGGTCAAGGCGGTGTCCGGAGTCCCGGCCCAGCAACTGCGCGACCGGGTGGCTCACGTCCTGCCCCCCGGTGTCGAGGCCGTGACCGCGGCCAACGCGTCGGCCAGCGAGGCGCGCCAGCTCAACAGCCAGCTGGGGATTCTGACCAGCTTCTTCGTCGCCTTCGCCGGGGTGGCGTTGTTCGTCGGCGCATTCGTGATCTGGAACACCTTCTCGATCATGATCGGCCAGCGAGCCAGGGAGCTCGCCTTGCTCCGCGCGCTCGGCGCCGGGCGTGGCCAGGTCTTCCGGTCGGTGCTTACCGAGGCGGCGGTGGTCGGCACCGTCGCCGCCATCGCCGGCGCGGGGCTCGGCATCCTCGTGGCCAAGGGCCTCGCCGCGCTGCTGTCGGGGTTCGGTTTGGCGCTGCCCGTCACCGGGCTGGTGGTCCCGGCCGCCCAGGTCGCCATCGCCTGCGCCATCGGGCTGGTCATCACGCTCATCGCCGGGCTGGCCCCGGCATACCGGGCCTCCCGGGTCGCCCCCGTCCAGGCCCTGCGGGACGCCGTGCCCAGCCCGGTCGGGTTCTCTGCCGCCCGCCTCGTGGCTGGCCTGGTGCTGACCGGAGCGGGCGTCGCCATGCTGCTCGCCGGGCTGCTCTTCGGGGCCGCCGTCGCGATCACCGCCGCAGGTGCGGCGGTCTCGTTCATCGGCGTGACCGTGCTCGGCCCGCTGCTGGCCCGTCCTCTGGCCTACCTGGTGGGGCTCCCGCTGACCCGGCTGCCGGCCCGGGTCGGCATCCTGGCCCGCGGCAACACGATGCGCAACCCCAAGCGCACCAGCGCGACCGCGGCCGCCCTCATGATCGGCCTGGCGGTCATCACCGCCGCCTCGGTCCTGGTCAGCTCGGCCCGCGCGATGATCGGCGATCAGATAAGCGCGGCCAGCAGGACCAGTTTCTTCGTCCAGGCCACCAACGCCGACGTCGGCCTCACGCCGGCCCTGACCACGGTGCTGGCCAGCCAGCCGGGCGTGCAGGCGGTGACGGGGGTGGGCACGACCGACGCCACGGTGGCCGGGGCGACCCACCAGAGTGTCGATGGCGTTGACCCGTCCAGGATCAGCATGTTCACCGACCTCGGGCTCGGGCCGGGGCGCCTGGACTCGCTCAATTCTGGTCAGATGCTGGTGAGCAAGGCGGCGGCCGCGGCGCACCGGTGGCGGATCGGTGACCTGGTGCAGGTCGGGTTCGGCTCGTACCGCGTGTCCCGGCTGCGCATCGGCGGGATCTTCGCCAACGTCGGCCCGCTGACCGCATACCTGGTGGGCACGGCCACGTTCACCGCGGACACCGGGCGCAGTGCGGACACGGTGGACCTGGTCAAGGCACCGGCCTCGGCTCGCGGCACCGTGGCGCGGGTGCTCGGCTCCTACCCCGGAGCACAACTGCTTGACCAGGCCGGCTACGCCAAGAGCCGCGGTTCCACCCTGGGCAGCCTGCTCAACCTGATCACCGCCCTGCTCGTGCTCGCGGTCATCGTCGCGCTGCTGGGCATCGTCAACACGCTCGCGCTGTCCATCGTGGAACGGACGCGTGAACTGGGACTGCTCCGAGCGGTCGGCATGGGCCGGGCCCAACTCGCACAGATGATCACCGCCGAGTCCGTCATCATCACGGTGATCGGCGCGGTACTCGGCATCGTCATGGGGCTCGGCCTGGGGTGTGCCCTGGCCTATGCCGTCACCCGGGCGCAGCAGGCCACCGTGGTGATTCCCGGCACCCAGATGGTGGCCTTCGTCGCCGCCGCGGCCCTGGCCGGGGTGCTGGCCTCGATCACCCCGGCCCGGCGCGCCTCGCGGCTGAACGTGCTGAACGCCATCGCGGCCGAGTGATGGGTGATCTGTGGGTGCCCCCCGGCGCACCCACAGATCAGGTCAGCCGCAGATCACGGGAGAGCCGCGAGAAGTTCCCGGACGGGCTTGCGCCGCCCCGTGTAGAACGGGACCTCGACCCGCGTGTGCAGCCGGGCCCGGGCGCCGCGCAGGTGCCGCATCAGGTCCACGATCCGGTGCAGCTCACCCGCTTCGAACGCGAGCATCCACTCATAATCGTTCAGGGCAAAACAGGACACCGTATTGGCACGGACGTCGGGGTAGTCCCGCGCCATCATCCCGTGCTCGGCGAGCAGGGCGCGGCGCTCGGCCGGGTCGAGCAGGTACCACTCGTACGAGCGGACGAACGGGTAGACGCACACGTAAGCCCCGGGTTCCTCGCCGGCCAGGAACGCAGGAACGTGCCCCTTGTTGAACTCGGCCGGCCGGTGCAGAGCCATGGCCGACCAGACCGGCTCACTGGCCCGGCCCAGGCCGGTCCGGCGGAACCGGCTGTACTGCTCCTGGAGGTCGTCGGGGGCGGACGCGATCCACCAGAACATGTAGTCCGCGTCGGCACGCAGGCCCTGTATGTCGTAGCAGCCGCGAGTAACGACACTCTTTCGCGATGCCTGCTCCTGGAGATCCTCCAGTTCGCCGGCGAGGATATCGCGCGGCGCCCGCACGGTCCCATCGCCGTGCGCCTGCACGCCGGGGGCGACATCCTCAAGCGCACCGGGGCCCCGCACCCGGAACACCGACCACATCGTGTAGCGGATCAGCTCATTCAAATCACGCGCCCGCGGCTTGCCCGCCGCTGCGGCCGCTGCCTCGTCACGGCCCGCCTCGTCACGGCCCGCCTCGTCGTCTCGTGCCACATCGCTCCCTGCCATGTGCCTATTGTCCGCCATCAGACCACGGGCCGGCTCCCGCCCCTGCCTGCGGTGGTCCCTCCCCCACGCCCAGCGCACCTCCATGGTTCCCTGCCATGTGCGGCGAGTCGGTCTCCGTCGGCATCGACCCGCTCGCCGTGCTCGCTGGGCGGCTGCCGCCGCGTCCTCGGCTATGTCCTCGAGCGGGCCGCGCTGCTCCAAGAGAAGTTGCTTGCCGACTGGGCGCTCGTGGCAGCCAATCACTCGCTGACGCACGGCAAGAACGCCGTGCGAATGGACGCCGAGATCGGACTAAAGCGTGGAGTATCTGCTCGGCGTGTTCACCGCGGCGAGGCTGCGGCTCGCGATGAGCGGCGCGCGCTTTGAGACCTGCGGGTCCTATCGCGTGGTAGGCGGCGCCCGCGAGCACGGCGGTTGGGTCGATCCGAGCTACGAACCCGCGGCGGCGCCAAACACATACCGATCACTTCTGTGAAGATTGCTGTACCCAACCACGATGGCAGGCGACAGGAGCCCATGTGTCTGTCCAGAGCGCTGCCGCAACCCTTCGCACTCTCGACGGCCTGCACCTGGCCGGCACCCTCGTCACTCCCGGTGGATCGGCTGAGCGTGCCGTGGTCCTGGTCCACGGCGGCGGTGTCACCCGCGATGAAGGCGGCTTCTTCACCCGCTTGGCGGCCGGGCTTGGTGAGGCCGACGTGGCGAGTCTTCGATTCGACCTGCGCGGCCATGGTGAGAGCGAGGGCCGCCAAGAGGAACTGACGCTCGCTGCGATCCTCAACGACATCCGGGTTGCCCTTGAGCATGTCCGAGAAGCCACCAGCGCGAGCCGTATCAGCTTGCTCGGGGCGAGCTTCGCTGGTGGCGTCTGCGCCTACTACGCCGCCAGGCGTCCCGAAGAGATTGACCGGCTGGTCCTGCTCAACCCGCAGCTTGACTACAAGAAGCGCACCATCGACAGTCGGCCGTACTGGTCGAACGACTACCTGAGCGACGACATGGCTCGCCAGCTCAGTGAGCAGGGGTACTTCCAGTTCACCCCCACTCTGAGGCATGGCCGGCCGATCCTTAACGAAGTCTTCTGGTTCCAGCCGCTCAGCCTGCTCGGCGAAATCAGCGCACCGACGCTCGTTGTTCACGGCACCAAAGACACCTTCGTGCCGATCGAGTCGTCACGTGAGGCGATGGCGCAGTTCAAGGCTGAGCACAAGCTCGTGCAGATCGAGGGATCTCAGCATGGTTTCGCGGTGCACGATGACCCGCAATATCTCAATCCGCAGAGTCAGGAGTGGCAGGCGTTCGTGATCCGCACCGTGACGGACTGGATTACCGCGAACTCGTAGACAGCGCCTGCCTCAAGGCGCGCGGGCCAGGCCGACTCCCGCCGCGCTCGGAAGAATCCGGCGTCACGCCGTGACAGGCACCCGCTGGCGATCACGTCACCAAAGAGTGCTGCGGCTTTGGCCGGCTTGCCTGCTTCCGTATAGCAGACTGCCCGGCGCAAGAGCAGCGTGTCGGTAGTGAAGTACACGCCGGTCGGCCCAGGGTGTTCGTCCTCTGGTGCCGCGTTCGTCAGCAGCTCGCGGGCCTCATCCATCTTCTGCTCGACCGTGCTCAGCGGTTCGCCAATCATGGCCAGGCCAAACGCTTGCTGCTGGGTGACCTCGGCGCGCACTCGGCTAGGGAAACGCCACGGGCCACCCTGCGCTGCCTCGGCGAATGTCACCACCCGGTGCGCGTCACGCAGGTCATAGGCCATCTGCGACTTCTTGAGCAGTGAACCTTTTCCACCCTGCTTATGCTGCCTGAATCTCCAGGGCGTGGATGGCCTTGGCGAGCTGGCCGGCGCGCCAGGGGCAGCAGCGGAGCTTGCGGAGGATTCTCCAGGTCTTGAGCTGGGCGTTCGCGCGCTCGCCGGGTGACCGCAGTTGCGCGTGCGCCTTATTGGCGTCTTTCTGGGATTGCGGCTTGTTCTTCCCCTTGTACGGGACTTTCGCGTGCGCGGCGCCGTGCGCGGCGCTCTTCTACCGGGGGGTGTCATCCGCGCTGCGCGATCGCCCGTGGCGAACCTTGCGCGGAACACGCAAGTCATCCCTGAAAGGGGCGGCGCCGGTCAGAGGAGTCGTGTCGGGCCGTTTCTGTTTGGTCCGACACGGTTTGTGGGCGCGTCGAGGTCGGGCGGGGCCCGACCTCGTCAGCGGCCGGAGGACCTTGACGTCGATCCCGCTCGGGCGCTTCAGTGCGAGGATTAGCGTTATGGAGTCTTACGTGGCGCGTCCGCCGTTGCCGGGACTGGCGGGGGTGGTGCGGACGGTCTGGATCCAGCGCACCGGTGAGGCGGCGTACGTGCAACGGCACCTGCCCACGGGCGGGGTCGAGATCCACTTTCCGATCGGTGGCCATCCCCAGCTGGTTGGTCCGCTGACCGGTCCGGAGATTGAGGTCATTCCGGCGCGCACCACCATCGTGGGTGTGCGGTTCCAACCAGGGACCGCGCCGCCCCTTCCGACGGTGCTCGACGACCTGGTGGGCCAGCGCCTGGGCCTGGCGGGGCTGTGGGGCGGTTCGGGGGACCGCCTCGTGGAGGCGATGGCCCGGGCCGGGACGCCCGAGCGGGCGCTCTTGTTCTTGCAGGCCCACCTCGTGCAGGAGTTTCGAAGTGCGGTCCGCGTGGATCCGCTGGTTGGCGAAGCCGTGAAGGCGCTGATGCCCTGGCACCCGGTTGGCATCGACACCCTGGCCACCCACCTGGCGCTCTCGGCGAGCCAACTGCGCCGCCGCTGCCTGCACGTGGTGGGGGTGAGTCCCAAGATCCTCCAGCGGACGTTGCGGTTCCAGGGCTTCCTCGCGCTGGCTCAGGCTGGCGCCACCGCCTCGGGCCGGCGTGGTGCGGACGGCATGGCGGGACTGGCGGTTGACGTGGGATACGCCGACCAGGCACACCTCAGCCGAGAATGCCTCCGCCTGACTGGCCTCACCCCGCGCCAGCTCCTCGGCGGCACCATCGACCGGTGCACCTGTGGCCATGAGCACTCCGCCTCCTACAAGCCCTTCCTTGCTACCCGTAGCAGGCCGCCGCTACGAGCCTGACCCTGCTCGATTCGTTCAAGACCCGTCGTCACGCCGCTCATAGTCTCGAACTCGTGCCCGACCTAGCCGAGTTCGGTAATTCACTCGACGGTGAGTTGTTCAGCCCTGACTCGCCGGGCTACGAAGCGATCCGCCGCCCGGTCAACCCCGCCTACCGGGAGGCATGTCCCCGGCTCGTGGTTCTGTGCCGCTCGGTCTCGGACGTCGTTGGCGCCATGGCGCACGCGACAGCCACCGGGGACCGCATCGCCCCTCGTGGCGGGGGGCACTGCTTCGCGGGCCGATCGTCGACGGACGGGATCGTGCTCGACATGTCTGGCCTCGATGGCATCTCCGTGGCAGATGACCGGGTCGCCACGATCCGAGCCGGCGCCCGCCTGGGACCGGTGTACGCGGCGCTGCACGCCTACGGCCGGACCCTGCCGGCCGGGTGCGGTCCCACCGTCGGCATCACAGGGCTCACCCTTGGCGGCGGGATCGGTCTGCTCGGGCGCAAGCACGGGCTGACCTGCGATCGCCTCGTCGGCGCACAGGTCGTGCTGCCGGACGGCAGCGTCGTGGATTGCGACCGCGACTACGAACCAGACTTGTTCTGGGGTCTGCGCGGCGCGGGCGGCGGCCAGTTCGGCGTGGTCACGTCACTGCGGTTCGACACCGTCCCCGAGCCGATGACCACCCGCATCGAGGCGCACTGGCCGGACACCGCTCTCAAGGGACTGGTCGCCGCCTGGCAAGCCCGGGCACCGGACGCCCCGGACGAACTCACCGTCAACCTCACCCTTGAGTCTGAGCCCGGCGCACCTATCCAGGCCACCCTCTTCGGCGCCGCCACCCTCGAGGAGGGACCGACCCGGGAACTGCTGCAGGAGTTCGTCGATCGGGCGGGCGCGGCCCCCGCGATCGAGTTGCGCGCCGGCGTGCCCTACCACCACCTGAAGCACACCTTCGCCGACCTGGACCTGCGGGATCTGCCCGAACGAGCCCTGCGGATCCGGTCAGAGTTCTTCTCCCACGCAATGTCCGACCGTACCCTCGCATCGCTCCTGACCCAGCTCGGCGACCCAAGGACCAGGGGCCGGCGGCAGATCACGTTCACCGCGATGGGCGGGGCCTACAACCGGGTCGCCGAGGACGCCACCGCGTTCGCACACCGCAGCGAGCGCTTCCTGCTCGAGCACATCGCCGACGCGGCCGACCCATGGGTCGATCGTTCCTGGGCGACCGCCCATGCCGACGGGTCGGGGCGTGTCTACCCCAACTTCCCCGACCCCGCGCTCGAGGACTGGGCCGCGGCGTACCACGCCGGCAACTACCCCCGGCTGGCAGCGGTCAAGAACGCCTACGACCCGCACCGGTTCTTCGATTTCCCCCAAGCCGTCTAATCAACAGCGAAGGAGAGACATGAGCAAGGTCTTCAGCGCCCACGCCGTCTCGGTCGACGGCTATATCAGTGGTCGCACTCCCGACGGCGATGAGGAGTTCGGACGCGGTCTCGGTGACGCGCCCGTGCTCTTCGACTGGTACATGGACGGGGACACGCCGAGCCAGGTGTTCGACGGATTCAGGCTGAGTGAGCCGAGCGCCCGGTTCTTTGACGCCATCGCGGCACGAGTGGGGGCGGCTGTCGCGGGGCGCACCACCTACGAGCACTCCGGCCATTGGGGAGGCGGTGGCCCTCATCCGACGGCGCGACTCTTCGTCCTCAGCCACCGGCCCGCGCCCGAGATCAGCGAGACACAGACCCTCGTCACCACCGGCATCGAGGACGCCATCGCCGCGGCCCGCGCGGCCGCCGGCGACAAGGACGTCGCCCTCATGGGCGGCGGTGTGGTGACCTCCGCGCTGGCAGCGAACCTCCTCGACGAGGTGATCCTCCACCAGGTGCCCGTTCTGCTGGGCGCCGGTCGCAGCTTCTTCCAGGAGCTCCCGAAGCACGTGCACCTCCGTCTGCTGGAGGCCGTCCCGGCACCGGGCGTGACCCACCTCCACTACGAGGTGGTCCGATGATCCTCGTCACCGGCGGGCTGGGCATGATCGGCGCCCACACCGCCCGCGCGCTCGTCGACCTCGGGCACGAGGTCGTCGTCACCTCCCACCGCCGGGCCGAGGTCCCGTCGTTCCTCGCCGGCAAGGTCACCGTGGAACCCCTCGACGTCACCGACCGGGACGCCTTCCTCGCCCTCGCCGGTCGCCACGACATCAGCGACATCGTCCACCTCGCCGGCACCATCCCCGGCGAGAACCCGGTCGACTTCTTCCGCACCGACACGACCGGCCTGCTCAACGCGGTGGACGCCGCCCGCACCTGGGGCGTCCGCAGGTTCGCCGTCGCCAGCAGCATCGGCGTGTACATCGGCCGGACCGAGACCCGCTGGCACGAGGAGCTCGCGCTGCCCGCCGCCGAGCTGCCGCACTTCATCGTCGCCTTCAAGAAGGCGGTCGAGCCACTCACCACGCACAGCCTCCAGGGCACCGGGATCCAGCCGGTCGTACTCCGGATCGGAAGCATCTGGGGTCCGCTGATGGACCCGGAATCACCGTTCAACCACATCCCGCCGTACATCAGTGCCGTACTCCGTGGTGAGGAGCCGCAGCCGCTGTACGCCGACGACGGCGGCGACAGCTGCTACGCACCCGACGCCGGGCGCGCGATCGCCCTGCTGATGACCGCGGAAACCCTGCGGCACAACACCTACAACGTGTCCAGCGGCCGACCGTTCACCAACCGCGAGCTCGCGGACGCCCTGCAGGCGATCACCCCCGGTCTGCGGCTCGACCTCCTGCCCGGACGGCAGAGCGGCCCGGCCGAGGACCCCTGCCTCGACATCACCCGGCTCGCCCACGACACCGGTTTCGCGCCGAACTTCGACGTCGCCTCGGCGGTCGTCGACTACATCGCGTGGCGCGCCGACAACTCCCGCTGAAGGAGCACACGTGCTTGACCCCAACGTGCGCCGCGTACTCGACGGCACCTCGATCGCACACCTCGCCACCGTCCTCCCGGACGGCTCGCCCCACACCACTCCCGTCTATGTCGGCGCCCGCGGCGACCGAATCGTCTTTTTCACCGGTCCGGGCATGCGCAAAGCACGCAACCTGCGCCGCGACCCTCGGATGGCGCTGTCCATCGCGCCTGTCGACAACCCGTTCGAGCCCGTCGTCGTCCGCGGGCGGGTCGCCGAATGGCTCCAGGGCGATGCGGCGTGGGAGATCATCGACCAGCTGGCCACGAAGTACACCGGTCAGCCCTACCCCCGAGGTCAAGAGCGCGTCGTGGTCGTGATCGAGCCCGAGCGGCAGACCGTCGGTGTCGGCTGAGCAGCCGGCGGCGAGTTCGGCGAACGTCTCGCCCTTGCGCAGGTAGGCGAGCACGAGAAGCGCCTGCTGGCCGGGGTTCACCTTCCGCCACCGCGACCCGATCGACTTGCGGTGCCGGCGGATGATCCCGGACACGAAGGTGAGGGTCCGGGACGACAGCGGCAGTGCGGCACGGTAGAAAAGCATGGAAGCCCCTGGTAGTGGTGATGAGCGGGTTTTGGTCGATTAGCTCATCTACCGGGGCTGTCATCCGCGGCGGAGCGCCGTCATGTGATCAGACCGTGACGAACCCACCACGATCAGGATGAAATTGGCTCAGTACATATCCCTGCATCGCGGTGTCGTTGGCTTCTTGCGCCCACTCCATAGCGCGGTCGTACCAGTATGTGGGCGTTTGACGGGTCCTGGAGATCGCGGTAGAGCCAGCCGACAAACTCAGCGCCATCAGCGCCGAGTGAGAGTAGCGAGAAGCGCACGCCGGGCTTGACTTCACGAGCGTGCTGTGAGATCGCGCCAAGGATGCCGAGCGGGCCCGAGGTTTCCGTCATCGGCCTTGCTGCGGTCGAGCTGCTGGCGGAAGTAATCGACCACGGAACCGTCGAGGTAGCGGCGGGCGTCATCGAGCGCAGCGGCGACGTGCTCCAACTCATCCAGGTCGCTCGCTGGCAAGGCATGGGCGGCCATACCGCGATAAAGTAGGGCGCTGACGTCATCCGCTCCTACGGCAGTCTGCTGCCCGTAATCATCGAGCAAGCTATCAAGGCCATTGGCTCTCGCGGTATCGGCGTCGATTGGCAGCAGTATCGATCGGCCATTCAATATAACCGGCAACGACATAGCTTGAGAACGGCCCGGTCCCGACAATACATCGGGACGTGGCTGCTCTGGCAATGCGAACCATAGGAGCTGAGCTGGTATGCCGAGAATTTGTGCATAGCGAATAAGCTTGCTGAGTTCTTCAGGCGCCCGGCCGTTTTCGATCCGGCTGAGCTGCGCTTGCGTGAGGCCGAGCCAGTTACCAACGATCTCTTGCGTCAAAGGTCGGCCGTGGTACGGGTGCATGCGGTAGGCGAAGACCACGCGGCCCATGTGCCAGGTGGCAAGAGCGTCGCGCATATGATCGGTGTCCCAGAACTCGGGTGGGACGACCGGGGGCCTTAAAAGCGTGTCACGGGCCGCATGGTTGCACGCGGCACACCGGGTGTCTGTGTTGTCTCGGGCCAGCCGCCCGCCGCAACGGTTGCAGTAGCGCACTGCCTGCGTCATCGACACCCCCTCCTACCTGGAGTCTAGCGACGTTATCGCCTGTTGTGACGGTCCGTATACATCTCATGCATGTTGCGCATACACACCAGTCGTGGTCACGGCCGCCCCTTCCGTTGAGTCTGTGTTGAGCAGGCAGCATCAGCCGACACGCGGAGGACGGACGTGACCGTGCTGGACGTGGACCTCTTTCCAGCTGAGTTGCTGCAACTTCTGGCCACCGCCCGTGAGGAGCTGAATCAGCACGTCAACGACCGCGGCAGGTGCGTGATGTGCCGGGTGAGCTTCCCGTGTGAGCGGGCCTCGCTGGCCGATCTGGCACTGGGCGCGTTCTAGGAGGATTCCATGAGCGGCAGCAGGAGCGTCGGTCCGCCACAAGCTCCCTGTGGCGCTCAGTGACAAGTGGAATTGGTATGCCCATGAGGGTCTGGGCGGAAAGGTCGTATGGTGTCAGGTTTCTCTTGGCCCTGCACAAAGAGCGTACGGCCGCAATCCCTCGGAAGATCGTTAGGGGCCAGGCATGCTGGATAGCGCTATCGCCATTATTGGGCCGCCTGCTGTGGGTAAAACCACGCTGACTATGCAGCTCGGCCAACTGTCGGGTCGACGGGTGTTCAGATTGCGCGAGCACGTGCCGGAGACGATCCTGGCCGCCACTGCGACCAGTGCCGAGCAGTTGGGCTGGATCGACGATCTCACGGTTACGATGGCGCTCCGCAGCTATCTCGATTCGGTCGTTGACGACGGCACTGCGCATACCGTATTCTTCGATAACTTCCCCGGATCAGGCCAACAAGTCCATATCTTCCTCTCGACCGTGCGCAAGCTGGCGCCAACGTGTCTCGTGCACCCGGTTGAACTCTTGGCTGACTCGGCAATATTGAACCGCCGGATACGTGATCGGCGTGTCTGTCACCACTGCGAGCGCGACCCGATTCACGATCCAAGGTTGCCTGCGGTGCCGAGTCCGGCCGATCCGCGGCGCTGTGCTTGCTGTAACAACATCCTTCATCCTCGGCGCGGCGATGCTCCAAGGCTTTTCAGCGCACGAATGCGGCGCCACTGGCAGACCGCGGAGGGTATCCGAGAAGCATTCGCAAGCGTCGGTATCGCGATCCTGCAGATAGAGAGCAATAAACCACCTGAACAGATTGCCAGTGAACTGCTCTCCCTACTGAACGCCAGGAGTACACCTTCATGACCTCCGTCTCTCTTCCTACTCCCCGAATGCAGAACGGAAGCGACGGCTACGGCCATGCGCGCATGCCGCGCGGTGCGACCATGCCTGAGTCCGAGCACATCGACCGCATCCAATACGGCCGGTTCCGCAACGTCTACCTCTACATCACCGAGGCCTGCCAGCTCCGTTGCGAACACTGCTACATGGGTGAACGCCTGGACCGGGCGCTCAAGATGCCGCTACCACAGATCATCGACACCCTGGCCGCCTGGCGGCGCCTGGGCGGCAGCAAGCTCACCATCCTCGGTGGCGAGCCGACGCTGCACCCGGACTACTGCGCGTCGACCCGGGCGGCCAGGCAGCTCGGTGCGTCAGGGCCACACGGCAGTAGTCGATCAGGTGGGCGGGCAGAGCGTCGAGCGGGAACCAGCTCAGCTCGCTGCACTTCTCTGGCTCCCGGTTCTCCGGTGTGCCTTCCCACTGCTGCACCGTGAAGAAGAAGGCGACACGGCCACCACTTGATGAGCTGTGCATGATGTGAGAGAACTCGACAGCCTCGGGCGCGACGGTGACACCAACCTCTTCCTTGGCTTCACGGATGAGGGCTTCGACTACTGACTCGCCTGCCTCCAGGTGGCCGGATGGCAGGTGGTGAGCGCCATCCTCGAAGCCAGTGTTCTGGCGACGGCCGAAGAGCACCTGGCCGTCAGTGTTAAGCAGCAGCAGGTGCACGTCGCCGGTGAGTTTATGGCGGCGGGTGTCTGCGCCGTGGGTCATAGGCTCCTTGATCACAGACGGTCCAAGCAATCGGATTTAACGGGCGGCACGGATTTAACGTCCGAATAGGACATTACCCGGGATGATCTTCCTGTCGTGAAAGGCTCACGCGGACACGCGAGCCGACAGGAGAAGGCGTGGCCCCCAGGCGCGAGCCCCTCACGTTGGAAGACCGGGAAGACATTTCCCGCGGACTGGCGAAAGGACTGCCTAATAAGGACATAGCTGCCTCGCTGGGGCGGGACGAATCGGTCGTATGCCGGGAAATCGAGCGGCATGGCGGCCGGGAAGCGTACCGTGCCTGGAAGGCAGACGCGGCGGCCCGTGAATCGCGCAAGCGCGCGAAGGAGCGCAAAATAGACACTGAGCCGGAATTGCGCGAGCGGGTTGCCGCAGACATGAAGAAAGGCTGGTCACCGGAGCAGATAGCGGGCAGATTGTGCTATGAGCGCCATCGGGGAGAAACCGGGATGTCCGTATCGCACGAGACTATTTACACCTGGATCTACGCCCAGCCGAAAGGCGAGCTGGCGCGTGCCGGGATTATCCTGCGCACCGGCCGTGAGCAGCGCAAACCCCGCGGGCGCAAGAAGACCCTGGGCGCGAAGATTGTCGGCATGCGGTCGATCGAGGACCGGCCCGCCGAGGCGGCGGGCCGCCAGGTCCCCGGCCACTGGGAAGGCGACCTGGTCATCGGAAAGCAGGGTAAATCGGCCATGGGCACTCTCGTCGAACGAGTCAGCCGGTACCTGTGCCCGGTCGCGCTCCCGCACGGCCACGACGCAGACTCGGTGAAAGACGCGCTGTTCGACGCGGTCAGGGACCTGCCCGCCCACCTGCGCAGGTCGCTGACCTGGGACCAGGGCACCGAGCTGGCCCGGCACGCCGCACTCACCATCGCCGCCGATCTTCCGGTTTATTTCGCCCACGCCCATTCCCCGTGGGAGCGCGGCACCAACGAGAACACCAACGGCCTCATCAGGGAATACCTCCCGAAAGGGACAGAAATACCCAGCGACATCGATTATCTATGGGCGGTCGCTGACTCGCTTAATGACCGGCCCCGTGCTATACTCGGATTCAGGAAACCAAGCGAAGTGTTCACGGAGCTAATGTTTCAGGAAACCGAGATTCCACCGGCCTGAATTGCTTCGACCGCTTGAGACCGCCCTCTCTATCCGACATGAGCAGTCTCCGCTCATTCGTAGGTAATAGGTTATTGGGCACAAGAATTAGCTGGACCTCAGCGTAGCGCACACGGAATTTTCGGTGTATGCACGTGATGCATAAAGGCCGATGATCAGGTATGGCGATCCGGCTGAACGGTACTGACTAGCATTTTTGCAAACTTGTAGTACACATTTAAAGTGCCGTCATAGCATGGTCAATGACACAGCGTCAGCCCGGCCGGGTGGCCGCCTGGCGCTCCCGCAGGTGCGCGGCAATCTGGTCCGCGGCGGCCTGGGCCGTGGCGATGCAGGCGGGAATGCCGACGCCGTCGTACGCCGCGCCGCACACGGCCAGCCCGGGCTCGGAGGCGACCGACGCACGGATCGCGGCCACCCGCTCGCGGTGGCCGACCGTGTACTGGGGCAAGGCGCCGCCCCACCGGGTCACCCGGGCGTCTACCGGGTGGCCATGGACCCCGGTCGCGGCGGCCAGGTCAGCGGCGGCGAGCGCGGCCAGTTCACCGTCCTCGCGGTGCAGCACGCTCTCCTCGCCGACCCGGCCGACCGAGCACCGGACCAGGATCAGCTCCGGGTGGCTGGCCTGGAGGTGCGGCCACTTGATGGAGGAGAAGGTGACGGCCTTGACCGGGTGGCCGTCCACGGCCGGTACCAGGTAGCCGCTGCCCTCCGGGGCATGCGGGAACGCCGAACGGGGGTAGGCCAGCGTGACGATCGCCATGCTCGCGTACCCGATCCCGCCGAGCGCCGCCGCCGCTGGCGCCGCGCCGGGCACGCCCGCGAGCAGCCGGGCGGCCGGGCGGCCGGGCACGGCGAGCACCACGGCGTCCGCATACACATGCTCGGGCGCGTGCGCGGAGCCGACAGTCAGCCGCCAGCCACTAGGTGTCCGGCTGAGTTCCCTGACCATCGCGCCGGTGCGCACGGTCGCCCCCGACGCGGCCGCGACGGCGGCTGGCAGCGTGCCGAGCCCCCCGGCCAGGGTCGTGAACACGCTGCCGGCCGATGGCGCCGGGCCAGCCGCCGATCCTGCGCCCGCGTGGCCGGTGCCGCCCTCCAGAAGGGCCCCGGCCGCCTCGGCGAGCGAGGAGTGCCGCCGGGATTCGTCCGCCAGGCCGGGCAGCGTCGCCTCGAAGGACAGTTGCTCCGAGCGGCCCGCGTAGACACCGCCGAGCAGCGGATCGACCAGACGGTCCACCACCTCCTGGCCGAACCGGGCGCCGACATAGCTGGCCACCGCGATGTCGCCGTCTCGGGCGGTGGCGGGAAGTTCGAGGTCATGCCGGGCCCGGATGAGCCCCGCGGCGGACAGCAGCCCCGACCGGCCCAGCTCATCGAGGTCCGCAGGCACGCCCATCATCTGCCGGGCGGGCAGGCTCCGCATCTCGCCGCGGCTCCAGATCCGCGCGGCCGTGGTGCCGGGCGCCACGAGGTCCCCGGCCAGCCCGGCCGCGCGGATCAGATCCGTTCCCTCTGGGCGGCGGGCGAGCAACGCCTCGGCCCCCACGTCGACGGCCATCCCGGCCACCTCGGACAGCGACAGCTTGCCGCCAATCCCCGGCGAGCCCTCCAGCACAACGACCTCTACCGGCTCGTCCCGCAGGAAGAACGCCGCGGCCAGCCCAGCGATGCCGCCGCCGACGATCGCGACCACTGGCCGTGCCCCGGGCTGCTCCACCCGTTCACCATAGGGCGCGCCAGCGGCGGGTCGGGTAGCGTCGCGCCTAGCTGGCCGCGGACAAGGCCGCCTCGGCCTGGCGAAGACTCTCCTCGGCGTCCTGAATCCGCCAAGGCAGCAGGTCAGCCTCGCGGGCCAACGTCACCGCACGGCTCAGCAGCCCGACGGCGCGCTGAAGATTCCCAGCGGCCATCTCCGCCTCGCCCAGCGCGACCAGAGCGCTCGGGACCCGCCGCGGATCGCCCAGCTTCTCGCGCAGGGCGAGCGAGTACCCCAGCTGCCGCACCGCCTCTTCCGGGCGGACGTCCTCGACAAGGTAGTAAAAGCCCAGGTGCCGGTGGATCTCCGAGCGCCCGTACAGGTCGCCGCTCTCCTCTACCGCCTCGGCCAGGCCAAACGACGGCCAGAAGTACGGCATCGCAGCGGCCCAGTCGCGGCGCAGCACCTGGAACACCAGACCCACGCCGAACAGCGCCCGCGCGGTGCCCGCCGGGTCACCGATTTCCTGCCAGATGGCCAGGGCACGCCGCATCAGCTCCTCTTCGGCGGCCACGTCGGCATCGGCCGGTGCAAGGCCACCGCCGATCAGCTTGGCGATGTTGCGGTAATGATGCGTCATGCCCAGACCGCCGACGGCGAGGGCCTCAGTTTCCCGGTCGCCATCCCGCTCGGCTAGGGTCCGTGCTTCGCTGAACAGCCGCTCCGCCTCGGTGAATTCCCCGGTGCAGAACGCGGCCTCGGTCAATGCCTCGTCGGCCGCCGCCCAGAGCTGATGGGCAGTCCCGCCCGGCGGAATTGTCATGGACGACAGAGTATTCCCGGGTCGGGTAGCGTCGCGCCCATGGCCACCCTGGTGTCATTCCACGCTCATCCGGACGACGAGTGCATTGCCTGTGGCGGCGTGATCCGCAAGGCTTTCGAGCAGGGCCACCGGGTGGTGCTGGTCGTCGCTACCCGCGGTGAGCAGGGCGAGGTACCCGAGGGATTCCTCGCCGACGGGGAGGAACTGTGGCAGCGCCGGGTGGCGGAGACCCATGCGGCAGCTGAGATCCTCGGCGCTCAGCGGACCGAGTTCCTTGGTTACCGGGACTCAGGGATGATGGGAACCCCCGCCAACGGCCGCCCCGGCTCGTTCTGGACCGCGCCGGTGCAGGAGGCCGCGGAGAAACTGGCGGTGCTGCTGCGCGAAGAGGACGCCGACGTGCTGACCTGTTATGACGACAATGGCGGCTACGGTCATCCGGACCACATCCAGGTGCACCGGGTCGGCATGCGCGCAGCCGAACTGGCCGACACCCGGCGGGTCTACCAGAGCACCATTAACCGCGACCAGATCATGCGGGGCAGGAAAGCCTTCGCCGAGCAGGCGGCCGCGGCCGGCGTAGAGATGCCCGACCTGGCCGAGCGCCCGGAGTTTGGCCAGCCTGAGTCCGTGATCACCGCCGCCGTTGACGTAACGCCGTATGTAACAGTCAAGCGCCGCGCCATGCGGGCGCACGCCAGCCAGATCAGCGACCAGTCATTCTTCCTGGCTATGCCGGACGAGGCATTCCGCTATGCGTTCGGCACCGAGTGGTTCATCCGCGACGGCCAGGGACCCGGCATCACCGAGACCGATCTGCTCGACGGGGTCTGATCCAGGGGTCGGGTCTGGCTCCGGGGATTCTGGCCGATAGGGGCCTGGTCGACGCTGCGCCCCGGGACACCCTCGGAGTCCGGATGCGGCCGATGCGAAGCCGTGATCTGGCGGACGGAACCGGGATTCCGCGCGCCGCGTCGGAGCGGCATGAAAGCGCCAATGAACCTGCATATCGCCATCCGGCCGGGCCGCGCGCGCGTCCGTCCCCGGTCCGCCGCCTGGATCACCACGGCGGCGGGCCTGATTGTCGTCCTCGCCGCCGGCTGCTCGGCGGGCGCCGGCAGTTCGTCCTCCACGGCGCACGGCGCCATGGCCGCCCCAGCCCCGGCGCACGCCCCCGGAGCCGTAAATGCGGCCGGGGCGGGCTCAGCGTCCGCCGGCTCGGCGCAGGCAGGCAAGTCCGCGGCGCTGCCCGCCCTGGCCATTGTGTACACCGCCAGCCTGACCGTGCGGGCTAAGGACGTCAGCCAGGCCGCCGGGCAGGCCGCGCGCATCGTCAGTACCGCCGGCGGCTATGTGTCCAGTGAGAACACCCTGCTCGACCGGGCCCACCCGGCGCAGTCCACGGTCAACCTCGAGCTCAAGATCCCGGCCGCGGCCTACCCGGTCACGCTGGGCACGTTGTCCACCGCGCTCGGCACCCGGATCTCCATGTCACAGCAGGCTCAGGACGTCACCCAGACCGTGGCCGACGTGACCAGCCGGGTCAGCTCGGCCCAGGCCGCGATCACCCAGCTGCGCGCCCTGCTGGCCCACGCGGGCTCGGTCAGCGACCTGCTCACCGTGCAGAACCAGATCAACCAGGAAGAGTCGGACCTGGAATCGCTGCAGTCCCGCCAGCGGGCTCTCAGTCACGAGACCAGCTATGCGACAGTCACGCTGGTGCTGGTGAGTAAGCCAGGTGCTGTCGTTAAGGGGCATCCGAAGTTGGCAGGCGATTTCCTCGGCGGCCTGAAAGCAGGCTGGCACGGACTGCGCGTCCTGGTTTCGCTGCTGCTCACCGGCGTCGGGGCGGCATTGCCGTTCGCCGCGCTGGCCGCGCTGGCGGGCTACGGTGCCTACCGCGCGCGGCGCTGGCTGCTGCGGCGCAGGGCGGTTTCGCCTGTCACCGGGCCGCCCGCCACCGGGCCGTCCGCGGCCGGGTGAGCGCCGGCGCCGGTCAGCTGGTCTCGCGCACCGATTCCTTGTGCACCAGGTCGGTCAGCCGGGCCAGCACGTCGGGGTTGGTGTCGGGCAGCACGCCATGCCCGAGATTGAACACGTGCCCTTCGGCGGCCCGGCCGCGGCCCAGCACGTCCTTGGCCCGCCGCTCGACCACCTCCCACGGTGCCAGCAGGATCGCCGGGTCGAGATTGCCCTGCAGCGCCTTGCCATGCTCGACCCGGCGCACCGCCTCGTCCAGCGGGACCCGCCAGTCGACTCCGACCACGTCCGCGCCGGCCTCGCCCATCATGCCGAGCAATTCCCCGGTCGCCACGCCGAAGTGGATCCGCGGCACACCGGTATCGGCGAGCGCCTCGAAGATCCTCTTGCTGTGCGGCAGGACAGCGGCGCGGTAGTCTTCCGGGCCGACCGCGCCCGCCCACGAGTCGAACAGCTGGACCGCAGACGCCCCGGCGGCGATCTGGATCCGCAGGAACGAGATCGCGATGTCCGCCAGCCGGCCAAGCAGGGCGTTCCACATCGTCGGATTGCCGTACATGAGCGACTTGGTGCGATCGTGACTCTTCGACGGGCCACCCTCGATCAGGTACGACGCGAGCGTGAACGGCCCGCCGGCGAAGCCGATGAGCGGTTTGGCGGCCAGTTCAGCCACGAGCGCCGTGACGGCCTGGGTCACGTACGGCACGTCCTCAGGCACGAGATCGCGGAGGCGGGCCAGGTCGCCCGGGTCGCGGATCGGCCGGGCGATGACCGGGCCGATGCCCGGCTTGATGTCGATGTCCAGGCCCAGCGCCTTGAGCGGCAGGACGATGTCACTGAACAGGATCGCAGCGTCAACGTCGTACCGGCGCACCGGCTGCAGCGTGATCTCCGTGATCACGTCGGGCCTGGCGCACGCCTTCAGCATGGGCAGGCTGCCCCGCGCCTTGCGGTACTCGGGCAGCGACCGGCCTGCCTGGCGCATGAACCAGACCGGCGTGTACGGGACCGGTTCGCGGCGGCAGGCACGCAGGAAGGGGGATTCCTCCGTCGCAGTCACGCCAGCGATCGTCTCACAAGCTGGTCCCCCGTCCCCCTGCTATCGCCGACGTGACCTCGGGACACGCCGCAGTATATCCAGCGCTCACCGGCCGCGCCGTGCGATGATCATGATTGGCCTCGCGTCGTGGCGGCGCTCCCCCGGGCCTGCCGACCGAGGCTCCGGCGGTGAGGAGGTCGCAGATCGTGAGCCAGTTGATCCGCTTCTGTCCCGAATGTGAGGGAAACCGGCCGCAGGCCAACGCCGCGCGGTTGCCTGGCTCCGCCGCGTGAACGGCCGATGGCGACGACGTACGCTCAGATCATGAGGCCGGCCAGCAGACCTGCGGATCCGGGCGGCGCGTCGGCGTCCGCGGTATTCGGCCGCGCAGCCGCCGATCTGAGATCGCAGTGTGACCAGTTGGGCACGCTACGCCCGGAACTTACCTTCGAGGACGTCCCGGCGCCCAAGACCCTGGCTCCTTACGCGAGCGCGGTCGCGGCCGCCGTGGAGGTGGATGACGCCGAGATCGCCAGCGGCCGGCTGGTGCTGTTGTATGACCCGGCGGGCCAGCCGGGCTGGGCCGGGCCGCTGCGCATCATTGCCTATATCCGCGCGGAACTCGACCCGGAGATCGCCGCGGACCCGCTCATCGGGCAGGTCGGCTGGAGCTGGCTGACCGAGGCGCTCGAAGGCCGCACGCCGGGATATGCGGAGCCGAGCGGTACGGTCACGCGGGTGGTGACCGAGGGATTCGGCGCGAAGGACGGCGAGCCGGCGGCGACCGAATTCGAGTTGCGGGCGTCGTGGTCGCCGACGGCGGCCGATCCGGAGGCGGCACCGGACCCCACGGGGGGGCTGGCGGGCATCGTCGAGCGCGGCGATCTCGCCGGGCACCTGGCCGCGTGGTGCGAGACGCTCTGCGCCGCGTCGGGACTGCCACCCCTGGCGGCCGGGGTGACCGCGCTCAGGCCAGCCGCCGGCCGGCCAGCCGCCAGTCGGCGGCGGCGGTGACAGCCGAAGAGCTGCCGGCCGAGCAGCCCGAGGTCGTGCCGCTGCTCGAGCCCCGTGACGGCCTGCCGCCCCTGGTGGCCAGCGCAGCGGCGCTCGACGAGGCCATCCGCGCACTTGGGGCCGGTGAGGGCCCGGTGGCGATGGATGCCGAGCGAGCCTCCGGATTCCGCTACGGGCACCGGGCCTTCCTCGTGCAGCTACGGCGGCAGGAGGCGGGGACGGTCCTGATCGACCCGGTGGCCTGCCCGGACCTATCCGGGCTTGACGCGGCACTCGCCGACGCCGAGGTGGTCCTGCACGCCGCGTCTCAGGACCTGCCCTGCCTGGCTGAACTCGGCTACCGGCCCCGCCGGCTGTTCGACACCGAGCTAGCCGGGCGGTTGCTCGGATTCCCGCGGGTGGGGCTCGGCGCCCTGGTCGAGACCGTGCTCGGGCTGGCGCTGGAGAAAGGGCACGCGGCCGACGACTGGTCCACCCGCCCGCTGCCCGCCGACTGGCTCCTGTACGCCGCGCTCGATGTGGAAGTGCTGGTGGAACTGCGCGACGCGCTGGCCGCGGCGCTCGCCGAGCAGGGCAAGACGGAGTGGGCGGAGCAGGAATTCGCCGCCGTGCTCGCGGCCGAGCCGGCCGGCCCCCGGCCGGACCCCTGGCGCCGGACGTCCGGCATTCACCGCGTTCGCAGCCGCCGGGGCCTCGCCATCGTCCGTGAACTGTGGCTGGAGCGGGACAGAATCGCCCGGCGGCGGGACCTGTCGCCCAGCCGGGTCCTGCCGGATTCCGCCATCGTGGAGGCAGCGAGGTCGGCGCCTGGCACCGCCGAGGCGCTCGCCGCTCTCCCGGGGTTCAGGGGCCGGGGCGCCAAACGCCACGCGGCGGAATGGATCGGCGCAATCCGGCGCGCCCGCGCTCAGGCGGACGTCACGCTGCCCGGCCCGTCCGGGCCGGTGACGGACGGGCCGCCGCCCGCGCACCGCTGGTCCGAACGCGACCCGGTGGCCGCCAAGCGCCTGGCGGCGGTGCGGGCCGTGGTCGCGGCACTGGCCGACGAGCACTCCCTGCCGACCGAGAACCTGCTCCAGCCCGACGCGGTGCGCAGGCTCGCCTGGCTGCCGCCGGACCCGGTCAGCCCGGAGAGCGTGGCCGCCGACCTGGCCACCTATGGGGCCCGGTCCTGGCAGGTGGACCTGACCGCGCTGCCGATCGCCAAGGCCCTGCTGCGGCTGGCCGAGAAGGACGACCAATAACTCCGCCGACTCAGCCTCGCGACTCAGCCTCAGCGCACCTCGCAGCAGGCTCAGCCGACAAAGGTGCATACGCCGCCATTGCTGCCAGCAACTGGCCAGGCCATGGCATGGCGGGTCGTCGGCCCGTAGATGCCGTCGACTGGGACACCCCAGTAGGCCTGAACCTTCCTGACGGCTGTCTGGGTCTTCGTCCCGTAGTTGTTATCGACCGCGAGAGGTGGGCTGAAGGCGCGGGAGTTGCACTGGTTCAGGGCTATCTGCAGCCGACCCACGGCCACGTTGTCGTTGCCGAGCCCGAGTTGGCAGTTGTCGTTCCCCGTCCCATTACCGACGGTTGGGACCCGCACCTCGAAGAGGCCGCCGCGGTCGGCCACGAGGCTGGTGCCGGTACAGGAAACGGCCGCGCTGGCCGGCGTAGCCGACGTCAGTGCCGGCAGCACGGCGATCCCCGAAGCGACGGCCAGCGCCGCCGCAGCAGCAGCTAAGAGCGGCCGGATTCTTTTCATGGCTGGTGACCTTTTCATGGCAAGTGACCTCCTAATGGTCGTGGTGCCCCTGGCCCACCCCCCCAGTCTTGGGCAATCTACCGCGAGAATCACCGGTGCCACTAACCGCCTGCTAGCACCCTGCGAGGCCAGGGTGCCGAATGACCCGGCGGGGCGCATCAGCCCCGCCGGGACAAGATGACGACCGAGGCCAGGTACGTGAGGCCAGCCACCGCGCAGATCACACCCCAGGGCCCAGGATCGCGGCCGCGGGCCAACTCCACGAAGATCCGGGTGAGAATGGAGATGTGATGGAACTCGCCCGGGCCACGATGGACACCCCCGTCGGGCCCGTGTCATTGACCTGCAGCGACACCGGCCTCGCCGGGGTCAGTTTCCGCAGCTCCCGGCCGGCCACGCCCGGGCGGTCAGCCGGGGGCGGCCTGCTCGGCGCCGCCCGGGACCAGTTGGCGGAGTATTTTTCCGGCCAGCGGCGCGCCTTCGACCTGCCGATCGACTGGTCCGCTGCCTCGCCTTCGCAGCAGCAGGTGCTCTCGGTGCTCTCCGACACGGTCGGCTATGGCGAGACGATCACGTACGGATCGCTCGCGCGCCGTGCGGGGCTCGGGGAAGGTGGCCCGGACCTGCCGGCCAGGGCAGTCGGCACGATCATGGGGTCGAATCCGTGGCCGCTGATCGTGCCGTGCCACCGGGTGGTGGCCAGCACGGGACTCGGCGGATACAGCGGTGGCAGCGGGATCGAGATCAAGCGGTGGCTGCTGATCTTCGAAGGCGCGCTGCCCGCCACGCTGGACTGGGATCCGGCCTGCGCCCACGGCGGGTTTGGGATTCAGAACACCGAGAGATGATGGCGCTCCGTGGAGATCAGCGCGCCATCGCCGATCTGCAGCACCCAGAAGCTGCCCTTGTGAAGCGGGGGGCCTTCCGGGACCTTACCGCCCACCCGGGCGCACGCCCAGTCCAGGAGCATCGGCATGTTCTCCCGGTGGGCGCAGACGACCGCTGGCACCCGGCCGTCAACCAGTTCCTCGATCCGCCGCCTGGCCGGGGGCATCCAGGCCGCCGGCGCCTCTCCCGCAGCGCTGGCCACGAGGGAGGGCTCGATCTCAATGGCCAGACCCGCCCGCACGGCGTAGGGCCGGACCGTGGCCACACAGCGCTCCGCCGGGGAACTGACCACCCGGCCCCTCGCGTAGCAGCACAGCAGGCGGGCCAGCAGGTCCGCGTCCCGGACTCCCTGTGCATCCAGCGGCCGGAGCAGGTCATCGGCGTGCCCGGCCGCCCGCCAAGCGCTCTTGGTCCCCGCCGCGGCATGCCGCACCAGGATGCACGGGAACGTGTCGGCCGGGCCGGACGCGAAGTCATCGAGCACCGAATGATCGCGGGAGTAGGACATCCGGCCGCGCGCGGCGGGTATCGGCAGCCACTCCAGGCGATCCACTTCCTCGTTGGGGACGAACCCGGCCTGCGGGCCCGCGGCGGCCGGCCGGGCCGCCCAGTAGTCCACCACCTTCGGCCTGCCATCCCGCTGATAACTCGTCGACAGGAGGCGCCGACCGAGAACCACCGCCACCCCCGTCTCCTCGGCGACCTCCCGGATGGCCGTCTCCAGCACATGCTCGCCAGGCTGGCATTTCCCCTTCGGCAGGCTCCAGTCGTCGTAGCGGAGCCGGTGCACCAGGGCTACCTCGCGGTCGCGGCCGCGAACACCGTCGCTCGGGCGCCACAGCACGCAGCCGGCGGCGTGGATCACACCATCGGCCGCCGCATCATCCATCGGCTTCAGGGTGCGACGCGACGGGCCGCCCGCGGCGGGTCTCTATCAGGTACTGCTGCAGGTCGCGGAGGAGCTTCCCGTCCGGATCCAGATGGTGCCTGGTCCACGTCCCATCGCTGGCCAGCCACCACGACGATGTGCTCTCGTCCATGGCCAGGTCGATCAGCGCACGCAACTCCGCCTGCTGATCGGGATCAGTCACCCGGACCAGCAACTCCACGCGCCGGTCCAGGTTGCGGTGCATCAGGTCGGCGCTGCCGATCCAGACCTCGCGGTCACCGCCCGCACCCTCACCGGCCACCCTGGCACCGAACGAGTAGATCCGGGAGTGCTCAAGGAACCGGCCCAGAATGCTGCGCACCCGGATCGTCTCCGACAGGCCAGGCACCCCGGGGCGGACCGCGCAGATCCCGCGGACCCACAAGTCGACCGGCACGCCCGCACGGGACGCCCGGTACAGCGCGTCGATCACCGCCTCGTCGACGATGGCGTTGCACTTGAGCTGGATCCGGGCCGGCTTGCCCTCCCGCTGCCGGGCCGTCTGGGCCTCGATCCGCTCCAGCAGGCCGGCCCGCAGCCCCTCCGGGGCGACCAGGAACCGGCGGTAGGAGCTCTTCAGGCTGTACCCGGTCAGGTGGTTGAACAGGTCAGTGGCGTCCCCGCCCACCGTCGAGTCCGCCGTGAGCAGGCCGAAGTCCTCATACAACCGCGCCGTGGCGGGGTTGTAGTTGCCGGTGCCGATGTGACAGTAGCGGCGCAGCGTCCCGTCGGGCTCCTCCCGGACCACCAGCGCGATCTTGCAGTGCGTCTTGAGGTCGACGAAGCCGTACACCACGTGGCAGCCCGCTTCCTCCAGCTTGCGCGCCCA
>WNFC01001051.1_pt1 | contig 28331 bp, 21 predicted proteins | sample 5400541 | NCBI WGS metagenome assembly WNFC01 (sample SAMN13153342, study PRJNA577476) | soil metagenome | isolation source: 120 cm saprolite under Douglas fir tree site 2 hole 2 replicate 1 | place: USA:California | collected 2015-04-18
TCACCCGACGCCAGGGTCTGGGCGGTCGACGTGAACGAGCGCGCCCTCGAGCTCACCCGCGCCAACTCGGCAACCGCCCAGACGCCCAACTTGTCGGTGGCCGCGCCGGCGGGCGTCCCGGAGGATGTCCGCTTCGACGCCATCTATTCCAACCCGCCTGTCCGGGTGGGCAAGGCCCCGCTGCACGCGCTCCTCGCGCAGTGGCTGCCCCGCCTGAAACCCGGCGGCGCCGCCTACCTTGTCGTGCAGCGCAACCTGGGGTCCGACTCACTCGCCAAGTGGCTGTCCGAGCAGGGCTACGGGGTGACGAGGCTGAAGTCGAAGAAGGGCTACCGGATCCTGGAGGTCAGGCCGCCGGCCTGAGGCTCAGGCCTGGCCGGCGAAGTGGCAGGCCGCCATCTGGTCCTGCGCGCCGTGCGGCTCGAGCTGCGGCTCGACCTCGGAGCACACGCCAGGCACGCGGGCGATCGGGCAGCGCGGATGGAACCGGCACCCCGACGGCGGATTGACGGGGGAGGGGATCTCGCCCTTCAACATGATCGGCGCCCGGTCCCGCTCCACGACGGGGTCGGGCACCGGGATCGAGGACAGCAATGCCTTCGTGTACGGGTGCTGCGGGTGGTCGTAGATGTCGTTTCGATCCGCCGTCTCCACCACCTTGCCGAGGTACATCACCGCGATCCGGTCCGACAGGTGCCGCACCACGGCCAGGTCGTGGGCGATGAACAGGTAGGTCAGGTTGAACTCCCGCTGCAGGTCCTGAAGCAGGTTGATGATCTGGGCCGCGATCGAGACGTCGAGGGCGGAGACCGCCTCGTCGCAGACGATGAAGGACGGGTTGACCGCCAGTGCCCGCGCGATGCCGATGCGCTGCCTCTGCCCACCCGAGAACTCGTGGGGGTAGCGGTTCGTGAAGTTCGGGTTCAAGCCCACCAGCCGGAGCAGCTCCTGCACCCGCCGGCGCCGCTCCCGCACCGAGCCGACGTGGAAGTTGTCCAGCGGCTCCTGCAGGATGTCCCCGACCGTCATCCGCGGGTCGAGCGAGGCAAACGGGTCCTGGAAGATCATCTGCATCTTCCGCCTCACTCGGCGCAGCCCGCCCCCTCGCAGCCGCGTGATGTCCTGGCCGTCGAACATGATGCTGCCCGCCGTCGCCGGCATCAGGGCGGTGATGAGCCGCGCCAGGGTCGACTTGCCACATCCCGACTCGCCGACAAGGCCCAGCGTCTCGCCGCGCCTGATCTCCAGGTCGACCCCGTCCACGGCGCGAACCGCCAGGCCGCCGAACCCGCCGATCGGGAAGTGCTTGTAGGCACCCTTGATGTGGACCAGCACCGGGTCGGTCGCCGCCGTCCTGGCCGGCGCCCGCTCAGCCGCCTGCATCGCCCCCCACCCCGACGGTCGGCGCCTTCAGCTTCGCCGCGGCGTCCTTGGACAGCGCGCTCTTCTTCGCCTCCTCGACGTCTTCCTCCTTGACGTTCCGCATCAGCACCCAGCACCGCGCCACCTGGCCGAGCGCCACCTCGTCGAGCGAGGGCTCCGGGTCGACCGTGCAGCGAGCCACGACGAACGGGCACCGCGGGTGGAACTTGCACCCAGGCGGCGGGTGCGAAAGGTCCGGCGGCATGCCCTTGATCGAGACGAGCCGGTCCTTTCGCGACTCGTCGACGCGCGGCACCGAGCGCAGCAGCGACCACGTATAGGGATGCTGCGGGCTCTTGAAGATCTGGTCGACCGGGCCCTCTTCGACGATCCGGCCCGCGTACATCACCACCACGCGCTGGCACAGGCTCGCCACCAGCGCCATGTTGTGGGTGATCAACATCATCGCCGTGCCGAGCTCGCGGTTGAGCTGCTTCATGAGCGAGATGATCTGGGCCTGGACGGTGACGTCGAGCGCCGTGGTCGGCTCGTCCGCGATGAGCAGCGACGGCTCGTTGGAAAGCCCCATGGCGATCATCGCCCGCTGCCGCATGCCGCCCGAGAACTGGTGGGGGTAGTCCTTGACGCGGGACTCCGCCGCAGGCACCCGCACCCTCTTCAGCAGCTCGATCACCCTTCCCCGCGCCAGCGTCTCGGTGAAGCGGTTGTGGGCCGTCATCGCCTCTTCGATCTGGCTTCCGATCTTCGTGACCGGGTTGAGAGACGTCATCGGGTCCTGGAAGATCATCGCCACGTCGTTGCCGCGGAAGTCGCGGATCTCCTCGTCGGTCATCTTCGTCACGTCGTGGCCGCGGAACATGATCCGGCCCGAAACGATCTTCCCCGGGTCGGGGAGCAGCCGCAGGATGGAGAGCGCGGTCATGGTCTTGCCGCAACCCGACTCGCCGACCACGCCCAGGGTTTCCCCGGCGTCGACGTGGAAGCTCACGCCGTCGACGGCACGCACGACCCCACGCGACGTGAAGAACTGCGTGTGCAGGTCTTCGACCTCCAGCAGGGTTTGTGCCAATTTGCCTGCTGAAATCTACAGGAGCTAGCGGCGCATTCGCGGGTCTAGGGCATCGCGAAGCCCGTCACCGATGAAGGAGAAGGCCAGCAGCGTGAAGCCGATCGCCAGGGCGGGAAACACGACCGAGGTCGGGTTGGCGTAAATCGCCTCTGTGCCGTCGGCGACCATCTGGCCCCAGGTGGGCTGCGGCGGCTGGATGCCGACTCCGAGGAAGCTGAGCACAGCCTCGAGGAAGATCGCGTTGGGGATGCCGAAGGTCAGGGTGACGATGATCGGACCGAGTGAGTTCGGCAGCATGTGCTTCAGGATCAGCTTCAGCGGCGAGGAGCCCGACGACCTCGCGGCCTCGATGTACTCCTTCTCCTTGATCGACAGCACCTGGCCGCGCACCAGGCGTGCCAGGCCGACCCAGTTGACGAGCGCGATCGCGCCGAAGATCGGGATCAGCTGGACGAACCAGCTCCCGCTCACCCTCCACACCGAGACCACCACGAGGACGAAAAGGAGGTCGGGGAACGCGTACCAGATGTCGGTGAACCGCATGAGCAGGTTGTCGATCCGGCCGCCGAAGTAGCCGGCGGTCAGGCCGATCGCCAGGCCGATCGGAAAGATGATGCCCTGGACCAGGAGGCCCACCGTCAGCGAAACCTGGCTGCCGAGCATGAGCCGGCTCAGGGTGTCCCGCCCAAGGATGTCTGTGCCGAAGATGTGGCCGTTCACTCCCGGCCCCGTCTCGATGCTCTCGACCTGCTGCTTGATGGGGTCGTGAATGATGCCGAAGTGGACGAGCAGCGGCGAGATCAGCGCGACCACGATCAGGAAGGTGACGAGCCCCAATCCGAGCACGGCGAGCCGGTTGCGGCGAAAGCGCTGCCACGCGTCGGCCCACAGCCCGACCTGCTGCTCGGGGACCTCCCAGTCGATCGGCGAACCCTCGACGGCCGCTACCGGAATGGCCATCTAGGTGAGCCTCACCCGTGGATCGATGAACACGTAGAGCACATCGACGACCAGGTTCGCGACCGCGATGATGATCGAAAACAGGACGGTCGTGCCCAGGATCATCGGGTAATCGCGCGAGGTCACGGCCACGACGAATGCGCGGCCGATGCCCGGGATGCTGAACACCGTCTCGACGATGACCGACCCCGTGACCAGGAAGGCGAACGTGGGGCCGAGCGTCGTCACGACGGGGATGAGCGAGTTCTTGAGCACGTGACGGATCACGACCAGGCGCTCAGACAGGCCTTTCGCCCACGCCGTCCGGATGTAGTCCTGACGGATCGTCTCCAGCGTGCTCGCCCGGGTAAGCCTCGCCGTGTAGGCGATGGGAAGGAGCGCCAGCGTGACGGCCGGCATGATCAGGTGATCGTCGAGGCCCCACCCACCTGCAGGTAGGAAGAATTGGCCTCCTGTCCACTTGTAGAGCAGCACTGAGAAGAAGACGATCATCAGCGACCCGATCACGAAGTTCGGGAACGACGCGGAGAATGTCGCGAAGCCGACCGTCGCGTAGTCGACCCGCGTGTTCTGGCGCAGGGCGGCGAGCACGCCGAGGCCCACGCCGATCGGCACGATCAGAAGGAAGGCGAGCGTCCCGATCGTCGCCGTGTACGGCCAGCCCCCGCCGATCAGCTCGACCACGCTCTTGCCCTGGTACTGGTACGAAAGCCCGAAGTCGAAGTGCAGGACGTTCCAGATGTAGAGGAGGAACTGCTGGAAGACAGGCTTGTCGAGCCCGTACTTCTTGTTGAGGTTGTCGACGATCACCTGGGACAGCTGGCGGCCCCCGCTCTTGTCCCACGGGCTGCCCGCCGCGCTGTGCATGAGGATGAACGTGATGACGATGACGAAGAACACGACCGGGATCATCCACAGCAGCCGCCGGATCACGTAGAGGACGAGGCTCCCGACGCGGCTGTTTGTCGCGTCGGTCAATCGGGAGGGGAGCAGGGCGCCCCGCTTGGGGCGCCCCGCGATTACGGCCAAATCGACTCCTCAGTGGGTGGTGATGTACGCGTCGTGCCAGTAGAAGTTGCCAGGCAGAGCCTGGTCGTCACCGGCGGTGATCGTGAGGTTGCCGACGTACGGCTTGATCAGGTTGTACTCGTAGTCCTGGAAGATGAACGCAACCGCAGCGCTGTCGATCAGCTGCTTCTGCGCCGTGTTGTAGTCCTTGTTGCGGGCGTTCTGGTCGAGCTCGCCGTCCGCCTTCTGGACGAGCGTGTCGTAACCAGGCAGGTCGACGCAGCCCCAGTTGAGGCTGTGGCACGAGTTCTTGAAGAAGATGTCGTACCAGTCCTGCTGGTCGGGGTAGTCAGCGCCCCATCCGTCCGGGCCGTAGATGTCGAACTGGCCCTTGCGGATACGGCTGGTGACCGTCTTGCTGTCGATGACCTCGAGCTGCATGCTCAGGCCGAGGTTGGTGTTCCACTGGTCGATGATGAACTGGTTCAACGTCTTGTTGCGGGTCGTGTTGCGGGTCAGCAGCGTGAACTTGTTCAGCTGGGCTGCCGTGACACCCGCCTTCGTCAGCAGCGCCTTCGCCGCCGTCGGGTCAAAGCTCTGCGACTTGTCTGACGTGTCGTAGCCTGCCATGCCCTTCGGGATGAAGCTCAGGATCGACTGCTGGATGTCGTGCTGGACCTGCTTGTTCAGCTTGTCCCGGTCGAGCGACTTGGCGAACGCCATGCGGACGTCCGCGTTGTTGAAGGGTGACTTCTGAGCGTTGAAGGTCATCCAGAACGTGGTGAGCTTGGGGTAGACCTTCGCCTGCTTGCTGAGCACGGGGTCGTTGCGCACGACGTCCACGTCGGCAAGAGGCACGGTCATCATGTCGAGGTCGCCGGTCTGGTACTTGGCGAACGCGGTGTTCGCGTCTTCGATGAAGTTCTCCACGATCTTCTGGAGGTGCGGCGCGCCGCCCCAGTAGCCCGTGTTCGGCACGAGGGTGACGTGGTCCTTGGACACGATCTCGGAGATCTTGTACGGGCCGTTGCCGATGATGGTGTTGGCGCTCTGCGCCCACTTCAGCGGCTTGGTCGTGTCACTGGACGGGAACGTGCCTCCCGCGGCCTGCTCGACGACGTCCTTGCGGATGGGCACCGCGACCCACAGGGTCGCGACCCACTTGAAGAAGGCGGCCGGGTGCTGCAGCTTGATCACGAACGTGTTGGCGTCCGGGGCTGAAAGACCCAGGCCCGAGATGAAGCTGTCGATCGCGCTGGAGCTCGAGACGTCGACGTTCGCGTAGTTGTCGGCGCCCTTGATCGTCGTGTCGAAGAACGGGTCGACGTAGCCGGCCGCCAGCGCGGGGTTGAGGAAGTGCTGGTAGCCGTAGACCCAGTCGGCTGCCGTCACGGCCTTGCCGTCGCTCCACTTCGCGTTGGCGCGGAGGTGGAACGTGTAGGTCAGGCCGTCAGCCGAGACGTCGAACTTCTCTGCCGCCGCCGGAGTCACCTCGGTGCCGGCGGGGTTCGGCTTGAGCAGAGACTCAAACGTCTCTCGGCCCACGCCCGCCTCATACGTATACGTCTGCTGAGTCGGGTCGTAGCTGTTCGGCTCGGTGCCGTCGTTGACGCTGAGTGTCTGTTTGTCGGCCGGTGCAAGGTTCGCGCTCGGAGTGTTTGTCGGCCCACAAGCACTCACCACGAAAAACCCTGCAGTCGCGAGCGTGAACGCCCGGATGCTTACCCGAAGATGCATACGCGTCTTACCTCTCAGACTCATCCTGCAGCCTTCTTCCCGCAGCGCGGGGCGAGAGTGCGCCGGCGGCAGGTCTTACTCACAGCCTCGACGGCCAATTGGAATTCTCTTGTTGTTGGCTCACAAGTGTCAAGTTGCGTAGAAGAATAGGCACCCGAACGCCCGTTCGTCTACGGCCTTGACAAACCGAGAAAATCAGTGTGGGGCGATGGCGATCTGGCCCGGGGCGAGGGCGCCCGGCCACTCGTCCACCGGCGACGTGATCACGCCCCGCACGTACGGCTGGACCAGGTACCAGCTCACCGTCTGGGCGAGAAACGCGACCGGCACCTCGCCGACCAGCATGGACTGGGCCTGGAGATACTCCTGGTCTCGGCGGGCCGGCTGTGTGTCGGAGCGCGCCACCCGGACGAAGTTGTCGTACTGCTGGTTCTGCCAGAACGAGACGTTATAGGAGCTCGTCGTCAGGAAGGTGTCGTACCAGTCGGCCTGGTCGGGGTAGTCCGCGCTCCAGCCGTCCGGCCCCGTGATCTGAAACTGGCCGCTCTCCCGGTTCGAGCCGAGGGTGTTGGGGTCGAGCCCCTCCAGCATCACGTTGATGCCGAGGTTGTTGACCAGCTGGTCGTGGACGAACCTGGCGGTCGCCTTGCGGAAGTCGGACGACTGGTCGTACGAGAACGTCACCGACACCTGCTTCGCGGTGAGTCCCGACGCCGCCAGCGACGCGCGCGCCTGCGCGACGTCGAACTTCTGCGTGGTCAGGTTGGGGCTGTAGCCGTGCATCCCCTTCGGGATCAACGCCGCCGCCGGCAGCCCCTCACCGGCAAGGACCTGCGACACGAACGCGTCGCGGTCGATCGCCTGGACCAGCGCCTGGCGCAGCTTCGCGTTGTCGAGCGGCGGCGAGTTGACCCGGAAGTCGATCCAGAACACGGTGAGGTTGGGGGTCTTGACGAGCTGCCGGCTCAGGGCCGAGTCGCCGGCAACCGCCGCCGCCTGCGCCGGCTGGACGGTGATCTCGTCCAGCTCTCCGTTCTTATATCTCGTCAGCGCGATCGCGCCGTCGTGGACGACGACGAAATCGATCCGGGTCAGCGTCGGCTTGCCGCCCCAGTAGTTCGGGTTGCGCTCGACGCTGATGTGGTCGTTGTTCACGATCTCGGTGGCCTTGAACGGCCCGTTCGTCACCAGCGTGTCGGGGCTGGCCGCCCACCTGTCAGCGTTCTTCGCGACGACGTCTTTGCGGATCGGCGCACCCGCAGGCATCGCCGCGAGCCAGATGAATGCTGGGTCGGGCTGGGCGAGCTGGACCTGGAAGGTGAAGTCGTCGACGGCCTTGAGGCCGAGAGTCGCGAGCGCCGTGTCGATGGTCGAGGCGTCGCGCTGCGGGTCCATGAGCGAAACGCGCTGTCCGTTCTGCACCGCGTCGGCAAACAGCGTCTCGTTCGGCGCGGCCAGGCGCGGGTCGATGAGCCGCTGCCACGCGTAGACGAAGTCCTGCGCTTTGACCGGCGTGCCGTCCCAGTACTTCGCGCTGGCGCGCAGGTGAAAGACGTACGCCGTGCCCGAGCCGTTCACCTCGAAGCTCGACGCAGCAGCCGGAACCACGCCGCTGAGGTCTGGATTCGCCTTCAGCAGCGGCTCGGAGATCGCGCGCTGGACCGCCGTCTCGTACGGGTACTGCTGTGTCTGGCCCGGGTCGAGCGATGACGGCTGGTCCTCGAGCATCAGCCGCAGCACCTGGTCCTTGGCCAGCTTGGGGCCGACGGTGATCCCGGACTGGCAGGCGCCGGCAGCCACGAGCACGAGCAGCAGGACTCCGACGGCGCGCCACAGCCTCGAGCCTGGAGTCACCAACTCATCATAAGAAACAGGGAAGGAGGCAACCCTGGCGGGCGGCCCCCTTGTGCACGTGAACCTGACTTTAACCCAAACCGGCCCGGGTGGAAAGCCAATTGCGCACCGTTGTATCCAACGGCGTGCATCGCGCGCCGGAATTTGGCTCCGTTGGCGCCACCGGGGTAAAAAAAGAAAGGGGGCCGCTGCTGCGCGGCCCCCCTTTGGTGCTGTGTCCCTAGACCGACAGCGTCTCCAGGTCGATCGGCTCCTCCTCGAGGATCCGCGCCGCCTGCTCGCGCTGCTTCTTGTAGTAGTCGAGCCCGGTCCCGGCCGGGATCAGCTTGCCGATGATCACGTTCTCCTTGAGGCCGCGCAGGCGGTCGACCTTGCCCGAGATCGCGGCCTCGGTCAGGACCCTGGTGGTCTCCTGGAAGGAAGCGGCCGACAGCCACGACGTCGTGTTCAGGGCCGCCTTGATCAGGCCGAGCAGCACGGTCTGCGCGGTGGCGGGCTCGCCGCCCTCCGCCAGCGCCCGCGCGTTGGCCTCCTCGTACTCCCACTGCGAGACGATCTCGCCCGGCAGCAGGCCGGTGTCGCCGGCCGAGTCGATGCGGACCTTCCGCATCATCTGCCGGACGATCACCTCGATGTGCTTGTCGTTGATGTCGACACCCTGCGACCGGTAGACCTTCTGCACCTCGTCCACGAGGAACGTCTGCACGGCCTCCTTGCCCAGGATGTGGAGCAGCTCCTGCGGAGAGATCGAGCCCTCCGTGATCTGCTGCCCCGCCTTGATCACGACCTTCTGGCCGTCGCGCCGGTCGAGCTCCGGCCGGATGCGGACCTGGTGCGGAATCGCGTACTCGCGAACCTCCTCGTCCACCGTCCGGACCGTGATCTCCTTGGCCGAGATGGTGACCTTGCCGGCGTGCCGCGTCCGGAGGCTGTTGCCCTTGGCGTCGCGGGCCACCTCCTGGCCTTCCATGACGTCGTCGCCGGACTTGACCAGCGCCTCCGTCTTCGCCTCGAGCGGGTACGAGACCTCGAACTCCTCCCGGGAGGTCACGCGCACCTTGCGGGCGCCTTCCTGCCGGATGATCTCGAGCTCGCCGTCGATCTCGGAGATGATGGCCTTGCCCTTGGGGATGCGAGCCTCAAACAGCTCCTCCACGCGGGGCAGACCCTGGGTGATGTCCACCCCGGCGACACCGCCGGTGTGGAAGGTGCGCATGGTCAGCTGGGTGCCGGGCTCTCCGATCGACTGCGCGGCGATGACACCCACCGCCTCGCCGATCTCGACCAGCTTGCCGGTCGCCAGGTTGCGGCCGTAGCAGGTGCGGCAGACGCCCTCGCGCGCCTCGCACACGAGGACAGAACGAATCTTGACGTTGACACCCGCCGCGATGATCTGCCGCGCGGCATCGTCGTTGATGGACTGGCCCGCCGGCACGACCACCTTGCCGTTCACCGAGATGTCCTCGGCCGTCACCCGGCCCGCGACCTTCTCGAAGATCGGATCGTTCTTGGCCCGCTCCGGTGTGATGTCCCGGATCCAGATCCCGTTGCTGGTGCCGCAGTCCTCCACGCGCACGATCACGTCCTGGGCGACGTCGACCAGGCGCCGGGTGAGATACCCGGAGTCGGCGGTGCGGAGCGCGGTGTCGGCGAGACCCTTGCGCGTGCCGTGGGTCGAGATGAAGTACTCGAGCACGGTCAGGCCTTCGGTGAAGTTGGCCTGGATCGGCAGGTCGATGATCCGCCCCGTCGGGTCGGCCATCAGGCCGCGCATCCCCGCGAGCTGGCGGATCTGCTGGATGTTGCCGCGGGCGCCCGAGCCCATCATCATCCAGATCGGGCTGAACTTGTCGAAGGCGATCTCGGTCTGGGCGCCCACGTCTTCGTAGGCCCGCTGCCACAGCTCGATCACCTTGCGGTAGCGCTCGTCCTCGGTCATGACGCCGCGCCGATACATCTTCTCGACGTCCGCCACTTCCTTCTCGGTCGCACGGATGATCTGCCACTTGGTGTCCGGGTGCGGGATGTCCATCGCGGAGACGGTGATCCCGGCCTGGGTCGCGTAGCGGAAGCCGAGCCGCTTGATGTCGTTGACCACGCTCGCCGTCGTGTCGCTGCCGTACAGGCGGTACAGCTCGGCGACCAGCACGCGCAGCAGCTTGCGGTCGTAGTGCGCGTTCTGGAACGGAAGGGGATCCATGGTCGGCTCCATCGGCGCCTTGCCGACGGGCAGAGGCTCGTTGAAGACGACGCGGCCGGGCGTGGTGACGATCAGCTGGTCGCCGATCTTGACCCGCACCCACTCCTGGAGCTTGACCACCTTGGCCTCGAGCGCCAGGACGGCCTCGTTCTCCGAGCTGAACGTCCGCAGCTTGCTCGCCTGGTCGTTGGCCGGCATCTCGCCGCGCGTGGCGGTCAGCCAGTAGCAGCCCAGCACGACGTCCTGCGTCGGCGCGACCACCGGGTGGCCGTCCGCCGCTGACAGGATGTTCTGCGACGACATCATCAGGTTCTTGGCCTCGGCGATGGCGCCGCTGAAGAGGGGCACGTGCACGGCCATCTGGTCGCCGTCGAAGTCGGCGTTGAAGGCGGCGCACACCAGCGGGTGGATCTGGATCGCCGAGCCTTCCACCAGCACCGGCATGAACGCCTGGATGCCCAGGCGGTGCAGGGTCGGGGCGCGGTTGAGCAGCACCGGGTGGTCGCGGATGACCTCGTCGAGGACGTCCCACACCTCGGTCCTGCTGCGCTCGACCATGCGCTTGGCAGACTTGATGTTCGTCGTGTAACCCTTGTTCACCAGCTCGCGCATGACGAACGGCTTGAAGAGCTCGAGCGCCATCTTCTTGGGCAGGCCGCACTCGTGCAGCTTCAGCTCGGGACCGACCACGATGACGGAGCGGCCCGAGTAGTCCACGCGCTTGCCGAGCAGGTTCTGGCGGAACCGGCCCTGCTTGCCCTTGAGCATGTCGGAGAGCGACTTCAGCTTGCGGTTGCCCGTGCCGGTGATGGCGCGGCCACGGCGGCCGTTGTCGATCAGCGCGTCGACCGCTTCCTGGAGCATCCGCTTCTCGTTGCGCACGATGATCTCGGGCGCGCCGAGCTCGAGGAGCCTCTTCAATCGGTTGTTGCGGTTGATCACCCGGCGGTACAGGTCGTTCAGGTCGGAGGTCGCGAACCGGCCGCCGTCGAGCTGGACCATCGGCCGCAGCTCGGGTGGGATGACCGGCAGCACCTCGAGCACCATCCACGTCGGGCTGGCGTTCGACTTGCGGAAGTCCTCCACGACCTTCAGGCGCTTGATCGCCTTCTGCTTGCGCTGGCCGCTGGAAGACTTCGACTCCTCGCGCAGCCGGTACATCTCGGACTGGAGGTCGATGCGGGAGAGCAGCTCGCGGACGGCCTCGGCGCCGATGCCGGCGCGGAACGCGCGGCCGAACCTTTCCTGGAAGTCGCGGTACTGGGTGTCGGTCAGGATCTGCTTGGCGTGCATCGCTTCGAGGTCCGTGCGGGTGGCCTCGATCTCCTGCTGCAGCGCCTCGAGCTGGCCCTGGATCGCCTCGCGCTCGGTCTTGGTCGCGGCGTCGATCGACGACTCGAGCGACTTCTTGTCAGTGTCGAGTCTCTCCTTGGCGCGCTTCTGCGCGGCCTTGGTGTTGGCCTCGAGCTTCTCGACCTTCTCCTGGACCTTGGTGAGCACGCTGCGCGACATCTCGCGCGACATGAGGTCGCCCTTCTCGATCACGGTCTCTTCGTCGCCGTCGAGACCGACCGTCATCGTGCGCCGCGACTTGGTGCCGATGCCGGCCTTGATGTGCTCGGTCGCCTTCTTGCCCTGTGTCGTCAGGTCGTCGACGGCCTCCTGCAGGTCCTCTTCGAGCTTGGCGACCTCGGCCTCGACCTCGCCCTTCAGCCTCTTGGTCTTGGCCTCGTGCTCCTGGCGGAGCTCACGCGCCTTCGCGTCGATGTCGGCGCGCAGGCGGATCGCCCGCTCGTCCTTGTCCATGTTGAGGACCGAGAGCATGTCCTGGCGGACTTCCTCGTGGACGTCGGTGACGATGTAGTTGGCGAAGTAGAGGATCTTCTCCAGGTTGCGCGGCGACATGTCGAGCAGGAGTCCCATGCGGCTCGGGATGCCCTTGAAGTACCAGACGTGGCTCACGGGCGAGGCGAGCTTGATGTGGCCCATGCGCTCCCTGCGCACCTTGGACCGCGTCACCTCGACGCCGCACTTGTCGCAGATGATGCCCTTGTAGCGGTAGCGCTTGTACTTTCCGCAGTGGCACTCCCAGTCCCGCGTGGGACCGAAGATGCGCTCGCAGAAAAGACCGTCGCGCTCGGGGCGCAGCGTGCGGTAGTTGATGGTCTCGGGTTTCGTGACCTCGCCGTGCGACCACGACATGATCGTGTCCGGCGATGCCAGCGAAAGCTTCAGCGCGTCAAAGTTCTCGAGTTTCAGCATTTATTCGGCGGAATCCTCCCCGAGTTCCTCTCTTTCAAGCGAGATTCCAAGGTCGAGCGGAATCTCCGGTATGTCCTCTTCTGACAGCACGATCTGGCGCTCGTCCTCGCTCAGGATCTCGACTCCGAGCGCGAGCCCCTCCAGCTCCTTGACCAGGACCCGGAACGACTCCGGGATGCCGGCTTCGAGCGTGTTGTCGCCCTTGACGATTGCCTCGTAGGCCTTGACCCGGCCCACGATGTCGTCCGACTTGACGGTCAGGATCTCCTGCAGGACGTGAGCGGCGCCGTACGCCTCGAGCGCCCACACCTCCATCTCTCCGAACCGCTGGCCGCCGAACTGCGCCTTGCCCCCGAGCGGCTGCTGGGTGACGAGGCTGTAGGGTCCGGTCGAGCGAGCGTGGATCTTGTCCTCGACCAGGTGGGCGAGCTTCAGCATGTAGATCATCCCAACCGTGACCGGCTCGTCAAACTCATCGCCGGTCCGGCCGTCACGCAGGCGAACCTTGCCGTCCGCCGGCAGGCCTGCCTTCTCGAGCTCACTGACGATGGTGGCCATCGGCGCACCGTCGAAGACGGGCGTGGCGACCTTGATGCCCAGTGTGTGCGCGACCCAACCCAGGTGCGTCTCGAGCACCTGGCCGAGGTTCATGCGGCTCGGCACGCCGAGCGGGTTCAAAACGATGTCGACCGGTGTGCCGTCCGGCAGGTAAGGCATGTCCTCCGACGGCATGATCCGGGCGACGACGCCCTTGTTGCCGTGGCGGCCTGCCATCTTGTCGCCGGCCGAGATCTTTCGCTTCTGAGCGATGTAGACCCGGACCATCTCGTTGATGCCTGGCCCGAGCTCGTCCTTGTTCTCGCGGGAGAAGACCTTGACGTCGACCACGATGCCGCGCTCGCCGTGAGGCACGCGCAGGCTCGAGTCGCGCACCTCGCGCGCCTTCTCGCCGAAGATCGCGCGGAGCAACCGCTCCTCGGCCGACAGCTCGGTCTCGCCCTTGGGCGTGATCTTGCCCACCAGGATGTCGCCCTGCTGGACCTCGGCCCCGATGTAGACGATGCCGCGCTCGTCGAGGTTGCGCAGCGCGTCGTCCGCCACGTTGGGGATGTCGCGCGTGATCTCCTCGGGGCCGAGCTTGGTCTCGCGAGCCTCGGACTCGTACTCCTCGATGTGGATCGAGGTGTACATGTCTTCCTTAACCACCCGGTCCGAAAGCAGGATCGCGTCCTCGAAGTTGTAGCCCTCCCACGGCATGAAGGCGACGAGCACGTTGCGACCGAGCGCCATCTCACCGTTGTCGATCGCGGGACCGTCAGCGAGGATGTCGCCCTTCTCCACCTTCTGTCCGGGCTTCACCACCGCGCGGTTGTTGAGGCATGTGCCCTGGTTGGACCGCGCGAACTTCTGCAGCGGGTAGTGCCTCTCGGGTCCGCCGCCGTCCGGCTTGACGACGATCTCGAAGACCGGCGTGGCGTGCACGTTTTTCATCTCTTTCGGGTGCGCGACGTCGACGACCGTCCCGGGGACGTCGGCGACGATCATCTCGCCCGAGTCCTTGGCGGCGTAGTACTCGACTCCGGTGCCGACCAGCGGCGCGTCGGTGACGAGCAAAGGCACCGCCTGGCGCTGCATGTTCGCGCCCATGAGGGCGCGGCCCGCGTCGTCGTGCTCGAGGAACGGGATCATGGCCGTGGCCACTGAGACGATCTGCTTCGGCGACACGTCCATGTACTGGATGTTCTGGATCTCTTCGATCTTGAAGTCGCCGCGGGCCCTGGCGGGCACGCGCGCGTCTACAAATGTGGCTTCCGGAGTGAGGGCGGCGTTCGCCTGGGCGATGCCGTACATGTCCTCCTCGTCAGCGGAGAGGAACTCGACCTCGGTGGAGACCCAGGGCACGATGTCGATCGAGGCGACCCGCGCCTTGATGAGCTTCTGGATCGACTTCTCGTCCAGCACCTCGTGCGCGGCCATCACCTCGCCCCCCTTGGGGTCGACGGCGGCGCGGCGCAGGGTGCGGCCTACGAGCTTCGGCACGACGGCCTCGTTCAGGGCGACGCGGTTGTACACGCGGCGGAACGGGGTCTCGATGAAGCCGAACTCGTTGACCTTGGCGTACGTCGCGAGGTTGCCGATCAGCCCGATGTTCGGACCTTCCGGCGTCTCGATCGGGCAGATCCGGCCGTAGTGGCTGTGGTGCACGTCGCGGACGTCGAACCCGGCCCGCTCGCGGGAAAGGCCGCCCGGGCCCAGCGCCGACAGGCGGCGCTTGTTCGTCAGCTCGGACAGCGGGTTGTGCTGGTCCATGAACTGCGACAACTGGCTCGAGCCGAAGAACTCCTTGATCGCCGCGACGACCGGGCGCGCGTTGATCAGCGATGCCGACGTGACCGTGTGCGGGTCACTGATCGTCATGCGCTCCTTGATGATTCGCTCCATCCGGATGAGGCCCATGCGGAACTGGTTTTGCAGGAGCTCACCGACCGCGCGCACCCGGCGGTTGCCGAGGTGGTCGATGTCATCCGGGATCTGCTTCTCGCGAGGCGCGTTGTTGAGCTCGATCAGCTTGCGGATGAAGGCGATGAAGTCGCCCTTCTCGAGGATGCGCAGCTCGCGCTGGCGGACGCGCTCGAGGATGTCCTCCTCGTCGCGGCCCAGGCGCTTGTCGACCTTGTAGCGGCCGACGCGGCCGAGGTCGAAGCGGCGGGGATTGAAGAACAGCGACTGCAGGAGGTTGCGCGCGTTGTCCACGGACGGCGGGTCGCCGGGGCGGACGCGACGGTACAGCTCGAGCAGGGCATCCTCGGTCTTGGTCGTGGTGTCCTTCTCGACCGTTGATTCGATGTAGCGGTGCTCTGGGTTGTTGTCGACGTCCCCGAACAGCTCATGGAACGCGCGCTTCTGCGCCTCGCGGTCGTTCTCGGTGCCCTTCAGCTGGGGCAGCTCCAGGGCCTTGAGCAGAACGGTGACGGGGACCTTCCGCTTGCGGTCGATCTTGACCGTCAGCAGGTCCTTGGCCGAAGTCTCGATCTCGAGCCACGCGCCGCGGTTGGGGATGAGCTTGGCCCCGAAGAGCTTGCGTCCGGTGTTGGGGTCTTCGGCCGCGGTGAAGTAGACGCCCGGCGAGCGCACCAGCTGCGACACGACGACACGCTCCGTGCCGTTCACGATGAACGTGCCCTCGTCGGTCATCATGGCGAAGTCGCCCATGTAGACCTCGGACTCCTTGATCTCCCCCGTCTCTTTGATCGTCAGGCGGGTCCGGATCCGGAGCGGCGCGGCGTAGGTCATGTCGCGGTTGCGGCACTCTTCGACGGAGAACTTCGGCTGGCCGAACTCGTAGTCGAGGAACTTCAGCTCGAAGTTCTTGCCGGTGTAGTCCGTGATCGGGTTGATTTCGTCGAACAGCTCACGCAGGCCCTCGGTCTTGAACCAGTGGAACGACTCGAGCTGGGTGGCGATCAGGTCCTTGAGCTCGACGAGGTTCGGGATTCGGCCATAGCTAAGACGCGCGGGGGCTCTCATCTCTGAGATCAATTCGGTACTCCTTCCAGGAAAAAGGGCGCGCTCAGCTAGAGGGCAGGGTGAGCGGCCGGGACGTGCACGAACGGCCAGTATACGAGAAAAACGCCCCGTGTGGGAACGTTTCATTGAGACCAGGCTTAGCGGGCACCTGGCCGAGGTTTCCGGCACTATACCACCCCCAGCCCGGAGTGTCCTCCCCATTCACTGGAGAGCTGTCCTCCCCATTCATGGGGAGGTGTCGGCGCAGCCGACGGAGGGGCTGGGGTTAGCCTTTGCTGGTGCCGGACTGGGCAACCCTCAGGGCCGAGTTCCCCCTTCTCGACCGCTACATCTACTTCAACGCCTGCTCGCTGGGGCCTCTTCCCCGCCGCGGCAAGGCCGCCCTGGCCAGGTACGCCCAGGACTGGGACGAGCAGGGCACGCCGGTCTGGTACTCGACCTGGCTCCCCCTCCTCGAGCGCTTCCGGGGCAAGGTCGCCGAGCTGCTCCGGGCCCCGGCCGGCTCGACGGCCATCGCCCCGTCGGTCTCGGTGGCGCTGACGACGCTGGCGACTGGCCTGCCGCTGCCGGCCGGCCGCAGCAAGGTGCTGATCGGGGAGCTGGACTTCCCGACCATCGGCCACCAGTGGCTGTCCCGGCCCGAGTTCGAGGTCGAGTTCGTGCCCAGCCGCGACGGCATGACCATCCCGCCCGAAGCCTTTGCGGAGCGGATCGACTCCCAGACCGCGCTGGTGGCAACGACCCATCTCTTCTACGCGACCGGCTACCTGCAGGACGTGCGGGCGATCGCAGACGCCGCGCACGCCGCGGGGGCGCTGTGCGTCATCGACGGCTACCAGACGTGCGGCTGCGTCCCGCTGGACGTCGAGGCGATGGGGTGCGACGCCTTCGTCGGCGGCTGCCTGAAGTGGCTGAGCGGCGGCCCGGGCAACGCATTTCTCTACGTCCGGCCCGACCTGGTCCCGCGCGTCCGGCCACAGGGCACAGGTTGGTTCGCTACCCGCGACCCCTTCTCATTCACCCTGCAGGAGCTCGTCTTCGCCGACGACGCGCGCCGGCTGGAAACGGGGACCTGGGCCATGGCCTGCCACTACGCCGGCCTGGCGGGGCTCGAGCTCATCCTCGAGGTCGGGGTCGCCAACATCCAGGAGAGGCTCCGCGACCTCACCGACCGCATCCTCGAGCGCTGCGACGCGGCCGGCGTCCGCACCTTCACGCCGCGCGAGCGCGAGAGCCGCTGCGGCATCGTGACGCTCGAGTCGGACCACCCCGAGGAGGTGGAGGCGATGCTCCACACGGAGGGCGTCATTGTCGACTCGCGCCCGGGTCGCGTCCGGCTGTCGCCTCACTGGTGCGTCACCGACGAGGAGCTGGATCGCGGCATGGACCTGGTCCTGGAAGCCGTTGGAAGACAGTCTTCCCCGCTTGCGGGGAAGTACCCGGCGAAGCCGGGGGATGGGGCTGTCGCAACGTAAGTGGCTCTCGGGCTGCCTGCAACGATCCGCGCCGGCCTCTTCGACCTGGACGGCGTCATCACCCAGACGGCCAGGGTCCACGCCCAGGCCTGGAAGCAGGTCTTCGACGAGTTCCTGAAAACACAGAACCAGCCCCCCTTCGACCCAGTTCAGGACTACGACCTCTACGTCGACGGCAAGCCCCGCGAAGACGGCGTCCGCTCCTTCCTCGCCTCGCGCGGCATCACCGTCCCGGACGAGACCGTCCACGACCTCGCCATCAGAAAAGACCAGCTCTTCCTCGACCTGATACACGCGCACGGCGTCCAGACGTACGACGGGTCGATCCGCTACCTCCGCGCCGCCAGACAGGCGGGCCTCAAGCTCGCCGTCGTCTCCTCGAGCCGGCACACCACCGAGGTCCTCGCCTCGGCGCAGCTGAAAGACTTCTTCGACGCGCAGGTCGACGGCATCATCGCGGAGCGCGAGCAGCTCGAGGGCAAGCCCGCGCCGGACACGTACCTGAAAGCGGCAAGCATCCTCGACGCAGAACCAAAGGAGGCAGCCGTCTACGAGGACGCCCTCGCCGGAGTCCAGGCCGGCCGCGCGGGTGGTTTCGGCCGCGTGATCGGAGTCGACCGCGCCGGCCAGGCCGACGCCCTGTACGCTCACGGCGCGGACGTCGTCGTCAAAGACCTAGCAGAGCTGTTGTGATCAAAAACGACCACTTCACCTGCGAGCCGTGGAGCGTCCGCGAGGTCAAGCTCGATCTCGACAGGCTCGGCCAGTCCGAATCCATCTTCGCGCTGTCCAACGGACATATCGGATGGCGCGCCAACCTGGACGAAGGCGAGCCGCACTCCATAGCGGGCTCTTACCTGAACGCGGTCTATGAAGAGCTCCCTATCCCCTACGCCGAGCCTGCATTCGGCTATCCCGAAGCCGGACAGACCCTGGTCAACGTGACCGACGGCAAGATCATCCGACTGCTCGTCGAGGACGAGCCCTTCGACGTCCGCTATGGCAAGTTGCTCCTGCACGAGCGCGTGCTCGACCTGAAGACCGGTCTGCTGACGCGCACGGCCGAGTGGGAGTCGCCCGCGCACCGAACCGTGCGGGTGCGCTCGACGCGGATGGTATCCCTGAGGCACCGCGCCCTGGCCGCTGTCCTTTACGAGGTGGAGCCGATCGACGCGGAGCTCGACCTCGTGATCCAGTCCGAGCTCGTCGCCAATGAGCCGGTCGGCGGCAACCAGAGCGACGACCCGCGCGCCGGAGACGCGGTCGAAAACCCGCTGGTCGCTGAGCTCTCGGCCACGACCGAACGGGGCGCGGTGCTGATCCACTCGACCAGGCGCAGCAAGCTGCGCGTCGCGGCGGCAATGGAGCACATCGTGCGCGGGCCGCGCGGAACGGCGATCCATACCGAGAGCACGGCCGACGATGCCCGCCTCACGGTCACATCTCGGGTCAGGCCCGGCGAGCGACTGAGGCTGGTGAAGTTCGTCGCGTATGCCTGGTCGAGCCTGCGCACCGTGCCGGCGGTGCGCTCGCAGGTCGAAGGTGCGCTGGCCGAGGCGCTGAAACATGGATGGGGCGGCCTCGCGTCCGCCCAGCGCAGGTACCTGTCTGACTTCTGGCACCGCTCTGACGTCGAGCTCGAGGGCGACGACGAGGTGCAGCAGGCCATCCGCTTCGCGATGTTCCACGTCCTGCAGGCGGCGGCTCGCGCCGAGCAGAGGGCGATTCCGGCGAAAGGCCTGACCGGTCCTGGGTACGACGGCCACACCTTCTGGGACATGGAGTCGTTCGTCCTCCCAGTCCTCACCTACACGGCGCCCGACTGCGTCGCCGACGCGCTCCGCTGGCGGCACTCGATCCTCGACCTCGCGCGGAAGCGGGCGAGCGACCTCGGGCTCAAAGGCGCCGCCTTTCCGTGGCGGACCATCCGGGGCGAGGAGTGCTCCGGCTACTGGCCCGCGTCGACGGCGGCCTTTCACATCAACGCCGACATCGCCGACGCCGTGCTGCGCTACGTCAGCGCGACGGGGGATTCTCGCTTCGAGCAAGCCACCGGCGCCGAGCTTCTCATCGAGACCGCGCGGTTGTGGGCGTCAGTCGGACATCACGACCGCGCCGGCGAGTTCCGCATCGACGGCGTCACCGGCCCCGACGAGTACAGCGCGCTGGCCGACAACAACCTGTACACGAACCTCATGGCGCAGCGAAACCTCAACGCGGCCGCCGACGCGGTCACTCGCAACCGCGACGTCGCACGGCGCCTCGAGGTGACCGCGGCCGAGGTCAAGGCCTGGCGCAAGGCCGCGGCCGCCGTCTACATCCCGTACGAGCCGGACCTGCGCATCCACAAGCAGGCGAGCCAGTTCACCGACCACGAGCGATGGGACTTCGTGCACACAGGACCCGATCAGTACCCGCTCTTCCTTCACTTCCCGTACTTCGACCTCTACCGCACGCAGGTCGTGAAGCAGGCCGACCTGGTCCTGGCGATGCATCTTCGCGGCGACGCGTTCACAGCGGATGAGAAGACGCGCAACTTCGCGTACTACGAAGCGATCACCGTCCGCGACTCGTCTCTCTCGGCGTGCACGCAGTCCGTCATCGCGGCGGAGGTCGGCCACCTCCGCCTGGCGCACGACTACCTGGCCGAGGCCGCCCTGATGGACCTCGACGACCTGGAGCGCAACGTGCGCGACGGGGTGCACATGGGCTCGGCGGCCGGGGCATGGATCGCTGCGGTGCAAGGCTTTGGCGGGATGCGCCACCACGCGGAGTCGCTTGGATTCAGGCCGCGCCTGCCGGAGGCGATTCGCAAGCTGACCTTCCGCATCACGTTCCTGGGGCGCCTCCTCAAGGTGACCGTCGACCATAGGCGAGCCACCTACACCCTTGTGCGCGGTAAACCGCTCACCTTCGATCATTACGGCGAGCCCGTCCGGGTCGGGCCGGGCCGCGCGGTGGCGAGGACGATCCCACCGATCACCGCGCCGCCGGAGCCCAAACAGCCGCCGGGCCGCGAGCCGGCGCGCCGCGATACGGCGGCGGGCCCGCGTCAGCTCCGGTCTACTTCAGCTCCGCTGTCGCGCCGGCTTCCTTCAGCCGCGCGACCGCCTTCTCGGCGTCGGCCTTCGAAACGTTCTCGAGCACCGGCTTAGGCGCCGCGTCGACGAGGTCCTTCGCCTCCTTGAGGCCGAGCTGCGTCAGCTCGCGAACGGCCTTGATCACGTTGATCTTGCTGTCGCCGACCGCGGTCAGGGTGACGGTGAACTCTGTCTGCTCCTCTTCCGGTGCGGCCGCGTCGCCGCCCGCCGCGGGTCCGGCCACCGCGGCCACGGCCACCGGGGCCGCCGCCTTGATGCCGAACTCGTCCTCGATGGCCTTCACGGCCTCGACGACATCGAGGATGCTCCAGTCCTTGAGCGCCTCGACGAACTCTTTCGGGGTGATCTTCGTCGCCGCCATTTACGCCGCCTCCAGTTTTGTCTTGTACGCGTTCAGCACTCCGAGGAGCTGCTGATGCGGGGTTTGCATGATCGCGACCAGCTGGCCGACCGGTGATTGCAGTGTGCCCAGCAGCTGGGCGAGAAGGACCTCGCGGGACGGCAGGTCGGCCAGCTGCTTGACCTGGTCCGGCGAGAAGACGCGACCCTCGACGAGCCCGCCCTTCACATCGAGCTTCAGGCGGGTCGTGCGGACGAAATCGTTGATGAGCTTCGCCGGGGTGGCGAGGTCGTCGTAGCCGAACGCGATCGCGACCGGCCCCTCGAGCTCTTTCTGAAGCGCTGGCACGCCGGCAGCTTCCGCCGCGCGCCGGGTTAGCGTGTTCTTGACGACGCGGTACTCGACGTCGCCGGTGCGAAGCCTGGCGCGGAGATCCTGGAGCTGGCTGACCGTCAGGCCGCGATAGTCGGTCAGGATCGCGACCTTGGCCTTCTTCAGCTTCTCGGCCAGCAGCTCGACCTGCTCGGCCTTCTGTTCTTTACGCGCTCTCGGCAAATGAAAAATCCTCCCTGCCCAAATCTCGTCGAGGCAGGAAGGATCAGAAGTCCTTCACTTACGAGTTGCCTCGGTAGGAAATTAAGCCCGCTGTCGCGAGCACCTACGGTCTAGGGCAGGTCGCGAATTATACGTACTCCGCCTTCTCCCAGTCCTCCCGCATGAGCTCGGTCAGGACCAGGTCACGCCACTCCCCGTCGACGAACTGGTCGCGGTGCCACCGCCCGACCTCCCGATAGCCGGCGGCTGCCTGCGCGCGAGCGCTGGCGACGTTGCCGTCGACGTACCCCGACTTGAGCTTGCGCAGCGGCAGCTGGGTGAACGCGTACGTCGCACGCAGCTGCATCAGCTCGCGGGCGACACCCTTCCCCCATGCCGCCTTCTCGCCGATGATCGTGCCCGTCATGCCGAAGCCGTTCTTCCAGTCGATCTGGACGATCGCCGTCGTGCCGACCGGCCGTCCCTCTAGCTCGACCACCCACTGGATGACGTTCGGGTCTTTGGCCAGGTTCTCAACAAAGGCGTTCTCCTCCTCGATCGAAGGCGGATGGCGGCGCATGATGAAACGCGTCACCTCGAGGTCGTCGAACCAGGTCATCATCACGGCCGCGTCCTCGGTTTTCGGCGGGCGCAGGCGGACGAGCTTGCCCTGGATGACCGGCCCGTACATGGCCGTCTAGGTTAAACCCGCACCTGAATCGCGCGAGAGCACAAATTGGCGTGTTGTTCGGGCGTTAGAGGCACGCGAGCGCACGCACTCGCGTATTCGAAAAGTCGGAACTAGCCGGCGACGTGAAGCTTCGCGGCCTCCTTGACGTCCACCGGCACCGACGGACCCTGGGTCGAGACCAGGTAGAAGCTGCGAAGGTACTGGCCCTTCGACGTCGCAGGCTTGTTCCGGATCAGCGCATCGACGAGGGTCGTGAGGTTCTGGTGCAGCTGCTTCTCGTCGAACGACACCTTGCCGATCGGCACGTGGACGATCCCGAACTTGTCGGTTCGGAACTCGACCTTGCCGCCCTTCGCGTCGCTGACGGCGCGGGCGACGTCGTTCGTCACCGTGCCCGACTTCGGGTTCGGCATGAGGCCGCGGGGGCCGAGGACCTTGCCGAGCGGACCGACCTTGGACATGATGTCCGGCGTCGCGATCGCGGCGTCGAAATCCGTCCAGCCGTCGGACACCCTTTTCACCAGGTCATCGCCGCCGACGATGTCGGCCCCGGCGTCCTGGGCCTCGCGCGCCTTGTCGCCCACCGCGAAAACCGCGACGCGCACCTTTTTGCCGGTCCCGTTCGGGAGCACGACCGACCCGCGCACCATCTGCTCGGCGTGCCGCGGGTCGACGCCCAGCCGGATGTGCGCCTCGACCGTGGCGTCGAACTTGGAGATGGACGTCTCGCGCACCATCTGGACCGCAGACTCCGGATCGAGTCCGCCGTTGCCGTTCGACTGCAATGCGGCCGCGACCTTCTTGGCCGCCTCGATGTACTTCTTGCCTCTCTTCTTCGGCATTACTCGAGCACCTCGAGACCCATCGACCGGGCCGTGCCCTCGATCATCTTCATCGCGTGCTCCGTGTCGTACGCGTTGAGGTCCTTGCCCTTCGTGTCGACGATCTGACGAACTTGCTGGCGCGTCACCCGGCCGACCTTCTCGCGGTTCGGCTTGGCCGATCCCTTCTCGACGCCCGCGGCCCGCTTGAGCAGCTGGACCGCCGGCGGCGTCTTCAGCACGAACGAGAAGCTGCGGTCTTCGAAGATCGTGATCAGGGCGGGCACGACGTCGCCGGCCTGCGCCTGCGTGCGCTCGTTGTAGGCCTTGGTGAACTCCATGATGTTGATGCCGTGCGGACCGAGCGCGGTGCCGACAGGCGGCGCGGGTGTGGCCCGGCCGGCCTGCAGCTCGAGCTTCAATACCGCGCGGACCTTCTTCTTGCCCATACCTTTCTATATGACGGAGTAGTGGACTTTCTCGACCTGCAGGAGGTCGAGCTCGACGGGCGTCTCGCGCCCGAAAGCGCGGGTGAGGCAGGCCTCCCCCGCGGGACCCCCTCCGTGGGCAACGTTGCCTGGAGGCGTTTGAATTGTGCATTGGAGACGGCCGGAATGAATCCGGCCTACCGCCCCACTCTGGGTTCTGATCATCAGTGGACTTTCTCGACCTGCAGGAGGTCGAGCTCGACGGGCGTCTCGCGCCCGAACATGTTTACCAGCACCTTCAGCTTGCCCTTCTCCGGGTTGATCTCGTCGACCTTGCCGTGGAAGTCCGTGAATGGGCCGTCCACCACCCGCACCGACTCGCCGACCTGGAACTCGACCCGGATCTTCGGGGCCTCTTGCTTCATCTGCTTCTGGATCGCCCGAACCTCTTTTTCCTGGAGGGGCACCGGGCTGTTCGCCGAGCCGACGAAGCTCGTCACGCCAGGGGTGTTGCGCACCACGAACCACGACTCGTTCGACATCTTCATCCGGACCAGGATGTAGCCCGGGAAGATCCGCTTCTGCACGTGGCGGCGCTTGCCGTCCTTGATCTCGATCTCGTCCTCCATCGGGACGAGCACCTGGAGGATCTTGTCCTGCATGTCCATGGACTCGATCCTCTTCTCGAGGTTCTTCTTGACCTTCTCTTCATGCCCCGAGTAGGCGTGGACGACGTACCACTGGGCCTCGTCCTCGGGTGTGGTCTGCGTCCTCTCTACCGCCATCAGTGGACCCCGTTGTTGTAGAGGGTCCGCTTGGCGACCTCGCCCAGCATGTAGTCCGTGCCGCCGATGAAGATCCCGAGGATGATCACGGTGACGATCACGACCAGCGTGTAGCGGTAGAGCTCGCCCGGGGTCGGCCAGACGACCTTCCGCAGCTCGTCATAGACGTCGCGCAGGAACTGGCCGATGCCCGGCTGCTGGGCCCTCGGCTCTTCGCGCTTCCGTGCTGTTACCGCCATGTCCTGGTTACTTCGTCTCCCTGTGGAGTGTGTGCTTGTGGTCCCACTTGCAGTACTTGCTGAGCTCGATCCGGTCGGGATCGTTCTTCTTGTTCTTCACAGTGGTGTAATTCCGCCTTTTGCAGACGGTGCAGGCGAGGGTGATGATCTCTTCCATGGTTGTCTCTTTGCTTGGAGAAAGAAAAAAGCCTAGGTTTCCTAGGCGTTGTCAATAGTAGCAGAGCAATCGCCGGGCCCCTCCTCCGGCGGCCTGCTTTCCCGGGCGGAACCCCGCGCGCTGCTCCTGGTCCAGCGCTGGTGGCTCCGGGGAGGCCTCTTCCTTCTTCCTTTCGCCTATTCGTTCGACACCTACGACTCGTACGTCCTGCCGAAGCTCCTGTTTGCCCGCCTCGTCGTGCTCGGGCTGCTTGGATTTCTGCTGGCCATTGCCCTGACGCGCGGCCGGCTAGAGATCAAACGAACCCGGCTGGACCTGCCCTTGCTGCTCTTCCTCGTCTCGGCCGCGATCTCCACTGCGCTCGCGTACAACGTCAACACCGCGATCTTCGGTACCTACTCGCGCTACGACGGCCTTCTCACCACTATGACCTATGTCGCCCTCTTCTGGCTCGCCGTCCAGGCCCTCGACGGCGCGGGCGACGCCCGCGCGATGCTGCGAGTGCTCCTGGCGAGCGGGTACGTGTTCGCGCTCGTGGCGATCATCCAGGCGATCGGCGACGCCGCCTCTTTGCGCGCCGGCCACCCCGCGTGGGCCACGATAGGCAACTCCAACGTCGCGGGCGCATTTCTCGCCATGACGGCGCCGCTTGCCGTCTTCGAGCTGGCCGGCGCCACGACATGGAGCGGCCGGCTCCTGGCGCTTAACCTGCTGCTGGCGATCGGCGTCGCGCTCGCGCTGACGCTCAGCAGGAGCGCTTGGCTCGGTGTCGCCGCCGCCGGAATCGTCCTGGTCGCCGGTTGGCGCAGGCGGGTGCCCCGCGTCGCCGTGGCAGCGGCCATGGTCGTCACCGCCGCCGCGCTGCTGCTGGCCGGTCTCCAACCAGGCCTGTCCGGCCAGGAGCACGTCGTCGGACAGCGCTTCGCCAGCATCCTGAATCCCGCGGACCTTGGATCTAGGCCCCACATCTGGCGGGATAGCGTTCCGATGATCGCCAGCCGTCCGCTGTTCGGCTACGGCCCCGACAACTTCGGCCTCGTGTACCCCTTCTTCCAGACCGGCAAGTGGGAGACCTCGAACGGGGTCGAGGTCCAGATCGACAAGGCGCACGCCGAGACGCTGCAGGTCGCGGCGACGCAGGGACTGCTCGGACTGCTGGCCTACCTCGCGATCCTGGTCGCTCTCGTCAGGTCGTTCTGGCGGAGCAAGCGCGACGAGCTCCAGGTCGCGGCCTTCGCCGTCGTCGTCGCGTATCAGGTTTCGCTCCAGCTGAACTTCACAGCGCTCGGCGCGGCGTTTCCGTACTGGATCGCGGTGGCTGCCGCGGTCACCCTGTGGGACAACCCGACCGCGCGCCTGGCAGCCACGCCGCGGAGCAAACCCAAGGTGCGAGCGACTGCGGGTGTATCGGCGATCGCCATTGCCGCCTTGGCGGCCGGCATCGTCGTTCTGCCCTACATCGCGGACACCAGGCTGCGCGACGCGGTGGGCGCTGACTTCGGCGGCCGTGGCGACGCCGCTCGCGCGGCTGCCACCCAGGCGAGCGCGCTGGTGCCCTACGAAAGCGTCTACCAGGTGGAGATCGGAAACCTCGCTTTCGAGCGGGGGCTGTGGGCGGAGGCCAGGCCCGCCTACCTCTCGGCCGATCGGCTCGGCACGTACAACCCTCGGGTCCTGCGCAACCTGGCGCTCGCCGACCGCAACCTTGGACTCAGTGCCGAAGCCCTGGCGGCCGCCCGCCGGGCGCTGGCTCTCGACCGCTTCGACCCGGCCAACCAGGCGCTCGTCGACCAATTGCTTGTCGGTAGCCCGTAACCGGATCACACTGGCGCACGATTCACAGCCATGAGGTCGGCGCTCCACATGCTGGTCGGCGTAGTCAGCACCGCTCGGTTCCGGCAGATCGTCGCGGTGGTCGCGGTGACCCTCATCTCTCTGGCGATCATCGGCACGGCCGCGGTGACGCTGACGTCGGCCGGCTGTGGCGTTGCACGCTCAGTCGGGTTGACCCACGTCGGGGGCCGCTGCGTGACGGCGCAACCCGTCGCCGGGTTGACAAGCCCATCCCCCACGCGGTCGCGGCCCACGGCCGCAAGCCCAACCGCGACGAACCAGCCCGCCCCACCTCCCGCTTCCAACTACCCGCCATACAGTCCTCCCGCTTCCCAGTACCCCCCTTACAACCCTCCCGGCTCCGGCTATCCGCCGCAGGGCAACATGGGCTCTGGTTACCCGTTCTATCCCCCGACGTCGGCCCAGCCTCAGCTTGGCCTGACTTGCTCGCTTCCTGTCTATGCGGGCCCGCCCGGAAGCGGAGGGTTCATCACGTTTCCAGGCGGCAGTTTCGTGGCTGATCCCAGGAGCGCCGTCACCCTCCCTACGCCGGCTGGCGCATCGCCCACTCCGCCCGGCTACGGCCCCGGCTACTCGGGCCTCACCTACAGTCGCGCGGCGTCCCGCTGGCTGCCGGTGCAGTACCGGTGGGTTTCGCAGGATGGCTCGCATTACGCCTTCACTTCCGGCGGCTCGATCTATGCCGTCACCATTGCCAGTGGAGCGGTGACCGAGCTCGGGGAGGGCAAGAGCTGGGCCATCGTCGACGTGCGCAACGAGGGCGTGTATGCGGGCGTCCCGAATGCCGCCGGTCTCTGGCTCCTGCCCTACGCTGGGGCGCCCCGGCAGATCACCTCGTCGGGATTCTGGCAAGCGGTTGGGCAGGGGTACGCGTACGGGACGGCGACGTCGGCGGTGCCACAGGGGGCAGCGAACACCATCGTCATGCTCGACCTCCAGCTTGGAACAAGGGGCGACGTGTTCAGCGTGCCAGGGCAGCAGAGCCAGGTGACCGGATTTGACAAGTCAGGCACGCCGATCGTCAACAGCAACGGACCTTCAGGCCAGACCCTCTGGCTCCTCCTGGGAGGCTTCACGCCCGCCCCAACCTTGATCGCGAACTCGACTAACGGCGGATTCGTCTCGCAATCGACGCCGATCGCCGACAACAACGGGATCTGGTTCGCAGGCTATTCGTATCCAGGAGGCAATGCGATCGTCCTGGCGGCCAACTCGACGCTCTATGGAATGTCGACGCTGGGAGCGCAGCTCGCCGGCGGCTGCAGCTGATGGCCCTGTAAACGTCGAACCGGATCAAATAACCCAGGACGGCCGAGTGGCGCTGTCCTTTTATGCAAGCAAGGTACGAGTCAGGGTGTCGGCCAGCCAGGCGACGTAGCGGTCGCGGGACCAGCCCCGCTCGGTCCTCAGCAGCCGGTTGACCTCCGGCCCGGCGAGCGTCCATACGATCGCCGCAGCCTCTTCCTCGCTGATGCCGGCCCGGAATGGCCCATTGGCCACGAGCCACGAGACGAACCGCCGCATGTTGTCGTACCGAAAACCATGCATGCGAGCCCGGAAGGCGGCGATCTCGGGGTCGACCGCAGCCGCGCTGCGGATGATGTCGTCGACAGGAACCGCGCGCTCCTGGATCTGGGCGACGTCGGCGGCAAAGGCGGCGATCTGCCTCTTCTGGGAGGGCTCGGCGCGAACCTGCTCCGGGCCCGCCCGATCCAGCAGCGCGACCGGGATGTCGTCCCCGCCCACCCGGACGTCCAGCAGCTTGTGCAGCAGCCCTGCCTTGGTCCCAAACGCGGCGTAGACCGTGTCGGTCGCCACTCCCGCCTCGGACGCGATGACCTCCATGGTCGTGGCGGCGTAGCCGCGCTGGGTGAACAGCCGCTGCGCCGTGTCCAGGATGCGCGC
>WNFC01001053.1_pt1 | contig 28328 bp, 25 predicted proteins | sample 5400541 | NCBI WGS metagenome assembly WNFC01 (sample SAMN13153342, study PRJNA577476) | soil metagenome | isolation source: 120 cm saprolite under Douglas fir tree site 2 hole 2 replicate 1 | place: USA:California | collected 2015-04-18
CGGCCCAGGTTTCTTCGTCACAGAGCGACTGTACCGGCAAGGCGTTCCCGTCTTGAAATGTCTCCAGGGCGGCCGTCGTGGCATCGTCGAACGTGCCGGTCGTCGGGATCGCATAGCCGTTCGCGATCAGCGCGTTCTGTAGGGCCGTCACCATGTTGCCGGTCGCGCCGGGCGCGAGTTTCGCTTTCGACATTTGCTCAGTTCCCTGGCTTGCTGGAACACAACTTGCGGTAGGGGTATCACATTGCCGCAAGACCAACCACCGGGGGCTGTACCAACCCCCATTTTTATCCGGCTACCGCGCAACGAAATTAGGACATTCACAAATTCAAATTAGGACAGAGACTTCGGAATTAGGACACTACCATCGGCATCATAGCATCGGTACCAAATCCGGCCACTGCGCAGAACAAAACCAGCCACTAGGGATCAAACCCGGCCAGTACCAGCGCCCCCAAAAAGAACATATTGCCAACCGAGAACAAATCATGTACAGTGCTTGCTCACCGGACCGTTCATTGTCGGTCTTCCGATTCCCGGTCATAAGGAGTGGGTCCAATGGCCACCGCTGCGCTGCGTCTCGTCGAAGGTTCCTCCATGGATAAAGCCAAGGCCCTCGATGCCGCGCTCTCCCAGATCGAGCGCAATTTCGGCAAGGGCTCGATCATGCGGCTGGGCAAGAACGACAAGTCGATGGACGTGGAGACCGTCTCCACCGGCTCGCTCGGCCTCGATATCGCGCTCGGCATCGGCGGCCTGCCGCGCGGCCGGGTGGTCGAGATCTACGGGCCGGAATCCTCGGGCAAAACCACGCTGGCGCTGCATTGCGTGGCCGAAGCCCAGAAGAAGGGCGGCATCTGCGCCTTCGTCGACGCCGAGCACGCGCTCGATCCGATCTATGCGCGCAAGCTCGGGCTCAACGTCGACGACCTCCTGATCTCCCAGCCCGATACCGGCGAGCAGGCGCTCGAGATCGCCGACACGCTGGTGCGCTCGGGCGCGGTCGACGTGCTGGTGATCGATTCGGTCGCCGCGCTGGTGCCGCGCGCCGAGCTCGAAGGCGAGATGGGGGACAGCCAGCCCGGCCTGCAGGCGCGGCTGATGAGCCAAGCGCTGCGCAAGCTCACCGCCTCGATCAACCGCTCCAACACGATGGTGATCTTCATCAACCAGATCCGCATGAAGATCGGCGTGATGTACGGCTCGCCGGAGACCACGAGCGGCGGCCACGCGCTCAAGTTCTACGCCTCGGTGCGGCTCGATATCCGCCGCATCGGCGCGATCAAGGAGCGCGACGAGGTGGTCGGCAACCAGACCCGGGTCAAGGTGGTCAAGAACAAGCTCGCGCCGCCGTTCAAGCAGGTCGAGTTCGACATCATGTACGGCGAAGGCGTGTCGAAGGCGGGCGAGCTTGTCGACCTCGGCGTCAAGGCCGGGGTGATCGAGAAGTCGGGCGCCTGGTTCTCCTACGACAGCCAGCGCATCGGCCAGGGCCGCGAGAACGCCAAGGCCTTCCTCAAGGCCAATCCCGACATCGCCGCCAAGGTCGAGGCCGCGATCCGGCAGAATGCCGGCCTCATCGCCGAGAAAATCCTCGTCGGCGAAGAGGGCGGCAGCGAGGACGCGGCCGAGGGCTGAAGCTCCTCGTGCTCCCCGACCGTCATTGCCGTCTTTGAAGCCGGCAATCCATCGCCCCTGCGCAAGATGTGCCTGAGTTCTTGGCGCAGGCGATGGACCCGCGGGCTTGACCCAGGGTCAAGCCCGCGGGTGACGGCGGAGCAGGGGCGTAGGATGGGTCGAGCCTAAAGCGCGTTGACGCGCGTTTTCGCGGGCGTCAACACATCCTACCGGCTATGGCCGCGGCAGCCGCCGGCGCGCCTCGGCGATCACCGCCCGCACCGCGGCCTCGTTCGCCGGCGCCATCACGTGGACGCCGGCGATGCCGGGGATGGTCGCCAGTTGCTCGATCAACTCGATCGCGATGCGCTCGCCCTCGGCGGCGGGATTTGCGGCCGCCTCCAATCGCACGACCAACGCGTCCGGGATGATGGTCCCGAACAGGTGCTGCTTCATCCAGCGCGCCGACTTCGCCGAGCGCAGCGGGGCGATCCCGATGAGCACGGCGAGCTCGCGCGTCGCCGCGTGCTCGGAAAGCCGCGCGGCGTAGCGCGCGACGACCCCGCAATCCATGCAGAACTGGGTCTGCACGAACTCGGCGCCGGCCGCGACCTTGGCGGCGAGCTTGTCCGGCCGCCACAGCGGCGGCGGATCGATCGGGACGTCGGCGGCGCCGAGAAAGAACGCCGCGTGGCCGGAAACCTTGCGCCCGGAGGGGAGCGCGCCGGCGTCGCGCAGGTCGCGCGCGATTTTCGTCAGCGTCGTCGAATCGACGTCGAACACCGCCTTCGCTTCCGGCTGGTCGCCGGCCTTCGGATCGTCGCCGGTCAGGCACAGTAGGTTGTGCACCCCGCAGGCGGCGGCGCCCATCAGATCGGCCTCGAGCGCGATCCGGTTGCGGTCGCGGCAGGTGAGCTGGAGGATCGGCTCGATCCCTTCGCGCACGAGCAGAGCGGCCGCGATCGGCGCCGACAGATGCGCGCGGGCGCTGGCGCCGTCGGTGACGTTGACCGCATCGGCGAGGCCGCGCAGCGGCGCGGCCTTGCGCAGGAGGTCGTCGGCGTCGCACGAGGCCGGCGGCGCGATCTCCGCGGTGATGGCGAATCGCCGCGATCGCAGCAGCTGTTCGAGGCGCGAGGCCGGTGGGCGCGGCGTCATCGGTGATCCGGCGATGCCGGCGACGCGGGCGCGGCGCCGTGCGGGGATGGGCGCGGCCGTTATATCATCGATGGGGCGCGCGCGCAGGCCAAGGCGGTCGCCGCCGACTTGCGCGCCTTGCAGTGTCGGCGTCGGGCAGCCCCGACGTCGGTCGGCCGCAGGCATGGCGGGGCTTCCTGGACAGGGCGGGGGGCCGCCGCTAAAAGCTGCCGAAACCAAAAGCTTGCCGGATGCGATCTGGAAATGAGCGGCGTCAACGAGATCAGATCGAGCTTTCTCGATTTTTTCGCCCGGAACGGCCACGCGGTCGTGCCGTCCTCCCCGCTCGTGCCGCGCAACGACCCGACCCTGATGTTCACCAATGCCGGCATGGTGCAGTTCAAGAACGTCTTCACCGGCCTCGAGAAGCGGCCCTATCTGCGCGCGGTCACGGCGCAGAAATGCGTGCGCGCCGGCGGCAAGCACAACGATCTCGACAATGTCGGCTACACCGCCCGCCACCACACCTTCTTCGAGATGCTCGGCAACTTCTCGTTCGGCGATTATTTCAAGGACCGCGCCATCGAGCTTTCCTGGAACCTGGTGACGAAGGAGTTCGGGCTGCCGCCCGACCGGCTGATGGTCACCGTCTTCGTCGACGACGATGAGGCCTACGCGCTCTGGAAGAAGATCGCCGGGCTGCCCGAGGACAAGATCGTCCGCATCGCCGGCGCCGACAATTTCTGGCAGATGGGCGACCTCGGACCCTGCGGCCCCTGCTCGGAAATCTTCTACGACCACGGGCCGCAGGTTGCCGGCGGCCCGCCCGGCTCGCCCGACGCCGAGGGCGACCGCTTCATCGAGATCTGGAACCTGGTGTTCATGCAGTTCGAGCAGCTCGCCGGCGGCAAGCGGGTCGACTTGCCGCGGCCGTCGATCGATACCGGCATGGGGCTCGAGCGCATCGCCGCCGTGCTGCAGGGCACCCACGACAACTACAAGATCGATCTGTTCGGCGCGATCATCTCCCACGTCGCCGATCTCACCGGGGTCGAGGCGGAAGGGCCGCGCGCGGTGTCGCACCGCGTGATCGCCGATCATCTGCGGGCGTCCGCGTTCCTGATCGCCGACGGCGTGCTGCCGTCGAACGAGGGCCGCGGCTACGTGCTGCGCCGGATCATGCGCCGCGCCATGCGCCATGCCGAGCTCCTCGGCGCGCGCGAGCCGCTGATGTGGCGGCTCGTGCCGACCTTGGTGCGCGAGATGGGTCAGGCCTATCCCGAGCTCGCCCGCGCCGAGCCGCTGATCGGCGAGACGCTCAAGCTCGAGGAGAGCCGCTTCCGCCGGACGCTCGAGCGCGGCCTCGCCATTCTCGAGGAGGAGAGCCGCGGCCTTGAGCGCGGCGACCGGCTCAAGGGCGAGACCGCCTTCACGCTCTACGACACCTACGGCTTTCCCCTCGATCTCACCCAGGACGCGCTCAAGCCGCGCGGGATCGCCGTCGACACCGCCGGGTTCAACGCCGCCATGGAGCGGCAGCGGAAAAAGGCGCGGGCGTCCTGGGCCGGCTCCGGCGACGCCGCGACCGAGGCGGTGTGGTTTTCGTTGCGCGACAAGGCCGGCGCGACCGAGTTCCTCGGCTACGAAACCGAGCGCGCCGAAGGCGTCGTCGCGGCGCTGGTGAAGGACGGCAAGGACGTGGCTGCGCTCAAGGCCGGCGAGAGCGGCGCCGTCATCCTCAATCAGACGCCGTTCTACGCCGAGTCCGGCGGCCAGGTCGGGGACACCGGCGTCATGACCGCCGACGGGCTGCGCTTCCGGGTGACCGACACCCAGAGGAAGGCGGGCGACGTGTTCGTGCATGCCGGGATGGTCGAAGCCGGCACGCTGAAGGTGGGCGCGGCGCTCGCGCTCGAGGTCGACCATTCGCGCCGCGGCGCCATCCGCCGCAACCATTCGGCAACCCACCTCCTGCACGAGGCGCTGCGCCAGGTGCTCGGCGAGCACGTGGCGCAGAAGGGTTCGCTGGTCGCGCCCGACCGGCTGCGCTTCGATTTCTCCCACCCCAAGCCGATGACCGCGCAGGAGATCGAGCGGGTCGAGGACATCGCCAACGACGTCGTGCTGCAGAATTCACAGGTCAGCACGCGCTTGATGGCGGTCGACGACGCGATTGCCTCGGGCGCGCGCGCGCTGTTCGGCGAAAAATACGGCGACGAGGTGCGGGTGGTCGCGATGGGCGAGACCGCCGGCAACGCCATGGGCTGGTCGGTCGAGCTGTGCGGCGGCACGCATGTGCGGCGCACCGGCGACATCGGATTGATCTCGATGCTGGGCGAGAGCGCGGTCGCCGCCGGCGTGCGCCGGATCGAGGCGCTGACCGGCACGGCCGCCCGCAAGCACGCCAATGCCATCATCGCGATCGCCAACTCGACCGCCGGACTGCTGCATTCGCCGGTCCCCGAGATGCCCGATCGGGCGTCGAGCCTGCTCGAGGACAAAAAGCGTCTCGAGCGCGAGCTGTCGGACGCCAGGAGGAAGCTCGCCATGGGCGGCGGCGCCAAGGCCGACGGTGCCGATGGCGTGCGCCTCGTCGGCGACGTGAAGCTCATGGCCCGCGCCGTCGCGGGGATCGACCTCAAGGATCTGCGTAGCCTCGCCGACGAGGGCAAGAAGCGCCTCGGCTCCGGCGTCGTCGCCATCGTCGGCGTGACGGAGGAGGGCAAGGCGGGCGTCGTCGTCGGCGTCACCGAGGATCTCACGCCGCGGTTTTCCGCGATCGATCTGGTGCGCAAGGGCGCCGAGGCGCTCGGCGGCAAGGGCGGCGGCGGCCGCCCCGACATGGCGCAGGCCGGGGGTCCCGACGGCTCGAAGGCCGAGGCCGCCCTCAAGGCGATCGAGGGCGCCCTCGGCGGCGGGTGAGGATCGGATAACCCAACATCACGCGCGACGAGCGCGTCACGATCCCTTGCGCAGGAACACGTATTCGGCCGAGTAGGGCGCGCTGTAAAAGGTGCCGGCCTTGTCGCAGGCGCCGGCGTGGACGCCGCCCTGGGTGTTGATCCGCTGCACGGTGGTGACGCCCGAGAGCGTGCCGCTGCCCCGATGCGCCGTCACTTCGAGCTTGAGCCAGGGGATGTCGCCGGCGGTCTTGCCCGGCGCGTTGCCCGCGGCCTTGGCGGTCACCACGCTGCCGTCGATGTGCTCCCAGTTCGGCCCGGCATAGTGCCGGCCGACGGTCTTGCCCTCGAGCAACAGCGTCGCGATCGGCTCGCGGAACGCCGAGGCGAGCTTGCCGTCGGTGCCGGCCTTGCACTCGTAGACCTGCGCGCCCTCGGCATGGAAGGTGGCGACCTCGGTCTCGCCCGGCGCCGCAATGGCGGCGGGCACCTCGGCCGAGGCACTGCCGGCGGCGAGCGCGGCGGCGACGACGCACAACGCGAACGACTTCCCATGACGCATGGCAAACCTCCGTCGGTGCGCCCCGCGCGGGTTCACAGCAGAATGCATGCTTGCCCGCAGGCGCTTATCGCAAATCGCGGGCGTAAATTCGCGAGCAAAGCGCCGCAATGGAACCCGAGGCTCAGGCCGCCATCGCCTGCGCGAGGTTCTCGTCGACCTTGTCGAGGAAGCCGGTGGTGGAGAGCCATTTCTGGTCGGCCCCCACCAACAGCGCGAGGTCCTTGGTCATGAAGCCCGACTCGACGGTGTCGACCGTGACCTTCTCGAGCGTCGCGGCGAACTTTGCGAGCTCGCCGTTGCCGTCGAGCTTGGCGCGGTGGGCGAGCCCGCGCGTCCAGGCGTAGATCGAGGCGACCGAATTGGTCGAGGTCTGCTCGCCGCGCTGGTGCTGGCGGTAGTGCCGCGTCACCGTGCCGTGGGCGGCCTCGGCCTCGACCACCTTGCCGTCCGGCGTCATCAGCACCGAGGTCATCAGCCCGAGCGAGCCGTAGCCCTGCGCCACGGTGTCCGACTGCACGTCGCCGTCGTAGTTCTTGCACGCCCAGACATAGCCGCCGGACCATTTCAGCGCGGCCGCCACCATGTCGTCGATCAGCCGGTGCTCGTAGAAGATCTTCTTTTTCTCGAACTCGGCCTTGAACTCCTTCTCGTAGACCTCCTGGAAGATGTCCTTGAAGCGGCCGTCATACACCTTGACGATGGTGTTCTTGGTCGAGAGATAGACCGGATAGCCGCGATTGAGACCGTAATTGAGCGACGCGCGGGCGAAGTCGCGGATCGAGTCGTCGAGGTTGTACATCGACATCGCGACCCCGCTGCCGGGGAACTGGAAGACGTCGCGATCGATCCGGGTGCCGTCCTCGCCCACGAACGACAGCGTCAGCTTGCCCTTGCCTGGCACCTTGAAGTCGGTGGCGCGGTACTGGTCGCCGTAGGCGTGGCGGCCGATGATGATCGGCTTGGTCCAGCCCGGCACCAGCCGCGGCACGTTCCGGCAGATGATCGGCTCGCGGAAGATGACGCCGCCGAGGATGTTGCGGATGGTGCCATTGGGCGAGCGGTACATCTCCTTGAGATTGAATTCCTTCACCCGCGCCTCGTCCGGGGTGATGGTGGCGCATTTGACGCCGACCCCGACCTTCTTGATCGCCTCCGCGGCATCGATGGTGATCTGGTCGCGCGTGGCGTCCCGCTTCTCGATGCCGAGATCGAAATAGAGGAGCTCGACGTCGAGATAGGGATGGATCAGCTTGTCCTTGATCAGCTTCCAGATGATGCGGGTCATCTCGTCGCCGTCCATCTCGACGACCGGGTTCTTCACCTTGATTTTTGCCATTGCGGACCTTTGCGAGCGCCGGCATGCCGGAGCGGCGCCTCGGCGGGAGGGAGGGGAGAGACGGCGAGCGCTCGGCGGCGGCTCGCCCGGCGGGCGTCGCTATAGCACCGGCGGGGGAGGGGTGAAAGGCGTCCTCCGGCGCATCGCTTTGCCGTCCGGTCGTGCCTTTTTCCTGGGCAGCGGCGCCGCTATACCCGCCGCGGTGGAGCACGCGATGTCCGGCGCGGGAACCGACAAGACCAGGAACTGGATCGAGGGACCGGGGCCGATCGTCATCCTGGTCGAGCCGCAGCTCGGCGAGAATATCGGCGCGGCCGCCCGCGTCATGGCGAATTTCGGGCTCGCGCGGCTGCGCCTGGTCAATCCGCGCGACGGCTGGCCGAACGTCCATGCGCGCCGCGCCGCCTCCGGCGCCGACCGCGTTCTCGATCGCGCCGAGATCTACGATACGCTGGAGGCGGCGATCGCCGACTGCACGCTCGCGCTCGCGACGACCGCGCGCGCCCACGACCAGGCCAAGCCCGTGATCGGGCCCGCGGAAGCCGCCGCATTCATCGCCCCGCACGTGGCCGCGGGGGAGAACGTGGCGGTGCTGTTCGGCCGCGAGCGCTACGGCCTCCAGAATGACGAGGTGGCGCTCGCCGACCGCATCGTCACCTTTCCGGTCAATCCGGCCTTCGCCTCGCTCAATCTCGCGCAGGCGGTCGCGCTCGTGGCCTACGAATGGTTCAAGCTCGTGTCCGGCGCCGCGCTTCCCTTCGCCATGCCGCGCAAGTCGGAGCCGGCCCCCAAGGAGCAGCTGCAGGCCTTCTTCGCCAATCTCGAGCGCCAGCTCGACCTGATCGAATATTTCCGGCCGCTCGACAAGCGCGCGACCATGCTGGTCAATCTGCGCAACATCTTCGCGCGCATGCAGCCGACCCGGCAGGACATGCAGACCCTGCACGGCATCGTGGTCGCGCTCACCGAAGGCCGCAAGGGACCGGCGCGCGGCGGCGTGCTCGACGGCGAGGAGGCAACGGCGCTGCGCGCGCTGCTCGCCGAGCATGGGCAGGGGGGGACGCCCGGCGAGCACTCCCCGGTGCGCGGCCTCGCCCGGCTGCTGCGCCGCAACCCGACCGACGCCGAGCGCGCGCTGTGGGACGGCCTCACCAAGGACCGCCGCCTGGCCGACAAGGGCTTCAAGCGCCAAGTGCCGGTCGGCAGCCACATCGCCGATTTCGTGTCGTTCCCGTTGCGCGTGGTGATCGACCTGGTGCCGACCGCCGAAAGCGCGGCCGCGGGCGCGTCGCGCCGGTATCGGCGGAGCTGGCTGATCGAGCGCGGCTATCGGGTGCTCGACGTGACGGCGAGCGCGGTCGAGGGCGATCTGCCGGACGTGCTCGACCGGCTGGCGTCGGCGCTTGCGTAGTGGCGGCGTCAGCGCCGCGCCGGACAACCTGCCACGAGCGCGCTACGCCTCGACCGGAACCGCAGCGAGGGTGCGGGTGGTGCCGTGGTCTCTGGCCAGCACCGGAATGACGTTGCCGCGATGCAGCTCGGTCGTATCCGCCGGCGCGCGCACGATCGCGCCGCACGCGAGCTTGTGCTCGCGAATGCGCCGGTAGATCGGATCCCAGGCCGCGAACATCGCCCGTTCTTCGGACTTCTTCATGTAGCGCGGGCTGAAGCAGGCCAACGCCGTTTCCAGCGCGCTTGTCAAAGCGTTGCGAGCCACGGTCTCGAGCTTGCTGGCATGGTCCTCGCTGCCGAACAGCCCGCGTAGCGCGCGCCGGATCGCGACCAGGAGGCTGCCTTCGCCGTTGCGCTTGCGCGCGCCGTAGAACCGGCGAAACATCTTGAATTTCCAGATCGCGAGGTCGATGCGGCTGAGCGCGTCGCAATAGGTCTGCGACGGCAGCGGCGTGAGCGCGTCCAGGATGTGTCGGAAATATTTGCGGTCGATCTTGATGCGGCCCGCATCGTAGAGACTGTGGAACAGCTCGGTGCCCGGCAACGCCATGTAGAACGCAATTCCGATATCGGTGACGCCGTGGCGCGCCAATTCGTCGAGGAACGGAAGATTCTCCGCGACGTGCTCCGGCCGGTCGTGGGGAAAGCCGATCACCAGCCACACCGCGACGTTGAGCCCGGCATCGGCGGCGGCATCGATGCTCTGGAACAATTTGGAGGCGGTCATTTTTTTCTTGATCAGGCGCCGCGTCGTGTCCGATCCGGACTCCGGGGCATAGGCCATGCTGGTCATGCCGGAGGCCCGAAGCAGCTGGGCGACCTCGGCGTCGATCGCCTCGGAGCGGGTGCCGGTGGGCAATTGCCACTGGATGTTCAGTCCGCGCCGGATCAGCTCCGCGCAGAAGGTCTTGATCCAGTCCTTCTGGATGATCGCGGTCAGGTCCTGGAACGGGAAATTGCCGGCTCCGTAGCGCTTCACGTAATCTTCGATCTCGTCGACGACCTTGACCGGGTCGCGCGGAATCCAACGCGGCAGCCACATATTGGGCGCCGAGCAATAGGTGCATTGATAGGGACAGCCGCGCGTCGCGAGGATCGGCACGGTCATGCGCGAGGAATACATGCCGCCCTCGAAACGATGCCGATGATAGATGTCGAGCGCGAAGTTGTCCCAATCCGGCGTCGCGATGTCGTCGATCTTGGCCTGCCGCTCGCGCCGCGGGTTGACCTTGACGCTGTCCGCCAGGCGATAGGCGATCCCGGCGATGCCGTCGAGCGGACGCCGGCCGCGCAGCGCGCCTGCGAGCTCGACCACGGTTTCCTCGCCTTCGCCCAGCACCGCCACGTCGGCCTTGGACGTGAGCAGGCAGAACTCGGGCATCGAGGTCACGTGCTCGCCGCCGAGAACGATGGCAGCGCCCGGGAACCGGCCGCGGATCAGATCGATCAGCTGCACCGCCATCGGCCATTCATGCGTGAACACCACGGTGATGCCGACGATATCGGTCCGCGCCGGAATTCGTTCGACGATCTCGTCGAGCCGCAGGCCGACCAGGTAGCCCTTGCAATAGCGGGCACGCGTGCCGGGGGCTTCCGCGACCGCGTCGACGACATGCACCCCGAAACCGGCCGTCTTGAGGGCCGCGGAAATATAGGCGAGGCCGAGAGGCGGCGTGATCGAGGCGGTCGAAAATCGGAACGCCTCGGCCGCCGGCGGCCTGATCAGACAGATATCCGGAAGATGCTCGTGCAAAATGTTCCCCCGCCCGGCCGTTCGCACGTAGTTACCATAGTTGCCGCACGACGGAAAGCCTCATTACCGGGCCGGGTGCGGCCGGAACTTCATCCTGACCGTGGCGGCCGGACGGCGGAGAAAGGTCGTGGCGAAGGCGTAGCGGTACCAACGCAGATAGGCCGGCAACCATGCGAGCACGCGAAAGCGGCTTTCGCCGTGCTTGCGCTCGAACCACCGCGCCGGCACCTCGCCGATCCTCCAGCCGAGCCGATGGCACTTCACCAGCAATTCGATGCTGTAGCAGAAGCCGCGGTCGGACTCGATCTCGACCTCGTCGATCACGCGCCGGGAGAACAGGCGGGACCCGTTGCTGGCGTCGCCGGTCGGCAGCCGCGCCAGATGGTGAAGCGTGAAATTCGCCGCCCGCAGCAGCACCGCCTTGAGCAATGGGGCACCGACCATGCCCCCGCCCGGCATGAAGCGGCTCGCGCAGACCACGTCGCAGCCGTCCCTGGCCAAGGCCACCATGCGATCGAGGATCGGTGCGTTGTAGTCGTCGTCGGCCGCGCACATCATGACGAAGGGGGCCGAGCTTGCGGCAAAGCCGGCCATGACCGCTTGGTGGGCGCCGCGGCCGGGATTGCGCACGAACTCGACGGCGAGGCCGGGGTAGAGATCGGGCGCGCCCCGCACCGCCGGCAGCGTGTCGTCGTCCGGCAAGTCGTAGCAGATCAGCACCCGCGCCGGAGTGCGCACGTCGCGCGCGAGCGCCGCGAGCGTCGACAGGATGTTGCGGCCTTCGTTGTAGACTGGGATTACGATATCGAGCTCGAAGCGATGCGCTTGCGATGCATCCGACATGTGCCGCCTTTGGCTCAGGGGCGCGGCGCCGCTTCGATCCTGCGCATGGGCAACTAGCCCTTCACGACTTTCAGCGCCGAGGCCGCGCCGGCGCGCAGGAATCCCATGTCGCTGCCGACGGCGAGGAAGCGCACGCCGCGCTTGCCCAGCGCGACCGCGCGCTCGGCGCTGTGGCAATAGGCGCCCATGATCTTGCCGGCCTTCTTGGCGGCGGCGATGATGCGCTCGAGCTCGCGGTCGACCTCGCCTGCCATCGGATCGACATTGGCGCCGTTCGACAGCGCGATCGAGAGGTCGGCGGGCCCGAGAAACAGCGCATCGATGCCGGGGGTGGCTGCGATCGCCTCGACGTTGTCGAGCGCGGTGCGCGTCTCGATCATCGCGAAGGTGACGGTCGAGGCATTGGCCTCGCGCAGATAGAGCTTCTGGTCGGGGACGTTGGCGAGCGTGGTGGCGCGGTGCGGGCCCCAGCTGCGCTCGCCGAGCGGCGGAAACTTCGCGAACGAAACGTAGGCGCGCGCGTCCGCCTCGGTGTTGATCATCGGCGCGATGATGCCTTCGGCGCCGAAATCGAGCGCGCGGCTCGCGCTCGCGAATTCGCCGACGGGAATGCGCACGATCGGCGCCGCGCCGGCGAGCCGCACGGCCGCGACCCCGGCCACGAGCGAGGCGGTGTCCCACAGGCCGTGCTGGCCGTCGAGCGTGACCGCGGGAAACCCTTCGCGTCCGACGAGCTCGGCCACGATCGGATAGGGCAGGCCGCACCAGCCGCTGTGGACGGTCTCGCCGGCGCGCAGCCGGCGGGCGAGGGAGAAGCCAGGTTCCGTGGTCATGACAGGATTACCCCTTCGCGGTCGCGCTTGCGCCGCTATTTGCCGGCTTTGATTTCGGCGACGGCTTTCGCCAGCAGCTCGTCCATCGTGCGGCGAATCTGGTGATCGGAGACCGTCACGCCCTTGTCGTCGAAATCCCTTCGGATCTTGTGGAAGACGTCGCCGCCTTCCCCGAATTCCGCGGCGACCACTTCCTTGGCATAGGCGTCGGCCTCGGCGCCCGAGATGCCGAGCTTCTGCGCGGCCCACAGGCCGAGCAGCTTGTTGCGGCGCGCGATGGACTTGAATTTGAGCTCCTCGTCGTGGGCGAACTGCTTCTCGAACCCTTCCTCGCGCTTGTCGAACGTGGTCATTCCTACCTCGCTGTCTCGGGAGCCGGCCGCTGGTCATGCAGGCATGTGCCGCGCCCCCGCCGTGACGCGTTCACCGCCTGCCGGAACAAGACTACATCGAGTTCCCGCGCGTGGTTTCTGCATCGTGAACGGGGATCGGAACCACGGCCGGACCTGCATAGCGGTAGGCCGGCGTCAAGGCAACCGAACGGCGCAGCGATTCGCACGCTCGGGGCGCGCACGGACAAAACCGATCGACGCGATTGTGCTGGCGGACGCAATCGGCTAGTTTGCGGCGGTGGCCGCGTCGCAGGTGATTGGTCGCGCCGCCACTATCCCGCCGCCGCGGACATCGCGCAATCCGGAGCCACGGCATCAAGATGGACATCAACAAACCACGGTACACTCCGATGAGCCGCCGTCGCCGCATCTATGAAGGCAAGGCGAAGGTCCTCTATGAAGGACCGGAGCCCGGAACGCTGGTCCAGTATTTCAAGGACGACGCGACCGCCTTCAATGCGAAGAAGCACGAGGTCATCGAAGGCAAGGGCGTTCTCAACAATCGAATCTCCGAATACGTATTCCAGCATCTCAACGACATCGGGGTTCCGACCCACTTCATCAGGCGGCTGAGCATGCGCGAGCAGCTCATTCGCGAGGTCGAGATCATTCCGCTCGAAGTGGTCGTGCGCAACGTTGCGGCGGGCTCGCTGTCGCAGCGCCTCGGCATCGAGGAGGGCACCCAGCTGCCGCGCTCGATCATCGAGTTCTATTACAAGAACGACCAGCTCGGCGATCCGATGGTCTCGGAGGAGCACATCACCGCCTTCGGCTGGGCCACGCCGCAGGAGATCGACGACGTCATGGCGCTCGCCATCCGCGTCAACGATTTCCTCTCCGGCCTGTTCCTCGGGGTCGGCATCAGGCTGGTCGACTTCAAGATGGAGACCGGGCGGCTGTGGGAGAACGACCTGATGCGCATCGTGGTGGCGGACGAGATCTCGCCCGATTCCTGCCGGCTCTGGGACATCAAGTCGAACGAGAAGCTCGACAAGGACCGCTTCCGCCGCGACCTCGGCGGGCTGCTCGAGGCCTATACCGAGGTTGCCAAGCGTCTCGGCATCATGAAGGAAGGCGAGCGGCCGCAAGGCAGCGGGCCGGTTCTGGTCAAGAGCTGAACCGGATCGCTTGCAGCAGGCGATTTCCCGGCAGTGCGCCGATCGGTGCCTGAAGCGAAGGCGTTTTCCCGCGCGAGCTCGAGTAGGGGAATCCCTTTGAAGGCGCTTGCAGCGTGATCGAATCGTGCGCATATCCGATGTGCCGCCCGAAGGACCGCCGATGAAAGCCCGCGTTACCGTCACGCTCAAATCCGGCATTCTCGATCCGCAGGGCAAGGCCATCGAGGGGGCGCTGAAATCCCTCGGCGTGAACGGCGTCATCAGCGTGCGCCAGGGCAAGGTCTTCGACATCGAGATCGAAAGCGGCGACCGCAGAGAGGCCGAGGTCGCGCTCAAGCGGGCGGCCGACAAGCTCCTCGCCAATACGCTGATCGAGAATTATGATGTGAAGCTGATCGGTTGAGGCGCGCGGCGATGGCCGAGATCACGAACGAATTGATGGACGAAGTGCTCAAGCAGCTTCAGCCGGACATGGCTGCCCTGAAGGAAGGGCAGCGGAGACCAACGCAGCGCTCAACGCGATTCGAATGCACATGGTGGGGTTGCAGCAGGACAGTCAGAATATCTACGCGACTCTGACGCGCCACGAGACGCGGCTCGATCGCATCGAACGAAGGCTTGAAGTCTCCGAGGTTGCTCCCTGACGTGGCCGGTGCCATTCAAAGTCATGGACTGACGGTGCGCCCAACCATCCTTGTCCTAGGCATCGCCCTTACCGCCCTGCTCGCGGGCGACGCCGCGGTCGGCGTCGGGCAGCAACCACCCGACGCCACGAAATCCGCCGCCTGGACCGAGATCAAATGGCCGTTCCCGCTCGACCAGTGGGGCGTCGGCCGCGCGTTCCGGTGCCGCGCCGCCGATTGCGGTGCCGAAATCGAGCTTTATCTGCGCGCCAAGCTCGGCTTCTGCAACTGCAGCACCGGCGTGTCCGACGACGCCGAGCTCGACCGGGTCGGCGACCTCGAGCTGCTCAGCGACAAGTTCGAAGGCTTGCGCGAGGGGCGGCCGGTCCGGGTCGGCTGGATGAGCGGCCGCAGCCGGCCCTATCGGGTGGCGATTCCCCATGGCGCGCCGCGCACCGCGCTCGCCATCGCCTTCAACGACAAATGCGACGTGGTGGTCGCGACCGTGGTTGCCGACGTCATCCCGGCGGCGGAGCACGTCGCCTTGGGATTTCTCGGCGGCGACGAGGTGCTGCGCTGGGCGCAGCGGGAGCTCGGGCTCTGATGCAATCCGCCATCGTCGTCTTTCCCGGCATCAATCGCGAGCGCGACATGGCGCGCGCGCTCAAGCTCGTCTCCGGCCGCGAGCCGGCGATGGTGTGGCACGCCGATACCACGCTGCCTCCCGGCACCGATCTCGTCGTGCTGCCCGGCGGCTTCTCCTATGGGGACTATCTGCGGTGCGGGGCGATCGCCGCGCGCGCGCCGATCATGGCCGCGGTCAAGGCGCATGCCGCGAGCGGCGCCCTCGTGCTCGGCATCTGCAACGGCTTCCAGATCCTGTGCGAGGCCGGGCTGCTGCCGGGGGTGCTGATGCGCAATGCCGCGCTGAAATTCATCTGCCGCGACGTCTATCTGCGGGTCGAGCGCTCCGATACGCCGTTCACCCGCGGCTACAATGCCGGCCAGGTGATCCGGGTGCCGACTGCGCACGGGGAAGGCAATTATGTCGCCGATGTGCAGACCATCGCGCGGCTCGAAGGCGAGGGCCGGGTGCTGTTCCGCTACGTCGCGCCGGACGGCACGCTCGATCTTGCCTGGAACGTCAACGGGGCGACCAACGCCATCGCCGGCGTCCTTAACGAGGGCGGCAACGTGCTCGGCCTGATGCCGCATCCGGAGAACCACGTCGAGGCTGCGCTCGGCCCGACCGATGGGCGCGGGCTCTTCGCGGGACTGATCGATCACTTCAAGCAGGCCGCGTAACGCCTTGTATCCGCCGCATGATCGGGAATCAAATGCCGGCCTGGAGCGGGCCCTTGACAGCGATTGCACGAGACGCGGGTTTGCCCGAGTTTCGCACCGCCAAACGCCCTGCGTCGCCCGACTCGCGCGCCATGCCCGGCAGTGACATTCAAGGCCCATGACATCCAAACCGCCGCAGAGGGCGAAGCGCCCGGTCGCCAGGGGAACGAAGGACCGCAAAGCAGCGCTCGAGCGGGGCGCGCGGAAGCAGGCCGGCAAGGCGAAGAAAGCCGGGGCAAAGCAAGCGCCGGGGAAGAAGCTCGGCGGCGATCAAATCAAGGTCACCCCCGCGCTCGTCGCCGCTCATGGGCTCAAGTCCGATGAATACGAGCGCATCCGGACCTTGATCGGACGCGCGCCGAGCTTCACCGAGCTCGGCATATTCTCCGCCATGTGGAACGAGCACTGCTCGTACAAGTCCTCGAAGATCCATCTGCGCCGGTTGCCGACCAAGGCGCCCTGGGTGATCCAGGGGCCGGGCGAGAACGCCGGCGTCATCGACATCGGCGACGGGCTTGCCGTGGTGTTCAAGATGGAGAGCCACAACCATCCGAGCTACATCGAGCCCTACCAGGGCGCCGCCACCGGGGTCGGCGGAATTTTGCGCGACGTCTTCACCATGGGGGCGCGGCCGATCGCCTGCCTCGATGCGCTGTTCTTCGGCGCGCCGACCCACCCGAAGACGCGCCACCTCGTCTCCGGCGTGGTCGCCGGCATCGGCGGCTATGGCAATTCCTTCGGCGTGCCGACGATCGGCGGCTCGGTGCGCTTCCACGGCCGCTATGACGGCAACTGCCTGGTCAATGCGATGGCGGTGGGCCTCGCCGAGCGGGACAAGATTTTCTACGCCGCCGCCTCGGGCGTGGGCATGCCGATCGTCTATCTCGGCTCCAAGACCGGCCGCGACGGCATCCATGGCGCCACCATGGCGTCGGCCGAGTTCGGCGCGGACTCCGAGGAGAAGCGTCCGACGGTGCAGGTCGGCGATCCGTTCTCGGAAAAGCTCCTGCTGGAGGCCTGCCTCGAGATCATGGCGAAGGACTGCGTCATCGCCATCCAGGACATGGGGGCGGCCGGCCTCACCTGCTCGGCGGTCGAGATGGGGGCCAAGGGCGATCTCGGCGTCACCCTCGACCTCGATCGCGTGCCCTGCCGCGAGACCGGCATGAGCGCCTACGAGATGATGCTCTCGGAGAGCCAGGAGCGCATGCTCATGGTGCTCAAGCCCGAGAAGGAACAGGAAGCCGAGGCGATCTTCCGCAAGTGGGGCCTCGACTTCGCGGTGGTGGGCGAGACCACGCCGGACAAGCGCTTCATCGTGCGCCACCGCGGCAAGGTCGTGGCCGACCTGCCGATCAAGCAGCTCGGCGACGAGGCGCCGGTCTACGACCGCCCGCAGGCGGCGCCGCGCAAGCCGCCGGTGGTGACGGCGGCCGACGTGGCGCCGCCGGTTTCGACCGCCGACGCGCTGCTGCGGCTCATCGGCTCTCCCGACCTCTGCTGCAAGCGCTGGGTGTGGGAGCAATACGACCACGTCATCCTCGGCAATACGGTGCAGCGGCCGGGGGGAGACGCCGCTGTCGTGCGCGTCGAGGACGGCCCGAAGGCGCTCGCGCTCACTTGCGACGTCACCCCGCGCTATTGCGAGGCCGATCCGTTCGAAGGCGGCAAGCAGGCGGTGGCGGAGGCCTGGCGCAATCTCACGGCCGTCGGCGCCCGTCCGCTCGCGCTCACCGACAACCTCAATTTCGGCAGCCCCGAGCGACCGGAGATCATGGGGCAGCTCATCGGCTGCATCGAGGGGATCGCCGAGGCCTGCCGGGCGCTCGAGTTTCCGGTCGTGTCGGGCAATGTCTCGCTCTACAACGAGACCAACGGCCGCGCGATCCTGCCGACGCCCACCATCGGCGGGGTCGGCCTCGTCGACGACTTCGCCAAATCGGCAACGCTCGCCTTCAAGGGCACAGACCATGCCATCCTGCTGGTCGGCGAGACCGAGGGCTGGCTCGGCCAGTCGCTTTATCTGCGCGACGTCTGCGATCGGGAAGCCGGCGCGCCGCCGCCGGTCGATCTCGCCGCCGAGCGCAGGAACGGCGATCTCGTGCGCGCGCTGATCGCCGAAGGCGTGGCCACCGCGGTCCACGACATCTCCGACGGCGGGCTCCTGGTGGCGCTCGCCGAGATGGCGATGGCGTCCGGCATCGGCGCCGACCTCGATCGGGTGCCGCTTCCCGCCCACGCCTTCTGGTTCGGCGAGGACCAGGCACGTTACGTCGTCACCGTCGAGGCGGGCATGGCCGACGCCACCATGGCGCGCGCCCGCGCGGCTGGCGTCCCGGCGCGGCAACTCGGATTCACCGGCGGCGATGCATTGACGCTGCAGGAGGAGCGCCCCATTCTGGTCGCAAAGCTGCGCGAGCGCTTCGAGGGCTGGCTGCCCGCGTATATGGCGGGGGCGGATGCCTGAGGCTGGAAGCTTGCGGTCGGCGCGTTTCTGCAACGCACGCCTCGCTGGAAACCGCAGCAGGAGCTTTGCCATGGCGATGGACTCAAACGAGATCGAACGGTTGATCAAGGCGCGCATTCCGGACGCCGAGGTGACGATTCGCGATCTCGCCGGCGACGGCGATCACTACGCCGCCACGGTGCTGGCCGAATCGTTCCGCGGCAAGTCGCGGGTGCAGCAGCACCAGATCGTCTACGAGGCGCTCAAGGCCGAAATGGGCGGCAAGCTGCACGCGCTCGCCCTGCAGACCGGCACCCCGGAGCACTGAAAAGTGACGGCAGGGGCGCGCTTTGCCCTTGGGCAAGGGGCCGCGACGCGCTACATATGGGGGTAGATTTGCGAAGCACGCCGATCTCGGCACACGCGCTTCGCCGGCAAACGAGGGATCCCATGGCGATCGAGCAATTCATCGAGAACGAGGTCAAGAACAACGACGTGGTGCTGTTCATGAAGGGCACGCCGCAGTTCCCGATGTGCGGATTTTCCGGACAGGTGGTGCAGATCCTCGATCACCTCGGCGTGCCCTACAAGGGCTTGAACGTGCTCGATTCGGACGACCTGAGGGAGGGCGTCAAATCCTTTTCCAACTGGCCGACCATCCCGCAGCTCTACGTCAAGGGCGAGTTCGTCGGCGGCTGCGACATCATCCGCGAAATGTTCCAGGCCGGCGAATTACTGAGCCTGCTCAAGGACAAGGGCGTGCCGGTGCGGGAGAGCGCGTCGGCCTGAGCCGAAACTTCGGCAAACAGATTCGAGGATGGAAGCCGCCGCCGCCCCGAGGGCGGCCGCGTAGGCATTCGGATCGCGGCAGCAGGCGTCAGCGCGAATAGAACTCGACCACGAGGTGCGGCTCCATCTGCACGGGATAGGGCACCTCGGTGATCTGCGGGATGCGGCTGAGCTTCGCGGTCATCTTGGAGTGGTCGGCCTCGATGTAGTCGGGCACGTCGCGCTCGGCGAGGCCGGTCGCCTCGAGGACCGAGGCGAGCTGCTTCGACTTCTCCTTCACCTCGACGACGTCGCCGACCTTGACGCGATAGCTCGCGATGGTGACGCGCCGGCCGTTCACCTTGACGTGGCCGTGGTTGATGAACTGGCGTGAGGCGAAGACGGTGGGCACGAACTTTGCCCGGTAGACGACGGCATCGAGCCGGCGCTCCAGAAGGGCGATCATGTGCGCGCCCGAATCGCCCTTCATGCGGATCGCTTCCGCGTAGATGCCGCGGAACTGGCGCTCGGAAATATTGCCGTAATAGCCGCGCAGCTTCTGCTTGGCGCGCAGCTGTACTCCGTAGTCGGAAAGCTTGCCCTTGCGGCGCTGTCCGTGCTGGCCCGGCCCGTATTCGCGGCGGTTGACGGGGCTCTTCGGGCGGCCCCACACGTTCTGGCCCATGCGGCGGTCGATCTTGTACTTCGCCTCTTGGCGCTTGGTCATCGCGTCCTCATGTCGTGTTGCCGTCGAGGATCGCGCCCTCCTCTGTCCCGGCGGTGCCGGAACCGACAGGTCTTGGCCGAAGCGGCGGGCAAGACCGCGGGTCGCGAAACGCCGCGCGGGCCCGAAAGCCCGCGCCGCGCGGGGTTTCTAGGGGGAAAGCGGGGTCGAGTCAAACCGCTTCCAAAGGCGGCATCCGACAAGATGCGCGTTTTGCCCCGACGCGCTTGCGCCGCTTAGCCGACGTCCTCATAGACGTCGATCTCGACCGAGCCGGGCATGAGCGAGCGCCAGGTCTGCAGATAGGCCTGTAGCCTGGGGTCGCTGGCGACCCGTTGGCGGTTGAGCTCGATGACCTCATGGGTGTCGTATTCGATCTCGTGGATGAACCGCGACGGGTCGTCCACGTTCTGCAACAGCCGCACCCGCCGGCCGCCGAACGCCTCGTAGAACGGCGCCGCCGATCTCAACAGCGAGGCGAGATGACCGGTATTCGCCGCCGGCAGCGTGAACTTGAACTGCACGGTTCGCCGCACCGTCTGAGATTCTGTCGCCATGGCTTCGCGCCCGTTGCCGGAGCTCCGATCGGGGCGCCCGGTGGAGGTATCGACCCCGGGCGGATGCTAATGCCCGATGCCGAAGCGCGCCAGCGCCGCGGCGAGCGCCGGCGGCGGCTCGCGGCCGGAGGTGAAGACGATCCGCGCTGGGGAGGGGGCCTCGGCCACCGTCCCGGGACCGGCCAGATCGAGCACCCGCCGGGCGATCGCCGGCGCCGGGTCGATGAAGGTCACCGGCCAAGGCGCCAGCCGTTCCAGCCGCTCGAGCAAAAGCGGGTAATGCGTGCAGGCGAGCACGACCGTGTCGGTGCGCCGCCCGTCCGCATCGACGAAGCACGGCGCGATCTCCTGCGCGATGAGCGCATCGGCGACCGGGGTACCGCCGAGCTCCGCCTCGGCGAAGGCCGCGAGCCGCGCGGAGCCGACGAGCGCGACGTCGCTGCCGTTGCCGAAGTCGCGGATCAGCGCGTGGGTATATTCGCGGCTCACCGTCGCGTCGGTGCCGAGCACGGTCACGCGCTTGCTGACCGAGATCGCGCAGGCCGGCTTGATCGCCGGCACCGTCCCGACGAAGGGAACGCGATAGGCCTCGCGCAGCCGCGGCAGCACCAGCGTCGAGGCGGTGTTGCAGGCGATGACGACGAGGTCGGGACGGTGCGCCGCGATCAACTCGCCCATGAGCGCGAGGACGCGCGCGTTGAGCTCGGCCTCGCCATGGCCGCCATAGGGAAAAAAGGCGTCGTCGGCGACGTAGAGGTAGCGCGCGTCGGGCCGTGCCTTGGCGACCTCGCGGAACACGGTGAGCCCGCCGAGGCCGGAATCGAAGACGAGAATGGTCGCTGCCATCGCCACGGTGGATCGTTGGTACGAAAATCGCTGGTGCGCCGCAACAGCAAGCGGGTGTTGCACAACTAAGCCACATTTCTCGACAGAATGCAGAGTGCGGCTGGCGCTGGCGCGTATTGTGCGTCCGATCGCCAGTGCCGACGTGTTCTCCCCTAGCTCTCGAGTTGGTACCGGGAGGATGGAATGCCGCCGGCATTGCTATTGATTGCGAGTGCGGGTCTCCTCGGGGCGATGCTCGCCATGCGGCCGGCAAGCGCTCAAAACTCTCTGGCATGGGAGTTGTGCGCGGGTAACGGGGATCCGCCTCGCGAACTGCAGGCGAGTGCCTGCAATCTCGTCATCCAGTCCGGTAAACCGGCGCCGGCGAACCTTGCGCACGCCCATCGGGCTCGCGCCTTGGCCTATTTGGCCAATCGTCAGTCCAACCGCGCCTTCCTGGAGGCGATCAAGCAATACGATCAAGCCTTGGCACGTGACGCGAAAATGATTCTGGAATGGTTCTTCCGCGATGCCCTTGACCTACACGATTACGATCGCGCGATTGCGAACTTCAGCCGCCAAATCCTGCTTGATTCGACGATCGATTGGCCATGGTATTTCCGCGGCGTCGCTCATCTGGGCAAGAAGGATTACAACAGTGCAATTTCGGATTTCGACGCAGCGCTGCGAATTAATCCAGAGTTGACAGGCGCGCTCTATCTACGCGGCGTGGCGAAGCTCAAAAAAGGCGATAATGAAGGCGGCAATGCCGACATTGCGGCCGCAAAGGCGGGCTGCCACCACGTCACTTGTCCATTCGTGCAATATGGATACGGCATCATCGAATAACAGCGCTGCACAGTCGCGCAAGGGAGCATCGCCGAGACACCGTACAAGTTCCTGCAACCCGCGTGAGCCCCGTCGTCCGCGTCAGGACGTTCTCCCGAACACCCGCCGGAAGATCGTATCGACGTGCTTGAGGTGGTAGCCGAGATCGAAGTTCTGCTCGAGCTCGGGTCTGCTCAAGTGCTTGCTCACGTCCTTGTCGGCGGCGAGCAGCGCGAGGAAATCGCCTTCACCCTGCCAGGCCCGCATGGCGTTGCGCTGCACCAGCCGGTACGCCTCCTCGCGCGCGACGCCCTTTCGGGTCAGCGCGATCAGCACCCGCTGGGAATGGATGAGCCCGCCCGACCGTTCGAGGTTCTTGCGCATGTTGTCGGGATAGACCACGAGCTTGTCGATGATCGAGGTCAGGCGCGCCAGCGCGAAGTCGAGCGTCGCGGTGGCGTCGGGCGCGATCATGCGCTCGACCGAGGAATGCGAGATGTCGCGCTCGTGCCAGAGCGCCACGTCCTCGAGCGCCGGCGTCACGTATGCCCGCACCATTCGGGCGAGCCCGGTGACGTTCTCCGACAGCACCGGGTTGCGCTTGTGCGGCATGGCGGAGGAGCCCTTCTGGCCGGCGGCGAAGAACTCTTCGGCCTCCAGCACCTCGGAGCGTTGCAGGTGGCGGATCTCGGTGGCGAGCCGCTCGACCGAGGAGGCGACGACGCCGAGGGTCGCGAAATACATGGCATGCCGGTCGCGGGGAACGACCTGGGTCGAGATCGGCTCGACCGCGAGCCCCATCGCCTTGGCGACGTGCGCTTCGACCCGCGGGTCCACTTGCGCGAAGGTGCCGACCGCCCCCGAGATGGCGCAGGTTGCGACCTCGGCGCGGGCGGCCGTCAGGCGCGCGCGCGCCCGGGCGAACTCGGCATGGGCGAACGCGAGCTTGAGCCCGAACGTCGTGGGCTCGGCATGGATGCCGTGCGAGCGGCCGATGGTCGGCGTGAGCTTGTGCTCGAAGGCGCGGCGCTCGAGCGCGCCGAGCAGCCCATCGACGTCGGCGCCGAGCAGATCGGCGGCGCGCGCGAGCTGCACGTTGAGACAGGTATCGAGCACGTCGGACGACGTCATGCCCTGATGCACGAAGCGCGCGTCGGGCCCGACGATCTCGGCGAGGTGGGTGAGGAAGGCGATGACGTCGTGCTTGACCTCGCGCTCGATCTCGTCGATGCGCGCGATGTCGAAGGTCGCAGCCTTGCCCTTCTCCCAGATCGTCTTCGCCGCGGAGCGCGGAATGACGCCGAGCTCGGCCATGGCGTCGGCGGCATGGGCCTCGATCTCGAACCAGATGCGGTAACGCGTCTGCGGGTCCCAGATCGCGGCCATGACGGGCCGGGTGTAGCGCGGGATCATCGGCGGCCTTGGATCGACTGAACAAGCCGCGCTGTAGCAGATCGGGGAGCCAAGCTCAAACCGCGCTCGTTGAGCGAACGAAGGCCAAAAAAATTGCCGGCCAGTCGTGGGTTTGCTAGGCTGCACGAGCCGTCGGCTTCGTCCCACTCGGATCGATTGGGAGGCCACCATGATCAGGTCATCGCTAGTCATTGCCGTTGGCGCCGCGCTGGCAGCGGGCGTTTCGCTGTCACCGTCCGCCGTGGCGCAAGACGACGTCGACCAGCGGTTCGGCACGGTTCATTTCGCGACGTCGTGCAACGAGACCGCGCAACGGCGTTTCGACCGCGGCATGAGATACCAGCATTCGTTCTGGTACGGCCAGGCCAAGGACATCTTCGAGGACGTGGCCAAGGCCGATCCGGACTGCGGCATGGCCTATTGGGGCATTGCCCTGACCCTGCTCAACAATCCGCACTCGCCGCCGCCCGCGCCCAACCTCCCGCTCGGCCTCGCTGCGATCCAGAAGGCGAAGACGGTTGGCGCCAAGACCCAGCGCGAGCGCGACTACATCGACGCGCTCGCCGTCATGTACGTCGACTACGACAAGATCGATCATCGCACTCGGGTGCAGGGCTATTTGAAAACCATGGAGGCGCTCGCGGGGCGGTATCCCGATGACGATGAAGCGCAGATCGCCTACGCCATCACGCTGAACGTCGCGGCCGCTCCGGGCGACAAGAGCTATGCCAACCAGCTCAAGGGGGCGGCCATTCTCGAGCCGCTGTTCAAGCGGCATCCGCAGCATCCCGGCGTCGCCCACTATCTGATCCACCTCTACGACTATCCGCCGATCGCCGAGAAGGGACTCGACGCGGCCGCGCGCTATTCCAAGATCGCGCCGGCGGCGCCGCATGCCCAGCACATGCCGTCCCACATCTTCACGCGCGTCGGCTACTGGAAGGAATCGATCGCGGCCAATATCGCCTCGGTGCGCGCGGCCAAGGCCGACAAGTCGTACAGCGATCAGCTGCACGGCCAGGACTACATGGTCTACGCTTATCTGCAGCTCGGTCAGGACAAGGATGCGCGCGCCGTCATCGACGACATGGTGCAAGCGACGAATTTCAATCCCGATGTGCAGGGTGCGCCGTTTGCGCTGGCCGCGAGTCCGGCCCGCTACATGGTGGAGCGCGGCGACTGGGACGGCGCCGCCGAGCTCGCGGTGCGGCCGACCAAGTTTCCCCACATCCTGGCGATCACCCATTTTGCCCGCGCGCTCGGCGCGGCGCGCTCGGGCGAGCCGGCAGCCGCCGAGGCCGACATCGTTGTGCTCGCCGAATTGCGCGACAAGTTGCGCGCGGCCAAGGACGCCTATTGGGCCGAGCAGGTGGACATCCAGTGGCAGGTCGCGAGCGCCTGGCGCGAGTTTGCGCTGGGAAAGCACGACGCGGCGCTCGCAGCGATGCGCGCGGCCGCCGACGCCGAGGATCGGACCGAGAAGTTGCCGGTGACGCCGGGGCCGCTCATGCCCGCGCGCGAGCTCTACGGCGTCATGCTGCTCGAGCGCGGCCTGGCGAAAGAGGCGCTCGCCGCCTTCGAGGCGACGCTGAAGAAGGAGCCGCATCGGCTCGGCGCCACCATCGGCGCGGCGAAGGCCGCCGAGACCAGCGGCGATGCCGCCAAGGCGCGGCAGCACTACGCCGCGGTCGTGGCGCTCGCCGAGAATGCCGATCCGGTCCGCCCCGAGATCGCGGCGGCACGGGCGGTCATGGCGAAGGCGAATTGACCACCAGAGCGCATTCAGCTTCGACGGAAACTGAATGCGCTCCGGTATTTTGCGTGGTCGCATTTTCGGACGGAAAACCGGTTGCCACCCCGGATCAAGTCCGGATCAAGTCCGGGGCAGGCTTTTTCCCGGACATACGCTACGCCGCTTCCCCGCGCGCGAGCGCGGCGGCGTTGCGGATCGCGGCGATGGCGGCGCGGTAACCTTCGGGCTTGCCGCCCTTGAACACGGCAGAACCGGCGACCAGCACGTTGGCGCCGGCGCGGGCGACCAGCGGCGCGACCTCCGGCGTGACGCCGCCGTCGATCTCGAGGTCGATCGGCCGTCCGCCGGCGAGCGCGCGCAGCCGTGAAATTTTCTCGACCGCGGACGGGATGAAGGCCTGGCCGCCAAAGCCCGGATTGACCGACATCACCAGGACGAGATCGACGAGGTCGATCACCGGTTCGATGGTCTCGACCGGCGTGCCCGGATTGAGCGTCACGCCGGCCTTCTTGCCGAGCGCGCGGATCGCCTGCAGCGAGCGATGGACGTGCGGACCCGATTCGACGTGGACCGTGATGATGTCGGAGCCGGCCTTGGCGAAGGCTTCGAGATAGGGATCGCAAGGCGCGATCATCAGGTGCACGTCGAGCGCCTTCCTGGTGTGCGCCCGTATCGCCTTCACGGCGTCGGGGCCGATCGAGATGTTGGGCACGAAGTGGCCGTCCATGACGTCGACATGGATCCAGTCGGCGCCGGCCTGATCGACCGCGCGCACCTCCTCGCCGAGCCTGGCGAAGTCGGCGGCGAGGATCGACGGGGCGACGAGGAGCGGACGGCGCATCGAGCTGTCTTGCATGCGCGTTCGCCTAACACGGCGGGCGGGGAGGGGCAACGCGCCGAAGGCGGCCGATCGAGCGCGGGGAAATCGCGTTGAGCGGCCTGCCGCGGCCGCAATCGCCCACCCATATATCGGCCGGTACTGGTCGCGACTTGGCGCTGCCTGCGGGCGGCGCAGTCGTCTGGGAAGGATAAAGACCGTGGCGCGCATCGACGCCATCGTGCTCGGGGCCGGCATCGTCGGCACCTCGATCGGGCTCCAGCTCGCCAAGCGCGGTCTGGCGGCGGCGCTCATCGACCGCCGCGGGCCGGGCGAGGAGACCTCCTACGGCAATGCCGGCGTGATCGAAGGCAATACGATCTTTCCGCCCGCCTTTCCGTCCGATTGGTCGGCCCTGCTGCGCGTCGCGCTCAAGCGTGCGACCGAGGCCAATTACCACCTCGCCTTCCTGCCGCAGGTCGCGCCCTGGCTCGTCAAGTTCCGCGCCGCCTCGAGCCGGCCGCGGCTGATCGAGACCGCACGCGTCATGCGCCCGCTGTTCGCGCGCGCTCTCGCCGAGCACGAGGTGCTGCTCGCCGATGCCGGCGCCACGCGCTATCTGCGCAAGGAAGGCTGGCTCAAGCTCTACCGCAGCGACCGCGCCTTCGCGGCGCTCAAGGGCGAGCTCGCGCTGGCGCAGGAATTCGGCATTCCCTATCGCGCATTCGAGACCGAGGGCGCGCGCGAGCTCGAGCCCTCCCTGGCGCCGATCTTTCGCCACGCGGTGCACTGGCGGGGCGTCGCCAGCGTGACCGACCCGCTCGCGGTGACCAAGGCCTTGGCGGCGCGCTTTGCCGCGCTCGGCGGGATGGTGATGCGCGGCAATGCGCGCTCGCTCACCCGCGCCGACGGACATTGGCGGGTCGAGACGGCGGAAGGCCCGCTCGAGGCCGCGGCGGCGGTGGTGGCGCTCGGGCCGTTTACGCCGGACCTGCTCGATCCGCTCGGGATCAAGCTGCCGCTCGGGATCAAGCGCGGCTATCACCGCCACTACCGCGGCGCCGGCAATGCCGCGTTGGCGCGGCCGGTGGTCGACGCCGAGGTCGGCTATTGCCTGGCGCCGATGGAGCAGGGCATCCGGCTGACCACGGGCGCCGAATTCGCCGCGCGCGATGCGCCGCCGACGCCGGTGCAATTCGACCGGCTGCTGCCGGCGGCGGAGCGGCTGTTCCCGCTCGGGGAGCCGGTCGAAGCGGCCCCGTGGATGGGCAGCCGGCCCTGTTTCCCGGATTCGCGCCCGGTGATCGGCCCCGCGCCCGGACACCCCGGCTTGTGGCTCGCGTACGGCCACGCCCATTGGGGACTGACGCTGGGCCCGGCCACGGGCCGCCTGGTCGCCGAAATGATGACCGGCGCGACGCCGTTCTGCGATCCCAAACCCTACGGCGCGGAGCGGTTTAGTCGTTGATCGTGCGGATCACGCTCGAGGTCGGGCGGCCGTCGCCTCCGCCGCCGCCTGCCGCCTTCACTTGCTTCAGGACCAGCTCGTCATAGGAGGCGATGGTGGTGACCGGAAACTTCGGCTTCATGAACACTATTTTGTAGCCGCCGGCCTTGAGGTCGTTGAGCAGATCGGCCACCGCATCGGCGGTTGCATGCTGGAAATCATGCATCAAAACAATGCCTTTGCCGTGTTTCTTCAACTTCGCCAGCACCGACTGCCTGACTTGCTCGGGCTTGCGCATCTTGAAGTCGAAGGAATCCATGTCGGTGGAGAAAATGGCGACGTTGCGCTGGCCGAGATAGGTGATCAGCTCCGGCGGCTGCCGCAACGCGGGAAAGCGGAAATAGGGGGCCGTCGGCCCGCCGACCGCCCAGCGCACGGCACTGAACCCCTTCTCGATCTCGTCCTTGGGGTCGTACTCGACGATTTCGCGTTTGCCGTTGACCAGGCAAGGGCCCTTGGTCTTCGACAGGTCCTGGTGGCACCAAGTGTGCGAGCCGATCACATGTCCGGCCGCCGCCACCTGCTTGAGGATTTGCGGCTCATAGGTGGCGTGCAGGCCGATCGGGAAGAAGACCGCCTTCACGCAATGATGGGCGAGCGCGGCGAGCACCTTCGGGGTGTTGTTCGGCCAGGGCCCGTCGTCGAAGGTCAGCACCACCTCGCCTTCGCGCAGGAAATCGTGGGTTTTGAAGTGCTCGAAGCCGAAGCCCGGACCGCCGGTGGTGTCGACCTCGACCACCCGGGTGATGCCCAGCGCATTGGGGTTGCCGGGGCACGAGG
>WNFC01003069.1_pt1 | contig 28325 bp, 23 predicted proteins | sample 5400541 | NCBI WGS metagenome assembly WNFC01 (sample SAMN13153342, study PRJNA577476) | soil metagenome | isolation source: 120 cm saprolite under Douglas fir tree site 2 hole 2 replicate 1 | place: USA:California | collected 2015-04-18
TCACGCGGGCGTTCACCTGGCGGCCAGGGTGCTGCAGGGAGCGCCGCGATCTCCTTGTCTAGCTCAGGCAGGTCAGCATCGGGATGTTCGGCGAACCACCGGAGCACCGGCCGGAGCAGCCATGCCGCGATGAACCAGGTCGCCTGGCTTTCCTGTGATTCGCTCAGGCCGAGACTGCCGCCATGGACGATCTGGTTCCGGGCGTCGTACAAACCCACGACATCGAAGAACTGGGTGCAGGGCCGGACGTTGCCTGCCTTGATGTCACCGATCAGCCGCTCTAGGTCTGGGCCGGGCTGGCCGCGAGCGCGGAGGGGGAGTGCCAGCAGCGGGCATGCTGGCCGGCCGCCTGCGAGGTAGGAGGCCTCCAGCCAGCCGCAGATGAAGTACGACACGCGCCGCGCGATACGGAATTTCTTATCCCCGTCGCCAGGCTCGCCCAGCAGGACCTCAAGGGCCATGACCGCGCTGAGGAATGCGGTATCGGGCTGCCAGCTCAGCCACGCTTGGCTGAGCAGCTCGATCGCTATCAGCGCGCGCCGCTGCAGCAGCGTCCTCTGGTCGCCGGGCTGCTTCAGCGCCTGGTCGAGGAAGCGGTATGCCGGATCGCCGGTCCAGGCCGCGTGGCTCTCATCACCGAATGACCAGCCGCCCAGGACGCCAGCCCGCTTCCAGCCCGGTGCCTTGTCGCTGAGGCTGAAGTAGCTGATCAGCGCCGATGCCGCCTGGCCGGGCAACCCGAAGGTCTGAATCCTGCTGGCGCTGGCTGGATTCTCGATGTGCTGCACAGCTCGCATGATTGCCAGGGCGCTCTCCACCAGCACGATCGCCTCATCGATCCCGCCCTCGACCTCCACCTCGGCAACGGCCGACCGTCCCAACTCGGCCACAGCCTGGTCAGAACGATCTTGGAACCATGCGGGCAGGTCCGGACGTGCGCCGCGCCGCGCCTCCTCAACCAGCTCCGCGGCGGACCCGGCTGGGTGAACGCGGACAAGGCCGACATCCCAGGTCCGCGAGACCTCAAGGCCAGGCACTGGCAGCAGCAGCCGCGACGGATGGCTGGCAGGCTCCCGGGATTCAGTCATCGACATACCCTATGGCGGTGCGGAACGCGTGACGGTATTGGAACCTCCGCCCTGGCTCGAAGCGGATGCATGCGTGGTGGAAGTAGTCCGGAATTTCTACGCGGCGGGCCCGCTCCACGTCGGCCCTGGCGGCATGGGTAATCATGTTCGCTGGGCTGCCACTATAAGACGGTGAGCAGCGATCTTGGGCCACCGCTGGTGCCGGTTTACCCTTTCAATGAGCCGAACCAGCCGGTCTTGCTTTACGAGGGGCCGATTGGTGGCCTTGCCGCAGACGACATGCCCGGGACCGTGGAGTTGTCCTGGACACCGCGCCCCAGCCTCGACTGGTCCGTCAGGCCGGTGACGTCCCCGGGGTTCGTCAACCGCCGTGAGGCCACGCTGCTCCTCAGACGCCCCGGCGGCGACAGGCAGGTGCCCGCCTGGGTCCGCGGGATTGACGTCGACTCGTCGACCGGGGACTTGTCCGGTGCGGGGTGGTCGAACGGGGCCGGGTTCGGAAGGGCGGAGGCGGCCCTCGACCGGATCATTACGCACTGGTTCAACCTCCCTAACTGGCATGGCCCGATACCGCTGGCGGACACCACCGCCGACGGGAGTCGATGGCAGTGGTCAGGGCGCAGGGTGATCGAGTCGGCGGGCTGGAAAGTGACCATCGATGTCCGGCCCGATCATGCCCGCGTTTGGCGGGACCTCCACAAGGCGCACACCTATGTGATGACTCACGTTATGGAGCTGCGGCGGGCGGACGGCGGTGACTTCACCGCTGCGGAGGCCGAGCCTGTGCTCACGGCGCTGCATCTTGCCATCTCATTCGCGCTCGGCCGCTGGACTGCTCCCATGCTGCCGGTCGGCCAGGATTCGGCTGGCACTGTGCTATGGGAGAACTGGGCTGTCAGTCACTGCGACCCCGCGCAGAGTCCGAGTGCCGGATGGTGGTACGAGCAGGACCGTGAATCCCTTGCCGACCTGCTCAACCGGGTGATCGGCGTGTCCTCGGACGCTGACGCCATGTCTCGCCTGAGGTTGCAGATGATGATGGCGATGATGGCGATGAGCTACGACGGATTCGTTGAAGCGGTGCCGCAGGGCTTGAGCATGTCCTGTGGCAAGCGCTGGTGCTCGGGGGGCGGATGAACGCGAAGCAGTTCAATGGCCGGACCCTGTATGAAGGCCGGGAGTTGGCAGGGCACGACCGGTTGCGCATGGTCTTGGAGGATGCCCGGATTCCTCTCGATATCGACAGGACTCTTCTGCCGGCATCGGCCAAGCATGCCGAGCAGGTCAAGTTGAGTCAGAAACTGGATCTGGATGGGGCTGACCTGGTGACGTGGACACGTAACCGTCTCGTTCATCCAGAAGCAACGCAGGAGCCTGTTTACCGGCTGAGCGGCCTGGTGGCCGAAGTGTGGCTGCTGACCAGCCACTACCTCGTGCTGCTGATCCTCAAATCTCTCGGCTACCAAGGTGACTACCGGGACCTCCGGAGGCGTCACGGGTGGGCCAGCGAGACCGCGAAGGTTCCCTGGGTCGTCTAGGTATCGACCGCAATCAGGTCGCCCGGCTCGACCGGGCCCCTACAGCGCCCGTGCTGGTCAGGTCGGTGGCTGAGCGTCCCCGTCAACTGAACCACCCTGGGATCCGCGGAGGCTGAACACCGGTGAGTATTGCGTGCAGCTGGACAGCGCTGATGCTGGGATCGCTTCCAATCAGTCGTCGTAGGGCGTCGAGGGCATCGCGGCGGACACCGGTGCGGAAGTTTCCGGCGCCTCGCCGCGATGCTCACAGAGAGCGCCCGGTGAGCGCACCGGTGGCGATTGCGGCGCGCCTCAGTGGCAGTGCTAGCGGGTTTGTACGCTGACCCCCGTGACGCCCGGGCGCGTTCACTGGGGCACCGGTCGACCGGCGCCACGCGACCTGGCAAACGGGAGGTGCGACGTCGGCTGAGCAATCCGCGGGTTCGTCGGGTACTGGCAGGTCCGTCGGCGACGCTCGACGCAGTCCGCGATTAACTCGCAGGCCCGCGGGGGCTAATGTCCGGCCAGCTCAGCTACGACCGGAGCGAGCGCGTCTGCGAAGTCGGCGCCGAAGACGAAGTAGGAGAACCCGATCTCGTCCCGTCGACGCTGGATCTCCTCGGAGGCCGCCGCCGGGTCATCCGGAAGTATGACGAGCGAGTCCACCGCGCGAAGCGCAGCAGGGTCAGTGTCAGGGGGCGCCATAAACGGCGCGACAGTGTCGCCGATCACCGACACGTGGAGCGCGAGTTCGACGTCCCGGATGGCGCGGAAGTCGCGTGCCAGCTGCGCGACTTCGGGCCGAGATTCATCCGGCACCAATGCGAAGGTGACCGTGTCTGCGAGTTCGGCCGCCAGCGCCTGGGCCTTCGGCCCGCGGACGGCCATCACCACGGGGGTGTGAAGGTCGGGGCCGTCGAGATCGCGCAGCGCTGTCACGGTCTCACGCACCTGGGCCAACCGTTCGCTCGGTGGGACGACGGCCAGTCCCAGGTCGCGGAGTTCGTCTTCAATCCCAGGCCTGCCGGTGCCGACGCCCATCTCGAAGCGACCGTCAGTGAGCACCGACAGCGAGTGCGCTTCCCACGCGGTGCTCCAAGCCGGGCGCAGCGGGGAGGCATACACCCAAGTGCCAACCCGCAGGTCGGCAAGGGCCGCCGCGAAGGCCAGCGTGGGGCCCGGCGCCGGCTGCCATTGCCGGACGTCGGGCATCAGCAGCGTCGAGTAGCCACTGTCGGCGATGCGCCGGACCCGGTCTCGCCAGGTCGGCAGGTCAGTTGTGAGCGGGGCAACGACCCCGAATCGGAACGGTCTGGTTCCGCGGGTTGCCGTCGTGTCGGGCATCGTTCCTGTCCTTTCTTTCGACCCGGGTCTTCTGCCGGGTTCCTGCGCGATCTATGAACGGGTCCGGCGGTTTCGACAGCACAGGTCGGAGAGTTTCGGGCGGGGTGTCGATTCGGGCGGTCGTGTTCGTGGTGTGGTGAGTGGCGCACCGCATCCGCCGGACCCTGTCGGTCGGGACGCCCGGGTCAGGTTCGGCTGCTTGACGGGTGGGGGTGCTTGGACGGACTCAGACGTGCAGAGTGGGTCGGTAGATGAGCTCTTGGACGTTGCCGTCGAGCGTCCCGCTCTCGATCAGCTCGAGGTCGAAGTCGGCCCCACCGGCGAAGATCGGGTCCAGCCCGGTCTGACCTGTGATGACCGGGAAGATCGTCACCTGGACCCGGTCGACGAGGCCGGCGGCCATCAGCGCCCGGTTCATCGACAGGCTGCCGTGCGAGCGCAGCGGCACCTCAGACTCCTCCTTGAGCCGGGCGACGACGTCGACGGCGTCACCGCTCACGAGGGTCGCGTCCGGCCAGTCGAGCGGTCCTTGCAGTGTGGTCGACACCACCGTCATCGGCAGGTTCCTCATCCGGGTGACCCATGGGTCACGGGCCTCGGACTCCTCGGTGCTCGAGGCCAGCATCTGCGCGTGCGCCCGGTACGTGTTTGGCCCGAAGACCATCCGCTGCTTGGCGTCGTACAGGGCGAGGCGGCGATCGAGCAGCTCGGGGCCTTGCTTACCCCAGTAGCCGCCCCAGTCGCCGTTGTGGGAGCCGTAGCCGTCGAGGCTGGAAAAGACGTCCCAGGTGTAGGTGGCAGTCATGATTCTCTCCTGTCCTTTCGTTTCGGCCCCGGTTCTCTGCCGGGTTCCTGCATCAGCTACGAACGGGCCCGGCGGTTTCGACAGGCCAGGTCCAAAATTTTTGGCGGGGCCGGGTGTCGATTCGGGCGGTCGCGTTCGTGGGGGTGGTGAGTGGCGCATCGGGCGCTGCCGAACCCAAGGAGAGCGCCATGTCCCTGACCACCACCGCCCCCAGGTCACCGCTCCGCGGCACGCCGCCACCCGTTCGGCAAGGTCGCTGCGGCGAACCACCGTCGTTGCCGTTCTCGTCGCCGCCGCGGTCCACGGCGCCGCGTATCATTCAACGTCGGCGGCAAGATGATCCCGCTAGTCGACTTCGCCCAGCTCACCTTCGTGGGCGCCGTGATCGGCGGTGCGCTCCTCGCCGTGCTCAACCGGCGTAGCCGCTCGGCCCGTCGCCGTTTCCTCCAGATGGCCGTGGCGCTCACCGCGCTGTCGTGCGTCCCATCGGTCGCCTGGGCCGACGCCGCCACCACCAAGCTCGCACTCGTGGCGCTGCACGTCGGGGCCGCCGTCATCGTCGTCCCCGCCCTCGCCCCGTCACGCCCACGACTGACCGCCCGCCTACGTTCTTGTTCACGCGAAGGAGACTGTGACTATGCCCCAGTACCTGCTGTCGGTCTGTTTCGACGAGCCCTACGACGACACCGACCTCTCCGCACCCGAGACCGAGCGCCTGATGGCCCAGACCGCCGAGGTCACCGCCGAGATGCAACGCGCCGGCGCCTGGGTGTTCGTCGCCGGCCTGCGCCCGGCGTCGTCGGCGACCGTGGTGCGAGCCGCGGGCGGCGACGTCTCCATGACCGACGGGCCCTACGCCGAGACCAAAGAGCAGATGGGCGGCTTCTGGGTCATCGAAGCCGCCGACCTCGACGCCGCCCTCGACTGGGCCGCCAAAGCCTCGACCGCCTGCGAGCGGCCCATCGAGGTCCGACCCACGCATGCCTGACCTCGCCGAGGTCTTTCGCCGTGAGGCAGGCCGCTGCACCGCAACCTTGATCCGCGTCCTCGGCGACATCGACCTCGCCGAGGACGCGGTGGCAGAAGCGTTCGCCATCGCCGCCGAGCAATGGCCGACCCAGGGTGTGCCACCCAACCCGGGCGGCTGGATCACCACCACCGCCCGCAACCGCGCCATCGACCGGCTGCGACGCGAATCGACCCGCACCGACCGCCACCTGTCGGCCCTCCGACTCGAAGCCGACACCATGGAACCTGACCACAACCCCGACCTCGACGACCTCGACGGCTTCGTCGATGTCGTCGCGGACGACCAGCTGCGACTGATGTTCCTGTGCTGCCATCCCGCGCTCGCCGCCGACGCACAGGTCGCACTCACGCTGCGGCTCGTCGGCGGGCTCGACACCCCCGAAATCGCCCGCGCCTTCCTCGTCCCCGAACCCACGCTCGCCCAGCGGATCGTCCGCGCCAAGCGCAAGCTGCGCGACAACCACGCCCCCTACCGCATTCCTCACGCCGCCGAGTTGCCCGACCGGCTACACGCTGTCCCGGCGGCTATCTACCTGATCTACACCGAGGGGCACACCGCGACCACGGGCGACAGCCTCACCCGCCTCGACCTCTCGCGTGAAGCCATCCGCCTCGGGGGCGTCCTCACCGAGCTCATGCCCGACGAGCCCGAAACCGTCGGTCTCCTGGCCCTCATGCTGCTTACCGAAGCGCGGCGGCCGGCCCGCACCGCCACCGACGGATCGATGGTTCGCCTGGCCGACCAGGACCGCACGCAGTGGAACCGCATGCTCATCACCGAAGGGCACGCCCTCGTACGCGCCTGCCTGCGCCGCAACCAGCCCGGCCCGTTCCAGATCCAAGCCGCCATTGCCGCCGTCCACGCCGACGCCGCCACCGCCGCGGCAACCGACTGGCCCCAGATCGTCGCCCTCTACGACCAGCTCTACGCCATGCACCCCAACGCGGTGATCGCGCTCAACCGGGCCGTCGCCATCGGCGAGATGCGTGGCGCCGCCGCTGGTCTTCACGCCCTCGACTCGCTCGACGTGACCCTGCTCGAGGACTACCAGCCCTACCACGCCGCGCGCGCCGATTTCCTCGCCCGTGCAGGGCGGCGTGACGCAACCGTCGCCGCCTACGACCGCGCCATCGAGCTGACCGCCAACCCGGCCGAACAGCGCTTCCTCGAACGACAACGCAAAGCGGCCGCCGACCGGACCTAGCGTCCCGTCAGTCGATACGCTCGGCCAGGGCGACGATGATCCCCTCCGGCCCTGGCACGTAGGCCATGCGCCAGATGTGCTCGTACTCGCCGCGCCGCCGATCAGGCCGTAGCCGTCCGCGACCAGTCGATCGAGGACCATGCCGCGACGAGGTTCTGGCCGCGCTCGCCACTCTGAGGACAAGCTTCGCCAGCTCACCCTTGCCGAGCCGGTCCGAGTCGCCGCCGCCGCGATGATCGCGCCGGTCACCGTGACCGCCGGAGTCGCGGTACGAGGGTGTCGTCGCGGATGCCGGCGAGCAGCACGACGTTGCGTTCGAACAAGGTGGCGAGCGGGGTGGCGGCTACCCGAGTCGACCGCGCTCGGCTGCGACACTGACCGTCTCGCCGAGCGCACCGGCCGCTGACTGGCGCCCCGTCGACAAACCGGTCGATGTGCGGGCCCGCCTGCAATGGCTCGACGGGGGCGCCGTTGCACTTGATAGCAGCGACAAGCCTGCGTTCACCCCACTGGAGGATGTGCCCGGGCTCTACCGGCTGATCCTGACCGAGGGTGCGGAAGGTCAGCGCGCATGGATCTACATCGGGGAAACCGACGACCTGCGACGACGCCTCGCCGGCAACTACCGCAACCCAGGACCGCGGCAACACACCCAGCCTTCGAGTCGGCCGTCACCGGGTTGCGGGAACGCATCGCCCGCATCGAAGCGCCCCACGGCCTTCGGCGCCGGGAGTTCCTCCTCGAAGAGCGGCGCGTGCTCGGCGAACTGCTGTGCGACATCCTGCCCTGGGACGTCGCCGGCGCCTGCGGCTACTACCAGTTCGCCAGGGCAGACCGCGCGCGGCCGCCGGCGGCCGCTATGTCGCGGGCATTGCTGTCGACCTCCAGCGCCGAGCCGACCGGGAACAAGGCAGCGGAACGTGCAGGCAAGCACACACGTGCCTGTCGCTGACGGCCGGAAAACCGGTGGCCGCCTGGCCCGGTCCCCTGACAGCCTGGCGGCGTGCCCGTGGACTATTTTGACGAGCCGGTCGCGGCGAGCTACGAGACTCGGTGGCCGGAACTGTTCGAGCCGGATGCCATCGACCCCGTGGTGAACTACCACGCCGACCTGGCCGGGCCAGGTCCGGCGCTTGAACTCGGCATCGGAACGGGCCGCATCGCGCTGCCGCTCAGCCAGCGCAGCATCCGCGTGCACGGCATCGACCTGTCGCCGGCGATGGTGGCGCGCCTACGTACCAAGCCGGGGGGCGACGCGGTCGACGTCATCACCGGCGACTTCGCGACGACTAGGGCTAACGGACCGTTCCGGCTCGCCTACCTGCTGCGCAACACGATCATGAACCTGACAACGCAGGATGCCCAGGTCGAGTGCTTCGCCACCGTCGCTGCCCAGCTCGAGTCCGGCGGCTGTTTCGTCATCGAGGTGATGGTCCCGGAACTACAGCGGCTGCCCCCCGGCGAGACCGTCCGCGCGTTCACCGTCACGCCGGACCATCTCGGCTTCGACGAGTACGACGTCGCCGCGCAGGGCCTGGTGTCCCGCCACTACTGGCCGCGTAATGGCCACACCGAGGTGCTGTCGGTGCCGTTCCGGTATGTCTGGCCCGCCGAGCTGGACCTGATGGCGTGCCTGGCGGGCCTGACCCTCCGCGAACGCTGGAGCGGCTGGCACCGGGAGCCCTTCACCAGCGACAGTACGGCCCACGTCTCGGTGTGGACGAAGACTGCCTAAGCCGCTGCGCCGCCGGTACCAGCGGCGGCGCTCGATGAGCTTTGCGGTCACTCGCACCAACCCTGGCCGATGCTTAGTCTCAGCGGTGCTAGCAGTATGTCAGCCACAGCTCCGCTAACGCTCCGTAACTGACGGCGGGTTCGCGGGCCGCTTCTGATCCGCCGTTCGGCGCGGCCTATGGCTCGACGGCAATCATCAGTCGGGCCGCGCAGATCGGGATGCTCTGCTCCGCATGGCACACGGCCGGTGGGCAGATCGCCCGACGCCTCATGCCGGACGCGTCACAGCGCCTGGTGACCTGGTGGTGTGGCGTCCTGACCGAGAGCAACCGGCCTGGCTTGCAGATCAGGGTGGTGCAGGAATCTGTCTACCAGTCCGGCGCGTCCGCCGATGCAGGTCCAGTCGTCGTCCCACAGCGTCGACACCAGCCACGAGCGGTCGGCCGGGAACATCAAGTTGGGCAAGGCGCCCGTCCAGAACGACCAATCGCCGTACTGGCGCCAAGTGGCGGCCTGCTCGGGGCCTGCCTCGACCAGCACGTAGTGCCACCCGTAATACAAAGTCACCTTCGGCGCATCGGGGAAGACAATGTCATCGGCGCCGGTGTCGAGGTACCCCAGCCACCACGGCTGGCCTGTCGACTGCTCGCTCAGCAGCGCAAGCACGACCTGGTCATGCTGAACCTGTCCCTCACCTCCGTACGGCAGCACAACCGTGGCGTAGGCCTCGAAGACCGGCGGGATGGCAGCGGTGATGGTCCGGCCCATGGATGTGCCGTCGGCGATCCAGGCGACGTCGGCGTCCGTCCCGATCCGCCACGTGCTGCCGTCCCTGGCCAGCCTGGCCGGCAGCACCGCAGGCGTCGCCGGCTCTTCGGGATCGAGACGTGGCCCGGCCAGCGGTGCCGGGCGCGGCTCCTCAGCAGCCACGCCACCAGCCTAGATCCTCCCGGCACCGGCGGGCGAAGCCATTGCCGTCAGGCTCGCAATCCCCGGCAACCGACGGGTCCGGCCGGAAGACCTTCCGCTCGGGTTAGCTCCACACCAATCGCACCCTCGCCGTACAGAAGAGGTCGATTAGAGCGCAACTAGGCGCTCCACCGCTGCACGCCTAGTTGAGTACGGATTCGGCGTTCCGCGCGGACTCGGCAGCCCCCGGGCAGCACAGCTGATCACGCACCGTGACGGGCCTCGGAAGCGGCGAGTGGCCACTCCCGGCCAGGCACCGACGGCCGTCAGCACGTAAACGGCCTCGAAGTGTTCGTGGTCTGAGCGCCAGCCGTCACCAATGAGCGTTGCCGTTGATCATCGATCTATGGCCAGATAAACATGCCGATAACAACTGCCTAAGCCGCTGCGCCGCCGGTACCAGCGGCGGCGCAGTTCCCGTTCCGGCAGCAGTGCCAGCGGAACCGCCTGGGGAACTCTGGGCTAATCAGGCGCACGGTGCAACGCATTTGGCCACGTCGTCCACTTCTGACTCCCCGCGCCACATCTGGCTGCGCCGGACTCCGCGATCGTCGGCATGCCGATTATCCGCCAGGAATGCGGGCGGCATTCCTACCAGGAACGTCACGTTATACCTGGCACTGCCGCGTGCTGGATCCGTGCTGGCTGCTAGCTACCGGACATGCCGTCTACCTGCGGAAACTGCCCGTGGCTCCGGTATCACCTAGATCTACGAGGGCACCAACCAGATCCAGCGCGTGGTGATGGCGCGGCAGCTTCTGAAGGGCTGATACTGGGCCGCTGACCTGCGGTTTCTCGAACGTGTCTCGCGTGAAACGGGCCGCTGGACCCGCGAGTCTGGTGGGGGGCACGACCAGGCCATAACTGGTTCGGGCTTCTGGAGGTGCATCGGAAGTCGACTGCAGGTCCACGAAAGGTCCGCGCGAGGTCTACGGCCCGTTGTCACCCGTTACTTACGTTTGCCAGATGCAGAGGCATCTCGGCTGAGGGGGTAGCTGATCTCGAACTCTTCGCCGCTCATGCGCGTGTCGTTGACTTCCAGTGGCCGGCCGGTCGGACTGCTGGCCAGGCGCACGATCCGCAATAGTGCCACGCCGGAGGCCAGCCTGAGCCTGCTGGCCTCTGCGGGTGATGGGGGACGGGTGGTGATGGCCTCGGTCCACCGGATCGGGCCGAACCCGGCTTCCTCCATGCGGTCATAGATGCCACCAGGCCCGGTGTCACGCGCGGCAAGGACCGGCAGCTCAGCGGCAAGACCGGCAGGGATGTACGACGTGGCGAGCTGGGTCGGCTCGCCTGTCTCCGGGCCGCCCAGGATCCGGTCCCGGATGACGGCTTCATCGCCGGGAGCCACGCCGAGCTGGGCGGCGACGTCGAAGGGCACAGGCCCGCGGGAGACAGATGGTGGCTGGAGCGGACGCCAGCCCTGGGCCGCCTGGTCGAAGTAATAGCCGAGCTCATCGCGGTACACCAGCCGGGAGCGCGTGACCGGCCGGCGGGCTGGGCGGGCGCGGACGACAGTGCCGCGCCGCCGGACAGGTTCCACCAGTCCTTCGGCTGTGAGCTGGATGACGGCGCGCCGCACAGTCTCGCGCCCTGCGCCGTGCGTGGCCATCAGCTCTGTCTCTTTCGGGATGGTGGTCCCAGGCGGATAGTCGCCACGGGTTATCGCCTCGCGAAGCGCGTCGGCGAGGTCTTGCCACATGGCCATGTCAGTTCCTCCTCCCGCACACGAACTAATACATCCGGATGTATTGACACGCGGGGCGACTCGGGCGCACGCTCATTACATCCGGACCTATTCCGATGATCAGCAAAGCATACGACGGTGCGGAGCAGAGGGGCACACTCTCAGCGCAGGAGGTCTATCAATGGCGTTACAGTTTCTTGGCAAGGACCCCGGGTCGGAGTACAACGGCTCGCCCACGGTGTGGGATGACGGTGACTGCTACGTGATCCAGGGATGGCGTATCACCGATCCCGGCACGCTGGCTGAGATCGGAACGGTGCCCGATCACGAGACGGTGCTCCGGCTCCCCAAGCGGATGATGCAGTTCTTCAAGGAGGTCAGCAATGGCGGAGCCGCCGGACTTTGACCGGTTGTTCCGTTCCGTCGCGCGCTCAGCGGTCCACCTGGAGATGCGCGACGACTACGGTGGCAGCTCGCCGGCGTTCGCCGCATGGCGCGAGCGTCGGCCGCATGACCGCACCGGACCCGATGCGGCCTGGCATGCGCTGGTCGGCAGTGTCATCGCGCGCGGCGTGACCGTGCGGCGCGCCCGGATCATCAGCGAGCCGGCCAGCCACTACATCAGATTTGAGTATGAGGTGACTCCGGCCGCGAACCTGGCGGCCGGCGAACACGTGCGCTGGCTACCCCGGGCGAAGGCATCGGACCTGGCGCTGCCTGGCAATGACTTCTGGCTGTTCGACGGCACCTCTGTCTTGTTCAACTACTTCAGCGGTGATGGCGCGCAAGCAGGCACCGAGCTACAGGACGAGCCGGCCGTCGTCAAGCTGTGCACATCGGCGTTCGAGGCAGTCTGGGAGCGTGCCGTCTCGCACGGGGAATACCGGCTCGCCTAGCCAGGGACTGCCGTAGTGCCGGTTCGCTCAGCTACCGCGCAGCAGGCGCTTTACGCGCTCGCCGCGCGGCTGCAGGAGATCCGCAAGGACGCGGAACTGACAGCCCGGCAGGTGGCGCGGGCGGCTGGGTGGCACGAGTCCAAGTGCTCGCGGATCGAGCACGCCCGCACCACGCCCTCACCTTCAGACATCCGGACGTGGTGCGCCATCTGCGGCGTTCCGGATCAGGCAGCCGACCTGACGGCGACCCTTCGCAGCATCGAGTCGATGTACGTCGAGTGGCGGCGGATGATCCGCGCGGGCATGCGCAGGCTGCAAGAGGCACCGCAGCCGCTATACGAGCGGACCCGGCAGTTCCGCATCTACGAGCCTGGTGTCATCCCGGGGTTGTTCCAGACCGCCGAATACGCCAGGGCCAGGATGGGACGCATCGTCGAGTTCAACGGCATCCCCGACGACCTCGATAACGCCGTCGCCGCTCGCCTGGAACGACAGCGTGTCCTGCGCCGAGGCAATCACCAGTTCGCAGTCGTGCTGGAAGAATGGGCGCTGCGGTCACGGATCGGCAGCACAGAGATGATGGTCGGCCAGCTCGCGCACCTGTGGCAGGCGTCGACGCTGCCGACTGTGCGGCTGGGGATCATCCCGGTCAGCGCGGCGCGCACCATGTGGTCGAGCCCAGGCTTCTGGATTTTCGATGAGTCGCGGGTGCTGATCGAAACTCCCGCCGCTGAGCTGGCCATCACCCAGCCCCGGCAGATCGCCATTTACCTGCGCACGTTCGCTGAGCTGGCAGCTATGGCCGTGTACGGAAGCCAGGCCAGGAAACTCATCGACCGCGCAATGGCCGACTTTCGCTGAATCCACGCACACTCGCGCAAGTCGCTGTACCCAGCGAGCACTGCCTACCTAACGTGACGTGCAGAATCCCGCTTGCCGTCAGCGGACAGCGGGCGCGGCGTTTCCTGTCGCGAGCAGGGAGCAGCTGATCTGACCGACACGAGAGCAGGGCCAGGCCGCCGCCCGGAGCCGAAAGATGTGCCTGGCCAGGCCACACGACATAAACGGGAGACACGCGAGGATGGGTCACCAGGCGAATACCGCCACGCAAGCGATAGCGCGGGCGGACGGGAGGCTGCCGGAGGTGTCGGTGGCGGCCGGGCGCAAGGGATTCAAGGCCGAGTTGGATGACCTGCGCGAGCGCATGCGCAAGCTGGGGCTGGGCTATGACGAGATCGCCGGTGAGGTAGGGCGCCGGTACCGGCTGCGCCCGCGTGAGTCCTTCCGGCTGGCCTGGGGGTGGTCACTAAACCATGCGGCGGCGCGGTTCAATGCCCTGGCCGCGCAGGCGGGTACCGACCCGCAGGTACGTGCGGGCATGACCGGCCCGCATCTGTGCGAGTACGAGCGCTGGCCGTCCGGCGGCCGCAAGCCGTCGGTCTACCTCCTGCTGATGCTGGCCCAGATGTATGAGACCGATGTGCTGTGCCTGCTGGACCTGGCCGACCACGAGAGCCTCGCGCCGCAGGACCGGCTAGCGCTGATCCGTCCCGTGCAGCCGCGCTCCGAGACGCCGTTCGGCCAGATGCTGGTCGCGCGGCTGGAGGCACGTGGGCTGTCGCTGCGGGAGGCCGCGCGCAGCGCAGGCTACTTGTCCAATGCCACGCATGGCCGCAAGCGCGCCTCAGAACAGCTCGCGGCCCGCTTGGATGACTTGCTGGAGGCAGGCGGGGAACTGGCCGCGCTGACAGAGATCGCAGCCCGCGCGGACGAGTCGGCCCCCAAGGGGCATCCGCGCGGCCTGGCTCGTGAGGCGCGGCCTGCGGGCGGTGAGGGCCTGTCGCTCTCGCTGCCGTATGTTCCCGCCCGGCTAGTGGTCGAGGTGTCCGGCCCGGCCGCCGGCACCGGCCAGCTCGCCGGCGGTGATCGCGAGACGATCAGCGGGGGGCTGGCACTGGTCCGGGACGCGGCGTGCGCCAGGACGGCGCGGCCAGAGGTGACTGGCTGATGACGCCGGTCAGCTCTGATCACCCGCTGCGCCGGGCTCCCCGTCGCCGTGGCCTGACCCGCGAGTGGCAGGGGACCTATCCGGCCCGTCCGCGTCATGTCCAGGACGCTCGGCACGCAGCCGGACAGTTCCTGTCCGGCCGCGCGGCTGCGGATGACACGCTGCTGATCTGCTCGGAACTGGCCACCAACGCCCTGCTACACAGCCGGTCCAGGGATGACGGGGAGTTCATCCTGCGCGTGGAGGTGCACCTGGATTACATCTGGGTCGAGTGCGAGGACGCCGGCGGTCCCTGGCTGGCGCGGCCAGATGATGGCCGGCCGCACGGCCTTGACGTAGTACACGGCCTGTGCGGAGAGGGCGGCTGGGGCGTGGAGGAACTGAGTAGCGGCCGTGCCGGCCGGGTGGTGTGGGCGCGGCTGGAGCTGAACGGGAGCCGTTCGTGACCTCGTCGGCTGGCAGCCACTGCGGCCCGATCACGGCCGGATGCCTGGCTTCGTGCCTGGCGGCAGTGGCTTGATCCACGAGGAGGTTGGCCGTGGAGTTCTCCGCCTACCAGCGGGCCGCCCGCGAGACGAGCCAGCTCCGCCTCGGCGGGCCGCAGGGCGCGATCGCGCCGATGCTCGGCCTGGCCAGCGAGACCGGATCGATCCTGAACGTCTACAAGAAGTACCTGCGTGACGGCATCGACCTGGCCGCGAACCGGGAGTTCCTCCGCGAGGAACTGGGCGACCTGCTGTGGTACGCGGCAGCGGTCGCGACCGCGTGCGGCCTGGACCTGGAGGACATCGCGGAGGCGAACCTGCGCCGCACCCGCGACCGCTATCCCCGCCAGCACGCCCAGGCCGCTTGCCTGCAGGTCTTCGACGCTGGATACCCGCCACGCGAGCGCTTCCCGCGCCGCCTCGTGGTCGCCGTCGCCGAACGGGTCCTGCCATCGGGGCGCCGTGCTGCCGCGCTCACGCTGGTAAGCGCCGAACCTGACGCCTTCCCGGACGGCCCGGTCACCCTCGGCGGGAAGCTGGCCGGGTATCAGGTCGGCGCAGAGTTGGGGGACCCGCTGACCGACAACACACGGCGGGTGGATTCCTACCGGTTCCACGATGCGATCCACCTGGGGTTCATGGCCGTGCTCGGCTGGTCACCTACCATGCGGGCGCTGCTGCGGCTCAAGCGCAAGTCCAGCCCGGAGGCTGACGAGTGTGAGGACGGGGCGCGGGCCATCTTCGCGGAGGAAGGACTGGCCGCGGTGCTAGCCCGGCTGGCGGCCGGCCGTACCGGGTTCTTGAGCCAGACCAGCATCGACGGGGTGGTGATCGAGGTCGCCAAGGCCGCCTCAGTCGGCCTGGAAGCGGAGGCGGTGCCGGGCTGGCTGTGGCAGGCCGCGATCTGCCAGGGGTTCTGCGCCATGCACCTGCTCGGCGAGAACGGCGGCGGGTACCTGGTTGCCGACCTGGACGCCCGTGAGCTGGCCTACCAGAAGGTGCTGGCGGCATGACACCCGATGGGGAGTTCCGCGAAGCGGTCGCCCGGCTGCACCGGGCCAAGGACGCCGTCTACCGGGATGCGTGGAAACGGCGCGGCGAGGTGATCTCCATCCTGGCCAACATCGCCCGCAAGGTGGACCGGCTCGAATACGGCCTGGACGGCGCGCCCGCTACGGCGGGTGAATCCTGGCTCGATACTGCAGTTGACCTGCTGGTCTACTGCCTGAAGTACCAGGCGTACCTCGCGGACCTGCACTCGGGGACCGCGGCGCGGCTGTTCGGCGGCAGCGGCTTCCGCCCGCCCTACAGCGACGTCCCGGCCGGGTTCGAGGTGCTGCTGTCGCGGGCTGACCTGCGGCCTCTCACCGTCGCCAGTCAGCCGGTTACGGAGGCAGCGGAGCGCGTCGTGTCCCAGTTCGGGGAGCTGGAAGCTTGCTTCCACGAGCTGACCAGCACCCGGCCGGTGCCGGTCCGGCTCGACCGCCTGATCGCGCTGACCGACGCCGCTGTCGCGCTCGCGGGCACGTTCAGGCGCGAGTACGCGCAGACGTACGCCGGGTTGATCAGCTCGTGCCTGGCGATGGGAGAAGGAGGCGCGGCTGATGCGCGATGATGACTATGCCAGGCTTCTGGAAGACACCCAGCATGAACTGCTGGCAGGCGCCGGCCCGGTCGGCGTGCTCGGCCTGACCCCGGTGACGCTGCGGCTGCTGGCCTCGCTGGCACCGGCCGGCCTGGACCGCGCCGTGGCGGCCGTCTTCGTCCCGGCGGTACCTGGCGACTGCCCGCCGCTGGCGGTGCCCGTGCGGCCGTTTCACGCGCTCGGCGAGGCGCAGTGCGGCCTGCTGGTGGTCGCGGCCGATGCGGAGAAGGAAGACCTGCTGTGTGCCGCGCTGCCATTCGTCGCCGGTGCGCCGAAGGTAATCGTCGCGGGCTACGGGCACCTGGGGTTCCCGGACCGGGTGTTCGAGGCGGAGCAGGCGCAGCTCCTGGTGCCATCGCTGGCCAACGGCTACCCCAACTCGCTGGTCCATCTGTACCAGTGCCTGGTCAATGCGGCCCGGCTGGGTCTGTCCGGGGTGGTGGCCGAGTTCGGCATGTTCAAGGGCGGTACCACCATGTTCCTGTCGAAGGTGATCGAGCGGCTCGGCGCGAGCTGGCCGGTGATCGGGTTCGACACCTTCGGCGGGTTCCCGCCCCGCCGCTCGCCGCTGGACATGTACGACCACCCCGGTTGCGTCTTCACCGACCTGGCCGCCGTGCGGCGCTATCTTGACGGGCGGAACATCGAGATCGTGCCTGGCGATATCACCGACACCTGCCGACGGCTGGAGGGGGAAGACCTGGTGCTCACCTTCATCGACACCGACAACCACACCCCGGCCAAGGCGGCGCTGGAGGTAGTGAGGGGGCGCACCGTGCCGGGCGGCGCAATCGTCTTCGACCACTTCACCGGCACCAGCCGGTTCCGCTACACCCTCGGGGAGCGGATCGCCGGCCGCGTGCTGCTCGATGACGCCCGGTACTTCCACCTGCACGGGACCGGCGTGTTCTACCGCCAGCTGGCGACGCGGGGAGCGGGCCGGTGAAGCGCCCGCCCGTGCCCCGGCCGCGGATCTACGACCTGTACTGGTACTTCGCCTCCGAACGCCAGCAGATGTTCACCCGGCGCGTCGGGGGCGAGCCGGGGCCATGGACCGCTGACCCGATCCTGCGGGAGTTCAAGTTCTGCAACGTGTTCCGGGCTGCTGACCGGGTCTCGCAGTACATGATCCGCGACGTGTGCTACCACGACGAGCCGTGCACGCCCGAGGACCGGTTGTTCCAGATCGTCGCGTTCCGCACCTTCAGCAAGAGCGCCACCTGGCGGGCCGTCCGCGATGTCGTCGGTCGCTATCCGGTGCTGGACGACCTGGCGGATGGGGCGTTCACGAACGCGCTAGACCAGGCCAGGCAGCGCAACGGGGGGCTGTACACCGGGGCGTTCATCTTGTGCGCCACCGACGCCTATGGCCAGTCCGCCAAGCACCGCAACCACATCGAGCTGTTCCGGCACATGTTCCTGTACGACCAGCTCGGCGCAAAGCTCCTGGAGGCCGGGTCGCTGCGCGAGGTGTACGAGCTGCTGCACGGCTACCCGCTGATGGGTGACTTCATGTCCTACCAGACCACCATCGACCTGAACTACTCCGCGCTGATCGGTTATAGCGAGAACGACTTCACCCAGGCCGGGCCGGGCGCGCTGCGCGGCATCAGGAAGTGCTTTGAAGACCTGGGTGACTACACTCCGGCCGAGATCGTGCTGTGGATGACCGAGCGGCAGCACGACGAGTTCACCCGCCTCGGCCTGCCGTTCGGCGGGCTGTGGGGACGGCCGTTGCACGCGATCGACTGCCAGGGCCTGTTCTGCGAGACCGACAAATACTGCCGCGAGGCCGCTCCCGAGCTGGCCAGCGCCCGCAAGCGGATCAAGGCCCGGTTCACCCCCACCCCCGAGCCGATCCGGCTGTTCTTCCCGCCCAAGTGGGGCATCAACGACAAGCTGCCCAGCCAGCCGGTGCTCAGCGATACCAAACCAGCCCCGCACGAGCAGACGGCCCTGTTCTGACCCGTCCCTCACGCCAGTTCCAGCAGAACGGGCGCGGCGTGCGGTGGTGCCGAACCGGGCCGTCGGCGACACCGGCCCCTGGCTGGATAAGCACCGGGAAGGCGTGGCAATGTGCCTGGATCGCTCGCTGGGCATGCCGCCGGGCGGTCCACGGCGGACGCTGCGCTCACCCGGGGTTGTCATGCCTGCCTGCTGGCCCCTCGCCTTGGCGCTGCCGGCCGTCGGCCGGAAGCCGGATTCCCCGCGGTAACTGCCGGGCGGGCGGAGAGGCTGCGGGCGGTCAGGTACACAGGTTCCGCGGACCGTGTAGGGATCACACGAACTTGAACACTCTGAGCTGGAATGTTCGGGGTAATTGAACAGCCGTGGATGGCGCCGGTTGCCGGTAAGTGAACAATTCTGGCTGGCGTCAGGGTGACGTTCCGTGATTGCCCTGCCTGGCCTTGCCCGGGCATCGCGAGCGATTCAAGCACGGGGCGGATATGGCTGGGGACATGGCTGGCGAATTGCCCTGGCAGGCGGCGGTGTCGCGGGGCAGCGGCCGGGCTCGCCTGCCCGGTCCCGCACCAGCGCGACGGTGGCCGGTGCAGGACCGGCTGGCGTTGCGGTCTTCGGCTGCCTTGGTTCAGGTGGCGGTGCGGCCGCCGTCGACGGGGATGGTGGCACCGTGGATGAAGCTGGCTTCGTCGCTGGCGAGGTAGGCGATGGCGGCGGCGATCTCCTCGGGTTCGGCGACGCGGCCGGCGGGTGCCAGTGCCGCGAACCGCTCCGGCATGTCGCCGTAGGCGTCGTTCATTGGGGTCCGGGTCGGTCCGGGGGCGACCGCGTTGACCCGGACGCCGCGGGGGCCGTATTCGGCGGCCCAGGCCTTGGTCAGCAGTTCGAGGGCGGCGCGGCTTGCCCCGTAGATGGCCATGCCTGGCTGGCCGAAGCTGGCGACCATGGTGCTGGTGCTGACGATGGCACCGTGACCGCGTGCGGCCATGGCGGGTGCCAGGGACGCGACGAGGAAGAACGGGACCTTGACGTTGACGGTGAAGGCCTGGTCGAACTCGGCTTCGGTGGCGGACTCCGTGGGTCCCGCCGGGGCGACGCCGACGTTGTTGACGAGGATGTCGACGTGGCCGTCGCCGGCCTCAGCAGCCCACGCGGCCAGGTCACGGGCCGCCGCTGCGCCGTCCAGTGCGGTCAGGCGGTAGGCGGCGGTGCCGCCGCCGGACTCGATCTCGGCGACCACGCTGGCGGCTCGCTGCTCGTTGCGGCCGGTCACCAGCACGGGGGCGCCCCGGGCGGCGAGCGCCAGGGCCGAGGCCCTGCCGATCCCGCTTGTCGAGCCCGTGACCAGCGCGGTCCTGTCCTTGAGGTCCTTCATGGCTTGTCTGCTCCTGTCTTTGTCTTGTGCCTGGCTTGCGGCCTGCGGCCGGCGTCGCGTTAGCGAGGTCAGGAGAACGCGGCGGCGTGGTCGGCGGCGAACTGCCCGAAGGGGCGGGCGGGGCGGCCGAGGATGGCCGGGGCGTCGTCGGTGACCCATTCAGCGTCGCCTTCGGCGGTGAGGCTGAATGCCTGGGCGTTCATCTCGGCGATCTGCTCGGGGACTCCGGCGCGGATCATCGCGTCCTTGTTCTCCTCGAAGGTGAGCTCCCGGTAGGTGATGGTCCTGCCGAGCAGCCTCGACAGCACGGCGGCCACGTCGTAGTTGGAGACCAGCTCCGGGCCGGTGAGCCAGTAGGTCTTACCGGCGTGCGGGGCGGGGGAGGCGGCGATGGCCGCGGCTACGGCGGCGACGTCGCGGGCGTCGACCATCCCGGCGCGGCCTTTGCCTGCCGCGGAGCCGAAGCTGCTGGTCGCGGCGATGGCCGGGGCCAGGGCGAGGACGTTCTGCATGTAGGCGTTGGAGCGCAGCAGCGTGTGCGGGATCCCGGCGGCGGCCAGGCCCGCCTCGATCTCGGCCTGCCCGCGCCGCCGGGCGATCGGCGAGTCGGCCGAGGCCTTGCTGGTCGCCTTGACGACGTGCGCTGCGCCGGCCCGGGCGGCGCTGGCGACGACGTTCAGTTCCTGGGCCGGGACGGCCGGGCTGACCAGCACCACCGCGCTGACGCCGGCCATCGCGGCGTCGATGCTCGCGGACACGTCCAGGTCCCCGGCGGCGATCTCCGCCCCGGCGGCGGCCAGCGCCTTGGGCGTCGCCTTGTCCGGGTCCCGCACCAGCACCCGCACGGGCACGTCCTGCTCGCGCAGCAGCCGGGCCGCCTCGGCGCCGACCTTTCCGGCAGTCGTCACAAGAATCACGGCGGACCTCCCAGGTATCGGAAAATGAGTTACATGACCCATTGTGACGACCCTAGACTGGGTTGTCAAACTCAGAAATCTGGTACGGTGGGGACCATGGGAAGCGAGGAGCAGGGCCGGCCGAGGCTCACCGCCAAGGGGGAGCGGACCCGCGCGCGGATCGTGGAGGCGGCTGCGCGGCTGATCTACGAGCGGGGCGTGGCGGGTACCACTCTCGATGACGTCAAGGCGGCGGCGGGGGTGAGCGGGTCGCAGATGTACCACTACTTCCCCGACAAGGACGAGCTCGTGCAGGCGGTCATCAGCTACCAGGCCGACGTCATCGCCGGGAATCAGCGGCAGGCGGACCTCGGCAGCGCCGAGGGGCTGCGAGCCTGGCGCGACATGGTGATCGCCCAGGCCAGGAGCGGGGAGGGCAAGGGCGGCTGCCCCCTCGGCTCACTCGCCGGCCAGCTCGCGGAGACCGACCCGCGCGCCCGGACCCTGCTGGCCGGCGGCTTCGGGCAGTGGCAGGCCGCCATCGGCGAAGACCTGCGCCGCCTGCACCGGGCCGGGCGGCTCCCGGACGGCACCGACCCGGACGCCCTCGCCGTCACCCTTCTCGCCACGCTCCAGGGAGGCCTTCTCCTCGCCCAGGTCCAGCGGGACACCCGCCTCCTGGAAACGGCGGTCGACACCCTCCTCCAACTCGCCCGAAGCAGCCGCCCGGATGTTCCCGCAGGCAGCGGAGTGCCCGCGCCCTAGAACTCATCGGACTGCACCCGACGGTACCGGCAAGGAGGCCAGGCAGAAACGTCCCATGCTGATCGGGCCGGGCGCCTTGCACCCGAATCACCCGCCGTCACCGGCAGGCCCCGACTGTTCACATCCGACCACGGTTGTTCATGCAGGCGTTCAGGCAGGCAGTCGATTGTTCAGAAAAACCTGATCCCTACAGACCGGCCGCCATTCCGCTCCGCCAGCTAATCCGTACTCTATTCCGTATTCCGCTTAGGAGCGGAACCCCGTGGCGGCGGGGAATGTGCAGGACGTGGCGATAATAGACCTTCCTGTGGACTCCCAGTCTCAGACCTCCGGAAGTAGGTGAGCCGCAGGCCGCCTGGCCTGTTCCCTTGACCGCAATGTTATGCGAAAAACTGTTAAATCTGCGGCAGGATGGGGCATGACCCCAGCCGCCGCGGCCATCCTGGAGGACGTGCCCGACCCCAGGTATCGATCGGGGTCGGCGCGATCTCGATCGTCGGGTCGATCACCACCGGGAACACCCGCGCCCGGCCACGCCACGCGAGACTGGGCGAAGCAGGAAGCCAGCAGCTATATCGCTGGCTTGCACGGTGTGAACGTAACCGGCCCGGCCGCAGGGTCGCGCAGCGGCAGCAGCGCGAAACGATCCTGCTGCGCGTGCTGCCTGAGCATGGCGCTGAAAGACAGGCCGTCCTCCTGACTGAAGCTTGCCAGGCTCGCGTTCGGCATGATGACCACGGTCCACTCGTCAGGGTCCGCGCTGCCGGGCGCCCAGCCGCAGGTCCATCCGCCAGATGCCTCACTCCATTCGCCAGATGCCTCACCCCAGCAGACCGTGCCGCCGGGCTCGGGATAGAACGGCGGGCGAAACACGAGATCGCGGCCCGCCTCGCGCACCTGGGCGTACCTCCACTCCAGCAGCTCGAACAGGTCCATCCGGCCCGGCGCGCCCGGGGCCATGATCTGGATGTCGCCTAGCGTCCCCGGGCCGTAGGTGTCGATGAACTCCCGGTAATCCGCCGGCAGCCGGAACCCGAGCCGGGCATGCACCCCCGCCCAGTCCACCGCCCGCACCCCCGCCGGCGGGGCGCCGATCAGCTCCCGCAGCGCCGCCATCTCGCTCACCGGCCGCTGTGCCCCCTGCAGGAACATCGGCCAGAAGTCAGCGATCTGCCTCAAGATCTGCCTCAAGGGCGGAACCTGCTGCACGGCCGGCGGCGGCACCGCCGAATCAGGCTCGAACACCGGCCGCGGTGCCAGGTCGATCCGGTGATCGCCGTGCCCCCGGCTGTGGTCGGGGAACCCGCTCGCGTCGTAGCGGCCGGCTGCAACCTCGGCCAGGAACTCACATGCCGGCCCGTCGAGCCGCTCCCAGTAATCACCCTCCTCCGTCGCGACGATCACCGGCCACTCATCAGGGTCGCCCGGCCCGGTCAGCCAGTACGCCACGCCAGGGCTGTCCAGCCAACCCCACGGCAGCACCCCGCCCGGCTCCGGGAATAGCGGGAACGGGAACACGCACTCGCCCGTCTCCCGGAATTCCCGCAGCGCCTCCAGCTCGGCGGCCGCGAAGTCACTCAGCAGCCGCGGACGGTCATCTCCCGTCCGCTCCGGCAGCCGCACCCGCACCCACCCCCGGAACGACCCTCCGGGAAACGACTCAGCCAGCAGCTTGTAATCGGCCGGCAGCCGCACCCCGAGATCACCCTCGATCGCCGCCCAGTCAAACGACCTGCTGCTCTCCTTCGCCGCCACCCCCGCGATCTCAGCCAGCCGGCGCACGCAATCAGCGCTGCCACTCACCTGTTCACCGGCACCTTTCCCGCGGCTCCCCAGCCAAGTCTCAGACCTCCGGAAAGCAGGTGACCGCAATGTTATGCGAAAACTGTTAAATCTGGGGTAGGTTGGGGGCATGACCCCAGCCGCCGCGGCCATCCTGGAGGGCATGCCCGACCCCAGCCTGCTGCACCGCGCGGACCGGGACGGCACCACCTGGATCCTGGCCGGATCGGTGGTGCTGGCCTGCTACCCGTCCGGCGACGCGGGACTGCGCAACGTCGCGGTGGCGGTGTGCCGCCAGCTGGGCTTCGGCGGCCGGGCGGTCGCCGCGGTGATGGGGCTGACCGAGAACTACGTCGCCACGCTGCACAACCGGGCGCTGCGGCAGGGAACCGCCGGGCTGGTGCGGGCTCCGGGACGGCCCCGCAAGCTGGCCGGCGGCGCCTGGGAGAAGGCGGCCCGGTGGCGGGCCGGGGGCGCCTCCGACAGCGAGATTGCCCGCCGGCTGGGGGTCGCCCAGTCCACGGTGTTCCGCCGCCTGGGCCCGGCCGCCGTGCAGGAGCAGCTGCCTGATGGCGGGCCCGCGGGCGAGCCGGAGCCGCAGGCGAGCGGGCCAGAGGCCGGGCCCGCGGCACCCGAGCCGCCGGCCAGCGAGCCCGCGGCGCCGGGGCCGGAGCCGTCTTCGCGGCCCGCGGCGGATCCGGGCTCGGCTGCGGGAGCCGGGCCGGGCGCCGGGCCGGCCCGGGTCGCCGACGGCGTGCTGCCCAGCCGGTATGCGGGGGCGACGCTGGCCCACGCCTACTACCACCGGATCGGCGCGGAAGCGATCCTGGCGGCCGCGCTGCCGCCCGGGCTGGCCCGGCCCCGCTACGACGACCTGGCGCTGCTGACCGCGACGTCGCTGGCGTTCGCGCTGGGCGCCTCCTCCGCCGAGGCGGCCAAGCACCTGATCCCGGATCAGGCCGGGCTCCTGGCCGGGATCGGCCGGCTCCCCGACCCGCGCACGCTGCGGCCCCGGCTGGCCGCGATCGCCGACCGGTGCGACCCGCTGGCCCTGCAGCGCCAGCTGGCCGCCGCGATGCTGGCCGCCGACGCCCCGGGCCTGCACGTCTACTACGTCGACGACCACTTCGTCCCCTACGAGGGCGCCAAACCGGTGCCGAAGGGCTGGAACACCAAGCGCCGGCACGCCCAGCCCGGCCGCGCCGACACCCTGGTCAGCGACTACCAGGGCCGGGCGGTGGCCTTTGCCACCGGCGACCCGTCCGGGCTGGCCGCCACCCTGCCGCCCGCGCTGGCCCAGCTGCGCCAGGTGCCCGGCACGGACGCGAAGATCTTGTTCGGCTTCGACCGGGGCGGCTCCTACCCGGTAGCGTTCCGCGCCATCCGCGACCAGCACGCCGGCTGGGTCACCTGGCGGCGCGGCCCGCTCGCCCCGGTCACCGCCGCCCCGCGCCGGTACTGGGCCGCCCGCGGCGACGGCAAGCCCGCCGAGGTGCTGCACCTGGCCGATGAGACCATCACCATCAAGGACTACGGCCAGGGCCGGCAAATCACCCTGTTCGAGGACGGCGCCCCGGTGCTGCAGGTGCTCACCAGCGACACCACCGCGCCCGCGGCGGCGCTGCTGGCCTGGCTGCGCTGCCGGTGGCGGATCGAGAACCTGTTCAAGTACCTGGAAGACAACTACGGCATCCACTGGCTGTGCGACTACCACGCCAGCCTCGAGGACGATGACCGCCTGACCGCCAGCCCCGCGCGCAGGGCCGCCCGCGCCCGGCTGCGCCAGGCCGAGGCGGGGCTGGCCGCCGCCGAGCGCGAGCTCGCCACCCTGCTCACCAGCCCGGAGCTTTCCGCCGCCGCCAAGAACAAGGCCATCCCGCCCGCCGAGAAGAAGATCACCAAGGCCGCGGATGCCGTCGCGAATGCCAGGGCCGCGGTCAAGCACATCCCCGCCAGGCTGCCCGCCAGCCAGGTCGCCCCCGGCGCGCAGAAAGCCATCCTGCGCACCCGGCGGCGGTCCCTGCAGATGGTCCTGCGGCTGCTCGCCGCCGCCGCCGAGCACTGGCTCGGCGACCGGCTCAACGACTACCTGCGCGACAGCAACGAGTACCGCGCCATCACCCGCCACCTGCTCCACCTCGGCGGCACGATCACCTGCACCCCCCGCGTGATCACCGTGACCCTCAACACCCCGGCTGCACCCCGGATCGCCCGCGCCCTCGGCCTGCTCCTCGACGAGATCAACGCCGAGCCGCCCCACATGCCCGGTGACTCCCGGCCCATCACCTACCAGCTCGCGGCGCCACCCCGGATTTAACAATGATCAAGGACCGACTTCCGGAGGTCTGAGACTGTCTACGTGCATAGCTCGTAAAACAATGATCGATGGCACGGCGCACGTGCAGGCCGGCACGTTAACCCGTGATCTCCTGCCTGTGGCAGGGCAGCCGTGCAGTGACGGGTAATGACCCCTGCCTCGCGCGCGGAGGCGCGTGCTCATCCGGTGGTGTGAGGGCATGCGCCCAGGCAGGAGCGGGCGTGCGAGGCGGCGGGAAGTAACGCGGAAATCCGCCAATTCGAGACGGAAAGGCGCGGTCGGCAACGCGCTGACCACCCTGGCTGACCGGGGCGAGGCCGACCGCGAGGCCGGCAGGCCCGTCCGCTACCGGGCCAACGCCGCGACCGCCGCCGCAGCCGCCGCCATCGCGCCCAGGGCACCCGCCCCGCCCAAGCCCGCACCCGCACCCGCCCCTGCGGCTCCCAAGCCGGCCGTCTCGCCGGTCCCGCCGCTGGCCGACGGCCATCGGTTGTGCCGGCGAGCGGCGCAGGTTCATCCCGGAGCCGGGCAAGGACTGGCCGTCTACGGGGAGCCTGCCGGAGCCGCCGCCGTCCCCGGCTGTGTGCCTTCTCACAGGCGTGAAATACGGCTCCGGCGTGAATGCAAGGCCCGGAAGCCCGATTTCTTAGATGTCAGCGGTTTGCGCGGCACGCGGGGCCCAACGCCTCATGAACGCGCCGTCATGCCCGCACATCTCGTTCCGCTTTATGCCGTCCCGGTTCCTGGTCCCCCCGCCCGGACAGCCAGCAGCGGCGCCCCCCGGGTGCCCCGCCCTGCCTTGCGGCCCGAGCAGCCGCCCACGGCGGCCAGGGATCCGGCGGTCGGCATGTCACCCCCGGCCGGGCGCGGACCGCGCCCGTGCGCGCCGTCCGGGGCGGACAGCGGCCTCCCCGCCGCCGGCGGCGGCCGGCCCGGCCGTCCCGCCGGCGGCCACCGGGCACGCCGCCGCATGCTGCGCCGCCGGGCAGCCGCACGTCACCGACTTGACGTGCCGGGTGCAGTGGGCGCTGTATGGCGCCGGTCCCGGGCGGCAGGCCAGCCCGTCCTGCCCCCCGGCCCGCGCGCGGGCCAGGCACCGAACAGGAAGCAGCACGGCGCCGCAGGCCACCGCCCGGGACTCCCACTCCCTGGCCCGCCCCGCCACGGACGGCCGTGCCGCTACCGCCTGCCCCTGGCGCGGGACGGCCGGCCGGAGGGCGCAGTGACCGGCGGCGGGGGAGGCCCCACGAGCTTGACCAAGCGGCTGGAGCCGAGCGTGCATCGATCCGGCACCGGGCTGCCCGGCGCGCGGCTCCCGTGGGCGGCTCGAACCGGCTCCTCTCGGTGGAGGAGCTGGCCGCCTATCTGGGCGTGCCGAAGAAGACCGTCTACGGCTGCTGGCGGCAATGGGGCCTTCGGGGTTACCGGGTCGGCCGGTACCTCCGGTTCCGCGAGCGGCACGTGGAGCAATGGCTCCAGTCCCGGGAGGTATGACCGCCGTGGCCAGAATCTTCAAACGCTGCCGCTACCCCGAAGACCGGTGGGAGAGCTGCCCGCACCAGTGGGTGGTCCGCTACCGCACCGCTGGCGGCCGGTCCAGCCGCCAGCGCGAGCAATCCTTCGGCGACGACCTGCGCGAAGCCGACGACTTCGCGCTCAAGGTCGAGCACGACAAGCGCGCCCGCGTGTTCGTCGACCCCAAGGCCGGGCGGGCTCCGTTCCGGGCCGCGGCCGAAACCTGGCTGGACCAGCACCTCGGCGCGGACAGCAGCATCGCGACCTACCGGTCGGTGCTGCGCGCCCACATCGACCCCGCGATCGGCGGCAAGCCGATCAGCGTCATCCGCCGCGAGGACATCAAGGCCCTCATCGCCGGCATGCACCGCAAAGGGCTGTCCGCCAGCCGGATCGGCTGCGCCCACCTGGTCATCAGCGCCGTGCTCGCCGAAGCCGTCCGGGACAAGAAGCTCGCCGAATCACCGTGCACCGGCATCCAGTTGCCCGGCGTCGTGGTCTGCGCCGACTTCATCATCCCCACACACGCGCAGATCGAAGCGGTGGCCGCCGGGCTGCCGCCGGACTGGGCCGCCACCATCTGGCTCATGCACGGCTGCGGGCTGCGGATCGGCGAGGCCCTCGCCGTCAACCTGCGCTGCCGCATCAACCACTGCAAGACCCTCCGGGTGAAGGAGCAGGTCAATCCCGCCGCGCAGCTACGGCCACTGAAGTTCCGCAACGCCGGGGAATTCCGCGACCTCCCGCTGCCCGCCTACGTCAGCGAGGCAATCGACAAGCACGTCGCCGAAAACGGCACCACCCCCGACGGGTACCTGTTCCCCGGCCGCAAATACAAGCTGGTCATCCGCCGCAGCTACCAGGAAGACTTCCAGCGAGCCGCCGCGAGAGCGGGCTTGCCGCTGGAGTTCATCCCCCACTCACTGCGCCACCTCTACGCCTCCACCGCCCTGACCGAAGGCATCCCGATCACCGAGGTCTCCCGCTGGCTCGGCCACAAAAGCATCGAGGCCACCCACCAGATCTACGGCCACCTCGTACCCAGCTCCTTCGACCGCGCCCGCACCGCCCTTGACCAGGCGTACCAGGAAAGCCGCCGCCACCCGCTCCGGAAACTCGGGCTATTGCGAACACGAACGTGGGAGGTGGATCGATTGAACGTTGATGGCGGATCCGCTGACCGCGGTGCTGTACGAGAGATGGAGGTTGTCTGGCCCTCCGGCGGCGCCCTGCGGGGGGAGCCGTCAAACCACCGTGCGCTGCGGCCGTTAACGGCGGTTCGTGGTGAGCGGTCACGG
>WNFC01002754.1_pt1 | contig 28323 bp, 27 predicted proteins | sample 5400541 | NCBI WGS metagenome assembly WNFC01 (sample SAMN13153342, study PRJNA577476) | soil metagenome | isolation source: 120 cm saprolite under Douglas fir tree site 2 hole 2 replicate 1 | place: USA:California | collected 2015-04-18
TGCTGCCGCCGAATTCCATCGGCTTGATGCCGCCGGCATAGACCTTGTCGACGGCGCGCTCGATGCGCTCGCCGGCCTGGCCGCGCCCTCGAGGCCATGCTTGTCGGCCAGCCAGTCCAGCATCATCGCGGCGGAAAGGATCATGCCCGTAGGGTTGGCCTTGCCTTGCCCCATGATGTCGGGCGCGGTGCCGTGGCACGGCTGGAACACCGCATGGCGGTCGCCGATGTCGGCCGAGGGCGCCATGCCCATGCCGCCGATCAGTCCAGCGGTCATGTCGGAGAGAATGTCGCCGAACATGTTCTCCATCACCATCACGTCGAAATCCCAGGGGCGCTTCACCAACAGCGCGGAGCAGGCATCGACATAGAGCCGGTCGGCTTTGACGCCGGGATGGCGCGAGGCGGCCTCATCGAACATCTCGCGGAAAAACGCGAACGCCTTGAATACATTGGCCTTGTCGACGCAGGTCAGCTGACCCGGCCGCCCTCGCGCCTTGCGGCGTTCGGCCAAACGAAACGAAAATTCGAACAATCGCTCCGAGGTCTTGCGGGTGATGACCAGCGTCTCGCGCGCCTCGGTATCGGTGACCACGCCCTTCCCCATCGACGCGAACAGACCTTCGGTGGATTCCCGGATCACGATCAGATCGATGCCGTGCCGATCCGCGCCGACGATCGGGCTCGGCACGCCCGGAATAAGCCGCGCCGGGCGCACGCCGGCATAGAGGTCGAACTGAAAGCGCAGCTCCACCTGCGGCATGATCTCGGTGTTGTCGGGGTAGCGCACCGACGGCAGGCCGCAGGCGCCGAGCAGAATCGCGTCCGCCTCGTCGCACAGCCGCACCGTGCTCTCCGGCATCGATTTGCCGGTCGCGGCATAATTGTTGGCGCCCGCCGGCGCCTCGGTGAAGCGAAACTTCAGGTCCGACGTCGCCTCAATCTTACGTAAAACCTCAAGCGCCGGAGCCATCACTTCAGGGCCGATGCCGTCGCCGGAAAGCACGGCGATGTGGAACGCGTTATTGGCAGACATGGAATTTCCTTTGGGAGAGTCGAAAGAAAGAAGCGATGGAATAACACCGTCATTGCGAGCGAAGCGAAGCAATCCATGGAGCCACAAAAAGAAAGAATGGATTGCTTCGTCGCGGAGCCTGTCATCGGGTGCGCATTCGCGCGACCCGTTGGCTCCTCGCAATGACGGGTGGAAGCGGCGGAGCGTTATGGCGTCAGCACCGCGCGCCCGACCAGCCTGCCCTGTTGCAGATCGATCAGCGCCTCATTGGCCTTCGCCAGCGGCATCGGCGTCACCGGGATCGGCCCGATCTTCTTGGCGCGCACGAGATCGAGCAGTTCCTGCGTCTCCCGCAGGTTGCCGACATAGCTGCCCTGGATGGTGATGGCCTTGATCGGAATCAATGGCAGCGCCCACGGCGCGCCGCCGCCGAACAGGCCGACGATCACGAGCTTGCCGCCTTTGCTCAGGCAGTCGAAGCCGAGCTGCGTGGTCGCGGCGTTGCCGACGAGATCGATCACCGCACGGATCGGGCCGCCAGCTTTCTGGGCGAGCTGTTCCAGCGCGTCGGGCGCCTTGCCATCGACGGTGGCGAGCGCGCCGGCTTGCACAGCCGCTTCGCGCTTGCGCGCATCGATATCGACGACGATGGCGCCCTTGCCGCCCATCGCCTTCAACAGCGACAGCGCCATCAGGCCGAGACCGCCGGCGCCGAAAATCACGATCGGGGTGTTGAAGCTCGACTCGACCTTCTTCAACGCGCTGTAGGTGGTGACGCCGGAACACGCATAGGGCGCCGCCGTCACGGGATCCAGCCCCTTCAGATTCAGCAGATACTTCGGGTGCGGCACCGTCATGTGGTCGGCATAGCCGCCGTCGCAATAGACCCCGATCGAATTGGGCTTCAGGCACATGTTCTCTTCGCCGGCCAGGCACGTCTCGCATTTGCCGCAGCCGAGCCAGGGATAGACCAGCGCGACGTCGCCGACCTTGAGCCCGCCGGTATCGCCCTTGGCGTCCGGTCCGAACGCCAGCACTTCGCCGGCGGTCTCATGCCCCATGGTTCGCGGCAGCGACACGCCGCGATCCTTCAGCGAGAGCGGCTTTCGGCCATGGCCGAGGTCATAGCCGCCTTCCCAGATGTGCAGATCGCTGTGGCAGACGCCGGCCGCCTTCACCTTGATCAGGACCTGGGTTCCCGACGGCTGCGGCGTCGGCTGGTCCACTTCGGTCAAAGGGGCGTTGAAATCGGTGACCTGGAAACTCTTCATCGCTTCTCTCCCGCCATAATTTCATTGTCTTGCCCGGACGTTGCCGCGCTTTCCTATGCCGTTGCTAGATGTTTACGCCGTTGCGATCAAGGGATGATGGCAGGCGACGAACTGGTCCGGCGCCACCGCGCGAAGCTCCGGCACTTCGTCGCTGCAGCGCCAGTCCGCTTTGGGGCAGCGGGTCCGAAAACGGCAGCCCGAGGGCGGCGACATCGGCGACGGCGGCTCCCCGACCGCCACGCTCTCGGCGGGCCGCACGTCCGGATCGGGCACCGGAATGGCCTCGATCAGGAGCGCGGTATAGGGATGCGCCGGGTGAGCGAACAGTTGCTCGGAGGGGCCAACTTCGCACAGCCGGCCGAGATACATCACCGCCACCCGGTCGCTGACCGCTTTCACCACCGCCAGATCATGGGCGATGAACAGCAGCGTCAATCCATAGCGCGCTTTCATCTCTTCCAGCAGATTGAGGATTTGGGCGCGAATCGACACGTCGAGCGCCGAAACCGGCTCGTCGCAGATGATGAACTCCGGATTGAGGACCAGCGCGCGGGCGATGCAGATGCGCTGGCATTGCCCGCCGGAAAATTCATGCGGCAGGCGTCCGATCACGAGACCAGGGTCGAGGCCGACGGCACCGAGCACGTCGCGGACGAGCTGTTCGCGTTTTTGGGGATCCTTGATGCCCGATATCACCAGCGGCTCGGCGATGATGTCACCGATACGCCGCCTCGGATTCAGCGAGGCAATCGGGTCCTGGAAGATCAATTGCACACGCCGGCGCATCTGCCGCAGCGTGTCGCCCTGCATCGTCGTGAGGTCCTGGCCATCGAACAGAACCCGCCCCGAGACGGCCCGCCGCAACTGCAGCACCGCGCGACCCAGCGTGGACTTGCCGCAACCGGACTCTCCGACCAGACCAAGGGTCTCGCCGCGCGCAACCTGCAGGCTTACATCCGACACCGCGTGGATCGTCTTGCCGCCCACGGCATATTCAACGACGAGGTTTTCCACCTTGAGAAGAGGGTCGCGCGAAGGCGATGGCTGACTGATTGGCATCATGCGGTAACGCCGGTTGCGACTTCAATCGGGTGAAAGCAGGCGTACTGGTGGTGCAGCGATTCCGCGGCGGCGAGCGAGGGCTTCTCGCGATGACATTGGCCGGCGGCGTAGCGGCAGCGCGGTGAAAACGCGCAACCCTGGATCGGCCGGGTCGGGTCCGGCGGTCGTCCCGATATCGCCGGCAAGGGCGTGTGCGGGGCGGCGTCGATCTTCGGGATCGCCGCCAGCAGCGCCTCGGTGTAGGGCATGCGCATTTTCTTGAACAGCGCCGGCGTCGGCGCGCGTTCGACGACGCGGCCGGCGTACATGACGGCGACCTCGTCGGTGCGGCCGGCGACGACGCCGAGATCATGCGTGATCAGGATCATGGCCATATGCCGGCGGCGCTGTTCGCGCGCCAGCAGATCGAGAATCTGGGCCTGGATGGTCACGTCAAGTGCGGTGGTTGGTTCATCGGCGATCAGCAGCTTCGGTTCGCATGACAGCGCGATGGCGATCGCGACCCGCTGCCGCATCCCCCCGGAGAGCTGATGCGGATATTGCATCAATCTCTGCTCCGGCGCGGGAATACCGACCGCGGCCAGCAGCTCCACGCTGCGCCTTTTTGCAGCATTGCCGTCAAGCTCAAGGTGCTCCTGCAGCGTCTCGATCAGCTGGGTGCCAATGGTCAACACCGGATTGAGCGACGTCATCGGATCCTGGAACACGACCGCGAGCGACCTGCCGCGAAGTTTGCGCAAGCGTTCGGGATCAAGTCCCACGAGATCCCGACCGTCAAACATCACGTGGCCGGAAAGTCTGGCCTTCCTCGGCAACAGTTGCAGGATCGCGCGCGACAACATGGTCTTGCCGCAGCCGGATTCGCCGACGACGCCGAGGGTTCGACCGGCACCGACCCTCAAATCGACCTGATCCACGGCGCGAAGATTGCCGCGCGGCGTCGGCAAATCGACCGACACGCCCTCGACAGACAGCAATGCGGGCTCTGTCACAGCGCACCCTGACGCGGATCGGTGAGCGCCCGCAGCGCGTCACCGACCAAGTTGAAGGACAGTACGGTCAGGAACATCGCGATCGCGGGAAGGAAGGCGAGCCGCGGCGCGATCTCCAGGCTCTCGCGTCCCTCGCCGATCATGCTGCCCCAGCTCGATGTCGGAGGCGGCACCCCCAAGCCCAGGAAAGACAATGCGCCCTCGGCGACGATGGTGACGGCAACGCCAAGCAGGAAGAAGGCGAACAGCGGCAGGAAAACATTGGGCAGCAATTCGCGGAGCAGGATGCGCGTATGCGTCGCGCCGAGCGCCTGGGCGGCAATCACGAATTCACGCCGCGCCAGGGTAAGCGTTGCCGCCCGCGCGACGCGCATGAAGGCGGGAATGCCAAGCACGCCGAGAATGCAGGTGAGATTGAGGATCGATTGTCCGAGATACGCTGTCACGGCCAGCGCCAGGATCAACGGCGGAAAGGCAAGCAGCACATCCATGCTGCCGACCACCAGCGTTTCAAAGCGGCCGCGAAAATAGCCCGCCAGCATGCCAAGGGCGCCGCCGATCGTGATCCCGATCACCGGCGCACAAAGGCCCACGATGAGCGATATCCGCGCGCCATAGATCAGCCGGGCCAGTTCGTCCCGTCCGAGGCCATCGGTGCCCAGCCAGTGTTGGGTCGACATCGACGCGCGGCGCTCCAGCATGTCCATGTCGGTCGGGCTGGGCAGCGGCAGCAGGTTGGCAAGCGCGGCCGCGGCAAAAACGAAGGTCATCCAGGCGATCGCCGCCCAGAACAGCGGCCCGAGCCGGCGCGTCCGCCTGACCGGCGTGACGGCGACCTCCTCGCCGATGCTAAGCTCAAGCGTGGCCATGACGGATCCTGGGATCGAGGACGGCGTAGAGCATGTCGACGACAAAATTCATCAGCACGAAGCCGGCGGCGACCAGCAGCACCACGCCCTGCAGGATGATCAGGTCGCGGGTGTAGATTGCGCCGACCAGCAGCCGGCCGATCCCCGGAAGCGCAAAAATGGTTTCGACGATCAGCGCGCCGCCGATCAGGCGGCCGATGTTGATGCCGGTGATCGTCACAAGGGTCAGCGATGACGGCTTCAAGGCGTGCACGAACAGGATGCGCGACGCCTTCAATCCCTTGGCCTTGGCCAACGCGATATAGTCCTCCTGCAGGGTCGCGATCATGTCGGAACGAAGCACGCGCATGATCCCCGGCCATTCGGCGACCGCCAGCGTCAGCGCGGGCAGCACCAAGAACCGCAGATTTCCGGTCGGATCCTCCCGGAACGGCACGTAGCCGGTGGCCGGCAACCATCGCAGCTCGACGGCAAACAGGTAGATCAACAGGATCGCGGACAAGAATGCCGGCACCGACAGCATGCCGAAGGCGGTACCGGTCATGAAGCGGTCGAAAACGCTGCCGCTGCGCACCGCGCAAGCGATGGCCAGGGGAACGCCGATGGCAAGGCCAATGATCTCGGCGAGCAACATCAGCTCGATCGAGACCGGCAGCCGTTCGGCCACCGCCTGCAGCACGGTTTGCCCGGTACGGAACGACCTTCCAAAATCGCCCTGCAGCACTTGGCCGAGCCAACTGATGTAACGCCACCAGACCGGCTGATCGAGCCCCATGTCATGGCGCAACGCCGCTACTTTCTCGGGCGTCGCCTGGTCGCCCAGGATCACATACGCGAGATCGCCCGGCAGCAGCGAAGCGATGAGAAACGTCAGCAGCGATACGGCAATCAGGACCGGCACCAGGTACAGGAGCCTTCGCGCGACAAAGCCCAGCATGGACGGTTATTCCAGCCAGACGTCGGAGACGTCGATTACCCCATGATAGATCTTCGGCAAGCCTTTCAGTTTGGACGTCGAGATCGCGTAGTAGGTGTTCTGGAAGGTCCAGAACCAGATCGCCTCCTTGTTGATAAGCCGGCTGACCGCACAATAATCTTCAGTACGCTTGGCGGTGTCAGCCGTGGTCCGCGCGTGTTCGAGCAGCCGGTCGAGTTCGGGATCGGAAAAATTGGCGAGCGCCACCGGACTGCCGGTATGGAAATTGGCGTACATCTGCGGATCGGGGTCGGCGAGATCGACGATCCGCCACGGCGTCAGCTGAAACTGCCGCATGAAGGCGCGCGGCACGATGGTGGCCTGGTCGACCTGCTCGAGCTCCATATTGGCGCCGACCTGCTTCCAGAACTGCTGCAATACCTGGCCGACATTGCGCCCGCGCGGCGTCGCGGTGACGATCGTCTTGAATTCGACCGGCTTGCCGTAGTCCTTGATCAGCGCCTTGGCCTTTTCAACATCGTTGGGCAGCGCGCCGTCGTCCTTGCACTTGACCCACGAGCCGTCGCCGTAGGGATTGGTGGTCGGCCTCGCAAGACCGTTGGTGATCGCCTGCGACATCTTCTTGCGATCGATCGCCATCACCAGGGCCTGGCGCACGCGCACATCGTCGAACGGCGCGACCTTGGTGTTGAAGGCGTAGACCTGGGCTCCGGAGCCAATATAGGTGTGGACCGTCATCTTGGAATCTTTTTGGGCCTTCTGAATATTGTCGGCATCGTACTCATCGTCCCACACGATATCGGCCTCGCCGGATTGCAGGCTGGCAAAGCGCGACTGCGCGTCCGGCAGCGGCTTCAAGACGATCCGGTCAAGGTATGGATGACCCTTGTTCCAGTAGTCTGGATTCTTTTCCAGCACCATTCGATCCCCCGCCGCCCATGACTTCAGGATGTAGGGACCGGTGCCGACCGGGTTGCGGTTGTAATCGTCGCCCTTGGTCTTCCATGCCGTCGGCGACTGAATGGCGTTGTTCTGATTCTGGATCGTAAACAGCGACGGCAGGTTCACCGCCGGATCGTTCAAATTGTAGACTGCGGTCAGCTCGTCGGGCGCCTGCACGTCGTGGATGTAGGCGATGTAAAAGGCACAACGGCACTTGTTGGCCGGATCCTTCTGCCGGTCGAAATTGGCCTTTACGGCTTCGGCATTGAATGGCGTGCCATCGTGGAATTTGACGCCGGGCCGCAGCTTGAAGGTCCAGGTCTTGTAGTCGTCCGAGTGGGTCCAGGAAAGCGCGAGCTTCGGCTGAGGCTGGGCCTTGTCGTCCAGAGAGACCAGTGTGTCGAAAATCGCAGCCGCCGCTGTTTCCGCCGACGTATCGAACGCGCCGACCTTCAGCGGATCGAAACCGGAAATATCGAGCTCAAGGCCGACGGTAATGCTGCCGCCCTGCTTTTGCGCGCCGGCGGGGACCGCGAACAAAACAACGCCAAATACCGCAGCAAGGAATATTTGCGCTGATATGCGCGAGCGGGTTGCCGCGGCCATGTAAACTCCTCCCAAATACCGTCGCCCGGTATTTCCGGATCGCTGCTGACTGTCCAACAGATTGTCTGGAATTGCGCCCCCCGGCAAGGCCGGAGAGCCGGATGAAAAGCCGCAGGCCTTGTGTTGTCGTCGCAGCACCGTTGCCGTCAGCGCCGCTCGGTCGCGATCAGCCGGTGAAGCCGGCTATTTCCTGCTCGGAAAGACCGATCTCGCGGAGCACCGCGACTGTATGTTCGCCCAGCGTTGCCGCGCGCTTTCCCGCCGACACACTTGCCCCCGACATGCGGAACGGCACATTCATCACTTTGAAAGTGCCGCCGCCATCTTCTACCTCGGTCAGCGCGCCACGATGCGCGATCTGCGGATCGGACAAAGCCTCCGCGACGGTACGATAGGCCGAAGCGGGAACTCCGCATCCGTTGAGCGCGGCGAGGCAGTCCACAGTTGAAAGCGTGCGCGACCACGTCTCGACGCCGTCCATCAGATCGTTCCAGTTTTCGCGCCGGTCGACATATTTCGCGAACCTGGAATCGACGATCCATTCCGGATGACCGGAGGTCTTGACCAGATTCTGGAACGTCTTTTCGCTGCCGATGGCCAGCATCACATATCCATCCGCGGTCTCGACCGGGCCGAACATCGGGCGGCTCGGCAACCGCACGGCGAATTGCGACGACTGCAGTTCAGTCAGTGTCAGGGTGAGCATCGATTCAAGCATCGAGACGTCGATGTGCTGACCTTTTTGACTGCCGTGACGCTGATGCAGCGCCGCTGCGATGGCTCCAAACGCATAAGTGCCGGAGACGACGTCGGCGTGATAAATTCCGCAGTAATCAGGCCGGGTTCTCCCCGGCTGGTACGACAAGTGGGCCATGTCGTAGCCGGAAGCAGCATGGATGACCGGCGCGTAAGCCGGCAGTTCCGCCGATGGCCCGGTCTGACCGTAGCCGGAGATCGAACAATAGATCAGCGCTGGATTGAGCTCTCGCAACGAATCGTAATCCAGCTTCAGTCTTCGCATCACCCCGGGACGAAAATTCTCGACGAGAATATCTGCTTTCGCCACCAGCCGTCCGATCACCGCGATCGCGTCGGGCGATTTCAGGTCGAGAACGACGCTCTTCTTGCCGGCATTGAGCTGGCCGAACGTGGTGCTGCAATTATTGCGGACCGGCGGACGGGTTCGCATCGTCTCCCCTTCGGCCGACTCGATCTTGATGACCTCCGCGCCGAGGTCAGCCAGCATCCGGGTGCAGTGCGGACCGGCGATCGTGGTGGAAAAGTCGAGGACGCGAAGGCCCTGAAAACTCCTTGTCAAATTACCCTGATCGTTTCCCGCTATTGTCATTCCAAACTCCCTCGACCGTTTACCTTCGGTCACGGCGTGACCCTAAATTGCGCCGCGTGCCGGAGAAGCGGTTCTCCCGGCAAGTTACTTACACCGCCGACGGCCGTCCGATTGAGAAAAAACTGGAACCATTCTTGCATAGTCTAGATTGGCGCTGGCATGAGGGCGTTTCTTGAAGGTCTTGTTCGTCACCACGGAGATGGATGACTTTATCCGGGTCGGTGGCCTCGCGGCCGTTTCAGCGGCCCTCCCCCGCGCACTGCGCCCCTGGGGCGACGTCAGGATCCTGCTGCCGGGCTATCGAGACGTCGTCGAACAATTCCTGCATATCCAAATCGTTGGTCAATGCGCGCCGCTGGCGGAGATGCCGGCCTGTTCGCTCGGGTTGGCATCGACCAGAGACGGCCTGCCGGTTTACATCCTGCTGTGTCCGCAGCTTTATGACCGCCCCGGCAACCCCTACGGCGATACGTCGGGCCGGGACTGGCCGGACAACGATGTGCGTTTCGGGCGATTCGCCTCGGCCGCGGCCCAGCTTGCGGCAGGCACTCTGGACAAGAATTGGGCAGCGGATCTGGTTCACGTCAATGACTGGCAGGCTGCGCTTGTGCCGGCTTACCTCGCCTGGAACGCCACCAAGATCCCCACCATTCTCACCATCCACAATTTGGCCTACCAGGGCCTGTTCCCGAAAGAGTCGCTGCGACGGATCGGTGCCCCCGAGGACTCGTTCCATATCGATGGCTTAGAGTTCTACGACAAATTGTCCTTCCTCAAAGGCGGCATCGTTTACGCTTCCCATCTCACAACCGTCAGCGAGACCTACGCCAAGGAGATCACCACCTCGGGGCTCGGCTGCGGGCTTGAGGGTCTGCTTCGCCGTCGTTCCGATGCCGCGCAATTAACGGGGATATTGAACGGCATCGACGAAAGCTGGGATCCCCGGGTATGCGCCCAGCTGGCCCAGCCGTTTGGCGCCGGGGACTGGGAAGGCAAGCGCGCGAACGCGGATTACGTCCGCCAGCAGTTCGGTCTGGCGCTGTCGCGTGGCCCGATTTTCGGCCTCGTTGCCCGTCTCGTTCATCAGAAGGGCATCGACCTCGTACTATCCGCCGCGGACGAGATCATCGAGGCCGGCGGGCAGATCATCGTCACCGGCAGCGGTGAGCCCGATATCGAGCAGGCCTTGGTCGATGCGCACCGCCGCAGGCCGGATGCCATCGGTGTCGCCATTGGCTTCAACGAAGGACAGGCCCGGCGGATTTTTGCCGGCAGTGACTTTACCCTGATGCCGTCGCGCTTCGAGCCCTGCGGCTTAAGCCAGATGTATGCGCAGAAGTTCGGATCGCTGCCGATCGGCCACCAGACCGGTGGTCTCGCGGAAACGATCATGGACGGCGAAACCGGATTTCTGTTCGCGCAACCGTCAACTGAATCGTTTCTCGGCGGCATCCGGCGTGCCTTCACGACCTTCATGGCGAAGGACCGCCTCAACTCCATGCGTCAGAGCGCGATGTCGAGATCATTCAGCTGGGGCGTGTCCGCAGCCTGCTACGGCGCGCTTTATCGGAAGGCTGTGTCGCCTTAGGCGCGCTCTCGGCAAGTCCGTTTCGTGCCAAAGGGCGACATATAATAATTCAGCTGGAGATTATTGGATCCGCGCGACGTAGGCGGTCACCCGCTCCGCATAGCCCTTGAGTTCCAAGCTGCGCGGTTCGGCCGATATTTCACCCGATACATCGTTCCAGACCGTCGTGCTCATGATCAATTCGCCCCCTTTGGCCGCGCCAACGAGCCGCGCTCCGAAGTTCATTGTGTCGCCGAGGGCAGCGAACTGATAGTTGCCACCCTCGACGCCGATTGAACCCATAAACGTCTCGCCAGAATGTACACCGACGCCGATCGAGAGCCAGGGGCCCGCAGGATCGGCGTGGCCGGTGGCGCGCAGGAGCTTTAGTCCGGCAGCGACCGCACGCTGGCGATAGTCCGGGCCGGTAAGACAAGGGACATAAATGCCGATCACCTCGTCGCCCACCATCTTGTCAACAATGGCGTCAGTCCAGGTAAAAACCTTGATCGCGGTTTGAAAGAAACGCTGCATCACGGCGGCGAATTCAGCCGGGCGCATGCCTGCTGCGAGCTGGGTCGAGCCGCGCACATCAGCATACAGCATCGCAATCTCAATTTCGGCGCCACCGCGTTCTTGGGCCAGCACAGATTCGCACTTCTCGCAGAAATGAGGGTTGCGCAGCCATTGGCCGCGGCCAATGGCACGCATGACCGGCGCCGAGAATCCGTCAAATCCTGCGTAGCACAGGCGGCAGCGGTCATGCGCCGTGGGAGACATCAAGCGGAACATTTTCCGGCCACGTCGCAGTTCCGGATGCTCCCCCGAGAATATCGCGCGCCAGAGGGGATTGAAATTCTTGGTTGGGTCGACAGAGTCTATCATGGTCTATTAGTGCCAAATAACTGCGCGGCTTTGCGGTGTAGGCGGTGATCGCTATTTCGCCTTTGGTTTCTTGGACGGGTCATCCTTCGGATCGACATATCTAAAATCCAGCGGGCCCATGGCTGTGACCTCGACGACGGTCTCGCCCGTTGCCCAGGCAAAATGGGACATGCGCGGCGGCGCTGAGAAAAACCCGCCGGGAGTGAGCGGCTGGCCTTTAGACTTGTCGAGTTTGTCGCCCATACCGACGTTAAACGTTCCGGACAACACGGTGACGTTTTCGACGGTGCTGTGCCAGTGCGGCGGGATCGTGTAGCCGTCCGGTAACTTGCCGCGAATGATAAAGAGTCCCTTCTTGGCTGGATCGCCAAGCATCACGCCCATTTGTGATCCGGGCGGCATGAATGGCGGCGGGGGTCCCCATTTCAGAGCGTCCGGCATGGTGATCGTATGACCCGTGCCGCCAGAACCCTTGCGCATATTCTGGGCCGCCGATGCCGCCGGAAGCGCGACAACAAGCGCCGTGGCGAGAGCAATCGCTGATTTCATGGCGTCCTCCTCGAACCAACGTTCGCCGGATAAGCGCGGCAGAGTTTTTCTATCCTTGGCCGTTACTATTCAGAAGAAAACTTAACACACTTTACGAGCGGACATTCCGCCCAGCAATGGCATTCCGTCCGGCTGATCATTCCGCCGCCACCGGCATGATTTCCGCCTGCTCATGAAGAATGACCCCCGAGAGCGGATCGAACTCGCCGACCCACGGAGAACGATCAAGAACCGCCCTGGTGTGAACATAACCGGCGTCCCAGCGCTGCATGATGCCGGACGGGCTGAAATCGATGTCCTTGGTATGGTTCTCGCGATCGAGCTGTGGCGCCAGCAACCGCACCACATGCATCCGCGTCGGACAACCGTAGCCGGCCAATTCCTTCACCGCGTCGCTGTTACGCTCAGTCTCGGGCAATCGGGCGGCGAGTTGGCTGATGACGTGACGCAAACGATGCGCCTGTTGCTGGCGCGCGATGTGGCTCGCGATCCGGCTGGAATACTGCACGTCCTTGTGCCGATTAAGCACTTCCGCCATCGTGGTGGGCTCGGCGCCGGACGGATTCCACATGTGGACGGCGAAGATCAGGGAATTCTTGCGGGGGTTGTCGTCGAACACCGCCTCGGTCGGGGTATTCGACAGAATGCCGCCATCCCAGTAAAGCTCGCCATCGATGCGAATGGCGGGGAATGCCGGCGGTAGTGCGCCCGACGCCATGATGTGCTTCACGCCGAGTTTGGAATCGCGGCTGTCAAAATACCGCATCTGGCTGGTTCGGACATGCGCGGCGCCAACCGTCAGCCGCGGCGTGCAGCGATTGACCAGATCGAAATCGACGAGTTCGCGCAGCGTCTGCTCGAGCGGCTCGGTGGAATAATATCCGGCCCTTTCGGCGCCAAGCTGATAGTCGTTGCCGGCATGGGCCAGCGGATTGGGTCTGAAAAACCCCGGAATGCCGTTTGTCACCGTCGACCAGTACGACAGCTTTTCATTGAAGCCGGGAAATACATCGCGGAAACTCCAGATTGGATTCTGCTCCATCCGCTTCCAGAATTCCTTCAGCCGCGACAAGCGATTTTGCGGCGCGTTACCGGCGATCAGACTGGCATTGATGGCGCCGATCGATGTCCCGATGATCCAGTCCGGCTCAATCCCGGCCTCGTGCAGCGCCTGATAGACGCCTGCCTGATAAGATCCCAGCGCACCGCCGCCCTGAAGCACCAGCACGACCTGGCCGGGAAGCGACCTGCCCAGCGATCTGAGGCTTTGCCGAGTCATGTTATCCCTTGCATCGTTCATGTCACGCTCCCGTTGGATGCTGTCGCGTTCTCTGAGGTTCGCGAGTAGTTCGATTTTGTTACGTTGACTGCCGTGCTTCAGTGCGCGGTCCAGCCGCCATCGACCGGCAAAGCGGCACCGGTGATCGAAGCCGCCGCATCGCTGGCGAGAAATACCGTGAGTGCACCCAGCTCTTCGACGGTGGCAAAGCGCTTGTTGGGTTGCTGCGCCAACAGCACATCATGAATGACCTGCTCGCGGGAAATGCCGTGAGCCTTGGCCTGGCCGTCGATCTGGGCCTCGACCAGCGGGGTATAGACGTAGCCCGGGCAGATCGCGTTGCAGGTGATACCCTCTTCGGCGGTCTCCAGCGCCGCAACCTTGGTCAGGCCGACGATGCCGTGCTTGGCGGCGACATAGGCCGCCTTGAAGGGCGAGGCGACCAGCCCGTGCGCGGATGCGATATTGATGATGCGTCCAAACTTGTTCTGGCGCATCGCCGGCAGCACCAGCCGCATGGTGTGAAACGCGGACGACAGGTTGATCGACAGGATCGTGTCCCACTTCTCAACCGGAAACCGATCGAGCGGTGCGACATGCTGAATGCCCGCGTTATTGACCAGCACGTCGAGCCGGCCATGCTCGGAAAGCGTCGTCGCGATCATCGCGGCAATCGCCTCCGGCTTGGTCATGTCCGCGGAGGAATAGCTTACCGTCACGCCGTAATCCGCTGATATCTGGTCCCTCGTCCTGGCTATCTCGGGGGCGGCGCCAAAACCATTGAGCACGACCGCCGAACCGGCCTCGGCGAGCGCGCGCGCGATGCCGAGGCCGATGCCGCTGGTGGACCCGGTAACGAGCGAGACCTTGCCCGAGAGGAAGCGCGGAGCCGAGGAGCTCTGCGTTTTCAACTGAATGTTCATGACAGACCCTTTCGTTGCGGATTTCAGCGCCAGAGGAGCTGCTTTCCCTGGGTGAAATCTGCACGGCGGGTGGATCTAGCGGAAATGCCGTTTGGCTTCCGAAACCATAGGCTGGCGCTATCGCGGTTCTGGTGTCATTGCCGGCTTTTATCGGCTAATTTGCAGGCAAGGTCAGATCAGGGCACGGCCATGGAAATGCATCAGGTTCGCTACTTCCTGGCGGTCGCTCGGGTGTTCAACTTCACCCGCGCCGCCGACGAGTGCAACGTGACCCAGCCGTCGCTGACGCGGGCGATCAAGCAGCTCGAGGCAGAACTCGGCGGCGACCTGTTCCGGCGCGAGCGGCCGGCGGCGCAATTGACCGAACTTGGCCAGCGCATGCACCCGCTGCTCAAGCAGTGCTATGATGCCGCGACCGGAGCTCGACAACTTGCGTCGTCATTCAAGAGCGGCGAAGTCGGGGCGCTCAGGATCGCCCTCACCCATTCCGTCGACCTGTCGCTGTTGATCCCGTATCTCGACCAGATCAAGCGGCTGTTCAACCGGCTTGAATTTCGCTTCCTGCGCGGCAGCGCACGGGAAGTCGGGGAATTTCTCAAGAAGGGCGAAGCCGAGCTCGGCATTGCGGCTGAAATCGGCGAAGAATGGGACCGGCTCGATACCTGGCCGCTGTTCACCGAAGGCTTCCAACTCGTCGTCAACAAGCGTCATCCGTTGGCGGACCGTGAAGATATCACCTTCGAGGATCTGCAAACGGAGCAATTGCTCGCGCGAAATTTCTGCGAGCATGCGGAGCGGTTGAGCGCGTCGTTTCGCAACCACGGCATCGACGTGGACCACAGCCATGGCATTTCATCGGAACGCGACCTGATCGAACTGCTCGAAGCCGACATCGGCATCGCGGTTATTCCGCGCAGCATATCGACGCCGGAAACTCTCAAACGGGCAAATGTCGATGGGCTCGACATACGCCGTACCGTCCACCTCTATGGCGTTGCCGGTCGCGAGCGCACCGCCGTGGCATCAGCCGTGATGAGGATGTTGCGTGGCGCCGACTGGTCGAACTATCTGAGCGCGTAATCAGGCGACGCCGGCGGCGCCAGCGACAAGCCAGTGGCTCTGAAGACTCAATTTGCGGCCCTGAACGCTGCGATCAGGTCGTCGATCTCCATGCGTTTGCGGAAATCCGGATCCACGAACCGCGCCTTCACCAGCCCGTCGCGGCCGACCACGAAGGTCGCTGGTATCGGAAGCACCCAGCCGTCATTGCCATGAAAGTTTTTCATATCCTGATACGACAGAAGCCGCTGTATTTCGGTTCCGAGCCAAATCGCGAGATTCAACGAAAGTGCATAGCCGTTGTCGAGATCGGTCAGAACCGGGAATGGCGCGTCGGAATCGGATTTGAACTTCTCTGCGAATTGCTGCACTTCGGGCATGATCGCGACAACCTGACCGCCCAACGCCTTGATCCGGTCCAAAGCCTGAACCACCGCCCCGACGTTCAGTCTGCAATACGGGCACCAATGCCCGCGATAAAACATCACCGCGACCGGCCCGTTTTCCAGCAGGGATTGCAGATCGATCAGCCGCCCGGTCACATCCGGAAGGATGAAGGGCGGCATCACGTCGCCCGGCCGTGGCGCGTTTTCTCCACCGCCGTTTTCGTGGATCCGCGCCACCAGCCGATCGACCGCTTCACCATAGGCTGGAAATATCTGTCGCCCTGCCGCGGCATAGGCGCCCAGCCGTTCGTTCAACGTCCCCTCCATGTCGCGGCACTCCTGGAAGGCCAGTTTGAGACGTTCGGCATTGGCAGGTGAAAGCGACGTCATGTCTTGCTCCGGCGGATTGGCTCTTCAGATTCACTGACTGAAACATGCGGTGGCATTACACGGCAGCGTAATTGGATTTCCCGGACATTGTACTATTTTCCTGCGCAGACCGCCCGCGAGGGGCGGCGCCTCATGGTTCGCCACAAGGGCTGACATCCCGGCTTCAAATCTGGACGTCCGCCAATCGGGCGCTGCTCCCATCAGAGGCTGAATTACCGAAGGTTAGAAATACCGTTGAACAATCGGTTTGATAGCCGTGGAGCATCGCACGGGCCGCAATAGCGCGCGGCTATCGACTTCAAAGCGAGTGCGCATTTCATATTGCCAGGTTGCACGTTCATTCTGTTTTCCGAGCGATGCCATCGGCATGCGCCAGCGAACAGGAGACGTCACATGAAGAATCGCATCGTAGATCTCTGCGCATCACTGCTGCTGATATTCGCGCTGATCTTTGCCGTTGCTCCCGCACGGGCGGACAGCGATGACGGCATCGTCCGGGTCAAAAGCGCGGTCCCGATCTCGGAAGCGATCACCCGCATCAAGGCCGACATCGCCAGCAAGGGCATCAAGTTCTTCATGGAGATCGACCAGTCGAGGCTGGCGGCTGAGGCAGGAATCAAGCTTCGCCCTTCAACCCTCCTGGTGTTCGGAAATCCTCCGCTCGGAACCCAGTTCATCACGTCGAATCCGAATGCCGGACTGGATTGGCCGGTCCGGTTGTTGCTGACACAGGACGACAACGGCGATGTCTGGGCGGTATGGACCGATTTTGACTGGATCGCCCGGCGTCACAACATCAGCGACCGTGCCGCGCAGTTCAAGATGGCGACCACGGTTGTCGGCTCCATCACCTCGACCATCACGACCAAGTAACAACGCTCGCACGCCGGCCGTAAAGCTCTCGGGCCGCCTCATGACGCGGCCCGACCGCACGATGTCCGAATCATCATCCGCGACAGAGGGGTAATTTCGGTGAGATCAGAGCCATTCGACGTGGTGATCCTCGGCGGCGGCAACGCCGGTATTGGCGTTACAGGCCCTGTCAGGCGCGCTGGAATGTCGGTCGCGATGATCGAATCGCACGACCTCGGCGGAACTTGCCCGAACCGCGGCTGCACGCCAAAGAAAGTGCTGGTTGCCGCTGGTCATGCGCTGCACGAAATCGAGCGCGCTGCCGTTCATCATATCTCCGTCGGAAAGCCCAAGCTCGACTGGGCCGCGTTGATCGACCGCGAGAAGGACCTGATCAAGGACATCCCTGCAAATCTCGCCCGCTCGATGGTGCATCGCAATGTCGAAGTGATCAAGGGCCACGCGGTTTTCGCAAGTCCCACTACAATCCGCGTTGGCGACCGCCACCTTGAGGCCAAGCACATCGTGATCGCGACCGGATCGAAGCCGCGTCCGCTGCCGATTCCGGGCGCAGCGCACATGATCACGTCAGACGAAATGCTGAGCGAACGCAAGCTGCCGGGCTCGGTGATTTTCGTCGGTGGCGGTGTCATCTCGCTGGAATTTGGCCACGTTTACGCGCGGGCCGGCGCTGATGTGACGATCCTCGAGGCGCTGCCGCGGCTGTTGCCCGCCATGGACCCCGACGCCGTCGCGCGGATCCAGACGGAGAGCGAGCGTATCGGAATTCGCGTCAAGACCGGGGTGAGCGTGAAACGGATCGAGCCTGCTAATAACCGGCTGCGGGTGATCTTCATCCATGAAGGCGCCGAACATGCCGCCGAGGCCGACCGCGTCGTCAATGGCGCCGGTCGCGTGGCCAATGTCGATACGCTGAATCTGGCGGCAGGAAAAGTCGATCACGCCAACGGCCGCGTGGCGGTGGACCGCCATCTGCGCTCGACCTCCAACCTTCAGGTGTACGTCTGCGGCGACGCGGTGCCGATCTCTCCGCAGCTCTCGCCCATCGCGACTTACGAGGGCGACATCGTCGGTCGCAACATCGTCGAGGGACCCAAATACAGCCCAGACTACGGAAGTATGGCGACCTCGGTCTACACCGTCCCCGAGCTCGCCGCGGTAGGCCTGACCGAAGCCGCGGCAATCCAAAAGGGTTTTGCGACCGAGGTTCACACCAATGACATGCACGATTGGTTCTCCGCCCGAACCTACGCGGAGACCGTCGCCTGGTCGAAGATCGTCGTCGATCAGTTGACCGATCGCATTCTCGGCGCGCATTTCGTCGGACATGCCGGCCAGGAACTCGTCAACATTTTCGGACTGGCGATGAGGTTTGGCATCACGGCAAGCCAGATCAAGGATAACGTCTATGCCTATCCGACGTTTTCCTCGGACATCAAGCACATGCTGTGACGCCGCTCGGGTTACATCCTCGACATAGCGTTGCGCTATCGATTCAAAAGCCAACAGGCATTTCCTGGAGCAAGCGATTTCGACCATGGTGGCCTTGTAGCCGGCCAAATCATCCGAGGCCGCGGCATAACAGAGGAGACAACGACATGTTCAAGCCCACCGCAAATTCACGCGCGCTCTGGCAAGGTCTCGCATTCGCCTGCGTCATCGCCGGATCGGCCGCCACTGCATCGTCAGCCTTCGCCGGCGAATGTCCCGCCGGCAAGATGAAGGCCGACGCCCGCGAGGAAGTCAAATTCAAGCCGGTCGGCGTAACCGACGTGACTTTGGGTGCGATCGACCTCGAAAAGCAACCGGCGCACCTCAAGGACCGCGAGTTGCGCTTCCGCAAGCTGACGATCGAGCCCGGCGGCATCGTGCCATGGCACAGCCACGACGATCGACCCGCTCTCATTTTTGTGCAACAGGGCGAGATCGTTGAATACGCCAGCAACTGCGCAGAGCCCATTTTGCACAAGGCCGGCGATATCAGACCCGGTCCGCAAGGATCCGCACGACCACAATATGTAACGAGCGCCCAAGCCTTGTTATCTCAAGCCTTGTTATCTCAAGCCTTGTTATCTCAAGCCTCGTTATCTGACGTGACGCCCCAGGAGCCGTGCCCCCCACACGCCCAGGCGTCACGTCTCTTTCTTGATCAAGCTTTCGCAGGGAGCGCCGCGCCATGACCGACATATCCGCGCAGATGAAATCCGAAAGCATGGAACTGCACGGTCATTCACCCGGCGTGGTGCTGCGGTCGCTCGTCATCGGCCTGACGGCCTTCCTCACCGTGTCGATTTGTTTGCAACGCAGGCGATCCTCCCCTCGCTGACAAAGCATTACAACGTGACACCCGCGGCGATGGGTTTCGCGGTCAATGCCAGCACGATGGGAATGGCGGTTGCCGGACTTGTCGTTGGATTTCTGAGCCAGCGCATCGATCGCCGGCTCGGCATTTTGTTGAGCCTCGCCCTGCTCGCCATTCCGACGACCTTGCTGGCGGTCGCGCCCAATCTCACCGTGTTCACGATCCTGCGTGTCACGCAGGGATTTTGCATGGCATCGGCATTTGCACTGACGCTGGCCTATCTCGGCGAACAGTGCAGCTCGACGGATGCCGGCGGCGCCTTCGCGGCCTATATCACCGGCAACGTCGCCAGCAACCTGATCGGCCGCCTGGTTTCGGCCGCTGTCGTCGACACGCTCGGGCTGGCATCGAATTTCTACTTCTTCGCGACGTTGAATCTAGCCGGCGCCGCGCTGGTGTACTTCACCATCCAGCGGGTGCAGCCGATGCATTCGAGGGAGACGACGCAGTCACCTTTCGCAACGATGCTCGGGCACTGGCGCAATCCGTCGCTTCGCGCCGCATTCGGCATCGGCTTCTGCATCCTGTTCGCCTTCATCGGGACGTTCACCTTCGTCAACTTCGTGCTTGTGCGTCCGCCGCTATCGCTCGGGCGAATGGATCTGGGATTTGTCTATTTTGTGTTTTTGCCCTCCATTGCGACGACGCTTCTTGCCGGCAAGGCCGTCACGCGCTTTGGAACGCGGCCGGCGATCTGGGGCGCGCTTGCGGTCGCGGCGATCGGCTTGCCGCTGATGCTGTCCTCGCATCTTGCGGAAGTGCTGGCCGGCATGGTTCTGGTCGGTGCCGGTACGTTCTTTGCGCAGGCCTCGGCAACCGGCTTTGTCGGGCAAGCCGCCGGTGAAAGCCGCGGCGTGGCGAGCGGAACATATCTGGCCTGCTATTTCCTGGGCGGCCTTGTCGGCAGCGCGGTGCTCGGTCAATTGTTCGACCGCTTCGGTTGGATCGCCTGCGTCGCCGGCGTAGGGGCGTCGTTGGCAATGGCCGCGTTGCTGACCGCGCGCCTGACGATACCCGGCACGGATGAGCGAACCTAGTCCGAGGGCGTTTGCCGTGCCGGCTCGTCATCGGCGATGGCGCGCCAGGCCGCTCCCTCGAGATCGTCATACTGGCCGCTCTTGAGCGACCAGAGGAATCCGAGCAGACCGACGAGTCCAAGGCCAAGCGCGAGCGGCACGAGAATGACCATCACTTCCATCACGCTTCTCCCGACGCGACGCGGCGGGCGCGCAGCGCGTTCACCATCACCAGCAGCGAGGAGCCGGACATCGCCGCCGCGGCGATCAGAGGTGTTACAATTCCGCTGATGGCAATCGGGACGGCCAGAAGATTGTATCCGACCGCGAGCCACAGGTTCTGCCGCATCAGGTGCAACGCCTTGCGAGAAAAGTCGATGGCCGCGACCACCGGAGCCAGCGGCTTGCCAAGGAAGACCAGATCGGCCGTTGCCTGGCTCAGATGCGCGGCACTGATCGGTGACATCGACACGTAGGCCGCAGCCAGCGATGGCGCATCATTGAGCCCATCGCCGACCATCATCACCTTGAAGCCCTGGCTTTTCAGATCTTCAATGCGGGCGATCTTGTCGGCCGGGGTCACACCCGCCCGCCATTCGCTGACCCCAAGCGCGCGCGCGGCGGCCTCGACCGCCGGCTCCCGATCGCCCGAGAGAATTTCAACCCTGATGTTGCGCTTCAAAAGCGCTGACACCATCGCCTTCGCATCCGGGCGCAATCCCTGCCGGACGGCAAACACGTATTTTGCGTCGCCAAGGCTGAAGGCAACGATCGATGCTTCCGGATCGAGGCCCAGGCTGTCGTTTGCCAACTGCTCCGCGCCGCAGAATGACGGCCTTCCAAGCCTCACCTCGATTGCTCCGACATAGCCGCGCACGCCCTGTCCGGGCTCCTCGACGGCTCCCGCCAGCGGCGATTTCGCGTTCGAGGCCCGCGCTACCGCCGCTGCGACCGGGTGATGGCTCGCAAGCGCAAGCTGCCCGGCGAGACGGAGCACGTCCTCGGGGATTGCAGCCGCGTTCGTGACTTCGAGTTCGGGCAGGGTCAGGGTACCGGTTTTGTCGAATATGACGTGGTCGACATCAGCTAATCGTTCGATGGAATCGCCGGAATTGAGTAATACGCCAGCCCTGAACATGGCGCCGGACGCGACGGTCTGCACCGTGGGTATCGCCAACCCCAGCGCGCAGGGACAGGTGATGATCAGGACCGCCACCGCCGTGACAATGGCATCGTGCCAGGTTGCCCCCATCAGAACCCAGCCGAGCATGGTCAGTAACGCCGTCGCATGCACCACTGGCGCATAGAGCCGGGATGCCCGGTCGGCGAGGCGCACATAGCGGGAGCGAGCCTGCAATGCATTGTCCAGCAGCCGGGTGATCTCCGCCAGCAGCGTGCCTTCCGACGCCGCGGAAACCCGGACGCGCAATGTTCCGGAGATGTTGAGCGAGCCGGCATACACCGCGGTGCCGTGCTCCGCTGTCGCATACAGGGTTTCGCCCGTGATGAGGCTTTGGTCGATCTCGGATCGCCCTTCGATAACAGTGCCGTCGACCGCGCAACGCTCACCCGGCCGCAACAAGACGATGTCGCCGGGATGGATCGCCGCTACAGGTACTTGCGAAATTTCGTCGGCGCCGACGAACTTGGTCGCGGTCTCCGCCTTGAGCGCGGCGAGGTTTCCTGCCACCGCCCGTGTTCGCCTCCGCATGCTCTGGTCGAGATAGCGTCCCACCAGCAGGAATGTCAGCAGCATGATCGCCGCATCGAAATAGGTGTGCTCGGCGTGGTTCACGGTCTCGACCACGGACATACCAAGCGCAAGCGTGACGCCGATGCTGATCGGAACATCCATATTGACGTTGCGCGCGCGCAAAGCCTGAAACGCCGACCTGAAAAACGGCTGGCCGGCATATGCCGCGGCCGGCAGCGCGATCAGCGCCGACAGCCAATGAAAGAAATCGCGCTGTTCGGGAATCATGTCGCTGACGTTGCCGGACCACACCGGAATCGAAAGCATCATCACATTCATGGTGGCGAACGCCGCGACCCCGAGACATCTCAGCAAAAACCGCGACTGTTCGGCTTCGGCGGCTTCCGCATCAGCGGTTTCGAACGGGTAGGCCTTGTATCCGAGCTCGGCCAGCCGGTCGATGAAGCTGATGGGGTCGAGCGCGCCCTGCTTCCATTCCAGCGCCACGCGGCGGTCGGTAAGGTTGACGCGTGCCAGCGTCACGTCCGGTATCGCCGAAAGCCCCCGCTCGATCTTCGACATGCACCCGGCGCAACTGACGCCTTCAACAGCCAGATCGATGTGCTGCAAGCCCGAGCCTGCGTCCCTTACATAATGTGAAAAATCTCGCGTCGCCTGCATGATGCGGCCTTCCCTCAATTCAACACCACGCGATTCTTCGACAGGAACATCCGCTGCCCCGCCGCGTCGCCCTCGAGCACCAGATCCCATTGTCCCGGCGCGATCATCGGAGCGCTGCCGCGATAGATACCGATTGCCGTTTCCGCAAGCGCAACCGGCAGATCGGCACGCCTGTCGGTGGGCCGCTCGAAGCGGCCCTGAAACTTCAGGCCGGACATCGGCTTGCCGCTGTCGTCGCGCGCCTCCACCTGAAGCGTCGCGCCGCCATCCGGACCGCGCTGGATATGCGCGTCGACCGTCCAGTTTCGGGCGTTCTGGTGGTGGGCAGCAGCGATCTCTCCCTCGTAGGCCAGGCTGGCGCTGTAGGCGCTATCGACGTCGGTGCCGGGCAATGTCTGGATCGCAAGCCTCATCATGATCATGTTGACCCCGATCACGACGCCAAAGAACGCCAGCAGCATGAAAAGCACCTTGGCCCCGGTCAACGGCTTCGGCGAAACCGACGGTCTGTTCATGCGAAATCCCTCTGCAATCCTACGGAGAAACGAAATTATCGGTCGCCGATGCAACCTCACCCAGCCCGATATCGATCACCCGGAAATTCACCGGGACGGATTTCTCGGGGTTGTTCTCGGAAGGCGCGGTTACCAGAAGCCTCAGTTCGGTGGTCTGATCCCGTCCCAGGATAATCATCGGCCTGTCAGGCGTAACGGAATCCGCTCCGACAATATGGACCGTGGCGTTATGCGGGCCATCGATGTCGATCGCCACAACGCGATCGAAGCCGCGCTTGTTCAGCAGGCGAACCGTATAGGCATTACGAATCGATCCGTCGCTCAGTCTCACCGCGACCGGATTGCGGTCGTGCAACACGTTGACGTCGAGCAGCGTTCGGGTCAGCAGCGCATACAGCATGAGCGCGCCAACGCCGGCGATCATGGCGGAGTAGACGATGGTGCGCGGCCTGACGACGCGGAAGATTTCGGACTGGCCGGCCTGCCTGCGGTGAATATTGATATCGTTGTCGTATCCGATCAGGCGGGGTTCCCTGCCGATCTTCTTCATCACGGTATCGCAGGCATCGATGCACAGGCCGCACTGGATGCAGCCGAGCTGAGCGCCGTCGCGGATATCGATTCCAGTCGGACAGACGGCGACGCACTGATAGCAATCGATGCAGTCGCCGGCGGTTTCGCCCGATGCCCGCAATTCGTTCGCCTTCTTCAGTGACGTGCGCGTTTCACCGCGGTCGTATTTGTAGGTGACGTTCAGCGCCCACTCGTCGGTGAGTGCCGCCTGGATACGCGGCCACGGGCACATGTAGACGCAGACCTGCTCGCGCATGAAGCCGGCGAGCACATAGGTGGTAGCCGTCAAAATCGCGATCCAGATATAGGCCAGCATCGGCGCCTGGAAGGTCACAAGCTGCTTCACCAGCGTCGGCGCATCGTTGAAATACAGAACCCAGGCGCCGCCGGTCCACCATGCGATCAGGAGCCAGATCGAATGCTTCAGGGTGATCTCGGCAAAACGCTGCAGCTTCATCGTGCCGCGCGCGGCATCTTTTTTCATGCGCTCGCGCCGGTCACCTTCCGCCAGACGCTCGACAGCGTAAAACAGATCGGTCCAGACGGTTTGCGGGCAAAGATAACCGCACCAGATACGACCGCCCACCGAATTCATCAGAAACAGCGTAATAGCGGCGACGATCAGAAGCCCGGTGAAGTAGTAGACCTCCTGGGGCCACAGCTCGATGAAAAAGAAGTAGAAGCGGCTGTTGGGCAGATCCACCAGCACCGCCTGATCAGGCGCACCCAGACCGCGATTCCAACGCACGAACGGCAGCAGGTAATAGACGCCGAGGCAGAACGCCATCAGGCCCCATTTGATACGGCGGAACGTTCCGGCGACGCTCTGCGGATAGACTTTCTTCTGGGCAACATAAAGCGGCCCGTCGTCATCCAATTGCAGCTCGATCGGAAGTGCAGAATTGTTCATCGGAGGGATTCATCTCGCATTTGCAGCTGAGTCTAGACCCAACTCCGGACGCGCAATTGATCCACCTCAAACGGCCTCTGGCGGGTGCTCAGCTCCCCTGCCCGCCAGCAATCACTTCCCCCCACCGAGCGAGTGGACGTATACCGCCATTGCCTTGATCGTTGCGGGATCAAGACGCCCCACCCATGCGGGCATTACGCCGGAACGGCCGTTGGCGATCGTTTCAATGATGGTTGGCTCGTCGGATCCGTAAAGCCAGATCTTGTCGGTGAGATTTGGCGCTCCGAGTTCCTGATTTCCCGCGCCCGCGTCGCCGTGACACGCCGCGCAATTTTCAGCGAATATTTTCGCGCCCGCGGTCGCATCGTAGCCCTGGCTGGTCGACAACCCCGACAGCGATCGAACGTAGTTGGCGACCGTGACGATTTGTTCCCTCTTCAGGACCCCTTCCTTGCCGAAGGCAAGCATGGCGCTTTCGTGGGCTTTCGCATGCCCCGAGCGCGCACCGAACTGGATCGTCTGCATGATCTGGTCCAGCGTGCCACCCCACAGCCAATCGTCGTCGTTCAGGTTGGGATAACCCTTTGCGCCGGCGCCGCCGCTTCCGTGGCACGGCGCGCAATTATCGCCAAATACCGTCTTGCCGCGTGCACGCGCCAGAGCGAGCAATGCCGGGTCCTTCTCGATATCTGCAAGGGATGCCGCGCCGAGCGTAACCATTTTCTCGCCGCGTATCTTTTCGAGATTTGCAAGCTCGACCGCAACGTCCGCCCGGGACGAATACTGCAACAGGCCGGTGGTATGACTCCACAGCATCGGCCAGGCCGGATACACGATCCAGTATCCGAACGCCCAGACGATGCACGCGTAGAAGGTCAAGACCCACCAGCGCGGCAGCGGCGTGTTCAATTCCTTGATGCCGTCCCACTCATGGCCTGTCGTCGTTCTACCGGAGACGTGATCGAAGTCGCTGTGCTCGGTCATGATGCTGTCATTCCTCCCGTAACGGCATCTTCGACGCTTCGTCGAAAGCGTCCTTATTGCGAGGCCAAAGCGCGTAAGCCACGATGGCAAAAAATATTCCGACGAAGATCGGCGTCCACAGGGTCGCAACGAAATCCGATGTGAAATTCTGGACCGTCAAGATTGCTTTCATCGTCTTACTTTCTCAGCGAAGATTTGCTTCTCAGCGAAGATTTGCTTTTTCGTTGTAAAGCTTGAAATCGACCAGCGTGCCGAGCATCTGCAGATAGGCGATCAGCGCGTCCATTTCGGTGGGAATGCCTGCCTTGCCGTCAAAATTGCGTGCGACGGCTTTCGGATAGCGCTTTGTAAACGCGTCCACCCCGGCATTATCGGGATCGGCCTGCGCCTTCAGGTCGGCAACGGCGTTGGCGATCTGATCATCGGAATAGGGCACGCCGACGATGCGGCTGGTCCGCAGATGATCCGCGATGCCAGCGGTATCGACTTCGGTCTCGGCCAGAAACGAGTAGCCGGGCATCACCGACTGGGGAACGATCGCACGCGGATTCGTCAGATGCGTGACGTGCCATTCGTCGGAATATTTGGCGCCAACCCGTGCAAGATCCGGCCCGGTTCGCTTCGACCCCCACTGGAACGGGTGGTCGTACATGCTTTCGGCGGCGAGCGAGAAGTGACCGTATCGCTCGACCTCATCGCGCAATGGCCGGATCATCTGCGAGTGGCAGAGGTAGCAGCCCTCGCGGACGTAGATGTTGCGGCCGGTCAACTCCAGCGGGGTATACGGCCTGACGCCGTCGACCACCTCGATTGTGCTCTTCAGGTAGAACAGCGGAGTAATCTCGACGAGGCCGCCGATTGCGATCACCGCGAGGATCCCGACGATCAGGATGATCGAGTTCTTTTCGAAGACTTGATGCCGTGTCCAGAATGACATTCAATAGCTCCTCATTCCGCCGGCTGAAGAGCGACGGGCGACTGCACTTCGACCTCGCCAACGCGCACCGTCATCCAGAGATTATAGGCCATGATCAGCGCCCCGATCAGGAACAGCGCTCCGCCCGCGGCGCGGATGATGTAGAAGGGGTGCATCGCTTCCACGCTCTCGATGAAGGAATATTCGAGGAAGCCGAGCGACGTATAGGCGCGCCACATCAAGCCCTGCAAAATTCCGGACACCCACATCGCAGAGATGTAGAGGACGATCCCGATCGTCGCGATCCAGAAATGCCAGTTCACAAGCTTGAGGCTGTAAAGCCCCTTGCGGTCCCATAACCAGGGGACAAGGCAATAAAGCGCGCCGAACGATACGAACCCGACCCAGCCCAGCGCCCCGGAGTGGACGTGACCAATGGTCCAGTCAGTGTAGTGGCTGAGCGAATTCACCACCTTGATCGACATCATCGGACCTTCGAAGGTCGACATGCCGTAGAAGGCGACCGACACGACCAGCATGCGCAGCACGGGATCGGTGCGGAGCTTGTCCCAGGCCCCGGACAGGGTCATCAAACCGTTGATCATGCCGCCCCACGACGGCATCCAGAGCATGATGGAGAACGTCATGCCGAGAGTCTGGGCCCAGTCCGGAAGCGCGGTGTAGTGCAGATGATGCGGACCGGCCCAGATGTAGAGAAATATCAAGGCCCAGAAGTGAATGATCGACAGCCGGTACGAATAGATCGGCCGCTCGGCGCGCTTTGGGATGAAATAATACATGATGGCGAGGAAGCCGGCGGTCAGGAAGAAGCCGACGGCGTTGTGTCCGTACCACCACTGAAACATCGCATCCTGAACGCCGCCCCAGGCGATGTATGACTTCGAGCCGAACACCGACACCGGCAATGCCGGATTATTTCCGAGGTGGAGGACGGCGATCGTGACGATGAAGGCAAGATAGAACCAGTTCGCGACGAAGATGTGTGGTTCCTTGCGCTTCACCAGCGTCATCAGGAACACCAGCAGATAGGTTACCCAGACAATCGTCAGCCACAGATCGGCATACCATTCAGGTTCGGCATATTCCTTGGATTGCGTTACCCCGAGCAGGTAGCCGGTGCCCGCGATGAGAATGAAGAAATTATAACCGAGCACGACAAACCAAGGCGCAAGATCGCCGGCAAGACGAACCCGGCAGCTCTTCTGCACGACATAGAACGATGTCGCGATCAGAACATTGCCGCCGAAGGCAAAGATCACGGCCGAGGTGTGTAACGGCCGCAGCCGGCCAAAACTCGTCCACGGCAGATCGAAATTGAGCGCCGGCCACGCCAGCTGGGAAGCGATCAAAAGCCCCACGGCAAATCCGGCGATTCCCCAGAACACGGATATTGCCGCCGAGAACTTGATCGGGCCCATATTGTAGTTGGGCCTGCCGTTGATTTCCTGAGCCGGCAGGACTGACGAGCGGTCGAAATACCGGTTAAGGATTGCAAACGCCGCTGCGAGGCTGGCGGCAGCACTCAGCGAGGCATGAAATGCGAATGGGGCATCGACGGCTTTCGCCGCGCCGATCATGCAGAGAAAGGCGGTCGCCGCGAACAAAACCGTCAAGCCGCTTTCGCCGATGGACATGGATTTTGAGTTAGGGGCCTGGCTCATGCGAATTCTCTCTTGCGGACACGAATCCACACAACCACA
>WNFC01004460.1_pt1 | contig 28310 bp, 39 predicted proteins | sample 5400541 | NCBI WGS metagenome assembly WNFC01 (sample SAMN13153342, study PRJNA577476) | soil metagenome | isolation source: 120 cm saprolite under Douglas fir tree site 2 hole 2 replicate 1 | place: USA:California | collected 2015-04-18
CAAGCGTTGACGGTTGGCGAGGAATTGATCCCAGGTGATGTAGCCTGGATGATGGTCAGGAATGACGACGCGCCACTCATCCTGTGGCATGAGGCAGGACTGAGTGCGGACCTCGCCGGTCGGCCCAATCTGCTTGCAAGCTTGATATCGTCCGAACACGTAAGTGCCGGCGTAAGATGGGTTCGCCAGGATGCCGAGCACCCTCGAATGGGTCAGGCGGCCCCAGAGCAGTTTGCCGTTCCAGGCGCCTCCGTACGACCGACGCGGAAAGCGCGGGCCGAGTTGCTGGAAGCGTTGCACCACGGCATAGGCCGTGCTCTCTCGTTCGAACAGTTCAAATACCATTCGAACGGCACCCTGCACTTCCTGGTCGGCATCAAACGTAATCTTGTCGTCGTCGAAAACAAAGCCGACAGGCAGAGCGAAATGCAGCTCACCTTTGCGTGCCTTGTTGAGCTTGCCGCCGTGGAGGCGCGCGCGGATGACCGATTGCGACGAGAGCCTTTCGCTAGGCGCGGTGCTGAAGGGAACGTCGTGGGGCCGCCCGAACGACAAGGTCGGCGTCGGGGCCGTGGTGCAAGCTCTCTCGCCCGAAGCTCGCGCTTATTTCGCCGCCGGCGGTCTCGGCATATTGATCGGCGATGGCCAGCTCAACTATCGCCCGGAGCAGGTCCTCGAAGCCTACTACGCCTACAGCCTCAACAGATGGGCTACGCTTACCCTCGATTATCAGTTCATCGCCAATCCCGGCTACAATGCCGACCGCGGACCGGTTTCAATCTTCGCCGGACGTTTGCGCGCGGAGTTTTGAGCCCCGTTTGTGCCTGTACGCCGGAACAAGTGGCATTCCCTTAGCCAGGGCGGCGCCTTTACGGTTGCGGCGGTCGGCGTTAGCCACGACAATGACCTGAGGTCGGCTTTGTTGCGGTTAGTACATGTTGCACGTCGATAAACTACCGGAGCGTTGCGAGGACGAGTGCTGCACACCGCCTCCGCTGACCCCGTCCTCAAAGCCGACAGTTGAGCGCCGCCCGCTTGTTCGGGAGGCATTCCGGCTCGAATGGATCACGATCGGCTGGATGAGTATCGAAGCCGTTGTGGCGATCGGCTCGGGCATTGTGTCCGTGGCCTCGTTCTGCTTGCATTTGGGCTGGACAGTGTCATCGAGTTGATTTCCGCCGGCGTACTCATGTGGCGGCTATCGGTTGAGCTTCGCCATGGTCATGTTTTTTCTGAGAATGCTGAGCGGATTGCAGGCCGGGTTGGAGGTGCGCTGCTGTTTGCGCTGGCAGCCTATGTGGTCGGACCAGTAGCGGCAAGACGTGGCACTTCAATCATCGCTTCCACGGAGAGGTACGACGTTGTCGGGCAGCGTTGGCGCCGATGGCGGCTGCGCGAGAGATGCGGGTCGCAATGCCTCTGGCAGAATTTCCGGGTTGTAGCGCTCGATGAGCCGCCGAATGCGCCGTACGTTCCCGGCATCGACTTTGAAGCCAGCACCGCGCAAACCTTTTGCCGCATCGCGATTGACATGCTCGCCAGACGGCGCGGGCCCAGAGGGCTTTTTTGAAGAAGCACGGAGAAGTGCGGCGACGAATGCCTCAAGCGCAAAACCATGGGTCGCGGTAACGTTGGCAAGCTCAGCCCGATCCTGCTTGTCTTGCTCGACCGCCGCATCCCTCTCGCGGCGCGCCCGGAGTTCAGCCGCATCCTCAAGGCTCCAGGCTACGACGCGGCGAATCGGAGACCGATATGGAGAAGGATCGGTTTGATCAACCTCGTTCCTGGTCACAAAGTCGAAGGCATCGACGACATCAACCGCGAAGCTGTATTCAAGCTGCCGGATTAAACCCTCATAGGCGGACCGAACGGCGCAAATCAGAACGGAGTCCACAACATCGGCGTTGTAGGTGGCATAAGGACCATAACTGTCCCGCGGCTCCGGCCGCAGATTGCCAACTCCTCGAATATACATGAGTTCATTGGAAGGGCGGCTATCGAACGTCGGGTCTTCATCGCCGACGAACCAATGGAAATCGGGCGGCTCGCGCCACTTCCGATGAGTGATCAGATTGGAATAATGATGATCCGTTCGATGCCAGTCAAAATCCGTCAGCTTCCAGCCGCCGGGATGCCAGCGCACGGATAGATTGTTCATCTTGGTAATATGCGCAGAGACCTCAATGCGTGGCTTGGCCGAGCGGTCTTTCTCCAAGCGCGATCGAATCTGAGCAAGATCAAGTGCCCGCCAATTGACGAGTTTCGCGAATGCCTCGCCGGGCCGTTCGTCCAGCCAGCCGATAAGATCTGAAAGAACAGTCTTCGCGTTTGGCGGCCTTTCGCGTCTCTCTATGTCGTGAATTTCAAGACCCAGGCGACCAAGCTCTCTCATCACGTGGGAAACATATTCGCCGGTGGGCTCGACCATGATCCCACAGTACCAACTAACGGGACGAAACAGCTTTAGCTTGGGCGGCTGCGGAGGATGAACGATGCGTCGCGACCCCTTGCGACCTAATGCTTTAGCCATCACGGCTATTCCCATGAAGAACAAACAATCCAAAATGTACCGGTTTAACTGACAGATCGCTATCCGCCGTTGGCCGGCAAGGCGCCACCGCCGGAAAGGACTTGCCGAAATATACAAAATTTTGTATAGTCAGTCTAATGGTCGATTCCAAGCCCGTCGAGTTCCGAGGCAGCGCACTCGAGGATTTGCGTGCGTTTCCGGAGGCGGCCCGCCGCGAGGCGGGATATCAACTCGACCAAGTCCAGCATGGGCGCGAGCCGGACGACTGGAAACCCATGAATACGGTTGGCCGAGGGGTGCAGGAAATTCGGATTCGAGATGCCGCGGGAGCATTCAGAGTGTTGTATGTGGCGAAGTTCGATGACGCGATCTACGTGCTGCACTGTTTCCAGAAGAAGACGCAGAAAACAAGCAAAGCGGATCTGAATCTGGCCGCGCTGCGTTACCGGGATTTATTGAAGGAGCTCGGTCAATGAGCAAGAAACGCTTCGCCAATGTGTGGGATGCAATTGAGGATACGCCCGCGCAGGCTGAGAACATGAAGCTCCGTTCCGTGTTGATAATGGCTCTGAAGGATCATATCGCCCGGACAGGGCTGAGCCAGTCGGAGGCCGCCAAGCTGCTTGGTGTTACCCAGCCGCGCATCTCTGATCTCATGCGTGGCAAGATCGAATTGTTTGGCCTAGATACCTTGGTCAATATGATCGGGGCTGCCGGCCTGCATGTTGAAATGCGCATCTCGGATGCAGCCTGATCCAAAGCCGGCTTGCCGACGGCGTGGTACAGCATTTGGTACTGCACGGCTGCCCACGATCCCGTTTAAGTGCTGATCGTACTTTGCTTTTTCCGATCAGTCCGTCCAATCCATCAAGGGTGCCACAGAAAAGCGCCTGCCTAACATGTTGTTTTCATTTCGTTTTGTAGCTTGAGTCAGCCCAACCGATTTTTGGGCCGACAAATGATCCGAAAGATGGAGATGAGGCATTTTCCTTGCTTTTCAAACAGTTGAACCAGTTCCGATTTTTGCCTGCGATAGGCTTACCCCAATTTTTATCACGCCTGGTACTGCATTGCTGTACTAACCTAACTCATGCAGTACGCGTCGCTGGACGCTAGCGCGTGATACCCCGACGCCCGTTCGTCTCTCCTAGCGTTGAACTAATGATCAGAAGCCAATCAAAGTCATGAGCAACATAACGCTGTGCTCTACCCTTGCATAGGCGCGCAATGCTCCGATCGTAGTTTCGGCGATCGCAGAGTAAGGAAGCTTGCGCACGGCATAAATCACCGCCGCCGTCGCCAAGATCGGCGATGCGTCACCCGCCAAATTGCCTTCGAAAATCTTGCGGGAAAAGCAGGCGGTAAGGTCAGCGGCCTTCACGCGTCGCTGCCTGACGAAATTAATCTGCGTGGACGACCGCTGTTTCCGGCGACCTCCGGTGAACCAAGCTGAGCGCCGTTAGCGCCAAAATACTCAGGCCAGAAGATACGATCAGCACCTGGCCACCGAGATGGTCGATCAGCACGCTGAATGCGAGTGGTGCCGCTGCTTGCGCGATACGAGCCGGCGCGCCGAGGATGCCGAGGCGGTAACCGTAATTTTCCGGACCGAAGATTGCCAGCGGAAGCGTGCCGCGCGCGATCGTGAGAATGCCGTTGCCGGCGCCGTGGAATATCGCAAAGACGATCGCGGCGGGCCCACCGACGAGCGCCATTATGGCGGCGCCGATCGGATGCGTCACGCAGGCAATCCGGGTCGAGAGGAGCGGGTGGAAGCGGCTCAGCAAGCTCGCTTCCGCAATACGCGCGACGACCTGCGCCGGTCCGATGAACGCTCCCGCAGTAACGGCTTGCAAGCTGGTAGCGCCCAACGACTCGAGTATCCGGGGTAGATGCGCCGCCATGGCACCCGTCACCGCCCACGCCGCAGCGAACGCGATTGCCAGCAGGACCATCGTGCGGTCGATCGGGATATGGGGCTTCACCGCGGCAACGGCGGCGGCCCTGGCGCGATCGACCTGCGGCAGGAAAATCAGATTGAGCGGAAGGCCAATTGCTATGTGGGCTGCGGCCCAGGCAAAGCAGGTATTGCGCCATCCGATCGTTTCCAGACCCCAAGCGGAAAGAGGCCAGCCAACGGTGCTGGCGAACCCTGCAAGCAGCGTGATGCCGGTGATCGCACTGCGCGCGTTGTCGCCATAGATACGTCCCAGCGCGCCGAAGGCAGCGTCGTAGAGTCCAAGTCCCATGCCCATGCCCAGCATCAGCCATGCAGCGACCAAAACGAAAAGGGAGTGAGCGCTGCCGAGCAAGGCGAGCCCGATCGCGAGCGTGACATTCGATATTGACAGAACTTGCCGGCCGCCGACGATATCTATCTGCCGGCCGACGCGCGGTCCGAGCAACCCAGAAATCACAAGCGCCCCCGAGAACGCCGCGAAAAACCAGTTGCTGCTGATTCCTAGATCACGCGCGATCGGATCGGCCAGGATGGCCGGCAGATAATAGCTTGAAGCCCACGCTAGGGTTTGGGTAGTGCCGAGCGCCAAGATGATCGGCAATTGGCGCTCAGTCATGGCCACCTCATTTCAGAATTCCAGAACACCCGCAGCCGGACTTGCCTTGCTGCTTTGCTGTCGCATCGTCCGCGCAGCAAGCGCTTGTCTCCGCCGGTGCCGGGCCGCCGCAGCATTCGCTTAACCCAGGCGAAGCCGAGCGGTTGCAAACGCCCGTTTCCGGCAGCACAAGCTCGACCCGCTCTGCAGCCTCACGATCGCCCGCGATGTCGGCCGCGATCGAGCGGACCTGTTCGTAGCCGGTGATCATCAGAAATGTGGGAGCGCGCCCATAGGATTTCATGCCGGCGAAGTAGAAACCCGGCTCGGCCTGTGCGAGTTCGCGTGCGCCATGCGGCCGCACCGTTCCGCAGCTATGCTCGTTCGGATCAATCAAGGGGGCAAGCGCCACGGGGCATTCGATCGCCGGGTCGAGCTGGATGCGCAGTTCGCGCACGAAGTCCAGGCTGGGACGGAAGCCCGTAGCCACGATCAGCTCGTCGACGACAACATGGCGTCCGCAGCAGCCGGATCCGGAGCCAACGCGAAGGCGATCTCCCTCGCTACCGATATGCGAGACGCGGAAATCGATTTCCACCTTGACCTGCCCCGCTGCGACAAGGCCCGCGAATGCGGCGCCCAGTTCGCCACGTGCCGCAAGCTTGTCGTTCGCGCCGCCACCGAACGCCTTCGCGGGGTTGTTGCCGCGAAGCAGCCAGATGACTTCCGTGCCTGGAGCCTGCGCCTTGAGCCGCGCGAGATCGGTCAGCGTACCGATCGCGGAATGTCCCGCGCCAAGGACCGCCGTCGTCTTGCCAGCGTAGCGCGCTCGGTCTTTGCCAAGTACGTCCGGCATTGCGTAAACGACTCTTGTGCCGGCCTCTTTTTCGCCGATGGCAGGAAGGCCGTTGGCGCCGGCGGGATTCGGCGATTGCCAGGTTCCGGACGTATCGATGACGGAGTCCGCTCGAATGGATTTAGGACGCCCGACTTCCTGCCAGTCGCTCTTCCAATCTTCACCGTTCCGGTAGCGAATCTCGAAAGGCGCCGACTCCCTTCCTTTGGTCTTGAGCTTGTCGTAGCCGATGCGGCTGATGTCTGTAACCCGGCTTGACGTGCGGATATGCGGAGCAAGTTCCGTGTTTAGCGCAAGCGGTTCAAGGTAGCGCTCGAGCAATTCCGCACCGGTCGGATATTGTGCGGGGTCCGGGGAATTCCAGCCAGTTTTCGCGAGCAGTCGCTCCGCTGCGCGGTCGACATTGTATTCCCATGGCGAAAACAATTGAACATGGCCCCACTGGCGGACGGCATGGCCGATTTCGGCGCCCTCCTCCAGCACGATCGGGGTCAGTCCGCGCTCCAGCAGGTGGGCCGCTGCGGCAAGGCCCACGGGCCCTGCTCCGATGACGGCGACGGTTTTTGTCTCGCTCAAAGCATTCTCCCATCAAACTAGAAATATCGAAATTAAACGCAAATGTGTTAGGCGGCCGATTTCGTTTCGGCGCATTCCGCGACGTCGGTGCAGCATTCGGCTACCAGGAAGTCGACGAGATCCCGCATGATGTCGTAGTTCGCGTGACAGGTTAGCGTGGTGGCTTCCCTCACCTGCGTGATAAGCCCTGCCACCACCAAGGCCTTTACATGATGCGACAACGTGGAGGCCGCGATCTTCAACTTGTCTTGGAGGCGGCCGACCGGCATGCCGGCCTCGCCTGCCCGGACAAGGGCGCGATAAATCTTAAGCCGGGTCGGGTTACCCAGGGCTTCAAGTCGTCCGGCTGCGTCGTCCAGTTTCATGGCCGTACCCTATCACGCCGTGCGCTAAAGTCAACCGTATTTCTAGTATGATCGAAATATGCTGCTCCGGAACGCCGGCCTCTTGACATTTGTCGTTAAATCCAGAAGTCTAGATATATGGACTCAAATGACGCCATCGCCGCTCTAGCAGCTCTCGCCCAGGCTACCCGCCTGGACGTCTTTCGCCAATTGGTCAAATGCGAGCCCGACGGCATTGCTGCAGGTGATCTCGCGCGGCTCGCAAGCGTACCGCAGAACACGATGTCTGCACACCTCGCGATACTGTCCCGCGCCGGCCTGGTCCGCGGCGAACGCCACAGCCGCTCCATCGTCTATCACGCCGACCTCGCGGCTTTTCAGGAGGTCGCGGTGTTTCTCGTCAAGGACTGCTGCGGAGGCCGTCCGGACATCTGTGCGCCCCTCATCGCCAGCCTAACCCCCTGCTGCACGCCAAAGGAGATGGCAAATGTCCGATAAGATTTACAATGTCCTGTTTCTTTGCACCGGCAATACCGCCCGCTCGATCCTCGCGGAATCGATCATGCGCAAGGATGGTCGCGGCAGGTTTCGCGCGTTCTCGGCCGGCAGTCAGCCGAAGGGCCAGGTCAATCCGTTTGCGCTGAAGGTGCTCGCCAGCCTCGACTACCCCGCCGACGGCATGCGGTCCAAGAGCTGGCAGGAATTCGCGGCGCCGGATGCGCCGGTGATGGATTTCGTGTTCACCGTCTGCGACAGCGCCGCGGGCGAGAGCTGTCCGGTGTGGCCCGGTCAGCCGATGACGGCGCATTGGGGGATCGAGGATCCGGCGGCCGTCGAAGGCACCGACCTTCAGAAGGAAGCGGCGTTCGTCGCGGCGTTCCGCTACCTCAAGAATCGCATCAACATTTTCACCAGCCTTCCGCTTAGAGGCATCGACAAGCTTTCGCTCGGGACGAAATTGCGCGAGATCGGCCGCCTGGATGGCTCGACGTCGGGCCAGCACAAGGCAAGCTGATGCAGAGCTTCGGTCTATCGCGCCGGGTGGTTGCCGAAGCGTTCGGGACCGCGCTTCTGGTCGCGACCGTCGTCGGCTCCGGCATCATGGCCGAGACGTTGACCAGGGACACCGCGCTGGCGCTTCTCGGAAACACCCTGCCGACCGGCGCGATCCTCGTCGTGCTGATCACGATTCTCGGGCCTATCTCCGGCGCGCACTTTAATCCGGCGGTGACGCTGGTCTTCGCGGCTAAGCGCGAATTGCCTGCACGCGAAGCGGCCCTCTACATTTGCGCGCAGATCATCGGAGGCATCATCGGCACGGCGGTAGCGCACGCGATGTTTGCGATGCCGCTGCTGGGCGCTTCGCTCAAGATTCGAACCGGCGGCGCTCAGTGGTTCGCTGAGGGGGTCGCGGCCTTTGGCCTCGTCGCCACCATCCTCGCGGGCATACGCTTTCAGCGCGCGGCCGTGCCATGGCTCGTTGGACTCTATATTACGGCTGCCTATTGGTTCACGGCGTCAACGTCGTTCGCCAATCCGGCGGTGGCGATCGCGCGCTCCTTTACGAACACCTTCTCCGGCATCCGGCCCGCCGATCTTCCCGGCTTCATTGTCGCCGAGCTTTGCGGCGCATTCGTCGGGATGGCGTTCATGGCATGGCTGTTACGCGGAAACGATGACGAACCCCAGATGAACCCAGAGACAGTCCTATGAGCGTCACCATCTATCATAATCCGGAATGCGGAACGTCGCGCAACACGCTGGAGATGATCCGCAGAAGCGGCACCGAGCCCGAAGTCATTGAATATCTCAAGAACCCGCCGCCGCGGGCGAAACTGGTCGAACTGATCGCCGAGATGCAAATGAAGCCCCGCGATCTGCTTCGGCAAAAGGGCACGCCATACGCCGAGCTCGGGCTGGGCGACGCAAAGTGGACGGACGACGAACTGATCGATTTCATGCTCGCGCACCCGATCCTCATCAACCGGCCGATCGTTGTCACGCCGACGGGCGTCAAGCTTTGCAGGCCTTCTGAGGCGGTTCTTGATATTCTGCCTAATCCGCACATCGGGCGCTTCGTCAAGGAAGACGGCGAGATCATTGATGCCGACTGACTTTCCGAAACTGCCGAACGTCGCGGGGGAGGCCTTCGCCGTTCCCGCCGCCGCACTGCTGCAGAGCCCTAAGGCCGGCCACCGGCCGCGCATCTTGCTGCTGTATGGCTCGCTGCGCGAGCGGTCGTTTAGCCGTTTCGCCACGATGGAAGCCGCACTTCTGCTGCAGGCCTTCGGGGCCGAGACCGGGATATTCGACCCTTCCGGCCTCCCCCTCCCGGACGACGCGCCGGCGACACACGAAAAAGTCCAGGAGCTCCGCGAACTGTCGGCGTGGTCGGAGGGCCAGGTGTGGTGCAGCCCGGAACGCCACGGTGCGATGACCGGAATCATGAAAGCGCAGATCGACTGGATCCCGCTGGCGATCGGTGCCGTACGGCCAACACAGGGCAAGACCCTTGCGGTCATGCAAGTGAGCGGCGGATCGCAGTCGTTCAATGCGATCAACCAGCTTCGCGTGCTCGGCCGGTGGATGCGGATGATCACCATTCCGAATCAGTCTTCGGTCGCCAAGGCCTACGAACAGTTCGACGCGGAAGGACGCATGAAGCCGTCGCCCTACTACGACCGGATCGTCGATGTCATGGAGGAGCTTGTAAAGTTCACCCTCCTGACGCGCGACGTCTCCGGCTGTCTCACGGACCGCTACAGCGAGCGGAAGGAAGAGGCGGCAAAGGTCGAAACACGTCTAAATCTCAAGCGCGCTCTCTGACGCTACAGTCCGAACCGTGATTTGAACGGATAGAATTCGATCCAGGCCCCTTCCCCTAGGTCGCCGACGTCGCCAGGGATCCGCGCCAGGCCATCCGCCAGAATGAGCGGCAGTAAGCGGGCCGACCCTCCGCGGCCCAGCTTTTGGATTCTCGGCACGCCGTCCGGATCAGATGCCGTCACGGCAGCGGGTAGGAATTCCGCGCGTCCCGTCCGATGAAAGAAGACGCTGTCTGTCCGAGCCGCAGTGGCAGCGGGTTCGGAGGGCTGGAGACCCGCCAGCGCCTCAAGGAGGGGCCTCGCGAACAAAAGCGCGCCGACCATGGCGGCTGCGGGATTTCCCGGCAGGGCGAGGATGGCGGCTGTCCCCAGGCGGCCGGCCGCCAGCGGCTTGCCTGGCTTGAGCGCAAGCGACATGGAAAGGCACTCTCCGCCCGCGTCCCTGATTGCTGGAACGACGTGATCAGCGTCGCTGCCCGATACGCCTCCGGAGCAAACGATCAGGTCAAACGAAGTTGAAGCCAGTGCGAAGGTCCGCGCCAGCCGCAGCCTGTCGTCGCCGTGCCGGCCGATGTTCTCGACACGCGCGCTCGGGGCCGCAAGAAGACCCATCAGCATCGGACCGTTGGCGTCGTGAAGCTGATTCCCCTCCAACATCGCGCCCGGCTCTGCCAGTTCGTTGCCGGTTGACATGATTGCGACGCGCATGCGCTTCCGGACCGCAAGCCGGTCGATTCCCGCCGCGGAAAGAATGGCGACGTGCCGGGCATCTATGACGGTGGCGGACCGAACGATGACCGCGCCTTCGCCGACGTCTTCTCCGCGACGGCGGATATTCATTCCGGGCTCGGCATCGGAGGCGAACCCGATGGCCGAGCCGTTCACGATCACCTTTTCTTCCATCACGACGGCGTCGGCGCCGGCCGGGATGGGCGCGCCCGTCAGCAGCTTGACGGTCCGCCCCGGCTTGACGGCCTGAACTGACCTTGCCCCCGCAACAACAGCCCGCCCTGACAGTGTCAGCGAACGGCCTTTCATGCCGGGGAGATCACTTTCGTGGATTGCATACCCATCGACGGCGCTTTGATCGAACGGCGGCAATGGCAGGGACGACCGCATTGTCTCTGCCGTGATCCGTCCGACGGCGTCGGACAACCGTACGTGCTCGACACCGTCGATCGCGCGCACAAACGTCAGCGCAATGGTCAACGCTTCGTTCGGGTCGAGGAGACCCGGTCGCTCGCAAACATTTTCGGTCGCGTGCATGCAGCCTCTCGATAAAATGCCCGGGCGGCCTGGACCGCCCGGGCAGAACTTATGGGAGAACTTGCGGTTATGCCGTGTATTCGAGCGACTTGAAGCTGAGATGCTTCACGCCCTCCGGAGCATCGGCGATCTTGCGGATATTGCCCCACGTCTGTTTGTAGTTCGGAATGATGAACTCATTCACGCCGGCCGACACGACGTTGCCTTGGACCCCGGTGGGAAACGCGAACAGCATGAAAGTCTGCTTCCGCTTCGCGGTCGGCGTTGGATACGCCATCGCCTGCGTTGAGCCGTTGTCGTTGTAAACTTCAACGAGATCGCCCTGCTTGAGTTTTAATTCCGCCATGTCGTCGGGATTCATCTGGATGTATGGGTACGGCATACGATCCATGACGAACTCGTTGTCCTGATCGAGATACGCACTCTGCCATGTGATGTTGGCTCGGCCGTTGTTCACGAGGAACGGCCACTTCTTGCGTTCGTCTTCCTTGCCGGGCGCCTGAAGTCCGCGCCATTGGGTTTCCATGAACGTCGCCTTGCCATCCTTGGAATTGAACTTGCCGTCGGCAAACAACCGCTTGGTGCCGATGATCTTGCCGTCCGTGAACGCGGTCGCTGGCTCCTGAAAACCATTGGTGCCCATCGCCCGCAGGCGCTCATAGGTGACAAACTCGCCCCCTTTTTCATGGCCGTGGTAACCGTCCATGAAGGCGTCTTCTTCGGTCTTCCAATCGAAGCCCTTGAACTTGTCTGCGTATTGTCCCTTACCCTGTTCGCGCAGCACGCGCTCCATGTTGTTGGCGATACGCGCAGCGATGAGGCTGTCGGGCATCGCCTGGCCCGGCGGGTCCATATACCTCTCGGTCAAACGCATGCGGCGCTCGCCGTTCATCGAGGTCAGGTTGGCTTCACCAGAGGTCGCGGCCGGCAGCCAGACGTGGCAGGCCTCGCCGATCTTGGTTGGGACGATATCGACATCGACCGCGAACAACCCGCCTTTCTTGATCGCGCCGACGATGGCTTTCACCATCGCGGTGCGGTCGCCGTAGGGCGCCGACATCATGGCTTCCTTCACCATGTCGGTGCGCTTCTTGTAGACCTGCTTGAACTTGAAGGCGTTGAGCGTCGTCTTGTAGTGATCGCATGCCCAAATGTGATGCACACCGCCTTTGCCTTCAATCAGGAGCTTGTCGACATACGCGGCAGGACGCCCCACATGCGCATCCGAAGGACGCGAGTAACCTTCCTGATGGCCGCCCAGGCGGACGCAGCCTCCGCCGGGACGCCCGATGTTGCCAGTTGCCAGCGCCACGTTCACCAAGGCGCCGTTGGTGCGGTAGTTATCGTTGCCCCAGATGAGGCCTTTCTCGTACGCAAACATGGTGCGCCGCCGCGCGTTGCCTGCCTTCGGCTGGGCAATCCATTCCGCCGACTGGCGGATCTGGTCGGCGGTGAGGCCGGTGATGCGGGCGGCCTCGTCAAGACTGACACTGTTGGCGGTGCGCGCCTTATCGAAATTCTTGGTCGAAGCGTCGATGAAGGCTTTATCGGTCCAACCTTTGCTCGTGATGTAGGTAAGCCAAGCGTTGAACAGCGCCAGGTCCGAGCCGGAATTGATGGCGAGATGCATCACGCCGTCCTTGCCTGCTTCGACCTCGCAAGCGTTCACGGTGACAGTGCGACGCGGGTCAACAATGATGACGCGCCCGCGCGCAACCAGCTCCGAGCCGAACTCGGCCTTTTTCTTATCCATCGAAGTGCCGCGCAAATTCGGCACCCAATGGTTCAAGAAATAATTCGTCTGGGTTTCGAGTGCGTTGGTGCCGACCGCAACAATGGTGTCCGCAAGGTCTGCGTCTTCATAGCAGTTGTTGAGTTCGCCCACGCCCATGTCGCGTGTGGCGTGAACTTCGGAATTATAGGCTGGCCGGTTATGGATGCGGATGTTCTTGACCTTCATCGCCCCGAAATAGAGCTTGCCCGTGCCCCAGGTATTCTCATAACCGCCGCCGGCGCCGCCATGATCGAAGGCCGAAACGAATAATCCGTCCTCGCCCATGTCGTTGATAACGGCGACGGTCACGCGCGCAACAAGATCGAGCGCATCGTCCCAGCCGGTAGGCTGCATTTGCCCGTAGCGCCACACCATGGGGTCGGTCAGGCGTTGCAGCTGTGTGTTGCGCTGCTGCGAATAGCTCATCTCGGCCTGTCGCGCGCCGCGCACCGAGCCAAGACCTGAGTTCACGACACAGTCCTTGTCGGGCTTGATCACGATATGCACGTCGCTGCCGTTCTGGCGCACGATGTTATACATCGCGGGCGCGTACCACGCAGCCGTCTCGGCCGGTTGCTGCTTGCCGAGGTCGACGCCGAACTTGTTCTGATCTGCCGCGGTGCCGCCCTGCTTGTTGGTCGGCCACGTGTACGCTTTATAGCCGCAGCCGACGATGCAGTAGTGGCACGTGACGTTGAACTCCTTGGCGTCCTTCGGGACGATCGGGAGACGGTCAATCTGACGCTTGTAAGCCATGATGATTTCTCCTCACAACACGTTGGACAGGCGGCCGTACAAAAGTTCGTCCACGCCTTCGGCGTAGATGTCGCCCTTGCTGTCGACGCGCAGCATGTATTGCGGAAGATTCTGCGTGGCCTGGCCCCAGATCTGCTGGCCACCGGACTCGCAGTCGAAGCGCGAGTAATGCCCGGGGCAGTTCATTGTTTTATCCGCGGCGTTGTAATTGAGCGGAAAACCCTTGTGTGGACAGATGGTCGAAAAGCCGACGATGTCACTGTCAGCGCCGACGCCGCCCGGGACGCGCTTGCCGAGCTTGAGCAACACGCCGGGCGCGTCGGTGTCCGGATAAGCGACGGTGAAAGGTTCGTTCAGTTTGAGATCGGAGATATTGGCAAGGCGGTTGGAGGGGTAGTCGACCCGGGCCGCTCCAGGCGCGGCCGTAGCTGGAGTGGGGGCGATTGAAGCGACGGCAACGCCGGCGGCGGCAAGGCCGGCCCCACTCATGAACTTACGGCGGCCGACATCGACCATACGATCGCAGCGCGACATGGTACGTGCTCCTCGGATGCGCCAGTACGCCTACTGGCGGGCTTCCTCTGAACGGTCGGTACGCCTACCGGCCGGAGCGCTCGCTTCTTGAAACTGTCGCAGGGCTGTCAGAGTACCCTTGTACGATATGTCGAGACGTCTCGACACATTCAATAATCGAAACGTTCTGGCTTGTCGACAATCCTTTGGGCTAAAAGGCGGTGGAATCGATGTTACGGATTGAGGGTGTTTCGATGCGGAAGTCCATGCTCGCGGTCGCGAGCCACGCCAAGGCGGTCCCGACCGGGAGTTCGCTCTCCGAGGCGCATGCGATCTCGGCCTTGGCCGCGCTCGCGCAACCCACGCGCCTCGCTATCTTCCGGCTGCTGGTGAAGCATGAGCCGATCGGCGTCACGGCAGGCGTTATCGCGGACACGATCGGTGCGCCGCACAACACCCTCTCGACGCACCTCGCCATCCTGGTGCGCGCCGGCCTGCTGCGCAGTTCGCGCGAGGGCCGCACGATCATCTATCGCTCGGACATCGAAGGCATTCGCGCGGTGATCGCGTTCCTGGTCAACGACTGCTGCGATGGGCATCCGGAGCTCTGCAATCTAGTCGCCGCCGACGCCGCGGCGTGCTGCGCGACGGCGCCCGCGAAGGCCAGTTCGCGCAGCGCAAAAAAGGTGATCGCCAAGCGCAAAAGCTGATCGCGGCGCGTACCATGACTTTGACGCTGACTGGCTGAAGTCGGCCAGCAGCCGTCCTCCTCATGGCGTCCCGTCCGGCTCCGGCTCATCGAGCAGGCGCTGGCCAGCGTCCTTCCAGACGGCATGCGGTCCGAAAAGCTTGATGGCGTCCAACCGCCTGATTTCGACGCACCGGGAGCAGCGAGCGCCTTTCCGAATGCTACGATGGGACCAATCCGAGATCGCTCAAAAATCCCGACGGCTCGGCGCGGGGGAACCTGTTCGCCTGTTTGTGACCTCGGACAATAATCGTTGAGCCAGCGCGCCTTGGCATTGCTCCTTTAGTTGCTACAGGGCCTAGCTTTCCCTTTCGGGGCGGCAGGAGGTTCGAAATGAAGACATATGATTTAGTGGTGATTGGATCGGGCACCGCCGCTCAGGTCGCGAGCGCGCGGGTCCGAAAGGCGGGTCGAACGGTTGCCGTCGTGGATCATCGTCCGTTCGGCGGAACTTGTGCACTGCGCGGATGTGATCCCAAGAAAATGCTCCGATCATCGTCCGTTCGGCGGAACTTGTGCACTGCGCGGATGTGATCCCAAGAAAATGCTCCTGAGTGGTGCCGAAGCCATTGATGCCGCACACCGCATGCAGGGTCGCGGGGTCACGGGCGAACTTCGGATCAGTTGGCCGGAGCTCATCGCCTTTAAACGCACCTTTACTGATCCGGTGCCCCAAAAGCAGGAGGCTCGTTATGCCACGCAAGGCATTGATGCTTTTCACGGCCTTGCGCGGTTCACTGGCCCCGACGCAGTTACCGTCGCAGGAGAGGAACTCAAGGCGCGTCACATTCTTATTGCTACCGGCGCACGTCCGGTGCCTCTGCGGCTTCCCGGCGCGGAACACATTATAATCACCAGTGACCGCTTTCTGGAGCTTGAGAGCCTGCCGCGGCGGATCGTGTTGATTGGCGGCGGTTACATCGCCGCCGAGTTTTCGCAAATTGCCGCTCGCGCCGGAGCGCAGGTAACCGTGCTCCAACGGGGCGACCATATGCTATCGCATTTCGACCCGGACCTTGTTGGTTGGTTGATGGCAAAATTTGCCGAACTCGGCATCGACGTGCGGACCCAAGCAACGGTCGCACGCATCGAGCAAACAGCGAATGGCTTGCTGGTGCATGCTGATGGGGCTCGCGGAAAGCAAGCCGTGGCGGCCGATCTGGTTGTGCATGCGGCGGGTCGCGAGCCTGATCTGGACGAACTGGATTTAGCGGCGGGGCACGTCGCGGTCAGCAAAGGCCGCCTCGAACTGAATGAATATCTCCAGAGCGTATCCAATCCTCTGGTTTATGCGGCCGGCGACGCCGCAAGTGTGGGGCCGCCTCTAACGCCCGTATCCAGCCACGACGGTAAGGTCGTCGCTACCAACATTCTTGAGGATAACCGTCATAAGCCAGATTATCGGGGGGTGCCGAGTGTAGCTTTTACAGTGCCGCCGATTGCCTCCGTGGGTTTGAACGAGAGCCAGGCGCAAGCCCAAGGATTGAAGTTCAAAGTGAAGTCGGAGAACACGCCAAATTGGTTTACTGCCCGCCGTCTGGCGGAGCGGGTGTATGGCTATAAAACGCTGGTCGAAGAGGGAACGGGTCAGATCCTCGGCGCGCATATCGTCGGTCCCCACGCCGACGAGGTCATCAATCTCTTTGCACTGGCAATCCGGCACAATCTCACCGCGAGGGATTTGCAGACGACTATGTTTGCTTATCCGACCGGTGCATCAGACATCGGATATATGGTCTAGTCGCTTTGCCAGCCGGCATCCAGGATATCGAGCACCGGGCAGTCGGGGGTAGCACCGTCGGAGCATTGCGCGACCGTTTCCGCCAAGATGGCTTCCAGCTTGACGAGGTCGGAGAGTTTTTTACGAACGTTCGCCAGATGTGCGCCCGCGATCTTGTGCACGTCGGCACACGGAGCGCGCTCTGGTCCTCCCAGGTCCAGCAAGGCGCGAATCTCCTCAAGAGTGAATCCGAGGTCGCGGGATCGCCGGATGAAAGCCAATGTCCGTTTTTCAGCTGGTCCGTAGACCCGTCGACCGCTCGCCGTTCGGGGCGGCGCCGGCAACATTTTGATCCGCTCGTAATAGCGGATGGTCTCAATGTTCACGCCGCTGTGCTTGGACAGCTCACCGATCGAGATGTTTTTGGCTCCCGAAGACGTGATGGCGCGCATGAAATTGTCCTTGATCCTGTAGTCACTACAGGATGCATGGTTTAACCCATGACAATCAATCAAGCTGATCACATTGCCGACAACCGGCGGCGGCAAGGTCTGATGGCGGCAGGCGGCCTGCTTGGCGCGCTCGCGGCGTCGTCCTGTTGCATCTTGCCCCTCGCTCTGTTTGGCCTCGGAGTCAGCGGAGCATGGATCGGCAATTTCACCCGGCTTGCCGCCTATCAGCCGTACTTCCTCGCCGCGACGCTCGCGTTCCTCGGATACGGCTACTGGCTGGTTTACCGATCCTCCACGAGCGCCTGCGCCGATGGCGAGGCCTGCGCGCGCCCGTTGCCAAATCGCCTTGTCAAAACAAGCCTCATCCTCGCAACAATTCTCGTCGTCGCCGCGCTCGGCCTCGACTTCATCGCACCGCTCTTTCTCAACTCGTGACCGGAGAATTTCCCATGAACAAGCTTCTCGCCCTCGCGGCTTTTGCCGTCGCCATCATCGCTTCGCCAGCCGTGATGGCCGCCGATAAAACGATCACCTTGGCCGTGAACAACATGGATTGCGCGGCCTGTCCCTCCATCGTCAAAGGCAGCCTGCAAGCCGTTCCCGGCGTTGCCAAGGTTGCGGTGTCCTTCAAGGACAAGACGGCAACGATCGTCTATGACGACGCCAAAGCCGATGTGAACCAACTGACATCGGCGACCACCAAGGCGGGTTATCCGTCCGCACCCAAGAGTTGATCCGATGCTTCTTCAATCGACCATCACCTGTCCGCACTGCGCCATTGCGAAAACCGAGACCATGCCGACCGATGCCTGTCAGTTCTTTTATGAATGCACCGGCTGCGGCACGAAGCTAAAACCCAAGGCAGGCGATTGCTGCGTGTTCTGCTCCTACGGCTCGGTGCCGTGTCCGCCAATTCAGGCCGTACGCTCCGGTGAACCGGGTGCGGCCTCCTGCTGCGCATAACAGCCGATGACCAACGCGCCGACCCAAACCGCGCGCGACTGGCTTGGCAGTGTGCACACCAGCTTGCTGGCGTGGTGGATGCCTAAAGCAGCCATTCTTGCCGGTTTGCTTGTTCCTGTATCTGTTCGCGCCGTGACCTGGATCATCGCCCTCATCTGGATGGGGACGGCATGCATTCTGAATGCGCGACGCTGTAATCGCACGCACTGCCGCTACACCGGACCATACTATCTCGTCATGATCGTGCCCGTGATCGCGCTCGGCACGGGGCTCGTCACCGTCGGCATACTTGGATGGGTTTGTTTGGGCGTGATCATCCTCGGGGGAAGCGGACTTATATGGTGGGCTACCGAGCGGGCATGGGGAAAGTTCTCGTAGCGCACGACAACAATCGAGAATGGCTTCATTGCGCTTCAGCCACCCTTTCGTTTTCGGACTGATAGCGACCTTTCTTCTCCTATTGCGCCAAGTCCGAAAGCCAAAGCGCTTCACTTCTGCTTACCGCCGAATCGCCGACGGCTTATCAACACCCTCTCGACGCACCTCGCCATCCTGGTGCGCGCCGGCCTGCTGCGCAGTTCGCGCGAGGGCCGCACGATCATCTAACGCTCGGACGGCGAAGGCATTCGCTCGGTGATCGCGTTTCTGGTCAACCTGGTCAACGAATGCTGCAACGGGCATCCGGAGCTCTGCAACCTGGTCGCTGCCGACGCTACCGCGTGCTGCGCTGCGGCGACCGCCAAGGCCAGTTCGCGCAGCGCGAAAAAGGTGGCCGCCAAGCGCAAAGCCTGATCGCGGGCCGCAGGCAATATCCTCGACGCTGGAGACGCATTATCTCGATCCCGAACCCCGGTTCGACGATCTCGATCTTGTCAGAAAGCAATCGCGTCAGCCTATGGAGTTCCCGCGTCGGGGTCGACGGGCGCCGCAGCAAATAACTCCCATCGCCCGGGAAGACCCTTGAGTATTTTACGGCGCTATTCGTGAGTGTTCGATTCCGGTTCATAAAACTATAAAACTAGGATTATAGTTGTAATGCGTTCAAGCTTGCGGTATGTGGAAGCATGAATCGCAAGCTCGCTGCGCGCTGCCTAGCCGAATTGGGCAATTTGACCCGGCTCGACATTTATCGGCTCCTGGTTCGGGCGGGACCGCCCGGCCTCAACATCACCGATATTCAAATCCGTCTCGACGTACCGGCCTCCACGCTCGCCTTTCATCTGCGCGGGCTGGTTGGCGCAGGCCTCGTTGCGCAGGAAAAAGACGGGCGCGCGGTGATCTGCCGCGCTCAATATCACCGCATGGACGCGGTCATCGAGTTCTTGCGCGAGCAATGTTGTGAAGGGTTTGAGAGTGATTTGCCGGCAACGGCGACGCGCCGGACGGGTTGATCACTTGCTAACGGTAAGCCCCCGATCTTCGGCTATCCACTATGGCTGGATCATATTGGGCGCGGGCACCTTCGGCTCGTTCATGACTCTGCCCGGCCAGACGGCGGGCGTCTCGGTTTTCTTCGATCCGATTGCTGCCGATCTTGGCATTTCGCGCACTTCGGCCTCGATCGCTTATGCTGTCGGAACGCTTGCAGGGATCCTGCCGGCGCCTGTGATCGGCCGCTGGATCGACCGGCGTGGGCCGCGCCTGACGGCGACCATCATCGCCGGTGGCCTCGCCTTGGCCTGCGCTTTCATGGCGACGGTTCAATCCGCAATGATGCTGCTCGTCGGCTTCGCGCTGTTGCGCGGCGCTGCGATCGGCGGCCTGAGCCTCGTCAGTCAACAGGTCGTCAATCTGTGGTTTGTGCGGCGGCGCGGGATTGCCGCTGCGGCGGCCAGTCTCGGACTCGCGGCCGGCGCCATGATCTTCCCGAAGCTGATCGATGCTCTCATCTCGCTCTACGGCTGGCGAGGCGCTTATCTCGCCCTTGCGGGACTTGTCGCACTCACCATTCTGCCGGTTGCTGCCGCACTATTCCGCGACCGGCCGGAAAAGTTCGGCCTCAGCACGGACGCCGGGCTACCATTGGCCGCAGAAGAACGACGGGAGGAGCCTTCGTTTACGCGTGAACAAGCGCTCCGCACCGGCGTGTTCTGGCTGCTCTGCGCGGCCGGCTTTCTGACCAACGCCATCGGCACCGCGCTCTTGCTCAATCATTTCTCAATCATGCAGACGGCCGGGATCGCACACAAAGATGCGCTGTTACTGCTGTCGCTTCTTGCCGGCGTTCAGGCTTTTGCCACGCTCGGCACCGGATTTCTGGTGGATCGCTATGAACCCCGGCATCTGGTCCCGCTTGCGATGTTGATGCTTGCGCTGGCGTCGGCTCTTCCGGCGTTCGGCAGCGGAATCGCCATCAGCGTGCTGTACGCGCTGTGCCTGGGCGGGGCGTACGGCTCGCAGCAAGCCATCAACGCCGCCGGCTACGCGCAGTATTTCGGCCGCGACCATCTTGGCGCGATCAGGGGAGCGTCGTTCGTCTTCGGCATTGCCGGCGCGGCGTTCGGCCCGCTGCCTTTCGCGGCAAGCGTCGATTGGACCGGGAGCTATGCCGCCGTCCTGATTGGCTGCTGTGTGCTTTGCGTCGTATGCGGCGCCGGAGCATTTGCCGTCAAACGACCGTTCTCTTCGGCGGAGTCGATCAACTGCAAGATGGAAGTAACGCCATGACAGGTGGAGAAACCACCATCGTGGCGGGCATCGAAATTCCTTCGACCGATCCCGTGTTTCTGGCGGTGGTTCTCGGAGTGCATATCCCTTTGGGCATTGCCTGCGTTGCTATTGGCGCAATCGCGATGCTGAGCGAGAAGCGTCGCGGACGTCATTCGAACTTTGGAACGATCTATTTCTGGAGTCTGCTGGCGCTCTTTTCGTCCGCGACATTCCTGTCGCTTGTGCGCTGGGACGAAAACTATCACCTGTTCATCCTCGGAGCGGCGTCGTTCGCTTGCGCCTGGATCGGGCGCGCAGCGCTCCGGCGCCGCTGGCGGTCCTGGGTAAGGCTTCACATTTCGGGGATGGGCCTGTCGTACATCCTGATGCTGATTGCCTTTTATGTCGACAATGGAAAGCAGCTGCCGCTTTGGAAGGACCTGCCACATTTCATGTACTGGCTGATACCTATAGCCGTCGGGATACCGCTCATCGTTCGCGCGCTTCTGTGGCCGCCGTTGGCGCGAGCGCGCGCTGGGATTTCCACTTGATGCGGCTGGATGTGACGGCCGCAACAAATTGATGTGTTACGCCGTAGCCGCCGAACCAACGCTGGAGCGCGAAGTCGCTTGCTCTTGAGCCGCCCAACGGCCGCCGGTACTGCATTTGGTACAGCATGGCTGATCGAGGTCCTTCTTAAGTGCTGATTGTATTTCGCTTTTCCCGCTCAGTCGGTCCAATCCATCAAGGGTGCCACAGCAAAGCGTCTATCTAACATATTGTTTTCACTCATTTTTGTAGTCCCAGTCGGTCCAATCGATTTTCGGCCAATAAATGATCCAAGCGATAGAACTAGCGCGTTTTCCTTTCTTTTCAACCAGTTGAAGCAATTCTGACTTTTTCAAGCAACTCGCCTTCGTCGATTCTTCCTAGGTCCAGTACTGCATTGCCGTACTGGGTGACCGCGTGCAGTACCGCGCTGCTACTCTCCACGGCTTCGAGCGTTTCGATCTTGCTAACGCCGAACAAACGATGAGAAGTACCTTCAAGGCCAAAAACAAAATAGCGCGGCGCCCTGCCCATGCCTAGGCCAGCAATGTTCCGGTCGTAGTTTCGGCGACCATGTCGTATGGAAAGTTGCGCGTGGCGAATGGCGACTGCCACCTAAACCTTCATTCTTTGCAGATCAGTAATTGTGGTGCACAAAGATCCTACTCGACACCCCACTCGCCCCGTTGATCACGGCTGATCCCGCCATCGAAGTGATCGATCGTGATATTCTGCCAGCGCATGAAGGAAATTGTAGGTCGTATGGGCTGTCAACAATGGCGGGCCTATTCGGCCAAAAGGCCAAATTAGAGTCCGTTCGCGTCAATTTCATACGCGCTTCGATATCTGCTTAGCTCCGGTACTCAGACATTGATCGGCAGCGCTGATAGGTCCGCTTTGTGCCATTATCGGGAGTCGCGTCCTTACTCGATCACCTCGTCGGCGTCACAGGCCGCGCGATCTGACCCTGCCACGCGCAGCTCCCGCTGGACGTATCGGCGCCCGCGCATCAAACAGCGCGTCGATAATGGGACACTTGGGTATTTTACCGCCACTGCACCGAGAGGCCATCGTCTCCAGCACGATCTTGAGTTTTTTGAGATCCGCTATCTTTCGGCGGATGTCCTGCACATGTTCGAGTGCCAGCGCCTCCACTTGCGCACAGGTGTAATTGCCGCCATCGACCAATCGGAGCAGTTCGCGAATTTCTTCGAGAGTGAACCCGAGATCACGGCTTCGGCGGACAAAATTCAAACGTCTGACGAGCGTTTGCCCATAGAGGCGGTGCCCGCCGTCGCTGCGGGGTGGCGGTGGCAAAATGCCGATCTGCTCATAATACCGGATTGTTTCGATGTTGCAGCCGGTCTGGGCAGCGAGCGCCCCGCGGGTCACGAACTCCTCCCGGTCCATCATCTCGCTCGGCATCCCTGCACCTCCAACCTGTAGTTACTACAGATTAAATGACGTTGGCATACAGCGTTAGCAAGCACCGAGCAAATTGAATCATCAAATCTTCGCGCTCGAATATGTTTCCCATTTGCATGGAGCGGATATGGAGCATTCACGTTCGTCAGCCGGACCCCGTCACTAGGATCGGACCAACTCCCCCTGGAGCCGCATGCCGAGGTCCGGACTGCCGCAGTTCAGGGCCTCGCGGAAAAGTGCTCTCTGCCCTGAATTTTCTTCTTGATCCTGTATTCCCTACAGCCGCTACACGGCGTCCATCGCGAAACGATCAATCAACGGGAATGGACGAAGGGGATCACGCCATGAATGAAGCCACGATGTCTGCATCGCGGGCTCTTTGTCGGAGTGACGGCCGCGAAGCGTTCGCCGATTACCTGAGGCGCCGCGTCCTGACGGAGAACAGTCCGGAGCTGCAGAAGCTGAGTGTTACGCTGTACCGATTGCTTGGGCTCGGTGCGCCGGTCTCGCCCGAACGACTCGGCATCGGCTGCGGCCTCCCGAAGCGACGGATTGAGCAGCTTCTGCTCGAATTCCCGGCGACGAACCTGCGGTTCGATGAGTATGGGCAGGTCATTGCATTCGGAGGCCTGAGCCTCGTTCCGACGCACCATCGCTTCGACACGGAAGAGGCCGGGCTGCGCACGCCCGGTCTCTACACCTGGTGCGTCTTTGATGCGCTTTTCCTTCCGGAGATTCTCGGCAATCCGGCGACTGGTTACGCGCTGCCCCGGCTCCGGGATAGAAATTACGGTCAAACTGGCGCCCGGTAGAGTGCGTTCGGCGTCGCCATCCGATTGCGTGATGTCAATCGTCGGGCCGGATAGCGAGGCTTGTTGCGACGATCTCCGAAAGGCGTTCTGCGACCATGTCAATCTGTTCAAAGACGAACAAACGTTCACAGCCTGGTCGCAAGCCCGTCAGGACGTTGGAAGTGTGCCTCTTCAGGAAGCGCAACTCTTTGCGCGGCAACGAAACGCGTTGCGGTATCCCGATGTCGAACTGAAACTCTGACGATTGCGGCGGTTGGCCCTGTTGCCGCCATCGCAGCCAAGACCGGTCTGCTTTTCCAGGAGATGCGTATATGCGGGAACGGAAACAAATCATCGCCTCCGGTGGCGGAGCGGTCGGCTTGAGCATGTTCGCCGCATTTGTCGGCCTGTGTTGCGTCGGCCCTTGGACCGTCGCGCTGCTCGGCGTATCTGGCGCGGTCGCGATGGCCCAATGGCAACCGCTGCGGCCGTACCTACTCATCCTGGCTGGGGGAATGCTCGTCTGGGCGTTCTGGCGCACCTATCGACTGAAGCGCGTCTGCGTCGCAGACGGGTGCGCCGAAAAACGACCGGGAATTGCGATGCATCTCTCGTTGTGGTTCTCGGCGGCGCTGCTTGTACTCGCCGTCTTCGCCGAGCAACTGCAGTGGCTGCTGGTCGACGCGACACCTATGGCGCTGCGTTGAAGCGTCGCCGAAACGATTTGCACGACTTGTTCTCATTGGCCTGCCGGGGTTCACGCGCGGTTCTCCGGTTCACCCCCTTCTCAAGGATCATTACAGGAGCCGCTTATGTCGAGAGCCACGTCCGTCCTTGCAGGTATCGCCCTGCTGTTGCTGATGCCATTGGCTGTGTTGGCCGCGGAGGCACCACAAAAACCTTACGTCGTGCTGGATAAGAGCCTGAGCCAGCTACGTGCCGATTTCAACGCCAACGTCGGAAAGGTCCGCGCATTCTACATCGTCGGCCCAACCTGCGGCATCTGCCTGCGCGGAATGTCCGACCTGCAGGAATCCGTTTACAACAAGAAAGTCGACGATCCCCGCCTGGCGACCTTCGTCGTTCACGTTCCCACCTTGGGCGCCCGCGAGGCCAATGTCGCACCTGCCTCCCACCTGATCGCCAACCGCTACACCATGCAGTACTGGGAGGAGACCGGAATCACCGGCAAGCTCATGCAGCAGGCGATGGGAGCCGATAAATATGTCTGGGACTTTTGGACGATCTACGGGCCAAAGACCGTATGGTCCGACGACCGCCCGCCTGCTCCCGACTTCTGGCAGCACCAGCTGGGTTTCCTGCCTCCGGAAAAGCGGCTGGACGCGAACGCTTTCGCGGCCAAGGTCGATGAATTCCTTGCCCAGGTTCCGGCAACACCGGCAGTCGCTGCAGGTAAGTCCCAGTAGGAGACAAACGTGTTCAGATCCCCAGGCCTTCCACTTGCAGGAATGGCGCTGCTGATGCTCGTGCTCTCTCCCGCGTCATCGGCGGAGGTGCCGGCGGCGGCGAATGCGCCGAACGCGGGCGCGAGCGCAGGTCCTGCCGGCGCTGGTGTATCGGCCGGTGGCGACTATGCCTCGGAGGTGCCCAAGGATCGGGTGATCGACGACAAGGACGGGAAAGCCCTTGCCGCAGACGAAGACGGAGACACCATACCGGTCGCTCAGGAATTCGACTTCATTCTGCACAATGATTTCCGCAGGCAGGGGGCCTTTGACGAGAGCTTGAAGACGTTGCTGCGGTGAATTACTACGGTACGCGCCACGTGGGGCGCGATCGGTATCCCCTGGAGGTTCATGACGCCCGGCCGGATCGGACCCGTACGTTGATCAAGACCGGAGTTTCTTCAAGGTTCGAAAGCGGCAAGTCGAATCAGGGCATCGAGATTCGTGGCAATCCGAAGGGTCTCGCGGTCGCCGATGAACGCGCGCTACTGGAGACGTTCGACTTCGACACGCCGGTCGTCGGATTGGAAAAGAACCGCCACGTCTACAAGCCCCTCGGCATGCAGAAACTTCCGGGGATGCTGACGTGGAAAATCCGGGTCGATCGCCACGGCGGCTACCATCGGGTCCTGTACATCGATAGTCACACCGGTGACATCGTCAAGTCCACCATCATGAATGCGCACGGCGAGCGCGTCCTTGATGTCGTGGAACACGATTACCGTTCGATCGACGGGATTCGTGTTCCGTTTTCAGTCGACTACCGAGGTCCTGACAGGACATTACTGGCGAGCGATCGCTTCGACCGGGTTGAGGTGAAGCGCAAACGGTCCTGATCCCTCAGGCTCTTTGCTCGCCTCAGCCAGCATGGGCTCGCGGCGCCGTTCCGCCACGCCCAGTCTCACAAAACAGTGTTCGAAATTGCGAAGTTTCACCTTGCACCTGTACTTCCTGCAGAACCCACACTGCTCCTAACGGACATCTCAAAACGCCGAAGCTGTACCTTCATGACCCGACACACAGTAGCTGCCGCGGATCGAGACGAGATCGACGTATCAAACTCGGCCGTCAAGGGGCTGGTCAAACCTCGGCGCGCGGGGGCGGCGCTGTTGTCGGCCGGCAGCATTCTGGCGGCGCTTGGCGCCACCGTGTTTTGTGCCCTGCCGTTCGCTTTGATCGTGCTTGGCGTCAGCGGAGCATGGATCATCAACCTGAGAGCGTTTGAGGCGTATGTGCCGATCTTCGCGCTCGTTACGTTCGGGTTTCTGGCCGGCGGATTCTATCTCGTGCACCGCAAGCCCCATTCGAGCCGCATAACCAAGATCGGTCTCTGGAGCGCGACCGTGCTGCTCATCATCGCGCTCGGCTTTCCCAAGCTCGTGCCGCTGTTCCTGTAATTCGTCTTTCAACCCGAAGGAGAGAGATCATGACTAATCTCAAGGTCGCTGCCGCCGCACTCGCCATTGCACTATCGCCTCTGGCCGCTCACGCAGCCGAGAGGACCGTCGTCCTCAATGTGGACAACGCAACCTGCGAGCTCTGCGGACCGATCGTGAAGAAGACCTTGTCGCGGGTGCAGGGTGTCAAAGCCGTCCAGGTCGCGGAAGCCAATGCCGAATCAGGTGCCGTCGCGACCGTCACGTTCGATGATGGGGCTGCCGATGTATCCAAGCTGATCGCCGCGGTAACGAATGTCGGGTATCCCACGCACCTAAAGACTGGAACGACTGCCAGTAAGTAAAAGATGGGCGGCTGTTCGTGCAGCGGCGGGACTGCACGAAGCGGGGGTACGCGATGAGGTTCTGGGGGGCGGTGATCTTTGCCGCATCGCTGGCGCTGCCGGCGTGGGGACAACAGCCTACAGCGGTGAAGGACTGCCCAACCTGTCCCGAACTTCTGCGCGTTTCGCCGGGGTCGTTCGTCATGGGCGCGCCGGCCGGCGAAGAGGAGCGGTGCGCGTTTCGCCGGGGTCGTTCGTCATGGGCGCGCCGGCCGGCGAAGAGGAGCGGGAGTTCCGCAGCCGTTCCGCGGTCAGGCCGTTCCGCAACACCGGGTGAACATCGGCTACACGTTCTGGATGGGCCGCTATCCGGTGACGCGCGACGAGTTCGCAGTATTCGTCGCTGCTACGGGACACAACGCGAGCGGCCCTTGTTGGGGGCTTGGTGGCGACGGCACATGGCAAGAGTTCCAGGGCAGCGATTGGCGCAATCCCGGGTTCGCTCAGGGTGGCAATCATCCCGTGGTGTGCGTGTCATCGCAAGACGCCATCGCCTATCTCGACTGGCTAGGCCGAACTACCGGCAAAACCTACCGATTGCCATCGGAAGCCGAATGGGAATACGTCGCCCGTGCCGGGACGCTGACGGCCCGTTTCTGGGGTGACGGCCGCGACGAAGCGTGCCGCCACGCCAATGCCGCCGATGAGACGTTCAGGGCCGAGCTAAATTTCCCGACTGCGCCCGGGCGTTATTTCGGATGCAGCGACGGCCATGTCCACACCTCTCCCGTCGACTCGTTCGCGAGCAACCCCTGGGTTTCCACGACATGCTGGGAAACGTCTGGCAATGGACCTCGGATTGCTGGCATCCGAACTATAGGGACGCGCCAGCAACGGGTCTGTCTTGGGACGCGTCGGGCGACGGTGTTTGCGACCAACGCGTCGGGCGCGGTGGCTCCTGGTACAGCATCTTTCCCTGGCGCGTCGGCGCGGCGTCTCGCGTCAGGTACACCCTCGATAATCGGGATTCGAATCTCGGTTTCCGCGTGGCCCGAACCGAGTAGGTCTTCAATCCTCAGTTCCTTGCCACTTTGTGGAAGGGTCTGGACCTTGCACCATCTCACAAGACTGTGTGCGTTGGCTCGCATTTTCCGCTTGAACCTGTACCTCCTACAGAGCCCATACCAATTCCTGTCGCTATGTAGGGATGCCGCCCGTGAACAAAACAATGCAACAAAACCTTGCTGCTTCAATATCCTCTGCGCGTAAAGCCGATCCGATGGATTCGTCGACCCGGAACGCCGGGCTGGTCTCTATCGGCGGCATTTTGGCTGCACTGGGCGCGGCATCGTGTTGCGTTGTACCATTCGCTCTTTTCATGCTCGGCATCAGCGGTGCCTGGATCAGCAACCTGACCGCCCTTGAGCCTTATCAGCCAATCTTCGCCGTGGTTACCTTCGGCTTCCTTGGCTATGGATTCTATCTGGTTTATCGCAAGCCCAAAGTAGCTTGTGCCGAAGGTTCCTACTGCGCAAAGCCTAGTTCCGGTCGCACGGCCAGGATCGGGCTTTGGACCGCCACCGTGCTGGTGGTCATTGCGCTCGGATTCCCGAAGCTGGCACCCCTATTCCTTTAAACCCATCGTCCCATCCAAAAGGAGAGATCATGATTCGTTTCAGTGTCACCGCCGCTGCCCTCGCCATGGCGTTATCGCCCTTGGCCGTCCAGGCGGCCGAAAAGACGGTCGTCCTGAATGTCGACAACGCCACCTGCGAGCTCTGCGCGCCGATCGTGAAGAAGACCCTTTCGCGGGTGAAAGGCGTCACGGCCGT
>WNFC01001472.1_pt1 | contig 28307 bp, 24 predicted proteins | sample 5400541 | NCBI WGS metagenome assembly WNFC01 (sample SAMN13153342, study PRJNA577476) | soil metagenome | isolation source: 120 cm saprolite under Douglas fir tree site 2 hole 2 replicate 1 | place: USA:California | collected 2015-04-18
CAGGCCTGGTCGCCTGGTCTCGGCGACCCTCGAACCGGCTCGGGCCGCTGATGGCAGCCGCGGGCATCGCCCTGCTCCTCAGACAACTGCGCTACAGCCACGACGCGTTTCTCTTCACGGTCTTCTTCGTCGTCGGCGAACTCAGCTACTGGGTCGTCGCCCACGCGGTGTTCGCGTATCCGTCGGGCCGCATCACCGATCGCCTGGAACGTGCGCTGATCAAGGTCGGCTACACGGTCACCTTCCTCTTCACGATCGCGATCATCCTCCTCTACGACGGAAGCCGGCCGCTCCGCTTCTTCAACTCGCCGCGTGACAGCCTGATCGCAATCGGCGGGCACGGGGCTGCGGCCATCACGGTGCAAAAGGCATTCGTGATCGTCGTCTGGGGAATCCTCGCTGTCGTCGCAATCGTTCTGCTCATCCGGAAACTCGTTCTTGCGACACCGCGGGCACGAAGGATTCGAGCTCCTCTTCTCCTCGGAGCGATCACCGTTGGGCTGCGGGCGGTCTTCGAGGGCGTTTTCACTTTGGCCCACCGACCGTCCGCAATTCTCTACGTGTATCTCTTCTGGTGGCAGATCGCCGCCTTCATCGCTCTACCGTTAGCGCTCCTCGCAGGTCTTCTGCGAGCGCGACTCGCGCGAGTAGGCGTGGGCGATCTCGTGCTCGAGCTCGAGCGGACGCCGCCCCAAGGCATTCGAGACGCATTGAGCCGTGCGCTTGACGATCCGACACTCGAGGTCCTGTTCTGGTTGCCGGAGCGCAACGGGTTCGTCAATGCAGCAGGCAGCGGCGCCGAGCTCCCGAGCGAAGACAACCGAACGATCACCATGCTCGAGCACGAGGGCGAGCCGCTTGCTGCGCTCGTCCACGATCCTTCCCTGCTCGAAGAGCCGAAGCTGGTCGAAGCGGCGGGCGCCGCCGCACGGCTCGCGCTCGAGAACGCGCGGCTACATGCCGAGACACGAGCGCAGCTAGAGCAGGTGCGCGAATCGCGCGTAAGGATCGTGACGACGGCCGACGACGAGCGGCGCCGCATCGAGCGCGACATCCACGACGGAGCGCAGCAGCGCCTCGTTGCCCTCGCGGTGCAGCTGCGAAGCGCGCAGAGGCGACTCCGGGATCCCGAAGTCGACTCGTTGCTGGCGGCGACCGTCAAGGAATTGCAGGTGGCCGTGGAGGAGCTGCGCGAGCTCGCGCGCGGCGTCCACCCGGCGATCTTGACCGAGGACGGTCTCGCAGCCGCGCTCGAATCATTGGTCGGCAGGATTCCGTTCCCGGTCGATCTGGACGCGGCCGAAGGGCGCCTGCCGGCACAGGTCGAAGCAACTGCTTACTTCGTGGCCTGCGAAGCCCTGGCGAACGTCGTCAAGCACGCCCAAGCGTCCACGGCGATCGTCCGAACGGTGCGCCGGAACGGCCTCCTCGTCGTCGAGGTCGAGGACGACGGAATCGGAGGCGCGGCTGCGGGAAACGGTTCCGGCCTCCACGGTCTCGCCGATCGAGTCGAGGCGCTCGGAGGGCGCTTGCGCATCGAAAGCCCAGCGGAAGGCGGAACGCGGATAGTGGGAGAAATCCCTTGCGCGTTGTAGTCGCGGAAGACTCGGTGCTCTTTCGCGAAGGTCTCGTGCGCATCCTCGGCGAGGGTGGATTCGACGTCGTTGCGCAGGCCGGCGACGCCGACGCTCTGCACCGCGCCGTGATCTCCGCCAAACCGGACGTCGCGATCGTCGACGTCCGGATGCCGCCGACGCAGACCGACGAGGGTACACGTGCAGCTCGGCAGATCAGAGAGCGACATCCGGAGGTGGGCCTGCTGGTGCTTTCGCAGGTGGTCGAGGCGAAGCACGCAATGGAGCTTCTGAGCGAGAGCCCAGAGGGGTTTGGCTATCTGCTGAAGGATCGGGTCATCGAGATCGACGATTTTCTCGAGGCTGTCCGCCGCGTGGGCCGCAGAGGCACCGCGATCGACCCCGAGGTTGTGGCGCAACTCTTCGGACGCCGCCGTGTCCAGGATCCGCTCGAAGGGCTGACGGCGCGCGAACGAGAAGTACTGTCCCTGATGGCGGAAGGCCGTTCGAATCGGGGCATCTGCGACAAGCTCGTGCTCAGCCCGAAGACGGTCGAGTCGCACGTGAACAACATCTTCAGCAAGCTCCGCCTCGGACCGGCTCCGGACGACCACCGGCGCGTGCTGGCCGTCCTTGCTTTCCTCAAGTAAGCGAGGCCGTCGCTAAGATCACCGAGTCGTAGCCGTCGAAAAGGAGCTGACCAGCTTGGCGAAGATGTTGTTCCGACTGCCGCCGGCGAAGCAGGTGATCGAGAACCCGAGTCCAGCGGAAGTCAAGGAGCTCGCGGGGAAGATGCCGACGGCGCGGCCGACGAAGTACGGGAACCTGAACGTGCAGACGCAGGTGCTCGCGCGCTCCAAGCGCTCCACGTTCCTCGTCACAGACGAGCCGGACGGTCAGAACCAGGCGCTGTCGACCGACGACGCGGCCAGATGGGCGGAACGGCAGGACGAGTACATCGCCCGCCGGCAGATGGTCGTGATCGACGGCTACATCGGCAACGACCCTGAATTCCGCACGCCCACGCGCCTCTACGTCGAGGCAGCGAACGCGAACATCGCGGGCATGCAGCGCCAGCTCTACTTCGGCCCCCCCGAGGACGATTTCGAGGCCGAGCTGACGGTGATCTACACGCCGAACCTGAAGGCGGAGGGCTTCCCGGACGACCGGCTGATCCTCGTCGACCTCGAGCAGGGCGTCACCCGTGTCTTCAACTCGGACTACTTCGGCGAGTCGAAGAAAGGCGGGCTGCGGATGTGGAACAAGCTCGTCTACGACCGCGGCGGGCTGCCTCTGCACGCGGGGTGCAAGATCATCCCGACGAAGGATGGCGACAAGGTCTGCCTGACGGTCGGCCTTTCAGGCACCGGCAAGACCACGACGACGTTCACGAAGCAGAACGGCTCGCTGCCGGTGCAGGACGACTTCGTCGCATGGATGCCGGACGGACGCGTGTACGTGACCGAGAACGGCTGCTTCGCGAAGACGTACGGGCTCAACCCGGAGGACGAGCCGACCATCTACGGCGCGGTCACGCAGCCGGACTCGTATCTCGAGAACGTCTCGCAGAAGGGGGACGACGTCGACTTCTACGACGAGAGCTACACACAGAACGGACGCGCGACCTTCCCGTTCGGCGTGATCGAGTCGGCGGCCGACCGCGAGATCGACGACGCGCACTTCCTCCTCATCCTGAACCGCAACGAGAACGTCATCCCTGCAGTCGCGAAGCTCGAGGGGCCGCAGGCAGCGGCCTATTTCATGCTCGGCGAGACGAGAGGCACGGCGGCGGGAGGCGCGGACGAAGCCGGCAAGTCACTGCGCGTGCCCGGGACGAACCCGTTCTTTCCGATGCTGCACGACTTGCAGGGGAACCGCTTCCTCGAGTTGCTCGAGGACCACCCGCTCGAGGTCTACCTCATGAACACCGGACGCGTGGGCGGCCCTGAAGATGACGAGCGCTCGAAGAAGGTCCGCATCAAGCACTCCTCCGCAATCGTGAAAGGCATCGCGGAAGGCACGATCGAGTGGGAGCGCGATCCTGACTTCGGCTATCTCGTGGCGTCCGCAGTCCCCGGCCTGGACGACATCGAGGTGCTGCAGCCGCGCAGGCTCTACGAGCGAACGGGACGCGCCGAGGAGTATCGAGCACAGGTCGAGCAGCTGAAGTCAGAGCGGACAGAATTCCTCGGAAAGTTCGGCAGTCTCTCGGCTCAGATCGTCGCCGCAGTCAGCTAGGCGCTGTCCGCAGGAAACATTCCCTCGCAAGAGGGTTATAGGCCGAACGGACTACCCCGATAAGGGGTCAATGGGGCTCGCAAAGCACAATCCCGGCGGTCAGTGGAGGCTCGGCCTCTCTGCCACTGCTGCTTCTGCGGTCCTCTACAGCGCGATCGTGCTCTTCGGCGTCGGGTCAGCCTCCCCCTCGGCTCTCGATGCCGCCCGCGATCCGCATGCGTCGGCCGTGCTGATCCTGCCGCACGCTGACACCGTCTCCGGCTCCGTGCAGAGGCTGTCGCAGGCTTCGCCGGAGCCGAGGCGGCATCACTCGCCCGCACAAGCGGGTCGACCGCGCGCAGGAGTCACGCCCGCGCCGGCATCGTCGGCGCCGTCCGCAACCGAGAGCCCGAAGCCGGCGTCACCCCGCCAAGAATCAGCCACGTCGTCAGGCGTCAACGTTTCCTCGTCCGCCTCAGTGGTAGAGCCGGCGCCCACAGTCACGGTCACGGCGCCCGTCGTCCCGCTGCCGCCCGTGACGATCACTCTTCCCGAGTTGCCCGTGCAGCTACCGACAGTGCCCGCGCCACCGGCGCTGCCGCTGCCCCTGCAGCTCCCCTGAGCTAGCCTCGGCAATGTGATCGCTGCGCCCGATCCGCCTCTGACGGACGAAGTCGTGACCCTACGGCAGTGGGAACTAGAAGACGCGCCCACGCTCGTCGAGTGCATCGACGGCGACGAAGACATGACCCGCTGGATGGACGCGATCCCCCAGCCGTATCTCGACACCGAAGCACGTGCCTGGATCGAACAAGCCACGTCGTATTGGCACGCAGGGACCTCTGCGCCGTTTGCCGTCACGGACGCCGCGACGGGCTCCGTGCTCGGGGGCGTGGGTTTCGGCTGGGTCGGGGACGATCGGGTCGGGGAGATCGGCTACTGGTTGCGCTCCGAGGCGCGTGGCCGCGGGCTGACCGTCCGCGCGGTCGGACTCGTCTCGCGCTGGGCCTTCGCGGAGTTGGACTGCGAGCGCTTGCAGTTGCGCGCCGACGCGGACAACGTTGCGTCTCAGCGCGTTGCGGAGAAAGCAGGCTTCACGCGCGAAGGTGTGCTCCGGTCGGTGCATTTCAACCCACGGGAGCAGCGCCGCGTCGACTACGTGATGTTCTCCTTGCTGCCCGGAGAGCTAGAGAACTAGATCTGCCAGGTCGCGTTGCGCAGCACCGGAAAGCGGTCGCCGTCGCGCGTGATCCCGGTGACGTCGACCTCGGCCGAGCCGATCATGAAGTCGACGTGGATGCTGGAGCGGTTCAGCCGGCCGTGATCTTCCTCACTGACCGCCGCGTCGTACGCCGAACCCAGCGCGATGTGGCTCGCGGCGTTCTCGTCGAGCAGCGTGTCGTAGAAGACGGTGTCGAGAGGACCGATGCGCCCCTCTCGGTCGACGAGAGCCAGTTCGCCCAGGCGGGCACCCCCCTCGTCCTGCTCGACGAGTGCACGGAGCGTCTCGGCGCCGGAGTCCGCATCGATCTGGACGGCACGGCCGCCGTCGAAGCGTACGGTCAGCCCGTCGATGATCCGGCCCTGGGTGGTGAGAGGCTTCGTCGCGCGGACGAGTCCTTCGGTGCGGTCCGGATCCGGCGTGGTGAAGACCTCCTCGGTCGGGAGGTTCGCCATGTGGGGAATCCCGTCGATCGTCGCGTCGCCCCCGCCCATCCAGCGCGAAGTCGGCAGCAGCCCCACCGTCAGGTCGGTCCCAGGCCCTTCGAGGTGGATCGCGTCGAAGTGCAGGTCGGTCAAACGCTGCGCCACCCCTTTCAGCACGCTGCTTCGCTCCCGCCAGGCGGCCTCGGGCTCGTCTTCGTCCAGCCGGCACATGTGCACGACCTGCTCCCAGAGCTTGTCGAGCGCGGCTTGCGGCTCGAGGTCCGGAAAGACGAGCTGAGCCCACTTGTCGGACGGGCCTGGCGCGACGCACCAGTTGACCGTGCGCTCGTTGATGACCGTCGTCCACTCCTTGACACGCGGAAAGACGTCCCGGCCCAGGCGCTCCTGATCCAGATCGTCGAAGAGGTGAGGCTCGATCGGACCGCTGAGGGAGATCGTCGCCCCGCGCTCCTCGCCGAGCTGCAACGCCCGCTCGCCGTACCAGGGCGGGACGAAGTCGAGCACGTCCCCGGACGCGTGCTGGACGCGCTCTCGCTTCAGATGCGGGTCCCAGTAGTAGACGTCGACGAACTTCGCGCCGCGCTTGTAGGCGCTCGCGGTGATGGCCCGCGTGAGCTCTTCCTTCCCGAGGCCCGAGCCGACGTCGAGGATCTGACCCGCTTGGACGTTGGCGCCGAAGTTGACGAGCAGGTCGGCGAGGCTTTCGACTCGGGAGGCCATGGGGAGGCGATGCTAACTGGGTAGCGAATGGCTCTGCATGACGACTATGCAGGCCATCGAAAGGTTCCTCAACTCACCGGCGCTCAGCGAGGGCACGCGGCGCTCCTACCGGCACGACGTCGAGGAGTTCGGCCGCTGGCTGCAGCAGCGGGATCTCGGCCTCGGTGACGTGAACGTTCGGGTGCTCACGGAGTACGCAGCGGAGCTCGGACGCGCACGGACCCGAAAGCTCGCCCCGGCGACGATCGCCCGGAAGATCGCAGCGATCCGCAGCTTCCTCAGGTTCACGCTCGGGCCGACGAACGTGCCGGACGCGTCGCTGGCCCCGCGGCGGCCCAGGCGACTTCCAGACACGCCGAAGACGGCGGAGGTCGAGGCGGCCCTGGAGGCGCTGGTGGGCGACGGGCCGCTGCCGTTGCGCAATCGCGCTCTCGTCGAGCTCGTCTATTCGGCCGGGTTGCGCAGTGCGGAGGTGGTCGGGCTCGATCTCGCCGATGTCGACTTCGACCGCGAGCAACTGCATGTGCGCGGCAAGGGCGGCAAGGAACGGATCGTTCCGCTCGGTGAGCAAGCCGGCCAGCTCGTGGCCCAGTACCTCCATAACGCGCGCCCCCAATTGGCCGCCGGCGCGGAGAACGCGCTGTTCCTCTCGGCGCGCGGCCGTCGCCTCGACACGTCGACGCTGCGGCGGGTCTTCGCACATCCGCACAGCCTCCGTCATGCGTTCGCAACGCATCTCCTGGAGGGCGGGGCCGACCTGCGCACGATCCAGGACCTCCTCGGCCACAGCTCCCTCTCGACCACGCAGCTGTACAGCCATGTAGACGGGCGCCGCCTGCGTCGCGTCTACGACAAGGCGCATCCCCGCTCCTGACTTGCCTACGAGACGGTCGGGACCTGTCTGGGGACTGTCCCTGGACACGGTCGCTACAGCCCTGTCTCTCTGCACAAAGGGAACACGTCTTCAGTAACGGATGCGTGACTTTTCTTCCACGGACCTGGCGACGCGCGACAGTTCCGTGCATCCTTTCTGCGTTCAAGGCGGGAAAGCGGTGCAAGAACGGCCGCGATTTCGTTCAAACGCCCCTGCGCGCAAACCTGGAAAGGCAGGCGATTCGAGGCTCGCCGCGAAACCGTGCGCGATGGAACCTGCTGCACACGATCCCGAGATCGAAGGCTTTCTCGCGCTGCTCGCGACCCGACGTGCACCCACGACGGTGGACGCATATCGCCGCGACCTCGCCGCACTCGCCGTGTGGCTCGACCGCCCCGTCGGGGAAGTGACAACGGAGCAACTCGAGCAGTACCTCGCCGAGCTGCGCGCCGCCGGCCTCTCGCCTTCGACGATCGCGCGACGCGTCGCGGCCATCCGTACGTTCTTCCGCCACCAGACCCTGCTCGGCGCGCGTAACGACAATCCCGCGGCCGAGCTCGACCTGCCGCGACGCCGCCGCACCTTGCCCCGAACGCTCTCCCCCGCGGAAGCCGAGCGGCTCGTGGAAGCAGCGAATGGAACCAGTCCGCGCGACCTGCGCGACCGAGCGCTCGTCGAGCTCCTCTACGGGGCAGGCCTCAGGGTGAGCGAGGCCGTCGGACTGCAGAAGTCGAGCGTCGACCTCGACGCACGCATCGTCCGGTGCATCGGCAAGGGCTCGAAGGAGCGGATCGTTCCGATCGGCCGCCAGGCCGCGCAGGCAGTGCGGCGTTACCTGGGACGGGGACGCCCGTTCCTGGAGGTGCGGCATCGACCCGAGCTCTTCCTGAACGCGAAGGGCGGCGGCCTGACGCGCGCCGGCGCCTTCCTGATCCTCCGCAAGCTGGCAGCCAAGGCCGGGCTCGAGCCGGAAAGAGTTCATCCGCACTTGCTCCGTCACTCCTTCGCGACGCATCTTCTCGAAGGCGGCGCCGACCTACGTTCGGTGCAGGAAATGCTCGGCCATGCGGATCTTGCGACCACCGAGCTGTACACGCACGTATCCGATCGCCGCCGTCGAGAGTTGTACTTCCAAGCGCACCCGCACGCGCGCAGAAAATCGACCTAGGGAGTCAATGCATCTCGATCCGAACATCGCACTTTTCGGCATCCTCACGTGCGGCATCGGGTATCTGATGATCGTCGCCGGGCTCAGCAAGAGAGCACTGGAGCTCAAGCGTCGACGCCGCGTCTGCCCCAGCTGCGGCCGAGAGATTCAAGCGCGGGTCTGCCGCGCCTGCACGAGCTAGGACGAGCTAGGACCTCGCCGCCGCCCGCTTCCTCAGGTCGCCCGCAACGCTCCGGGCGGCGTTGCGTAGCTCCACTTCTTGTTCGTCGTCCTCGGCCAGGCCGTTCAGCAGGACGATCGTCTCGCGCTGCGGCGAGCCATTCCGGAGACAAACGACCGCGAGCCGGCGCACGGCCTGATTCGCGTCCGTAGTCACCATCGTGTGGAGCACCGACCGGATCGAGTTGACGACGCCCGGGCTGTCCTTCGACAAGAGCTGTACGGACAGGAGCGCCGAACCGCGCGCTGCCGGGCTCTCGTCCTCGAGACCACGCCGGAGGAGTTCGAGCTTCTGGCGGAAGCGGAACTGGCCGATCGCCCGATACGCAACTGCACGCTCCCGATAGTCGCTACTGCGCGCCGCAGATTCGAGCTCGTCCTCCCATTCCTTGCGTAGCGTGGCCAGCTCACGCTCGGCGCCTGCCTGCGCGAGCTCGTCGGCCTGGGCGGCTGCTTCGACGAGGGACATGGGCGCGGCAGAATAGCGCGCGGTCAAAGGCGGGTGGATAGAGTCCGCCGCCGTGGCCCACAGAGTGACGCTCATTCCCGGCGACGGCACCGGGCCCGAGTTGACCGAGGCGACACGCCGGGTCCTCGAGGCGACAGGTGTGGAATTCGACTGGGACGTCCGTGAAGCGGGCGCCGACGTGATGGAGAAGTACCGCGGCAATCCTCTTCCGGACGAAGTCCTCGACGCGATCCGCGAGACCGGCGTAGCGCTCAAAGGGCCGATCACGACCCCGGTCGGCGGTGGGTTCCGGTCGGTCAACGTCGCACTCCGCAAGAGCCTGGATCTGTACGGGCAGGTGCGGCCGTGCAAGACCTATCCCGGTGTTCGCACGAGGTTCGACGACGTCGACCTGATCATCGTCCGCGAGAACACCGAGGACCTCTATGCCGGAATCGAGTACGAGGAAGGCTCCGAGGCGGCGCGCGAGCTGATCGACTGGATCAAGGCCCACGGCGGCGGCCTGGCGCATGAAGACGCCGGCATCTCGATCAAGCCGATCTCCATCACGGGAACGCGCCGGATCGTCCAGTTCGCATTCGACTACGCACGACGGAACGGTCGCCGCAAGGTCACCGCGGTGCACAAGGCGAACATCATGAAGTTTTCCGACGGTCTGTTCCTCCGCGTCGCCCAGGAGGTCGCCGCCGAGAACGACGACATCGAGTTCAACGACCGGATCGTCGACAACATGTGCATGCAGCTCGTTCAGCGTCCCGAGGAGTACGACGTGCTGGTGCTGCCGAACCTGTACGGGGACGTTCTCTCCGATCTTTGTGCCGGACTGATCGGCGGCCTCGGGCTCGCTCCCGGTGGGAACTTCGGTGAGAGCATCGCGATCTTCGAGCCGACGCACGGCTCCGCTCCGAAATATGCGGGCCAGAACAAGGTCAACCCGATGGCGCAGATGCTCTCCGGCATGCTGATGCTGCGCCACCTCGACGAGCGGGAGGCAGCGGACAACCTCGAGCGTGCGATTGCCGAAGTGATCCGCGAGGGCAAGAGCGTCACCTACGACATGAAGCCGACGCGCTCCGACCCGAGCGCCGTCGGCACGAGCCAGGTCGCCGACGCGATCATCGAGAAGCTCGGTGTGCGCGTATGAGACGCAAGGTCACCGTCGTCGGCGCCGGAAACGTGGGCGCCACCTGTGCGCAAGTCCTGGCCACGCGCGACTACTCGAACGTCGTCCTCGTCGACATCAAGGAAGGCCTCCCACAGGGCAAGGCGCTCGACCTCAACCAGATGGGCGCAGTGCTCGGCTACGAGCCGCGGGTAACCGGGTCGAACAGCTACGACGAGACGGTCGGTTCCGACGTCGTCGTCATCACGGCCGGGCTGCCGCGCTCGCCGGGAATGAGCCGCGATGACCTCGTTGCGACGAACGAGAAGATCGTCAAGGACGTGACCGAGAAGGTGATCGAGCGGAGCCCGGATGCGATCCTGATCATCGTCTCCAATCCGCTCGACGCCATGTGCCACGTCGCGAAGAACGTGTCCGGCTGGCCGAAGGAGCGGGTCTTCGGAATGGCGGGCATCCTCGACAGCGCGCGCTTCTCGGCCTTCATCGCCTGGGAGACGCAGGCTTCCGTCAAGGATGTCACGGCCATGGTCCTCGGGGGCCACGGCGATCAGATGGTGCCGGTCGTCAGTGCGACCACCGTAGGCGGGGTCCCACTCGCAAAGCTGGTCGGCGAAGCCGACATCGACGCAATGGTGCAGCGCACTGCGAAGGGCGGCGGTGAGCTCGTGGAGCTCCTCGGGACGTCCGCCTGGTACGCACCGGGTGCCGCCGCCGCGCAGATGGTCGACTCGATCATGCTCGACGAGCAGCGCGTCCTTCCCTGTACGGCCTATCTCGAGGGCGAATACGGCATCGACGGCCTCTACATGGGCGTGCCGGTCAGGCTCGGCTCCGGTGGCATCGAGGCGATCTACCAGCTCGATCTGACCGAGAACGAGCAGACAATGCTGGACGCGTCGGCCGGCGCCGTGCGCGAAGTCGTCGACCTGCTGACCTCGTAGCCATGGATCTGGGTCTCAAAGGCCGGACCGCGATCGTGACCGGGGCATCCTCCGGCCTCGGCCTCGCCACCGCCGAAGCTCTGGCCGCCGAAGGCGCGAACGTGACCATGTTCGCCCGGCGGCGCGACGCGCTGCAACGCGAGGCCGACCGGATCGGAGCGCTCGCGGTACGCGGCGACGTCACGAATCCGCGCGATCTCGAAGCGGTCGTGCGACAAACCGTTGCCGCGTTCGGCGGCGTCGACATCCTGGTCTGGAACAGCGGCGGCCCCCCGCCGGGGCCTGCGGTCGGCATGACCGCGGAGTCGCTGGAGGAAGCCATCGAGCTTCTCTTCTTCCCGCCCCTGCGCCTCGTCGACCTCTGCCTGCCCTACCTCGTTCAGAGCGCGGCCGGCCGCCTCCTTGTCTTCACCTCGGTCGCCGCGAAGGAACCCACCGATCACCTCGCGCTCAGCAATGCCGTGCGGCCGGGTGTCCACGGCTGGGCCAAGACGCTGGCCCGCGAGCTCGGCCCGCGCGGCATCACCGTGAACTGCGTCGCACCGGGCCGGATCGAGACCGCGCGCCTCGCGCAGCTGTACCCAGACGGCCCGAGCGAAGCCGACCTGAAAGCGATTCCGGTGGGACGCTGGGGCACCCCGCAGGAGTTCGGCGACGTCGCGTGCTTCCTGGCCTCCGACCGCGCCCGCTATGTGAACGGGGCCACCGTGGTCGTCGACGGCGGGCTCTCGCGGAGCCTGTTCTAGCGGATGCGATCACTAGGCCGGCTGCTGTCGCCGTTCCGGCTCGCCTCCGCTGGGCTCATCGTGCTCATCGTGACGCTCGTCGTCCTGGTCACCCGAGGAAGCAACCAGTACCTCGAGATCCCTGACAACGCTCACCCGCTGGCCGACCTCGTGCAGGTCCCTAATGCAACACCGGACGCTGACGGAGGCGGGATCTTCTACGTCGACATCCTGCTCAAGCCGGCGTCCTTGCTCGAGTCCTACGTCCCGTACGTTCGCCCCGAGGGCTCGGACCTGATCGACCGCGCGCAGATCCTGGAGCCGGGAATCTCAGACCAGGAACGTCGCAAGCTCGACCTCGCGACGATGAAGGCCTCTCAGGACGTCGCCTCCGTCGTCGCACTCCGCGAGCTCGGTTATCACGTGCGGATCAGCCCCGGCGGCGTTCGCGTCGTTGCGGTGACCTCGAGCTCGCATGCCCGGGGTGTGGTGCGACCGGGCGACGTCATCGTTGCCGCCAACGGCAAGAAGGTGCGCACGCGTATCGATCTCGCCGCGGTGCTCTCACGGCGCAAGCCCGGAGACACGGTCAAGATCACCGTCCAGCGTGGTGCCAAGAAGCTCACCTTCTCGATCCAGACGACAGCCGACACCCGGAATCCGAAGCGGGCGATCATCGGCGTTCTGCCGATCCAGGCCCTGAGCATTCGCCTGCCGTTCGCGATCAAGTTCAACCTTCGCAAGGTCGGCGGGCCGTCGGCCGGACTCGCCTTCGCACTCGAGCTCTTGGAGAAGAAGGGACGCGATGTCGACCACGGCTACAAGGTCGCCGCCACCGGTGAGCTCCAACTCGACGGATCGGTGATCAGGATCGGCGGCATCAAGCAGAAGACGATCGGGGCGCGAAAATCGCACGTCGACGTCTTCCTCGTGCCGATCGATGGGGACAACGCGCGCGACGCGAAGCGCTACGCGGGTGGCCTGCGCATCATCCCTGTGAAGAGTTTTCAACAGGCGTTGCGCGCACTGGCAACTCTGCCGCCGAAGCGTTAAAACGCCGCACTTTTCGGCAAGATGGAATCTGCCGCAAAGTGCTTGGTTTTCATGCGCGGCAACCCTTGTCAGCGCGATTGGCCTTCGTAGTATCACCCACGTTGTTGCTGCGGCCTTATCTCTAGGCAGGGGAGAAAATTGAGCAAGAAACAACTGACCTGCGACGACTGCTACTTCCGTCGCGCGGGACTCTGTGCCCTTCCGACCGATGCGCCCTGCCCGACCTTCCGGCTGCACAGCCGCGGGTCGCTCGTTCCGCCGCGTCAGCCGCGCCTCGTCCCGAGGCCGCTCGGCGACTTCGCCCAGGTCGGCGCCGCTTAGACGGGCAGCGCTTCTCGGACGAGGGCCGCGAGCCTGCGGACGCCTTCCCCGATCTCGTCCGGCGAAACGAAGCTGAACGCGAGCCGCGCGGTGTTCGGTGCGCCCCCGAAGTCGGCGCCGGGCACGAACGTGACGCCTGCTGCGGCCGCGCGCCCGAGCAGCGCGGCTCCGTCGCCGCCTTCCGGGAGCTCTAGCCAGATGAAGTAGCCGCCCGCCGGCCGGCTCCAACGCGCGTCTGGAAACTCGCGCTCGAGCGCTTCGAGCATGGCGTCGCGACGGGCGCCCAGGAGCTTCGCCACCCGTTCGAGATTCGGCTCGAAGTTTCCGCGGCGTAGGAACTCGAACACGGTCGCCTGCCCGAGCAGGACGGGTGTGATGTACGTGGAGGTCGCCAACGCCTCGAGGTCCTGCTCGAGAACCTGGGGCAGGACGAAGTAGCCGACGCGCAGCCCGGGGGCGATCGTCTTGGAAAAGGAAGACGAGTAGGCGACGTTGTTGCCGCCTTCGAGCTCGAACAGCGTCGGCGGTGCCTCACCGTCGAAGCGAACGAGCCCGTATGGATCGTCCTCCAGCACGAGCAGATCGCGCTCACGAGCGAGCTCGACCAGGCGGTGGCGGCGCTCTTCGCTCAGCGTCCTCCCACTCGGATTCTGGAAGGTCGGAATCGTGTAGAGGAACGCCGGCTTCCCGCCGCGTTCCAGCGCCTCTGCGAGCGCATCGAGATCGAGACCCTCGTCGTCCATCGCGACCGGCACGGTCTCGACGCCACGCGCTGCCAGGATCTTCAGCGGGCGATCGTAGGTCGGCGCCTCCACCAGCACGCGCTCCCCGGCGAACCGCTCGGCGAGGAAGACCATCCCCTGCAGCGAGCCGTTCGTGAGCAGGACACGTGCGGGGTCGACGCCGTGACGCCCCGCGATCCAGTTGCGCAGCGGCCCGTAGCCAGCCGCCGATCCGTATGACAGAACAGTCGCTCCGTCACGGTCGAGCGCGGCCCGCGCGCAGTCGGCGAGCTCCTCGACCGGAAGGCACTCGGGGGCGGGAACGCCGCGGGCGAAGGAGATCGTGTCCACCAGGACTGAGTCTAGGTGCGGGCGCCGAAGCGCTCGGCGACGAGCTGCGCCACCTCGGTCGGCGTCGTCCCGACCTGGATGCTGGCTGCTTCTAGCGCCTCCTTCTTGGCCTGTGCGGTGCCCGAGGAGCCCGAGATGATCGCGCCGGCGTGGCCCATGGTCTTCCCCGGCGGCGCTGAGAACCCCGCGATGTAGGCGATCACGGGCTTCGTGACGTGGTCCTGGACGAACCGCGCCGCCTTCTCTTCCTCGTCGCCACCGATCTCACCGACGAGAACGATCAGCTCCGTCTCGGGATCCGTCTCGAATCGCTGGAGGACATCGATGAAGGACGAGCCGACCACCGGATCGCCGCCGATGCCGACGATCGTCGAATTCCCGAGCCCGAGCTGCGTGAGCTCGTGCCCGATCTGGTAGGTGAGCGTGCCCGAACGGGAGACGAGGCCGATCGCACCCTGGGAGAAGATCTCGGCGGGGATGATCCCGACGTTCGCCTTGCCCGGCGAGAGCACGCCCGGACAGTTCGGCCCGATCATCGTCACGCCCTTCCCACGGAGGTACGTGTACACGCGCAGCATGTCGTGGGCTGGGATGTGCTCGGTGATGCAGATCACGGTGCCGATCTCGGCGTCGACGGCTTCGTAGATCGCGTCGGTCGCGAAGCGCGCCGGAACGAAGATGAGCGTCGTGTTCGCGCCGGTCACCTCGACGGCGTCGGCGACCGTGTTGAAGACGGGAATGCCCTCGACGTCCTGTCCCGCCTTACCCGGCGTGACGCCCGCGACCACGTGCGTTCCATAGTTGCGGTTGCGCAACCCGTGAAAGCGGCCTTCGCTTCCGGTGAGGCCCTGCACGACGAGGCGCGTGTCGTTGTCGACGATGATCGCCACTAGTGGCCCGGGCGCGCTTTGACGACAATCGACTTCAACGTCAGCGTGCCTCCCTCGACGTTCTCGGCCAGCAGCTCGCGGACGCGCGCGGCAGTCGCCGGCGGCGTCTCGACGCGGGCGAGCCATTCTTCGAACACGGGGTGACGCTCGAAGTGTTCGACCTGCTCGACCTCGAGCCCCGCCTCGATGAGCATCTCCTTCCATTCCCCTTCGGAGTAGCAGCGGACGTGCGTCGGGTCACGGAGGCGCTCGGCCTCCTCGACGCGCTCGTCGACGAAGACGTTGTCCTCGATCACGACGAGACGGTGCGTGACGCGCGCCATCTCGGCGATCGCTTTGTGGATCTCCTGGAAGTGATGGGCTGCGATCCTGCAGGTGACGACGTCGAAGCTGCCGTCCGCGAACGGCAGGTCCTCGGCACACGAGACGACGTCCGGGCGCATGCCGGGCGCCGGGTCGACGGTGACGACGGTGCAGCCCTCTTCGCGGAGCCGCCGCGCCACATGGCCGCCGCCCGTGGCGACGTCGAGCACCTTGACGTCACGGCCCGGCTCGCACCACTCAACGAGGAGGTCGAGGTCGGGCCCCTCGCGATGCGTCGGGCTCTCGCGGAAGGCTTCGGCCCGCTGCGACCAGACGTCGGTCATGCCGCCAGCTCGACCGCGCGCTGGGCCGCCTCGAGCATCGTCGGCTCGACGTGGAGATTCGGAGGCGCCGCCTCGGCGAGCAGCCGGCGGCCTTCCTCTGCGTTCGTGCCGTCGAGCCTGACGACGATCGGGAGGTCGATCTTCATCTGCTCGAGCGCGGTCAGGATGCCACGGGCAACTTCGTCGCCGCGGGTGATCCCACCGAAGATGTTGAAGAAGATCGAGCGCACCTGGTCGTCGCTCGTGATCACCTCCAGCGCGTCGACGACGCCCTGTGCATCGCCACCGCCGCCCAGGTCGCAGAAATTCGCCGGCCTCCCGCCCGCGACGACGACGACATCGACGGTCGACATCGAGAGGCCTGCCCCGTTCCCCAGGATTCCGACCTCGCCGTCGAGCTTGACGTAGGTCACGCCTTTCTCCCGTGCGAGCCGCTCCTGCGGGTCGGCGGCCTCGATGTCGCGCATCTCTGCGATGTCGGGATGTCGGAAGAGCGCGCTGTCGTCGACCGTGAACTTCGAGTCGAGCGCTCGCACCTCCCCCTGCGGCGTGACGATCAGGGGATTGATCTCCGTCAGCATCGCGTCGGACTCGATGAAGCAGCGGTAGAGCTGCTCGATGATGCCGAGTAGCTGCTTCTGCTCATCCGGGTCGTCGATGCGCGCGCCGTAGATCAGGCGTCGGGCCTGGTAGCGCTGGAAGCCCTCGAGGGGATCGACGTGAAGGCGTGACAGCGCGTCCGGGTTCTCGCGGGCGACCTGCTCGATCTCGATCCCACCCTCGGTGGTGAGCATGAAGAGGGGCTGCTTCGCGCCGCGGTCGAAGGTGATCGACAGGTAGTACTCCTTCGCAATCTCCGACGCCTGCTCGATCCAGAGCTTGCGCACGACGTGGCCGTTGATGTCGAGACCGAGGATGTCGCGCGCCTTCGCCTCAGCGTCGGCAGGGTCGTCGGCGAGCTTCACGCCGCCAGCCTTGCCGCGCCCGCCGGTCAGGACCTGGGCCTTGACGACGACCGGGCCCGCGAGCACCTCGGCGGCCGCGCGCGCCTCTTCGGGCGACGTCGCAAGGCGGCCTTCGGACACGGGGATGCCGAACCGCGCGAAGAGCTGCTTGCCCTGGTATTCGTAGAGATCCACCGGCGCGGCACTCTACCCACGGCTAACCGCATGTCGCGGCGCACCCAATCGTCCGCGTGGCTCGAGGATCGCCGCACGTCTAGAGGTACACGCGCGCGCGCGGCCCCACCCGGGGTGGGGGTCATCACCCACCACCCTCTGCGATCGACGATACCCGCGAAAGGTGTACGCGTCTGTGCCGATTCGGCGCCGAGAGGTCACTCGGCCGTCACGACGCAGATCACCTGGCCCGTCTTGACGGGCTGGCCCGCGGCGACCGATAGCTCGGCGACGACGCCGGACCGGTGCGCATGCACCTCGTTCTCCATCTTCATCGCTTCGACGATGCAGATGACTTGCCCTACTTCGACCACATCGCCTTCTGCGACCTCGACGGCGAGAACCGTCCCCTGCATCGGGCTGACAACAGCATCGCGTCCCGCGGCCCCCCGCCCGCCGCCGCCCGAGCGTTCGCGACGGCGTCGCCCCAGCTCGGCAAAGGCAGGCTCGGGGCGCAGTACGCGCACCTCGAATCGGCGGCCGTCGACCTCGACCGAGCGAAATGCCTCTCGCAGAGCGGCCGCGCCGACTGACGCGTCGACCACCCGACGCCCATTCTCGAACTCGCTCGCGCGCGCCGCCAGCAGCTTCGACTCGACGAGGCCGTGACACGTCTCGCCCTCGATGAAACATGGATGCGTCAGTAGAGCCTTGTGGAAGCCGATCAACGTCTTCACTCCCTCGATCACGAACTCGTCGAGCGCACGCAGCATTCGGTGTCGCGCCTGCTCGCGGTCGACGTCGTGGACAACGAGCTTCGCGATCATCGGGTCATAGATCGGAGAGATCTCGCTCCCGGCGACGACGCCGGAGTCGACCCGCACGCCCGGACCGCCGGGCTCTCGATAACGGGTGATCGTCCCCGGGGCGGGAAGGAAGCCGCGGGCGACGTCCTCCGCGTTGATGCGGCACTCGAGCGAGTGCCCCTGCAGACGTACGTCCTCTTGTCGGAGGGAGAGCCGCTGCCCCGCGGCGATCAACACCTGCTCACGCACGAGATCGAGATTGGTCACCATCTCCGTCACCGTGTGCTCGACCTGGATGCGGGTGTTCATCTCGAGAAAGAAGTACTCACCTTCTCGGGAGAGCAGGCCTTCGATCGTTCCGGCGCTGCGGTAGCCGACTGCGCGCGCCGCCTCGACGGCGATGGCACCGATCCGCTCGCGCAATACGCTGTCGACCGCCGGCGAGGGTGTCTCCTCGATGAGCTTCTGGTGCCGGCGCTGAATCGTGCAGTCGCGCTCCCCAAGGTGGATGACGTTGCCGTGCGCGTCGGCAAGCACCTGAACCTCGACGTGGCGCGGATCTTCGAGGTAGCGCTCGACGTACACGGCCGGATCGGAGAAATACGCCTCGCCCTCGCGGCGGGCCGACTCGAACGCACGCTCGACCTGCGCCGGATCGCGAACGACCTTCAGCCCTTTGCCCCCGCCTCCCGCGGATGCCTTGACGGCGATCGGCCACCCGAGCTCGTCGCCGAGCCGGCGGACCTCCTCGGCTGACTCGACGGGCCGGGTGACACCCGGGATGATCGGGACGCCCGCCGCCCGCATCCGCTCTCGCGCCTCGATCTTGGACCCCATCGCCTCGATCGCCTCCGGCGGCGGCCCGATCCAGACGAAACCGTGGTCGCCGCATGCGCGCGCGAAGTCCGCATTCTCGGCCAGGAAGCCGTAGCCGGGATGAATGGCGTCCGCGCCCGCGCGGCGCGCAGCGTCGAGGACCCGTTCGTGATTCAGATAGCTCTCGGCGGGCGGGCCGGCTCCGATCAGGTGCGCCTCGTCCGCATAGGCCACGTGCGCCGAATTCCGGTCGACCTCCGAATAGACGGCGATCGTGCCGATGCCGAGCTCACGCAGCGTCCGGAAGACCCGAACCGCGATCTCGCCCCTGTTCGCGACGAGCACTTTGCTGAAGACGGCCACTGCGCCTCTATTGTTGCGAGAGTGAGCCTCCCGGACGGCCTGACCGTTGCGCGCGCCGCCTCCGTTCCCTTCGTCATCTTGCTGTACGCGTGGGACTTCGCCGGTCACAACTACTGGGCGACGGCCGTCTTCGCAGCCGCGATGGCCACGGACTGGTTCGACGGACGCATCGCGCGCAGTCGCGGCCACTCCTCCCCGCTCGGCTCGCTCCTCGATCCGGCAGCGGACAAGATCCTGGTGCTCGCCGTGCTGATCATGCTCGTCGACCAGAACGTGGCGCCCGGCTGGATGGTCGCCGCCATCGTCGTCCGGGAGTTCCTCGTCACGGCGCTGCGGCTGGCCGCACTCGAACGAGGCGTCGTCCTTCACGCACGCGACCTTGGCAAGCTGAAGACCTGGTCACAGGCGGTTGCCGCGGCCGTCGGCGGCTTTGCCGCTGCCGGGGCCTGGCGGACCGACATCGCCTGGTGGACGTTGCTCGTCGCCGTGGTGCTGACGTGGATCTCGGGGCTGGACTACGCCCGCGTGGCACCGCGCCTCTGGCGCGGCGGTGCGACCGCCTGATCGGATTCGTCCTCGGGCCCCGGGCCTAGCCCGGCTCGGCGCCACGGCGAAGGCGCTGCGGCGAGCACCTCTTCCTCCGCGAGCGCCTCGAGGATGGCGCGGCGCTCCTGGTCGGTGGGTTCTGGCGTGATTTCGACGTCCACACGTACAAATTAAAGAGATACGGCGGCCCGCCGATAGGACAGAGATGCGCCGCCGCCGCCTTGCGTACGTCTGCGCGCTCGTCATGCTCTTCGCGCTGTCGCCGGCAACAGCCGCCGCCAAGCCGGGGACATCGTGGGCACAGGCCGAGCTCAAGACCGTAGTCGCCGCCGGAATAATGGCCAAGGCGGCGGCAGCGCGACCCGACGATCCCCTCACGCGCGCAGAGCTCGAGACGATCGTCGCCGGCCTGACCCATACCCAGGCCGCGACACCCGTATCGCCGTCGGCGAAAGTCACGATCGCCGCCCTCGACGCCAGACTCGTCACCGCACTCGGACTGACCGACAGCGCGAAACTCGTCCTGCAGGGAGCCAGAGCCGCAGGCCTCACGCCTCCGGCTCGCTTCGGGACCGAAACCGTCGCACGGCTCCTCGGTCTCCGGATCAACCACCCCGCCTCACTCGATGCTCTCGAGCTCTCGCCCGGGGAACCCGCCACCCACGCGGAGGCCGCGTACTCAGCTGCCCGAATCTTGGCCCTCGCACAGGGCGACGCCCAGGCAGTCCAGGAGCTCGCCGCATCCTTCGGCCTCCCCATGCTGACGCCGTGGCAACAGAAGGTGCTCACGACGGCAGTCCACTTCATCGGCTACCCCTACGTCTGGGGCGGCGAGAGCGAGTTCCCCCAAACCGCGCAATCGCCGTTCGGCCCGCAGGTTCACGGCGGTTTCGACTGCTCGGGATTCGTCTGGCGCGTCTACAAGGTCGAGCAGTACGCGGACGGGGGCACGCTCCCGGAGATGCTCCAGGGTCGGACTACCTACGCGATGAGCGGCGAGGTTCCGGTCGCAAAACGCATTCCCATCGCGATGCTCCAACCCGCCGACGTCCTCTTCTTCGGAGCGAAGGGCCCGAAATCGAAGCCCGCGCAAATCGACCACATGGGCATCTATCTCGGCAACGGCTGGTTCATCCACTCGTCGAGATACGGAGTGGCGCTCACGACCCTCTCGGGTTGGTACGAACAGCGCCTCGCCTGGGGTCGCAGTCCCCTCACCGAGGCGGGCCTCGTTTCCCCTGGTTAGAAGCCGCATTTCCGCCAAATCCCCCTTAGGGGGGATTCAACGGTTCGAGCGCAAAGAAAGAATCGACTCGTCCGCCGTCGTCGTGGAATGGGAGTGGGAGGTTCTTGGGGATGTTGCAGTGGAAGCCGAAGCTGATTGCTGTCGTGGCCATCCTGGTGCTCGTTGCGGCAGTCTCGGGTCAGTTCACCTGGGACTCGTTCGAACAATTCACCTGGTTCTAAGCCTGACGTGAGCTCACAGGCGGTCACGTCCCGCCGGCTTAACGCCCTCATCGTCCCTGTCTGCCTGGCGGGCCTCGGTGTCCTCATCGCGGCGGGCTATGTCTTCGCGACCACGGCACACAGCGCTCGTGCGCTGATCAGCCTGGCCGCGCTCACGGCGGCGGCGACGCTCGCGGAGCGCTTCCCGGTACCGATCAACGCGGAGACCGGTGGTGGCGTGCTCTCGCTCACCTTCGTGTTCGCGGTTGCCGCGATCGTCCTCTTCGGCTGGGCCGCCGGCGCCTTGCTTCTGCTCGCGGCGACGGCGATCGTTCAGCTCGCCCAGCACCGGCCTCTCCAGCGCATCTCCTTCAACGTCGCCGTCCTCGCCCTTGTCGCTCTCGCCGCAGGCGCGCTGATTGCTCCCATCCACGGCCAGACCGTCGGCGCCGTGGTCGCGCGCGTCGTGCTCGCAGCCACCGCCGACAACGTCGTCAACATCGTCCTGATCTCGGCTGCGATCGCGCTCAGCAGCGGCCAGCCCTACCTCAACTTGATGCGCACCCACGTCCGCGCGACCATCGTGCCGTTCGCGTTCATGGCGTCTGCTGCGCTGATGCTCGTCGTGCTGTGGCAGCGATCCCCCGTTTTGTCGGTCGCGCTCGTCGGGCCTCTGCTCGCGATCGCCCTCTACCAGCGCTCGACCCACCGCGCTCTACGCGCGATGCGGTTGGCACTGACGGATCCCCTGACCGGTCTCGGCAATCACCGCCACTTCCACGAGCGGCTCCAGCGCGAGCTGCTGGGCGCGGAGGACGAGGCAAGGCCACTGACGCTCTGCTTCGTCGACATCGACGACTTCAAGAAGATCAACGACCGCTATGGGCACCCATCGGGAGACCGCGTCCTCTCGCAGGTCGGCGCGAGGCTTCGCCAAGGCGGCGAGGCCTTCCGGCTCGGCGGCGACGAGTTCGCGCTTCTCCTCGCGGATCACGACGATGAGACGGCGCTCGCAGCGGCGGATTCGATCGTTGAGCGGATCGCTGCGGTCGACTTCGATCACATCGGAACGGTGACGGTCAGCGCAGGCCTCGCGACCTTCCCGATGCAGGGCCACGGCCGCGACGAGTTGATCCGCCTCGCCGACAGCGCCCTCTACTGGGCGAAGGAGCACGGCAAGAACCGAGTGCGGCTCTACCGCCCGGAGGTCGTCGAGCTGTCCGAGCTCAAGCGACTTGCTGCCGGGCCCGACAAGGCCGCGCGTTATCGGGCCGCAGCGTCTCTCGCCAAGGCGGTCGACGCCCGCGACACGTACACCGGGAGCCACTCCGAACGGGTCAGCGAGCTGGCCGCGAAGGTTGCGAAGCGGCTGGGACTCGATGCCGAGCAGGTCGAGCTCACGCGTCTCGCCGGCAGCCTCCACGACCTTGGCAAGCTCGCCATCCCGGAAGAGATCCTGCGCAAGCCCGGCACGCTGACCGACTCGGAGCGGCTCGTGCTCGAGCGCCACCCTCAGATCGGGTTCCGCATGCTCGACAGCCTGGGCGTCGACCCAGTCGCTGATCTTGTTCTGCACCATCACGAGCGCTGGGACGGCGCAGGGTATCCAGACGGCCTGCACGGCGACAAGATTCCACTCGGCGCGCGAATCATCTTCGTCACGGACGCGTACGACGCGATGACGTCCGACCGGATCTACCGGCCGAAGCGTTCCTCCCCGGCGGCGCTCGCGGAGCTCGAGCGCTGTGCCGGGACGCAGTTCGACCCTGGGATCGTCGCGGCCTTCGCGGAAGAGCTCGGCGAGAGCGCATCTCTTGAGGCCGCGTCCGTTCTGCCGGCGCTTGCCTCCTAGACGGCGTTTAGAGCGGGATGTTGCCGTGCTTGCGGCGCGATCGAGGCTCTTGCTTCGTCAGTGAGGTCTCCAGCGCGTCGATCAGCACCGGCCGCGTGCGCCGCGGCTCGATCACGTCGTCCACGTAACCGCGCTCTGCCGCGGCGTAAGGATTGGCGAAGCGCTCGCGGTAGTCCTCGATCAGCTCGGCTCGACGAGCCTCGGGATCGTCGGCCTCCTCGAGCTCCTTCCGGAAGATGATGTTCACCGCACCGTCGGGACCCATCACTGCGACCTCGGCGGTCGGCCACGCGAAGTTGAAGTCCGCGCGGATGTGCTTCGAGCTCATGACGTCGTAGGCCCCGCCGTAGGCCTTGCGCGTGATCACGGTCAGCTTGGGAACCGTCGCCTCGGCGTACGCGTAGAGCAGCTTGGCGCCGTGGCGGATGATCCCTCCCCACTCCTGTTGCGTCCCGGGCAGGAACCCCGGCACGTCGACCAGGGTCACGAGTGGGATGTTGAACGCATCACAGAAACGGATGAAGCGCGCGGCCTTCACCGACGAGTCGATGTCCAGCACGCCGGCGAGGGAGCGCGGCTGGTTCCCGATGAGCCCGACCGGATGTCCCGCGAGGCGCGCAAGACCGCAGACGATGTTCTCCGCCCAGTGCTCGTGCACCTCGAGGAAGTCGCCGTCGTCGACGACGCGTCGGATGACCTCGTGCATGTCGTACGGCTTGTTCGCGTTGTCCGGGATGAGCGTGTCCAGCTCTGGTGCTTCGCGTTCACGCGGATCCGACGGCTCGGCGAACGGCGGTGGATCCAGGTTGTTCTGCGGCAGGAAAGAGAAGAGGTAGCGCGCGTCTTCGATGCAGGCTTTCTCGTCGGGGGCGATGAAGTGCGCGACCCCGGACTTCGTCGCGTGCGTCGACGCGCCGCCGAGCTCCTCGAAGGTCACCTCCTCCCCGGTCACCGTCTTCACGACGTCGGGACCGGTGATGAACATGTACGAGGTTCCTTCGACCATGAAGACGAAGTCCGTCATCGCCGGCGAATAGACGGCGCCCCCCGCGCAGGGGCCCATCACGAGCGAGATCTGCGGGATCACTCCGGAGGACTGAACGTTCCGCCAGAAGATCTCGGCATAGCCCGCGAGCGACACGACGCCCTCCTGGATGCGCGCGCCGCCCGAGTCGTTGATGCCGATGACCGGGCAGCCGAACTTCAGCGCCATGTCCATCACCTTGCAGATCTTCTCGGCGAAGACCTCGCTGAGCGAACCGCCGAAGACCGTGAAGTCCTGTGAGAAGACGAAGACCTTGCGGCCGAGGATCGTTCCGTAGCCGGTGACGACTGCGTCACCGTAGGGCCGTCGCTCGAGCATCCCGAAGTTCGGCTCGCGGTGGCGGACGTAGCGATCGAGCTCGACGAAAGAGCCCGGATCGAGGAGCTCGACGAGCCGCTCGCGGGCGAGCAGCTTGCCCTGCTCGCGCTGGCGCTCGATCGCCTGCTCGGTCCCGGCGTGCTCGGCCTCGTCGCGGAGCTCCCGAAGCTGCTCCAGCTTGGACTCGGTGGAGTCGGCGCGGGGCTCGTCCGTCGTCGCCATCCGTAAAGCCTAACGAGGGACTGTCGGCCCTTCAGGTCGTGACTACAAAGGCTGGGTCAGATCCTTGCCGTTCAGGCCGTGGCCGAGAGGGATTAGCTCGTAGAGTCGCAGGATGAACGTCGACCGCTCGACGATCTGGCCGTACAGAGACGGCGAGCCCGGCGAGTTCATCTACCAGCGCTACGGCCATCCCACAGGTGTCGAAGCGGAACGCCGCCTCGGTGAGCTCGACGGCGGCCACGCGCTGCTGTTCTCGTCCGGTTCCGGAGCGACGATCGCGCTCGTACTCACGCTTCTCTCGTCGGGCAACACGATCGCCCTGGCCGAAGGTGCGTATTTCGGGACAGGCGTCATCTTCCGCGAGCTCGAGCGCTGGGGCCTTCGCGTCGTCGAGTTCGACCAGACCGGCCCGCCACCCGGCGACACCGACCTCGTCTGGCTCGAAGCGCCGTCGAATCCCTTCCTGACGATGCCCGACCTCGAGGCCGCGGCGGCGAACCCGGCGCTCGTCGTCGTGGACGCCACCGCCGCGACACCGATCCACCTGCGGCCACTGGAGCACGGCGTCCTACGCGGCCTCGAGACGCTCGACCTGCGAATCCGCCGCCAGACGGAATCCGCAGGCGAGCTGGCTAAGCGCCTGAGAGACCATCCCGCAGTCGCGACGGTGCGCTACCCCGGCTTCGGCGGACTGCTCTCCTTCGACGTCGCCGGCGCCGACGAGGCCCGTCAGGTCGAGACGTCCCTACGCCTCATCGTCAACGCCACCAGCCTGGGCGGCGTGCACTCCCTCCTCGAGGCCAGGGCCCGCTGGGAGGGCGCGCGCGTCCCGCCCGGGTTACTACGCCTCAGCGTGGGTCTGGAGCCCGTCGAAGCACTCTGGGCCGATCTGGCTCAGGCACTCGAAATTCCAGGCAATTCTCGCGCGCGCGAGTAAGATTTTCGCCCCCGAAGGCGAATCCCTTCGGACAAGAGCCGGCTGACGCGTCGCCCAAACGGTCTTCCGGCGGACCATCCCTCGCACAAAGGAGTCACCTGTGGCTGCACCAGAACCCAAGACCCGGGAACGGAGGGCGCAGAAACGCAGCGCGCCCGCAATGAACCGCCGCGCCACCGACGGCACGACGGTCGAGATCAAGAAGAAGGATCTGCAGGAGCTGCTCGAGGCTCTCCGCTCAGCGAGGGACGGAGAGACCGGCGTGCGGCTGTCTGCACAGAAGAGCGGGGTCATGGGCGACGTGGCGAAGGCCTTCAACGGCTTGGCGGAAAGGCGCGAGGGCCTGACCAACGAGCTGAGCCGCGTGAGCAGGGTCATCGGGCGCGAGGGCCGGATGACGGAGCGAGCGCTGTCGAAGAACGCAAAGGGGTCGTGGGCCGAGTCGATCAGCTCGGTCAACTCGATGATCGACGATCTGGTGCGTCCGACCATCGAGGTCTCCCGCGTTCTCGACGCAGTGGCGGAGGGCGACCTGTCGCAGAAGATGTCGCTCAAGATCGAGGGACAGCCAGTCCGCGGCGAGTTCCTCCGCATCGGCACGACCGTGAACACGATGCTGGACCAGCTCAGCTCGTTCGCGTCGGAGGTCACGCGGGTCGCGCGCGAGGTCGGCACCGAGGGGATCCTCGGCGGCCAGGCCCGCGTCAAGGACGTCTCGGGAATCTGGCGCGACCTCACGGACAACGTCAACTTCATGGCGAACAACCTCACCACCCAGGTGCGCAACATCGCCGACGTGACGACCGCGGTGGCGAACGGCGACCTGAGCCGGAAGATCACCGTCGACGTCAAGGGCGAGGTGCTCGAGCTCAAGAACACCATCAACACGATGGTCGACCAGCTGCGCTCGTTCGCAGACGAGGTCACGCGCGTCGCCCGTGAGGTGGGCACCGAAGGAAAGCTCGGTGGTCAGGCCACCGTCAAGGGCGTCAGCGGCACCTGGAAGGACCTGACCGACAACGTCAACTTCATGGCGACGAACCTGACGACTCAGGTGCGCGGCATCGCCAAGGTCGTGAGCGCGGTGGCGGACGGAAACCTGAACCAGAAGTTCACGATCGAGGCGAAGGGCGAGGTCGCGGCCCTCGCCGACACGATCAACTCGATGATCGACACGCTGCGCGTCTTCGCGGAACAGGTGACGACGGTGGCGCGCCAGGTGGGCACCGAAGGCAAGCTCGGCGGCCAGGCCGAGGTGCCGGGAGTTGCCGGCACGTGGAAAGGGCTCACGGACAGCGTGAACGGGATGGCCGCGAACCTGACGGATCAGGTTCGCAACATCGCCGACGTGACGACCGCAGTCGCGAAGGGCGATCTCTCGCGCAAGATCACGGTCGAGGTAAAGGGCGAGGTCCTCCGACTGAAGAACACGATCAACACGATGGTCGACCAGCTCTCGTCCTTCGCGGACGAGGTCACCCGCGTCGCCAAGGAAGTGGGCACGGAAGGCCGCCTCGGCGGCCAGGCCGAGGTCAAGGGCGTCAGCGGCACGTGGCGCGAGCTGACCAACAACGTGAACCAGCTCGCCGATAACCTCACCAATCAGGTCCGCAACATCGCCGACGTGACGACTGCCGTCGCGAAGGGCGACCTCTCGCGCAAGATCACCGTCGACGCGCGCGGCGAGATCCTCGAGCTGAAGAACACGGTCAACACGATGGTCGACCAGCTCTCCTCCTTCGCGGCCGAGGTCACCCGCGTCGCCAAGGAGGTCGGCAACGAAGGAATGCTCGGCGGCCAGGCCGAGGTCACGGGCGTCTCCGGCACCTGGAAGGACCTCACGGACAACGTCAACACCCTGGCCGGCAACCTGACGAGCCAGGTGCGCAACATCGCCGAAGTCACGACCGCTGTGGCGCTCGGCGACCTCTCGAAGAAGATCACGGTGGACGTCAAGGGCGAGGTGCTCGAGCTCAAGAACACGATCAACACGATGGTCGACCAGCTCTCCTCGTTCGCGGACGAGGTCACTCGCGTCGCGACGGAAGTGGGCACCGAAGGCCGCCTGGGCGGCCAGGCCGAGGTGAAGGACGTGTCCGGAACGTGGCGCCAGCTGACCCAGAGCGTGAACGGGATGGCCTCCAACCTCACCGATCAGGTGCGCAACATCGCAGAGGTGACGACCGCGGTCGCCACCGGCGATCTCTCCAAGAAGATCACCGTCGAGGCCCGGGGCGAGATCCTCGAGCTCAAGAACACGATCAACACCATGGTCGACCAGCTCTCGTCGTTCGCCGACGAGGTCACCCGCGTCGCCCGCGAAGTGGGCACCGAGGGCAAGCTCGGCGGCCAGGCTCAGGTCAAGGGCGTCAGCGGCACCTGGAAGGACCTGACGGACAACGTCAACACGCTGGCCGGCAATCTCACCAGCCAGGTCCGCAACATCGCGGACGTCACCACCGCGGTCGCTACCGGCGACCTGAGCAAGAAGATCACGGTCGACGTCAAGGGCGAGATCCTCGAGCTCAAGAACACGATCAACACCATGGTCGACCAGCTCTCGTCGTTCGCCGACGAGGTGACCCGCGTCGCCCGCGAAGTGGGCACCGAAGGCCGCCTCGGGGGCCAGGCCAAGGTCAAGGGCGTGTCGGGAACCTGGAAGGACCTCACCGACAACGTGAACGCGATGGCCGACAACCTCACCGATCAGGTGCGCAACATCGCCGACGTGACGACCGCGGTTGCGACCGGTGACCTGAGCAAGAAGATCACCGTCGACGCCCGTGGCGAGGTCCTCGAGCTCAAGGAGACGATCAACACGATGGTCGACCAGCTGCGCTCGTTCGCCGCGGAGGTGACGCGCGTCGCGAAGGAAGTGGGCACGGAAGGCCGCCTCGGCGGTCAGGCCAACGTCGAGGGCGTCAGCGGTACCTGGAAGGACCTGACGGACAACGTCAACACGCTCGCCGACAACCTCACGACGCAGGTGCGCAACATCGCCGAGGTGACGACCGCGGTCGCTACCGGCGACCTGAGCAAGAAGATCACCGTCAACGTCAAAGGCGAGATCCTCCAGCTCAAGAACACGATCAACACGATGGTCGACCAGCTCTCGTCGTTCGCGGACGAGGTCACCCGCGTCGCCCGCGAAGTCGG
>WNFC01001571.1_pt1 | contig 28306 bp, 50 predicted proteins | sample 5400541 | NCBI WGS metagenome assembly WNFC01 (sample SAMN13153342, study PRJNA577476) | soil metagenome | isolation source: 120 cm saprolite under Douglas fir tree site 2 hole 2 replicate 1 | place: USA:California | collected 2015-04-18
GCTCGCCAATTGTTAACCGCGATTCTATACTCTGGAGTAATCCCGAACGCTCCCACAAGCCCAGAGATACTGAGCAAATCATGAGTAAGGTCTGTATCAAGCGCAGTGTCCACTTGTTCAAAGTCATCGCCAACGGTCCTTTCATCTGAGAAAACGAATATGGTCCGGGAACAAAACCCTTGCTCCCAAGCGCGTTCTGGAAGGTAGTTCATCAACATCGATGGTTGGGTGCCGATAATTAGATTGAGCTGCGGGCGTTCGATTTTGATATCGATGTTATCCGTGACCCGAGTGCGGCGATAGACACTAACATCATACATGTGAGACATCACCCCTGCGGCTTCTTCATCATACTTATGCATAAACGCAGTTAGCTCATCTGCGGTGACGTACATTGTATTGTAGGTAAACGTCCCCTCGGGCATGTGCATAACCGTCCTCGCACTGGCCTTCAGTGCCTTGATCATACTCGCCGCGGTCATGGTGGTCGGTGCCAACTTAGGCTCAGCCAGTTCCATGTAATAATCCCTAGCTGTATGTATCGTCTTCGTCTTTCCCACCCCCGGATGCGCAACCAGTCCACAATACAAATTAGGATAAACCTTCCTCCCTTGGCTAATCATCCAAACCCGTTGCTCCACCGCGGCGCCCAATACGCTAATCGCTGCCCAGAGCCGGAACACCCTTGGGCTCTCAAGCCTTGCGGTTGAGTCCACGAAGGAGTTTATCCAACTCGGATTCTTGCGGAGTGCGTGTCCGTTGGTCCCCGCCTTTCCATTCTCTAAGCCCGTCAAGATTTTGTTGCTTGTTACACCGGTCACATCCGGGTCGGGTTCGATCCCCACAGCAATATTCTCCTTTGTTCCATCCCGTTTTGCAATCATATGGAATACGCATTACTCGTTCGTTGGTGAGAGTAATGTCCTCGCCCAAGGCTGCTTGGAGTGCCGATACGACTTCGTCCTCACGCTCTTCTGGGTACATATAAGTTAACGCATCGTGGTCTTGAAAAACAACCACCGCACCCACCGTTCGGGCTCGCCAGATGCGGAGCATGGCATGATTCACGATGTCAGCCAGGGACCCTTGGGGATCGAAAGCGTAAGCTTCCCGTTGGGTCGCAGAATCACTACGGCGGCCAAAGAACCACCGTTTTCTTCCAGAAAGTGTCGTAAGGCATCCCACTCTTGAGAGCTGGGTGTCAGTCCACTTAAGTCGTTCAAGATGAGCCGGGAAAGCTGTGAAATACTTTGGTTGGAATCCTGCCACAATCCGCTCTGGGAGCTTGGTTTGCTCAGCGAGGGTGTGGGGCTGTCCTCCGTAGTTCGATCCATGTCCGAGTTTCTTACACATGAATCGGTAATCGTAATGACGGTAGTATGGCCGTTCCGCGATAATTTTATCTCGCTTGAGGTTTCCAGTCCATCCAAGATCAGGCCAGCAAAGCCGTGCAACCGCTGTATGAATGTCTCCCGATTCGACAGCGTCGAGGTATTTCCAGTCATTGAAAAGGTTCCCTTCTATTGCTCCGACGATGTAGGATTCACCAGATTTCGCATCGAACTTGGCGAACTTGCATCCTCTATCGGCGATGAATATGCTTCTAAGACTTTCCTCCACGTTCTGAAAGTTTCCGCCAGTGCCAAATTCGCTAAAGCTAGAGCTAAATCGGCCGGTGTTTGTGCCAGCGATGTTGTAGGATGTTCGCATTCGTCCGTCATTGTCTACTCCCATTTCAAGTGCTTCGATTTTCTTTGACAATTCTCGTAGCGCGATGAGATGCGCTACGATTGGCTTGGCTACGGTGAAGGCTCGCACTTTCTCCAGAGCGTCTCGATCAGCTGTTGGGCGGCCTTGTTTCTTGATCGTTGGGATTTGCAGATGGTTGTAAAACAAATCCATTACTTGAGGAGGACTACGCCAGCTAAAGCTAGGCATGCCAACACCATCAAGCACGATGCGACCAAGGCTACGTTCAAGAAAGTCGATTTTGTCATGAAATTCATTTATGACCTCGCGTTTGCGGTGAGCGTCGATGAGAGATCCTCGGCATCGCATTTCTAATACAGGGCCTTGCAGAGCGCGGGAGAAGGCATAAGTCTTGGCGGTTGTCGCGTCGAGTTGGTGATGAATGGCGTTGAAGACTTCGAGGGTGACGGCGCAGTCTAGGCCGTTGTAGATTTGATCTCTCTCCCATTGGTTTTTGATGTCGGTGGGTTGGGTAGAGTTGGTGTGGATTATTTTCACGCATCCCTCTTAACTGTGTCACTCCGCTTCCGTTCACTCTTCCAAGGCCCGTGGTTGGTATAGATGCTTCCAAGGAATCCCAGACTTTTCAATGACTCCGGTTGCAATGCGTGATGCAAGAGCATCGTATCATGCACCGCGCCTAGGGTTTTGATTTTGTAACTCCTGAGGAGGAAGGCGATGTCGTAGAGCCCGTTCTGGAATAGTTTAGGGATTGATTGATCCTCAAGTATCGAACGTATAAGGCCCCAGCATTGTCTCTCAGCTCCCGGAGTAGCCCAATAGCTTCCGCTCTCTGCTCTTTCGTCATGTATTGGAACCACAATAGCAAGGTCTCGTCGGGGAGCGAATCCAATGCATGTAATTTGCGAGCCAGAGGTTTCGATGTCGACGGACAGCAAAGAGCAGCCGCGGATGTGCTCTTCGATGAAGGTTTGGATGTCTTCGATAGTCGGCTCGGTCCAGATTTCAACTGGCGGGCGTTCAACATGTGCGGTATCCTTTTCATTGTTGATTTTGCCAAGGTCCGAAACTACAGTGGGTCGGAGTTCCCATTGCCGGTGAACAGCGCTAGGATGATAAGTGCACAAAAGCTTATACCCACTAACGCAATGAGTGCTAACAGCGGTTGTGCCCCGGAGTTTCCTAACCCCAGTAGTACCCAACATAGCCCATATAGCAGTATTCCCCAGACAGACAATGAGATTAGGATCATGAGAAAGGATTTCATCCCCAAGACGATCCAGTTCTGGGGCGAATTCAGATCTAACATACCCGGCTTTGAGAAGCTTGGCGTAGTTTGGTAGGGCAAGGGGTTTGGGTCCACAGAAGTATTCGAGTTTGTTCCCGGGTGGATAGATGTTGAAGACGTTGGTGCGGATGAGGGTTTCACGATGATTCTCCCAGATTTTATCGAGGGCCCAAGGATCGCGGGTGGCCCAGAAGCTGCGGAGGTGGGCTGAGTCGAGTGGGGAGAGGATGATGACGGAGGATTCGGATAGCATGCGGAGGAGTTCAGCACCGGTTGCGCCAACGAAGGTTCGGTTAATCCTGGCTTCGGCTTCGCCGCGTTGCTCACCGATGAGAAGTATGGGTTTCATGAATTTGGCCGAAACTCAGCCACGCGTTGGAATGTCACTTTCCACGTGTAGGTATCTTCTATAATCATCCTGTAGATATCCCCATTCTCGCAGAAAATGAGGATGTAATCGTGGTAGTAGCATGTTGATACAATCTTGTTCATCTCACTCCCCACCCAAGCGTTTAATCTCCCGATCCACATACCATCTAGCCTTCTGCAAATCCTCGATTTGATATCCCTTAAACCCAGCCCGCCAGATGTACTTCACCGCGTTGCCGAGGTTGAATGACATCCATTCGACTACGGTTATGCATTCGACGTTGGAGGGATGGCTAGTGTAGTGTGTAGGGTGGTTGATCGGGTCTTGAATAACATCCGCTTGATCGTTCGATGGTCCCGGTGCAATGCTTTCGCTATTGAGTGAATTGACATTCCGCTTGCGTGTGCGTGGCGCGCCAAACATCTCTCTAGGGGTGTCATGTGCATTTTCACTATTCCCTGAGGTTGTTTCTTGCACGTCATTTTCGATTTCCTTGAGCATTTCTTCGCTGATCTGGAAGGGTTTTTGCATGTGAACTCCAAGAAGATGGGTAGTGCATTTGCGCACTACCCAGTTGGGGAGGAACAGGGTTAGTCGTAGGTGAGGTCGTTGGTCATGGCTAAGATGAGATCTTCGATCTTGTCTCGGGCCACAGACATCTTTAGTCGGTTGGATTTAACTAAATGCCTATGAATTTCGATCAATTCTATGAGTTGATAGGTCTCTCCAGCAGGTTCGGTTGCACCTTCGTTGTCCATGTCGCCCTCCATCAGGCTGCCGGTGCGGTGCGCTGGATCTTGGCGAAGGTTCGCTTGGTTTCCTCACTTGTTTCGTGTTTGATAAACGCAAGCACGCTGGAGTTGGGCACGTTGTCGATACACGCGCTCATGCTGGTGCCTTCCTCAAGAGCTCCACAATGCTCGACGAATTGCTTAAGCATGAACAAACTATCCTCCGTTACCCATTGATCGAGGTGGATGATCTTGCCAGCGACCCCGCCCTCGAAGGCGAGGAGTTCAGCCGGATCGACGTCTTCCAAGGGCTGGACGACTTGCAACTTGAACCTCAGCCCTGGAGTTTTCTTCCTGCTGGACTCGATTTGCTCTGGCAGGCCTTGGACCACGCAGAGATAGGTGCCTTCGGGCAGCATCGGTGGCGGTTTGATGTCATCGATGGATCGGTTTAGGATATCTTCGAAGTTGGTGGCCATTAGAGGTTTGCTTTCGGTTTGGGTTTGGTTGTGGAGATTGGTTGGTTGGTTCTGGGTCTGGATCAAACTCTCCTTTTCAATATAACCGCTTTGGGTTTGGTGTCTGCGTTGGCTGCGGTTGTTGGCCCGCGCAGGGTTTCGAAGAAGGTGGCGAGACCGGTCTCGATGGGGAGCTCCGGTGACATCTCGAACGGCTTGGGATTGGCGAGGTCGACGAGCATGGTTGAGTTGGTTTTGATTGTGCGCTTGTCGCGGACGTTGGTGTAGAGGATCACTGAGCTGAAGTATTGTGGGATCTTTGGGCTTAGCTTCTGCCCAACCCCTTGCGGGAAGCCTTTCTTCGTGCCATCGGGTTGGTCTTGGTACGCGATATGTGCGATGACGATGACATTGGTTTGGAAGGCGTCGCTAGTAAGATTGCTAAGTACCATCTCAACAGCATCTTGCGCAAGTCCATAGATTGCGCGGCCGTCAACGTCTCCTGATTTACCCGGGCGGGCAATTGATTGGTGGAAATCGTAGGCGGCATCGCATAGTCGAGATAGGCTATCAATGACAAGGATACTATCACGCCCCCACTCGGCTGGACTTCCCAGGTCAACATTGTCGTAGCTCCATTTGTCTAGCATTTTCATTGCAGTGATGAACGCTGTGGCCTTCCCAGCGAGGGCGGGTCCAAGCGGTGTTGGTTTGTAGTGATCTCTAAGGGTTCGGTAATCCACATTCCCCATCATCTCTGGACATTCACGCAGGACTTGGTACTTGAGGCTGTCGAGGAGATTGTCCATGTCGAGTATGCGGAGTTTGTAACCGGCCTTGACGAGGGAGACGAGTGATCCGGTTTTGCCAGTCTTGGCATCACCGATTAGGAGGAGTTTGGTTAGGTCATTGGACTGATGATCGGCAAGGCTTGGCATCATTCTCTCCAATCATCATCAGACGAATCGCAGGCATCTTTGATTGTCTGCCATACATCCTGGCGCACAGCGGTTTTCAGTTTCTGGATTTCAGTTTCTGTGAAGACATGTGCGATGCCATCATCCGTGCTCATGTCTAACTCAAGCCGGGCCCATAAAGCCCCGTCGATTTCTTTGAGGTACGTGATCTTTGGCATCATTCCCACTCCAGCGTTAACTTAATCTTCTCCGGCCAAGCCCGATTAGACCGCCAAGGTTCGTCCAGTTCGGCTTTCATGACATAAACTGAACTAACCACGTCTTTGTCTTTCTCGGAAACGTAGCGAATTGAATGTTTCTTTTCCTCGAAGAATTTGAGTTGTGTGACTTTGAATGGCATCATGCGGTTCCTTTGGGTTGGGAGATCAAAACTTCTGTGTAGATCGTCAATAAATCACCATCATGTAAATCATACATATCCATGTTACATTCAATCCGGATCTGCGTTGGTGAGCCGTATTCTGGGCCAAAGCTGATTGTGAAATGACTCGGGCCTCGATTGATTACACGGGCTTTCAGGAGTGGGAGGCTGGCGCGAAGTTGTTTAGTCATAGTGCATCCACGAGCGTCCACATTTCTTGCAGAACATCTTGTATGAATGGTAAACTGGAATAGCGCGCCAGTGCGCACCGTGTGTCCAGTGACACCAAAATCTCTTCAACGCGCCTTTAGCGGATTCCATCTCAGGTCCTCGTCGAGTTGAGTAAAATCTGCGTTCAGATAATGCTTCCGCACCTCAGGATTCTTCGAACAAACCTTTTGAAACTTGCACCCACCATACATGCTGCAAGCTGTGTCGTTCATCGGCCAGTGATTGGCTTTGGCGTAATGTTGAGCCAGCTCTAAGGTGATTTCCAAGTCACTAAGCCATTCATGTATGATCTGATCACTGCGATAGGCAAACCCACGAGTGAACCTATTTGGCTTCTCAAGCATGATCTGCGCAGCCTCAATGATAACCCCACGCATAGGTGCATTCAACACAACCTTTCCAGCCAGTGCATATAGCGTCATTTGATTATTCGGGCTCCACTGCTGCATGTACCAATCGCCAGCTGACATAGTTGTTGTCTTATGATCCAACACAAACAAATCATCATTATAATTCACTACCCGATCCAAATGCCCACACAGCAAATATGGCTGCAGCGAAGCTGTATCCGGTTGGTCGCTGGGATCTGCCGAGGGAGATACAGCTTCGCTGCAATTGGGACCCCAATCCAGTTCCCATCGGAAGCTGAGTTCTACTGCGGGTTTGCCGTTGGCTAGAATGTAGGTTTTGCAAGGATCGATGCGATAGTTGTCGAGGTAGTCTACAACTAATTGGCGGAGGCTATTCGGGTTTTTGTACTGTCCAGCCTTGGTGCTTGGGTCGGGGTCGAAATCATGACTGCGCACAAGTAACCTCTGCATTGTCTCCCTGACCGCATCGTTGAAATCCAATCCCTCCGCGCGCAGGTTCTCGTAATCTTGAATCGCTGAGTGATACTCAATCCCAAATCGCAGGTGAATCGATTCTTCCTTGGGCATCCAGCCTTCGAGAATGGTGTATTGATAATATCGCGGACACAATTTCATCGCACCGAGACTAGTGCTGTCAATCGCGTATTGGACCTTAGTTCCTGGGATGAATGGGCTTGTGGATAGTGCCTTGGATGATACAGCTTCGCTGCAGGTATCCATGCTCAAACCCGCCGGTTCATTTTGAACATAGGCTTGTTCAGCAGTGAATTAATATCTAACTTCGGCCCACCATCCCCCTCACTCTTCCTCGTCTTCACCCCAGCTTGCCGCCTCGCTCTTTGCTGGCGCTGGTAGGCAACTACAGCATCAATATACTTCGGCGTGACAATGCCGCTCCCGAACTCGATCTCTTCATCAATCCGCCGCATGAGTTCATCAATGTCAGTTGGGTCGTCTTGGTTAATATCGCTCATGGCCCATACCTCAAGCTGTGTGTAAATGCATCCAGCCCACACTTGGTGCATATTGTTGTACCACCGCAGATGTAGCCGTTCTCGTTTTCCAAATCCAACCAGCCTTGAAAGTCATGTTCGCTGCCGTCGGTGCAGAGTTCTTCGTTGGGTGTAGCGTGGAAGAACATTTCGTTGTCGGGTTTACTCATTCCTCCATCTCCTCTAGTTCCTTGGTCCTGATAAAAATCGTCCCGGGCGGGTTTGGCTGTAGGATTATCATATCCTCATAGCCGCCAAAGGTTCTCCGGGCATCATAGAGCAAATTCATAAACATCGCTTGGTCATCCGGATCGACCTTAATCTCAATCCCGATCTCTTGCATCTTCGCGGCTTCCCAATAGCGCAGGTAGGTTTCTGGCGGGAGTTTAGTTGCCATCGCTGAGCCTTAATTCAATGTCTTGGGCCTCAATACCATCCCCAAACTCGTGAAAGCGCCCATTGATCCACACGAAGTCTGGGTTATTCGCAATGGCGTTGACCAAGGCTTGAATGGCCCGGGTTTTGCCACAGCCTTGTGGTCCGTAGGCGTTAATCTCAATCCTGAATGGTCGGCTCATTGTTCTCTGTCCTCGCTGTGGTCCTCAAGCAATAATCGATTCACAACCTCAATCTCCCGCAGTGCAGGGTCTTCCGGTTCCACCTCGCTTAGCAACTCAATGCTCCGCGGTGCGTTGCGCATTTGCACGGCATAAACCCACCATTCTTGAGCAGAATCTTCCTTGAGTTGAAGTTTCAACGTGTCGTACTCACTACACCCAAACATCAACTCGCCGGGTTTATATATCTTCTCGTTGTTCTTCCGATGCAGTCTCCTAAATTGATGACATCTATGCCGAAACTCATGCGCGGCTTGGAACGTGCCTTTCCAGATCCGGCCACCTTGCGGGTCATCCACAACTGCCTCGAAAAACTCGTGGCAGTCAGGATAGGCTTGGATTGAGCTGCTTAGTGCCATTGGCATTCCCGGTTATTGGTGTGGTGGTCATTGGATTAGCTTTCCTTGGGCCATGGTGGTGATAAACCGTTCCATCATTTTGAGGTTCTCGGAGATGCAGAGCCAACCATCTGCAAGGGCATTGTCTTTTGAAGAGTTCCCCTGCGCGCGGACGAGATGCCCTTGCAACGCAGTGGCTTCTTGGAGTTCACGGAGTAGATCGATCATCTTGGAGAAGTTCAGTCCTTGAGTGACTTGACCTCCGAGGGTTTCGTAGTGCATGGATCATATCCTCCGGTTCATTTTGAACGGCTTTGGCTTGGTCAGCGAGGAAACATCAATCGTGCGCTTCTCCTCAGCGCGGGAACGGTAGTGGTCTGGGAGGGAAATGGGCATAATACCCGGACCGTCAAGAGTTGTTTCATTGAAACTCAGCTCATACTGATCGTCGATATCTATAAGCCTAGCGTTCCACCAAGGATACGCTCGATGACCTGAGGTTGAGATGATCCACCAATAGCCGAGGTGGTCGCATTCTGGGCAGCCCAACCCATCCCACTTGCGGTCATTTCTCTTTTGGTTTAAGTCTCGATTATAACGCTGCTGCATTGCTGCTTGTCGTCTGGAAAGTGGAATTTCTCCGTTTTCTGTGGTGGGTTCCATGCCCAAGGCAAGAGCTATGGACTCGCTTATGTCTTTCCCTTCCCCTCCGCACTCCGGACACACCATCCGCTCAGCGATATCAAACGCAGGTTCCCCGCGGACTTTGTGGGCGATGAGGTAAGGCTCACTCATGCATCAATCCCATCACAAACCATCACCACATCCTTATCCACCTGCGGTCTGCGGAATCTTTCGCTAAACCAATAGGCTTGATCTTGATTAACTGCAATGGAGCTACAGGCTAAGCACACAGGACAATGTGCTAGCACGATGTAAGTCTTGCCTTTCACAAGATTGCAGGGTTCTCCAGTGCCAAATCCCGGTGAATTATTCACACAGATCACTTCCTCACCGATGTTGAAGGTCATTTCAACACTCCTGTCTTTCTCAGTACCGCTTCCGCGCTGGCCATGTCTTTCATTGTCACACCCGCGGCCATTAGTTTTTTGTTGAGCGCAGGTCGGTGGATGTAGGGTTCTCCGTGGCCTTCGACTGAATGCTTTGCGCCGAGGATCGCTAGGCACTTAGCCAATCCGCCTTCCTGGATCGGGAACTTGAGCACGCAAGGAGAGTTGATCGAGGGAACCTCCGCATACACATTGTTATCATCCATCCAGCATTTGATTGCGTAGGGTGGGGCTGCGGATTCAGGTGTGTGGTCGGTTTTCATTGTTGATTCCTTAGCCAAAGTTGCAACGCAGCTCCGGCCTTCTTTGTGTCGCCTTGATGGATTTGCAGAAACCGATCAGCCCAAGCGCGTTGGATGTCGGTGGCAACGGGCACAGCCAATCCTGCCTCTTCGAGAGTCCGCTCAAGGTCGTAGTCTTGTAAGCGTTTACTCATATCCGCCTCCAGCTCGGGTAATGCGCAGGTGGGAGTGGTTTGGCAGCCACAGGTGGATTCGAACCACCGTTTGCGGAGTCAAAGTCCGCTGGGTTAGCCGCTACCCTATGTGGCCCTAGGCGATCGTTAAGCTCAAGCCGGGCCACATCGCGATAATGAAGATCCGCTGGCGTGGCCCACTCCTCGCCCATCTGCACCCAGCCTCCGCGGTCGAAATCGAAGAACCACTCGTCGTTGATATGTTGGCGCTGGAGAAACTTTGGAAGCATCTCCCTGTGGCGGCAGATTGGCCTAACCCCAGCCGGGCAGTCACACTCAGTCTCCGTGCAAAGGTAGCTACTCTGGACGTTCATGTCGTCATCAAACTTGCTGATGCGGTATTGGTCGCCGGAGTGGTGGCAGGAGTAGAGTGTCATCACCAATTCTCCCGCTTATCCCGTTCCATCTCACGCTCGTCTAGGTAGGTTTCGTGGCATTGAGATTCGTAATACTTGGCTGTATAGCTGTAGCTTGGCCAGTCGATTAAGGCTAGCCAAAGGTAGTAATCGACAACATGCAGCGCCTGCTGCGGTTCAGTCATATCTCTGACAATCCCTCGGATGCATGGCACAATACGCTCGGCGCTCGTATTCCTCTCGACTAATCCCCTCCCGCTCACCGCGACCTCGGTATCGTTCCTCAGGACCACGGTCATAAGGATCGTACCTCCTTTCAGGTAAGATCCGCCTTTGCTCCTCCGGTCCCCAATCCTCCGGACGAGGAAATGGAAAGGGCTGGGCCTGAACCAATGTTGGGCCACAGACAATTGCCAGCGCCAAAACAAATCTATATATCATCTTGATTCAACCTACTATAATTCTCATGCACGGAGATCGCTGGGAAGCCATCATGTCCCGTATGTCCCTGCATCAACATCCCACACATGCACCATTTGTGATTGTCACATGTATCATCCCCGGGACAGCCCACTGCGCATTTCATCTTCGCCTTCGCCTTCGGCCCAATCCACGGATCGCCTTTGATCCTTGAACGTATGTCTTTGAAGTCAAACACGATGCTCATTGTGACATTACCTCCTGGGCTTCACGAAGACACGTCAGCCATTCATCTTCGGTGATCATGTTGATAATCACTCGGAGCCAAGTCCAGTGAAGCATCTCCACTGGATCGGTCAGGCTGTTCTTGTGAGCGTCGATCAATGCTAAGGCCTCTTCTTTGCTCATTTCTTTCGCTCCCCTTCCCCTTCCGCTTCCACGATGTATCGAATCACCCCTTCGCTAAACCCATCGATATGCGTCCAGCCGCCATAGCCAACTCCGTTTTTGTAACTCGCTACGTTTATCATGTAGGCTTTATTGACAATCGGCTCAGGCACGTGGTCCTGGCTTTGCTCGTCTGTGATGACGATTAATCGATCGTTGAGCGAACCAAGGCCATTGTTGTGCATGAACACATTGAGTATATCCAACGCTGCGCCAAGTCTGGTCCCACTGTGGACTTGCGAGTCCACCACAGCTTGAACTCCCGCTAAGCCACGGAATGGAGGGCATTCCACGATGTTGTCACTAAACGAAAACACTCGGCACTTTCCGGGCCAAAGCGCAGCCAACCCTGCCGCTGCGTCCATGCGAGTCATGTCGGACTTGGCTGAGAGCTTTTGATCCATCGAGCCGGAGACATCGACGAGAACGTAGGTAGTGCCACTCAGCGCAGGCAGCTCGGCAATGGCAGTGCACAAAGCTTGATCCAATGCTAATGCGTGCCAAGGTGCTGCGCGCATTGCAGCGATGTAGCGAAAGGGCAATATTCGATGCGCACCGCCTTTGCGAGCAACTATATTCTGATCAATCAATTCCTTGTCTACATTAGCTGTGCCCATATTCCTCAGGTTGCGGAGCAGAGCGAAATAACCTAGCTTACCCTCGGCGAGTAGCCTAACCCAAGTCTCGCGCTTGTCTGCACCACTGCTCAATGCCACTTCCCAAGTGTCGGGAGTCACTAACTGACCCTTCACAGCCCTTCCCCAAAGCTCACGCTGAGCCTCGATCTTTGGTTTGGTCCTGCTCAAGCGAATGACATTGCGCAGGTTGTATTTGGTGTTATCCTTGCGATACTTAGCGAGGGAATATTCATCAAACTTGGGCAGAGCCAGTTGCAGACCCTTGCGAAGCTGATGGTCCAACGGTCCAATGCCGTTTCGCCAATAAACCGCCAACATCTCGCCCATTTCATCCGCACGCTGGATGCATTGAGCGATGGTTGCGGCTGATTTGAAGGTAGGGTGTTGCTTCAATAACTCTGCGCAAAGCAGCAATGGCACGTGGCGCAGGTTGAGGTTGCTGCGAGCGTGGATTGCCAAGCTGGCGATTTCGTCTGGCTTACACAGTCCACACAACTCCGCGATGCGGTCCGCGATGGACTTGCCGCTTTCGTAGAATTGATCTTCCCAAAGCATACACGCGCTGACCGCACGTCGTAGCTGGTTGAATGGGGAGATGTGAACTGCTTGTCCGCCTTCGTGGGTGTATATCGGCGCTACGTGGTTAGGAATATTCAATCGGGCCATAACCTTGTCCTTTCACAATATGGGGCCACAGATAAAGCTTAAGCTTAGCGAAGGATGGCGAGGGATAGACAGGGATAGCCTTACCATTAGGCAACGGGCCGATAGTGAGATGCAACGAGGGTCGATGAAGGTCATTTGGCACCACTGCCCAAGGTGGAGTCGAACCACAATCGTTTGCACGAAGTAACCATCATCTATTGGTATGCACCTCATGGTCGGCCCGCTTTGAGTTGAACAAAGAAGTAACCCTATCGATTGACACACCCTCCGCTAAGCCTAAGGTGTTCTGGCGAGGAGGCTGACCACGGTATCACTCAGCCAGAGAAGTAACCGTGGTCAATTGGCACAGAACATAAGCTTTGTGGGATACTGGCGAGGATTTTATTAGGGGTTTTCATCCCGCGAAGTATCCCTAATCAATTGGCACAGTATCCTACGAAGCTTAAGCCATCCTAGCGAGGTTCGTGCTGCGGAGTTTTCTACTGTTGCTCTATCTACCTGAGCTACCAGCTTTCGCTGGATGGGACTTGCACCCACGGCCAACAGTTCTGGACGAAGTAACCGCAACGCTTGGCATAGGATGGGATTGATTGTTGTCGGGCTCCTGAGTTTTGACTATCACATAAGTATACACTAAAAACACTGTTTTGTCAATACCTATTTACCTTCTGGTGTTACCTGATCCAGAAAAGTGACACGGAGGCATTTGCGCCCTCCGTGTCAGGCCTGATCTGGAATGGAACGTGCAAGCTCCATCCCAGCGTGGCTAAGGGATGGATGCATCACTTTCTATGTTTCAACCTATAAAATAAACCATTACAGTGTTTGCATTGTAATGGCCTAGCTGCGCCTGCAAGTAGTCGAGTGAGCTTGTGATTGCATTTAGGGCATCGCCAGAACTTCCTTCGTCTTGGTTTGGTCATGGGCTGTCCTTTGGTAGTATGCCATTGTTACGACAAACTAATTCCAAAGCTTGTCGTTAATTGCTATCTTGGTTTTAGTGCTGATTGTCTTTCCTGGCATGGTCGGGCTCCATAAAGAAATTGGCCAGCATTTGCGCTGGCCAATGGTTCAACTAGCTTGAGTAATGACTTGCCCGGGATGGTATGGCCCAGAGATCATCATCGGAATTCGGCGAAGCGTTTGTAGGTGCATTCTCCTTGGCTTCTGCACCAAGAGAGGACACAGTCTCTGACTCTGTGATCGTCGTGGATGCAAAAGGGTCAGCGCTATCTCCCTCCGTGCCAACAGCGCTCGAACCATCGGCAGGCTGTGATTGGGCAGTCTCGCCAATGGAGCCAGTCAACGTCTCGACAGTAGGGTTTGGTGCACATTCACCCTCAACCGTAATCGTGGATGCACTTCCCTCGCTTGCGGCAAGGCCGCATGGGACATTTGACGATGGGACTTGCCCGGAACCAAGGGTGCTTGCAGTAGGGCCTACCTCATTCTCAACTCCAAGCTGGGTTTGGCCCAAGTCTGACACAATACCACCCGGCACACCCAATGCACTCGTCTCCGTCACAACCTGCGTAGGGTCCGTTGCACGCTGACTTTCGTATACCTTTACGGCCACGAAACGAGCTGTTGAACCACCATTCTCCAGCCATTGGTTGAGAGAGATGCCTGACCAGCCTTGAACATCCCATAGCCATTTGTCGGTGTAATCTGGCTTGATCACCTCTTCTGTTGGCGTCACCGCTTTGATAAAAGCCTCTGCTTCACCAATAACAACCCGCATAGCACGAACTGCGGCCAGCTTAGCGTCATCAGATTCGAGAAACCTCAACTCCGCGTCGTCACGGGCTACCTCCGCGTTGTGGAGGCGGGCCTTGGTCTCGCCGTGGGCATTGGTGTGGTCGATGATCTTGGCTTCAAGCTCCCAGTTGCTTGCAGTTTGAGCATCTAGAGCTTTCCTAAGCTCGTTGATCTGTTCCTCAAGCTGTGGCACCTTATCCGCAGCCGTAGCCATTGCCACAAGATCATGAACAAACGATATTCCATTTCCGTTAGACATTGTCGGGCTCTCCTGTTGAACTCTATGGACCGATTCGGTCCCTTTCCAACACTTGTGAGATAAATGGCGGAAGCGATCCTAAGGTTGTGGTAGGCAATGGCAATGTGCAGATCATCTCAGGCTTGCGCCCTTGAGTCTTGCGTACACAGACCTATGCAGTTTTCCTCATTGCTCGCTTCCGTTGGCACTACTGGCGCCGTGTCTCAATCCAACGTTGATCCTGAGCTTGTCTGGCGGGTCTCCGCATGCTCATTGCTCAACGTTGGCACACTCAAAGCTAACCCTTTGCTCGGGCATGCCTCAATGAGCCACCGTGTGATGACCTTCCTTCACCCCTGCACGCGGAGCGACCTTCGCTGCATCAGCCTTGGGCTTGGCCCTCGTCTGACCTTCCGCAGAGCCTTTCGCTTCGCTGGCCTTCGCCTCACGGGCCTTTTTCAAGTTAGCCCCCTTTGGCTTGGCCTTCACCTCTTCGCTCTCGGCTTTGGCACCGAACATGGCCTTGAGATCAAGAGCCTTTGTGGTCTTAGCCGCACCGGCACGCTCATTGAGATTGGCTTGCGCCTTCGCAAAGAGATCCGGATTGGCCTCAAGCACATTCTTCGCAGCAGACGTGATTTCCGAAGCCTTGTACGCTCCGATCTTCTGATCGCTGTTTCGGATAAGATCCTTGACCATTTCCTTGGCCAGTCTCATTGCCTCGATCTGCACCGCACCCTCGACTTTGACCGCACTGCGGGCGCCTTTAAGCTTGATTGTGCCTTTCTTGATGTCTTCAAGATTGGCCCGAGCTTGTTTGCGCACTGCGTCTTTGGCCTTTTCGAGGTCTGCACCTTCAAGCTTGGTGATGCCGGGGAGAAGCTTTGACATCCCCACGGAGTTCACGATAGCTTCCAGACCCTGTTGGATGATATATCGAAACTGTTCAATTGGAACTGCATCGATGTCATCTAAGGTCACGTGACCGCAGCCGCCCTTTAGAGGGACGACAAAGGCCTTGATGACCTCAACCTCTTGGCCTGTTTCGTTCTGTTCAACCGTTACGTCAGTCATAGGTGTACAATCCTTTATTAACGTCTTTGGGTTCGAGAGACTATCGAATACAGCATTGGGCTTTGCCCATCCCTGACCCGATCTATGCTCTCACCGCTTATGGCCAGTAAGGTTTCCCTGCTGGCCGTAAGAGCGTTTAGCTCATGGATATGTGGCCACAGCTCAAGTCTTCGGCTTGGCCGATATGCTCAACCAATAAACAACTATCCCAATCCCCAACACATCCGTCACTGCCCCGAACCAGTACATCTCTTCGCCTCTCTGCGTTGTTGTTTCACCGCTTCCCTACGCCATGCCCGATAGCTCTTCGCCAGCCTTGGCATAATCGGATGCACATGCTTCACCCAATGCCAAACCGGCTGGCGCAGATGAATCCCCCTGCATTGAGCATTTGCCTGCATTTGCTCAAGAATGGTTGGACGTCCGTGACGATCAGGCATTGTCTTTCCTCTCGCCATAGATGAAATAGTGCTGAGCAATAGTAAGCTCAACCTCGTTCTTGATAGCCGCAATCAATCCATTGGCAAGGACAATCGCCCCATCCTCGTTTGCGAATTCGTCAGGATGGATATACAACTCACCATCCCACCTAATTGCTGGCTGGAATGGGCCTAGCCCAACTGTGGTTGCTGTGATCATAGCTGCATATCTCCACTGGTCATTCGCATATCCAATCTCCATTATTGCCCATCGCCAACCATCCTACGCTCCAATTGGGGCCGAAATATGTCCGCCCCAATCACAATCGCGTGAGACGGCAGGCCTGATTATCCCACAAGTATACCACACTTTCTCCCCTTTGTCAACCCTCATCTCCCTTCCCCATTCTAGTATTCCCTGCAATACCCTCTGAAAGGATGCTAGTAATGTAGACCGGGCCAAACCCTGCCATATCCCTATGTAGGGTCTTCTGTCTAAAAAAAGTTTTTCGTGAAGCACCTATAGAACAGACCCCATATTTGGGGATGGCACGCCTCGGCCTGTCGTACATTACTAGCGCTCCACTAGGGGGTATTTGAGGGAATATTAGATTGGGGAACGCAGGTGATGGGGATTGAGCATGGTCGGATGAAGTAAATTGTCCGATTGACTTAGCTCACGTTCTTGTGTCTTGCGATCGATCGGCCGATGTGAGATCGTTTATTCGTCGCAATGAAGCGGCCTAACGGAGACCATGCCATGACCGACCTTTCCAAACTGTCCCATGCTGAACTCCTCGCACTTGTGCCTTCGCTCCTCGCTAAGCTGGAAGAAGCCAACAAGCCCCGCGCTCTGACCTGCAAAGTATCCGACAAAGGCGCGATGTCTGTCTATGGCTTTGGCCAGTGGCCTGTCACTCTTTACAAATCCCAATGGATGCGGCTGTTCGCAGCGCGTGACCACCGTCGCCGCGTTCCTGCGTGACAACGATCACCTGCTCAAGGACAAGGCACCTGCCAAGGCCTGATCCCGCTACCTCTCAGGCCCTCTGCCCAAGTCGGGTGGGGGGCCAAAATTCGTCGCTCGCCGGGCCCGCAGTGTTGTTCGGAGCAAACTATATATTTTTTGGCCCTCCACCATATAAATTATTTTCATAGACGAGACTAGTGGTGGACAGGGGCAACTTGAATTGGCGAAAGGAAAATTGGATTGACAAAGGTTGGTTTTTCTGTCATACTTATGGGTAAGTAGAAATCCAACTGGAGTTTGTGTTGTGAAACCGACCCTGCATAGGGGAAGGCTGGCTAGGGTGCCAAAAATCATCTCAGTGAGGCCACTCACTCGGGATGATTTAGCATGTTTGCAGTTGCCCAGGGCTCCGCAGGGAAGAGTGAAGCAATTTCGAAACACGCATCATCGATTGGCGAAGTTATTCGCGGGTGGGCTGAGCCGGAAGCAGATTAGTGAAATCACTGGATTGAGTTATAATCGACTGGCGACATATAACACCGACCCGGCGTTCATGGAGCTTATCGCACAATACCAGCCAGAAGCTGATGCCCAGCATGATCAGGAGATCGACGAATACCGCAGTCTCAAGCTTGAGAATATGCTCAAAGCCGAACGTCAACTCGGTGAGCATCTCGATCAAGCCGATGACAAGGAAGAACTCCTTCCCATCAACGCCCTTCTGGCGATTAGCTCAGACGGCGCGGATCGCCTTGGCTACGGCAAGCAATCTCGCCAGACCAATGAGGTCTTTGACTTCGCCAAGATCCTCGAAGCCCAAATGTCTCGCATGGGCAAAGCTACCGTGATTGACGCAGTGGGGCATCCCTCCGCGTCAGGGTTGGAGGGGAAAGGTCTTGTCCCCGAGTCCCCTCCAATCCAACCATACGCGGCGAAAGCGGGTCTTCGCCGGCGTATCTAAAGGGAGGGAAGCCAATGCGCAGGATGGTGAGGTCGGGCCACATTACCCTTGCTGCAGGGTTCCCTCCTTTTAGTATTGCGGTATGCCTGAGGCATGCCCGAGCGGAAGGTCAGGCCTAATGGACGATCGTCTTGCCCAATGGCTAATCGAGGTGCGAGATGATCCTTTGGCGTTTGTAATGGGCGCGTTTCCTTGGGGACAGGTTGGGACGCAGTTGGAGGGGTATGATGGTCCGATGCCTTGGGCCAAAGCCTTGATGGGCCGAATCAAATCAGGCCTGACCACCATCGACGAAGCCATCCTCGAAGGAGTCGCCTCAGGCCATGGCATCGCCAAATCCACCACCGTCGCCCAGCTCATCCTCTGGGCGTTCATGACCTTCCCAGACACTCGTGGCGTCGTCACAGCCAACACTGAACCACAACTCAAAACCAAAACCTGGGCAGAACTCGGCAAATGGTTCAACCTCTGCTGGTTCGCTCGGGAATACTTCACCCTCACCGCAACCGCACTCCTGTCCAAAGACAAAACCCGCGAACGCACCTGGCGGATCGATATGATCCCGTGGTCCAAAACCAATCCCCAAGCCTTCGCTGGGCTCCACAACAAAGGCAAGCGGATGCTGCTTGTCTTCGATGAAGCTTCAGAAATCGAAGATATCATCTGGGAAACAGCCGAAGGCGCGTTCTCAGACCTCGCCACTCAGCTCATCTGGCTGGTCTTCGGCAACCCAACCCGCAACTTCGGTCGATTCCGCGAATGCTTCGATGGCGGCAAACACTCCTCCTTCTGGCACACAACCCAGATCGACTCCCGCGAAGTCCCAATAACCAATAAAAAACGCATTGAACACCTCATCTCCGTCTACGGCCTCGACTCCGACTACACCCGCGTCCGCATCCTTGGCCAATTCCCACGCCTCGGTCTCATGGAGTTCTTCTCCGCATTTGACATCGACGCAGCGATGTCCTCAGAACGAGAGGTTTACGTAGATGCCCTCACTCCACTCGCCATTGGCGTTGACGTTGCCCGCTATGGACGCAACAACTCTGTTATCTTTCCTAGAAAAGGGAGAGATGCTAGAACTCTCGAACGCAAGATTTTCTCTGGAATGGATACCGTTTCCCTTGCCAATCAAATCCACAACGCTTGGACAACCTGGCGACCAGACGGAATATTCATCGACGGCGGCGGTGTCGGCGGTGGCGTAGTCGACAACTGTCGTGCCAAGGCCCTCTACGTCACCGAAATCCAATTCGGCGCAAAGGACTCCATCACCGGCCTGATTGCCAACACCTCCGGCGAGAAATACGCCAACATGCGAGCAGCCATGTACGGTGCCTGCCGCGCTTGGCTCCGAACCGGCATGCTTCCATTCGATCCCAATCTCCGAACCGCGATGTTGGCAATCAAATACACCATCAAAGAATCCACTGGCGAGATCATCCTCACACCAAAAGAAGACATCCTCAACGACCACCCAGATATCGATCTGGATTCTCTCGACGGCCTTTGCCTAACCTTTGGCGGACCGTTGGTTCCACACCAACTCGCCGGTGGTGACCGACCACACGCACCGTTGCACGTGAGCGAATACAATCCATTCGACTCAGCCTTCATGGAAGGGCAGATTGAATATTCCCGAATCCAATCTCCAAGCCCTTCTTGGGATCCATACAAAGGAGAAGCTGCATGACCTGTCTCAAATGCCACAAAGAAATGCTCTACATGGGCACTTGGCCAGCCCTAGACGCTGCCTGCAAACTCTTCCATCGCTACAAATGCCTCAAGTGCAAAACCTACTCCGCGGAGCCTGTGTGATGACCAATGTCCGGTACAAACTCACCGCCGATGTCTACATGCCTCTCGATGGCCAATGGTCCATAGTCGGTGCTGGAACCGTCTTCGACGATCTCCCGAACGTAACCTACGCCATGGGCCACGCAACCATCCTCTCACCAGGCGAACCCGCAGGCCCACTCGGTCCTCACAACCGCGCTACCTCAGTCCGCAATGCGGTTAGGCATTAGTCAGGCAACGTATCTCTCCATCTAGGCGCTCAAGATGATCCCATCCCAACCACAGCAAGCTGTACCACAACTTCCCAATGCACCGCCTCCCCCACCGGTTATTGCACAGAATCCGCAGGGTGCGAAGCCGGGGAAGAAATCCGCGACTCCATCGTTCCTCAACGCCACAGCCCTGCCCAGCCCAGGTGTTGAATCCGGCGGGAAGAAACTGGTAGGACAATAACATGCCCCAAGCTCCAATGCTACCACCCGATGAAATGGCCAAGGCCCAATCAGGCGCCGGGCTCAACCCAGTCAACTTCCTCATCGCCGCCTCGGATATGCAAAAATCCAGCCAACTCTCCGCGTCAGTCCCGGCAGGCAAGGCCCTCCAAACTGGCAAGAAGCCTTCTCGCAAACCAATCCAGGTATTGAAATGACCTGTTGGGAATACATGGCCTTCGAAGTTCCGTTGGCAATGAAGCCTGAGGAATATCTCGAAAAGATCAACGCTCTAGGCAAAGACGGCTGGGAAGTCTACAAGCTGAGCGGTTGGTGTTGGCTCAAACGAAGGATTATTAAATGATAGATCTCGATAATCTCAAAGTCACCGCAAGCGCCTTCGCAGGCCTCATCGTTGGGTTAGTTATCGTCTGGCTCTTGATCTGGTGATCTCTTGAACGCTCTAACCACCAATCCCTTCAGCGGACTCTACTCGGAATACGTGACCGAGCAGGATATGCTTTTGCGGAAGTTCCAACAAGGTCGTTTACTAGGTTTGCGTAATAACAGATACTCATGGTGGACCCACGCAAGGGAGTTGGCGGACTTTATATTGCCAAGACGGTACAAATGGCTCATAACCCAAAACCAACAGAACCGCGGCAGCCCAATCAATCAACACATTCTGGATTCTACGGGTACAATAGCGGCAAGAAATCTATCCGCGGGGATGATGTCTGGCATATCATCCCCAACTCGTCCGTGGTTCAAATTGAAAATCGGGCGGTTAGATTCTACGCAAACTTCCCCTACAAGCTTGTGGTTAGCTGAATGCGAACGCCTCATGTACCTCGTCCTCGCCGAATCCAACTTCTACACCGCGATGGCGATATTCTACTTCGACCTCGTTGTCTTCGGCACCGCGGTCACGCTCGTCTACGAAGACTTCGACAACGTAGTCAACTGCATCAACCCTGCCTTCGGAGAATACTACGTCGACATCGATGGCAAATACCGACCAGTCATCTTCTACCGCGAATTCACCTACACCGTTGGCCAAACCGTCGACGAATTCGGTTATGAAAACACCTCACCGCAAATCCGCCAATTCTACGATCTCCAAGACGGTGCCAACCTAACCCGAGAGGTCATTATCGCTCATGCAATCGAACCCAACACCGACTCAAAGCGCTATGGCATACCCAGCCATTTCGCCTATCGTGAGACTTACTGGGAGTGGGGTGGAGCTACCAATCCCCAAGGGGGAACAAGTGCTCGTGGTTTTCTGCGGAAGCGGGGGTTTAGCGAACGAGCTGCTATTATCGGTCGATGGGACCTTGTGGCAAACGATCCTTATGGACGGTCACCCGGTATGGATGCCTTGCCCGATATAAAACAACTCCAACAAGAAACCCGCCGCAAGGCACAAGGCATCGACAAAGGCATCAACCCTCCACTCGTCGCCGACGCTCAGCTCAAAAACCAACCCGCTTCCCTCCTCCCAGGCGGCATCACCTTCCTCCAAGGCATGATGTCTTCCGGCAAAGACGGCATGAAACCCATCTACGGCAATTGGCGCCCAGACATCGCCGCGATCTCTGAAGACATGACCGAAGTCCGCCAACGGATCAAAGACATCTTCTTCAACTCTCTATTCCAAGTCGCGTCCCAATTCGAAACCCGCTCCAACATAACCGCCGTCGAATGGGACATGCGCAAGTCCGAATCCCTAATGATGCTCACCCCAGTCATCGAGCGTCTCCAAACCGAAGTCCTCGCGCCAGTCGTCGACCGTGTCTGGGGCATCATGCTCCGTGCCAACATCCTCCCACCACCCCCACCCGAGGCCGCTGGCGCCTTCGTCAACATCGAATACGTCTCCATGCTAGCCCTATCCCAGCGCGCGGCCCAAGCCGGTTCCATCGAGCGCGTTCTCCAAATCGCTGGTCAACTCGGTGGCCTCGATCCATCCCTCATCGACAACATCGATTTCGACATGGCCCTCGACATATACGCCAACCTTCTCAACAACGATCCCCGAATGATTCGTTCTCCCTCAGCCGTCGCCTTCATCCGCCAACAGCGCGCCCAACAAGCTGCTCAACAACAACAACTCCAAACCGCCGAGACCCTTTCCAAAGCCGGTGCCAATGCTTCACAAATCGATGTCGGCGGTGGTCAAAATCTCATGCAGAAGATGTTAACCCAATGACCTACATTGCAACATACTTGCCTTGGTTAATGTCAACTATCACAGTTTGGATGACGCTAATGGCAGGCAATAAGCATCCACAAGCTTGGCTAATTGGCCTGGGCAATCAGCTATTATGGCTGATTTGGATTTGCACTGTAGGTGCTTGGGGACTATTACCAATGAACGCTGCGTTGTGGGTTGTCTATGGCCGTAACCATTTGAAATGGAGCACAGCATGACCCAACCTCCACGCGTCCAGCACAAAGCCACCATCGCCATCAACGGCCGCAATGTCGACATCCACGCGCCACCGTTCATGCCCATCTCCCAACTAGAAGAATGGCTCGCCGAAGCCCTCAAAGCCGAAGGCTGCACCCTCGTCACCAAATCCTGGGCCACATCCGAAACCGACAAGGGTGCAAAATGATCAGAGAACGTTGGGAATATACTCACTGGGGCCCACCATCTCTAGAAACTACATGGGATGAAGCAATGGCCAAGATCAATGAGCTGGGTTCTCAAGGTTGGGAATTGATACCAACACACGGCTCTACCTGGATCTTCAAACGGAGACTTCAGGAGTGACCTTCGATGCAACCGATCGCAAAGCCATCAAACGCCGCATCAAGCAAGCCAAACAGCGCGAGGTCCAAAGACATAATTACACCCGCCACATTATGGCGGACCGATTTGGCCGAGAATGGATGTGGGAGCTGCTCGAGCGTTGCCATATCTTTCAAACTCCATTTATCGGAGGTGCACCAGACCAAACCGCATTCAACCTCGGCGAGCACAATTTCGGTCTCCAACTCCTTGCCGATATCATGACCGCCTGCCCGCAAGACTACCAACTTATGGCCCAAGAAGCAATGACAAGGAACCTAGCAAATGACCGACGTGACGATAACAACCGAAGCCCCGGCGGGGAACACTCCGGAAGCGAGGACTTTGGACGGGACGCTGAAGGATCAATCACCGAAGCCGACTACGACCCCTACGCCAGAGAGCCAGACCCCGACCCAGACCCCTACAACTGAACCTCCAGGCTCGACCTTTCTCACCGGAGCGAAGGCAGGTGAAGCGGAAGGTGAAGGTAAGGATAAGCCCAAGGAAGGTGAAGCGCCCAAGCCCGAACTCACCACCGGCGCACCGGAAAAATACACCGACTTCACCGTCCCCGAAGGATTCAAATTCGATGACAAGGCGCTTGGCGAGGCCCAAACCGTATTCAAAGAACTCAACCTTTCCCAAGCCAGCGCTCAAAAGCTCGTCGACACCTACACCAAGCAATTGACTGCTGCCAATGCTGCCCCTTACGATCTCTGGGCCAACACCCAACGAGAATGGAACACCGAAATCCTCTCCCGCTTCGGTGGCGAATCAGGCTCCAACAAGCTCCGCGGTGATATCAACAACGTGATCAATCGAGTCCTTCCCCCGACCCTGCAAAAATCATTCCGCGCAGCCCTCGACTTCACCGGCGCCGGTTCCAACCCAGACATGCTAGAAGCATTCTCCATCATGCTCAAACCCCACATGGAAGGTCGCCCAGTCCCGTCCGGCAATCCTTCCTCCACAGCCAACACAGACCCAACCCGCCCACCGGGCCCAGTCGATCCCGCAGCAGCCATGTATCCACATTTGGTCAAAAACCGACCACAGTAATCCCAACGTCCACCGCGGAGCGGTAGAACGGCACAGCCCAGAGGACCATAGGATAGGCCACTCACAATGAACATCAACCTCTGCACAAGGATGATTAGCCCATACCTCTGCACAAGGATGATTAGCCCATGGCAATCATTGGCTCCACCGCCCTAACCTACGCCGACTGGGCCAAGCGTCTCGATGACGGCTACAAAGTCGCGTCCATCATCGAACTCCTTTCCCAAACCAACGAGATCCTCGACGACATGATGGTCGTCGAGGGCAACCTCCCAACCGGGCACAAAACTACCGTTCGCACCGGCTTGCCCCAAGCCACCTGGCGCCTGCTCAACACCGGTGTCCCCAACGCCAAATCCACCACTGCCCAAATCGTCGACACCGTCGGCAACCTGGAAACCTACTCCGTCATTGACAAAGACATCGCGGACCTCAACGGCAACACCCCTGAGTTCAGATTGTCCGAGTCCCGCGCCTTCCTCGAAGGCATGTCCCAGCAAGTCGCCCAGGTCCTCATCTACGGCAACCAGTTCATCAACCCCGAGCGCTTCACTGGCTTTGCCCCACGCTACTCCACCCTTACCGCAGCCAACGCCCAAACCGCTGCCAACGTTCTCTCTGGCGGTGGTGCAGCCTCAACCAACACTTCCCTCTGGATCATGACCTGGGGCGTCGATACCAACCACGCCACCTTCCCAAAAGGCAAGCTCACTGGCCTTCAACAGCGTGACATGGGTGAATGGCCGGTCACCGACTCCAACGGCAACACCTTTCAAGCCTACCGCGAACACTTCAAATGGGAAATCGGCTTCGTCCAACGTGACTGGCGCTACATGGTCCGCGTTGCCAACATAGACGTGACTCAGCTCACCGGTGTCTCCGCGGCCAACCTGATCAACCTCATCATCCGCGGTCTCTACCGTCTCCCCACCGCGCCGGTCTCCGCAATGACCATCCAGACCTCGGACTCTCCAATGGTCCGCGCTGACATGGGCCGGACGGTCATCTACTGCAACCGTATCCTACGGACCTACCTTGATCTCCAAGCAATGAACAAAACCAACGTCCTTCTTCGCCTTGAAGAGTTCAACGGCAAGCCCATCACCACCTTCCGCGGCATCCCGGTGCGCACCGTAGACGCCATCCTCTCCAACGAAGCAACCGTCTCGTAAGGAACGCAACATGATCCTCGATGGCTATCTCCTCTTCACCAACTTCGCTGGCGGCGGCACTGGCTCTGGCGACAACCCCACCACCGGTTCCCAGGTCTCCACCAATCAACTCGACCTCGGCATCACCGGTCTGCCAACCTCCGGCTCCGGTGGTGGAGCGCGGGACATCGGCATTGGCGACGACCCGGCGATGAAACTGCTGGTCCAAGTGACCACTGCCTTCGCATCCGGCACCTCCCTCGCCGTGAACATCCAAGGCGCACCTGACAACGGTGCTGGCGCGCCGGGAACCTACACTGTCATGGCCACCGGCCCAGTCGTCGCCGAAGCCGCACTCATCGTTGGCGCACGTCTCCTCGACATCGACATGCCTCGTCCAGCTCCAGCCCAAGCCCTACCCCGCTTCCTCCAACTCGGCTACGTCACCATCGGCACCCACACTGCCGGAGCTCTCAAAGGCTTCCTCGTCCTCGATCGCCACGATCTTCCGGAACAATCCAACGCAGTGCTAGGTGGCTATCCACCCGGCATCGCCATCGCCAACTAAGGAGCCCTATCATGAAAAACTTCTTCCATCGTTGGGGCACCTCGCTTGCCCTTCTCTTGCTCTTGGGCAGTGTTGGCGCTGCCCAAGTCATCAACCAATCCGTACAAATCTCCCAAGATCCTCGTGGTCCGTTCAGTGTAGACATCAACAGTGGGATCTACTTCCCGGGTCACGTTCTCACCCCTGCTGGTCGCCCAGCCCCAGTCATCTCTGCCTGCGGTACTGTCACCAACGTTGGCACAGACTTCGGCGGCCGTGTAACCATCACCGCCGGTACCCCAGCCTCCTGCACACTCACCTTCGGCACAGCCTTTGTCACCGCACCCAATTGCGTTGTCGCAGCCCAAGGCGCTATCCCAGCCACTACCTTTAGCTGGGCCACCACAACTACAACCCTAGTCCTCACCACAGCAGCAGTTAACACGGTGTGGGACTACATCTGTGTGAGCGCATCATGACCAAACTTAGCGCACTTCTGGCAGGGATGATCATTGCCGCCCTTGCCTTCACCGTTGGTGTGTGGGCCCAACAGCTTAGCTCTCCAAACTTAACCGGTAATGAGGTTCTGGTTGGCGCTGTAGGCGGCCCAGGTGGACCATCAATCTTCATTCCTGTAGCAGAACTTCGGAATGCCACGGGACTTAAAACCTTCTCTGGATCTGGTGCTCAAGCTTATCAAATGCTTCCCTCTGATAGCACTCTCTTCTGGATCGGTGCCGCCCCAGCCAACTGGACCGTCACTACCCCGGTGTCTCCTTATGATGGGCAAATCCTACAGCTGGCCACAGATACCACCCTCACTGCCTTGGTGACTCTAACCCCAGCGACAGGACAAACTCTCCAAGCCACATTCAACAGCCAAACCCTAACCGCTGGAACCTCCTTGGAATGGATGTATGTCCTGGCCACAACCAAATGGCAAAGGCTCCGCTAATGCTTCGTCTCTGCGCCGCACTTCTCCTCTACCTTACCCTAGCCAGTGCGGCGCAGGCCGAGAACACCGTTGGTCCATCCAACGCCATCCTATGCAACAAGGTTGCGATTCAGGAAGTCGGCTTCACAACTGCAACCATCCTAGTTCCAGCCATAGCCGGACAGACCATCTTCATCTGTGGCTGGAACGTAACCAACACTGGAGCCAACGCTTCTGTCGCCTTCACCTCAGGCACCTTTGGCGCAGCCAACTGTGACACAGGCACAAAGAAATTATCCCCATCCTTCACGGTCAGCTCAAATTCACCAAATCAAGATCACATACAGATCGCAGGTAATTCAAGCAATCTAAGCCAAGCAGTCTGTATTACTTCATCTGCGGTCACGGTTTCAGTTATGTTATGGTATTCCCAATTCTAAAGGAGGGCTAAGTGAAAAAGCTAATCCTACTCTTCTACCTGGCCCTTTGCTCTACCGCACTGGCCCAACAAATCACCGGTCCCATACCGACAAACGCACTAGCTTGTGCCTTCAACACAGCTCCGCCAACAGTTACTTCTGGCTTCTGGGGCTATGCCCAATGTGACTCAACCGGCAAGCTAATCACCTCTGGTGGTGGTGGGGGAGGCCTTTCCGTCCAAGACCAAGCAACTTGGACCCAAGGCACCTCCAACATGACCCCTCAGGGTTGTGAATTTAATGATACCTCAACCCTGACCACAGGTACTCAAGGCACAACCCGTTGCACTACCAAACGCGCGCAGATCATTGATGTTGATTCCGTAGGAAATCAACTTCATACGGACATCACGTCGGCGACGCCCGCTGGTGCCAACACCATCGGCAATGTCAAGATCGTCGATACGGCGGGCACCAACCTTGCGACGGTCAAAGCGGCCAGCACGGCTCCAGTTGCAACGGATACGTCGTTCGTCACAGCGTTGAATCCGAATAGTCCGGGCATCATCGCTACGGGCGGATCAACTACCGCGCTTTCTGTTCCAATCAATCTGAATTCTCAATATCCAGTCAATTCAGTCACAACTGCGCCGACCGCGATTACTGGAAATTCAACTGGAGTAGCGGGTGCGGTTGTCGGCACGCTCGCCGCTGCAGCTTCCAAAACGACGTTTATCTGTGGTTTCAACGTTTCAGCGCTTGGGACAGCTAACACAGTAGGGCCAATTACAATTGCAGGCCTTGTAGGTTCTTCGCAGGTTTATCAGGCCAGCACTCTTGCAGCAGGTGTGGCACAACAGATAGGGCAAACATTCAATCCATGCATTCCAGCAAGTGCTGTAAATACGGCAATAACAATTACGACGACCGCAGCTGCTGGCGGATCTGCGGTCGATGTAAATTCTTGGGGCTACCAACTGTGAAAAAACTCTCTTCCCTTCTCACAGCGCTCTTCAGTCTTGTCTGGTTGACGGGGGCTGGGTGGTTGCCGTTGGCTGTCCCATCGGGTGTGCAGCCATTCACTGGGGCCGGTGATGTTGTTGGCGGTGCTGCAGCTTGGTGGGGACTTCAATCATATAACGCTACCACACGAGGCACCAAAGCAGTCAATGCATGCAATTCAACAGGTGGTGTTGATGTTGGATGCGCTGATCTTTTGACCAACTCAT
>WNFC01001134.1_pt1 | contig 28284 bp, 24 predicted proteins | sample 5400541 | NCBI WGS metagenome assembly WNFC01 (sample SAMN13153342, study PRJNA577476) | soil metagenome | isolation source: 120 cm saprolite under Douglas fir tree site 2 hole 2 replicate 1 | place: USA:California | collected 2015-04-18
CGAGACTCCTGTGGAGCACTCTTATTGCCACGATAACATCATGACAAGGAGGAAATAACTTATTTAGAACGATTTGCTAGAGGCATCATTCTCCTTACCGGAAAATGGCGTTCTCGATATTCTCAGACCAGAGATAAAAGCTTCATATCTTAAGCGTGGATTCGTATTCATCACATACGGACCACCTTATGACTTGATGTCTGTATAGCATGCTCTTTTTTCTCTGCTCAGGCCGTTTCGCTAGAGGTGTCTCAATTTGGGCAGGATGCCGTAGCGCTGGGAACAGCAACACTCGTCTTGGAACAGTTTCTGTCCAGTAGAGGAACGAAGCAAGAGCTAGCCAGATAAGCCGTAGCCCTGGTGAGGTTCGTTTCATCGTTTGCCGTTGGCACATTCCGTCCGATCAAGCAGAAAGGAGGGTTCAAGCGGAAAAGGCAGTGAATACCGGGTTCTCCTACATACTTCCCGTAGTGCATGCTGTTTTGTAGCAAAATCGAAGCATACTCCGGCGGCAATGATGAGCCGTTTGGACTCCATAATGCCCTGGAGCGCGATTCTCACAAAGGAAAGTGAGGCATAATGATGCGAATATCTGCGAAGTTTAGTTTTCTCTTGCTCAGCGTAGCGCTATTTTTGTCATTGGTCTTCGCAGCCTGTGGTGCGAATAGTAGCAGTGGTGGCTCTTCTAATACTACCAGTCCCATCAAGATAGCTTTCCTTATGCCCTGTTCTACCTGTGCCGACAGATTCGAGAAGCAGGATAAACCACTGTTCATCCAGGCGGTCAAAGCCCTCGATCCCTCGATCCAGGTCATCGCGAATAATGCCCAGGGATCATCCGCGACGCAGCTGGCGCAGACGGAAGCCGCGTTGACCAATGGCGCCAATGTGATCGTCATCAGTCCCCTGGACTCGGCCACCGGGGTTGCGGTGGCTGCGAAAGCCAGTGCCCAGCACGTTCCGGTCGTTTCTTACGATGGCCTGCTGACCGGTGCGACGATTGATTATTACGTCTCCTTCCCTAATGAGACAGTTGGTGAGATACAAGGCCAGTTTCTGCTCGATCATGTCAAGTCTGGTGGAACGATTGTGATGATCAATGGTTCCCAGGATATTGACCCTGGCCGGGAATTCAAAGCTGGGGCGCACAAGGTCCTCAATCCCGCATTTGCCAGCGGCAAACTGAAGCTGGGCTTCGAGGCCGATATCCATCAATTTGATCCGTCGAAAGCTCAGACCGCCATGGAACAGGCGCTGACCAAGCTCAATAACAAGGTCGATGGCGTGCTCGTCGCGAATGACGGGATGGCTGGCGGTGTCATCGCGGCCCTGACTGAGCAGAAGCTGAACGGGAAAGTGATCGTCACCGGTCAGGATGCGACCGATACCGGATTGCAACGTATCCTGGTGGGCGATCAAACGATGACCGTTTATAAGGCCATCAAGCAGGAGGCGACCGCTGCCGCCAAGATCGCGGTCGACCTGGCGAAGGGGGATCGATCCGCTGCCAGCAGCCTGACGACTACGAAGGTCAACAATGGCGCCATAGATGTTCCCTCGATACTGCTCACGCCTATCGTGGTCACGAAAGAGAATATCTTCTCGACGGTCATCCCAGACGGATTCACGACCAGAGCGAGGATCTGCATTGGACCCGCCGCCGCTCAATGCCCATGAGTATGCAAGATTCTGTGCTCCCTCAGGGCCAGCCACGACTGGCCCTGAGGGGTATAAGCAAAAGATTCGGAGCGATCGTCGCGCTCGATGGTGTCGATTTTGAAGTATACCCCGGTGAGGTCGTTGCTCTGGTTGGCGACAATGGCGCAGGCAAATCCACGTTGGCGAAAATCATCGCCGGGGTGTACCACGCGGATAGCGGGACAATCGCTTTTGAAGGACAGGATGTGGCAATTTCGTCGCCTGAGGCCGCCAACGCGCTGGGAATAGCTACCGTCTACCAGGACCTGGCGCTATGTGATAACCTGGATGTGGTCGCTAATCTCTTTCTGGGTCGTGAGCAGGGGCCGCGACGGCTTCCTATCGCATTGCGCTGGACGCAGGAGGATGAAATGGAACGACGGGCACGTGAAGTTCTGAGCAGTCTGTCGGTCCATCTCTCATCATTACGCCGTCCTGTAAAACAGCTTTCAGGAGGGCAGCGGCAATCGGTCGCCGTCGGTCGGGCAGTGCTGTGGGGATCAAAGGTTGTCTTGCTCGATGAACCCACAGCAGCGCTCGGAGTCGAGCAGACGACGATGGTCCACCGGCTTATTTTGCAGCTCCGTGAATTGGGCCTGTCGGTCGTGCTGATCTCGCATAACCTGACCGACGTCTTCAAAGTCGCGGATCGCATCATCGTCCTGCGGCTGGGGCGGCGCGTTGGCACCTTCATAACGGGTCAAACGACGACTGATCAAGTCGTCGCCGCTATTACCACAGGAGGGACAGAAGCAGCGGAGGGTATTTTATGAGGAATTTGCTACCAAAAGTGGAGGATTCCGTCCCGCATGAAGTGGTCTCCTATTCCCAGTCTCTCTGGGACAAATTGCTCAACCGGGTTCGGAGTGGCGAATGGGAACCGTGGCCGGTAGTCATTGGCTTGATTTTCACCTGGCTGCTCTTTCAGGGTCTGAATGGGAACTTTCTGACACCTCGCAATCTATCCAACCTCGTGTTGCAGACGGGGGTTGTGGGGACACTTGGGATCGGGGTCGTGCTGGTGTTGCTGCTTGGCGAGATCGATCTATCGCTTGGAGCGGTCTGTGGAGTGTGTGCGAGCGTTCTCGGCGTGCTGATCACCAACCTGCACTGGCCGGGGATTCCCGCGATGCTAGTGACGTTGCTCATTGGGATGCTGATCGGTCTGCTCCAGGGCGCGGTGACGGTCTATATTGGAGTGCCCTCCTTCATTGTGACGCTCGGTGGATTTCTTGCCTGGCAGGGGGTGCAGCTCATCTTACTTGGAGATGCTGGGGAATTGATCGTCCTCGATCCCATTGTACAGAGTTTCGCATCGTCCTATCTCACGGTGTTTACGAGTATTGTCTTAGGGATTTTCATCGTCGCGATCGTCCTGGTGAACCTGCTGGCGCGCAGGAGATCACGCCGCCGCGCTGGACTGGAGCCCTCCTCCATCTCCACGGCCATTCTTCGCCTGGTTGGGGTCATCGTTGGGACAGGCGTGGCTATTATCCTCTTCGATGCCTATTTTGGCATCCCGTATATGGTCGTTCTTCTGCTCGTCGTCGTTGCACTGCTCACCTGGATGACGAACCGCTCGGTTTTCGGGAGGTATGTCTTTGCGATTGGTGGCAACGCTGAGGCGGCACGGCGTGCGGGTATTCATGTGAAGACTGTGCGCCTGGCGATATTCGCGCTCGCCTCGACGCTCGCTGCTCTGGGCGGCATTCTGAGCGTCTCCCGCGAATTCGCGGTCTCCACCGGGACTGGCGGAGGAACTCTGTTACTCGAAGCAATTGCTGCTGCTGTGATCGGGGGAACCAGCCTTTTTGGGGGGCGCGGTCAGATCTACCAGGCTCTGCTTGGCGCTCTGGTTATTGGAAGTATCGAGAATGGACTTTACTTGCTGGGACAGCCAGCGAGTACACAAAATATCGCAACCGGTATCATTTTGGTAATCGCTGTTAGCGTTGATGCTCTGAGCCGGCGCCGACAGCAGACAAGCTGACAGGAGAAAGGGTCTTATGCTACGATTTCCCGAAAGATTTCTCTGGGGGACCGCGACTGCGGCCTATCAGGTGGAAGGAGCCGTGCAAGAAGACGGACGTAGGCCGTCGATTTGGGATAAATTCTCCCACACGCCCGGTAAAACGTTTCATGGGGATACAGGGGACATCGCCTGCGACCAGTATCACCGGCTCGAAGCGGATCTGGACTTGCTGGTGGATCTGGGCATTCCCGCGTACCGCTTCTCGGTTGCCTGGCCCCGAGTGATCCCATCCGGGCGTGGAGCAATCAATCAGGCCGGGCTTGATTACTATCGGTACCTGGTCGATGGCCTGTTGCAGCGAGGTATCACACCCTTGCTGACCCTCTATCACTGGGACCTGCCCCAGGCGTTGCAGGACGAAGGAGGTTGGACACGACGTGATACGGCGCAGGCATTTACAGAGTATGCTGCTGCCGTCTACCGTGCCCTGGGAGATCGAGTCCCTTTCTGGATTACCCTGAACGAGCCATGGTGTTCGGCATTCGTGGGGTACCTCCAGGGGCGGCACGCGCCAGGGTGGCGCGACGAAGCTGCGGCGCTGACGGCAGCCCATCATCTCCTGCTTGGACATGGCCTGGCCGTCCAGGCACTGCGTGACCTGGGTGGAAAGGGGGAGATAGGTATCGTACTCAATCTCGCCTCCCAGGTTCCGGCATCCGATGATCCTGCTGATCTTGCGGCAACGCGCCAGGTCGATGGCAACGAGAATCGCTTCTTTCTTGATCCGCTTTTCCGATCAAGTTATCCAGAGGATATGGTAGATTATTATTCTACAATGAGTGATTTTAGCTTTATCCAGGATGGGGATCTTTCGCTCATTGCTGCACCGCTGGATTTTCTGGGAATCAATTATTACGAGCAGCATATCGTACGTGCTGATCCACAAAACCGCGAACGTGGGGCAATCATCGATGTCCCGCCTGGTCCGCGAACTGCTGGGAATATTGGTATTAATCCCTCTGGACTGACAGAACTGCTGATTCGAGTGAAGAATGAATATACCTCTCTTCCCTTGTACGTAACCGAGAATGGCATAGCCCTCTACGACTATGTTGATCCAGAGGGCCAGGTCGATGATGTGGAGCGTATCGCCTACTTTGACGCGCATTTCCGTGCTGCCCATGCAGCGATTGAGCAAGGTGTCAATCTGCATGGCTATTTCACCTGGTCGTTCCTTGATAGCTTCGAGTGGGCACTTGGCTACTCCGTGCGCTTCGGTCTTGTCTCCGTTGATTATCGAACGCAGACTCGTATTCCTAAGCAAAGCGCGCACTGGTATCGCGAGGTTATACGCCACAATGCATTGTCATAGAACCCCTCTTCTAGAGGTAACTCTAAGATCCTTGCAAAAATAGTGGTAAATGCCCTACGAAGCATGATGACTCTCTGAGTCAGAGAAAAGGATGAAAATGGGAGAGCATACCCAGGAGGCCAACGTGTAGAGGTCGGCTCACAGTGGTGTGCTTCAACCCGTCTACGAAGCTGACCCGGGTGCGTCCAGCAGAGCTGCTTGTCGCCAGATGGAAACACCTGAGCACGCGTAGGAAATGTGTGTCTTACTTCGCACCTCTCGTTGATCGAAGCTCAGACGCAGAACGTCTAGTGAGAGAGGGAGGAGTTGGTATGCAAGTCGTCCATGAGCGCTGTTGCGGCTTAGATGTGCATAAAAAGACGGTCGTCGCCTGTAGTTTGCTGGCCCTGACCAATGGAGAAGTTCAGTGGCATCTCCGGACCTCCTCTCCTATGACGGCTGGTTTGTTGGCGCTTTCTGATTGGTTGGAGAGCCTGGCCGTCACGGTGATCGCCATGGTGGTGACCGGAATTTGACGCAGAGACCGGTGTTTAACCTGTTGGAGGATGGTCGCACGGTGATCCTGGTCAAGGCTCAGCATCGGAAAGCAATCCCGGGCCGCAAGACCGACAGTAAAGAGAGCGAGTGACTTGCTGATTTGCTGTGTCATGGACGACTCAAAGCCAGTTTCATTCCACCGGCCCCGATTCGTGAACTGCGCGACCTCACCAGGTACTGCAAGCGTTTGGTTCTGGAGCGTGCGCGAGAGGTCAATCGAGTGCAAAACGTGTGGGAAACCGCTACTAGCAAGCTGTCCTCGGTAGCAACCGCTGTGTTGGGCAAACGTGGGCGGGAGATGCTCTCGGCATTGATTGATTTGACCACTGATGCCGAAATCCTCGCCGAGCTAGCGCGTGGGAATTGGCGCAAGCAGCTTCCTCACTTACAGCAGGCTTTAGATGGTCGTGTCCAGGCCCAGCATCGACTCTTACTCAAACATCTTCTGGCTCATAGCACCTTTCTGGAAGAGACCTTGGAGCAGCTGCACCAGGAGATCGAGCAACACCTCTGCCCTTTTGAGGAGACCATGGCCTTGCTCATGAGCATTCCCGGCATTGCCCACGACTTGCGCAACGAGCTGTGACCAGTAGCCAATCGGCGTAGAAATATGCCTCCTTGAAGAGAACGAACGCAATGGTTCTCACCAAGGAGGTAGGCATGACCAGTATCGTCGATGGTTCAATGAAAATCCAGACAACTTCGGAGTCCAACCCCTCAACTCCCGCCTGGTTTGGCGAAGTCGTGTTGCTTAGTAGCTTTCTTCGCAAGCACGGTGTTCTCAGCAAGATCAGTGAGCAGGTGCGTTTTGCTCGGAGACGTTTCGGCCGGTACGAGATGATCGATTTTCTCGCGGTGCTGTTCGGCTACGCCATCAGTGGCGAGCGCACCCTGGAGGAGTTTTACGAGCGGCTCCAGCCCTTTGCAGTTCCGTTCATGGCGTTGTTTGAGCGAGACCAGTTGCCTTCCCGTTCAGCTCTCTCCCGCTTTTTAGACGCGCTGACGGAGGCGCCTGTCGAAGCGCTTCGGACCCTCTTTCTCGATGATCTACTCAGCCGTCCGAGCATTTCCGGAGCGAACGAGAAGCAAACCGGAAGTCTGGTGGATCGAGCGGGGAACGAGTGGACGGTCATCGACCTCGATGGCACGCGGGAGGCGGCTCGCCAACGCGCCTTGCCCCAGACCAACGACTTGCCTCCGGCCTCTCGCCGATTGGATGAGGTCTGCGCTCCTGGCTACACAGGACGCAAGCGGGGAGAAGTGGTCCGCACGAGAACCACCATCAGTCAGGCCCATAGTTATCACTGGCTCGGCAGTTTCGGAAACCGAGGCAACGGACGCTATCGGGAGGAACTGCACAAGGGACTGGCTGCGATCACACGCTATCTCAGCGCGTATCAGCTCCCATCGGAGCGGACGCTGCTGCGGCTCGACGGGCTGTATGGAACCGGAGCGGTGCTCGCGGATCTGGCCGGCTTTGCCTTTGTGACCCGCGGCAAGGAGTACACCGCCCTCGATCATCCCCTCGTCCAGGCTCGTCTGCATCTGCCACCGGATCAATACCAGCAACGCCCGGAAAGCCAGACAGCCCGCACCCTTTACGATTGTCCCGAGATCCCGGTGGGACCGCAGGGCGTGCTGTGTCGCGTGGTCGTCGCTACGAAAAAGAAGAGCCCCGTTGGCGTCACACGCGCGGGCATTGTGTACGAACTCTTCTTGACGAATTTGCCGCAGCACGCGTTTACGGCTTGCGACGTCGTCGAACTCTACTTGCATCGCGGTGCCTTTGAACCCATCTTAGCAGATGAGGATAGAGAACAGGACCCGGACCGCTGGTGCAGTCATGCGGCCTGGGGACAGGAAGCCTGGCAGGTGGTTGCCCAATGGGTCTGGAACCTCCGCCTCGAACTGGGGCATGTGCTTTCGCCGACTCCGCTGCGCGTCACCGAGTTTGCTCCTGCTATCCCAGAACCGAGTGCCCAGGCTGCCACACGTCCGACTTCATCTGCTCCTGCCTCTGGGTATGGCTCACCTACGACTGCCACCTCCTGGAAAACTGGTCGATTCACAGGGCAAGACTTTCTTCCCCAACCTGATGGCACGCTCCGTTGTCCAGCAGGGCAGGAGCTTCGTGCCCATGAGCGGCGTCGAGAAGCCGATGGGAGTCTACGGGTGGTGTACGCCGCCAGCATCCGTGCTTGTCGTCCCTGTCCGTTGCGCGACCAGTGCCAATGGAATGGGACCGCCACCGCGAAACCGCGTCAGGTGAGTGTCCTCTTGCATCCGCTCACTGTCGGCAATACGCCTCTGCTCTGGCGTGACTGGAGCCGAAGAGAACACCGACGCGCCTGTATACAGCTTGTTCAGCATCAACGTGTCGAGGTGAGCCTGGCGCCTCCTTCCGCGGATGAGCCAAACTCAGCCGAGATGGTCCTTTCTCGTGCCCAGCGGGCTCACACCCGCCTCTCGTGGGTCGAGCGCCTGGCTCGCAATGCGCGTCCTCCAGCCAAGGGGCATGTCAGCATCAGGCTCTTCGGGGTGCCAGACCAGTTCGCTGACTTCCTCACCCACCCCGATTGAGACGCGCGCCAGGTTCACTCCCTTTCAGCCGTGGAGGCGAGCCCGTTCGACGTCTGAGTCCAGGATCACGAGATCGAGATGGCGAAGGTGCTCGGGGTCGGCGACCACATGGATCTCGACGATCTTGCCACTCTTGATCGTGAGCCTGAAGACGAGGACCTGTTGCCCACGCCGGGCCACGGCTCCCACGGCTCCGTTCACCAGCGCCGGTTGCAACCCTCTGACGCGCCCGGAGACCTGCCGGGCCACGGCTCTTGCACCGCGGACTTCGCCTGGCGCGCCCACAGACACGGCGGCGCGGTCGGCCCGCAGGACCACATCCGGGTCCAGCAGCGTGAGCAGCGCGCCGAAGTCCCCCTCGCGCGACGCCTTGAGGAAGGCGTCGACCACTTCTCGGCCTCCTGGATGATCAGCTTCTTTTCTCCTCCCGGCCTCCCGCACTCGGCGACGTGCACGGCTCGCCAGCTTCTTTGCTGCTGCTCCCGAGCGCCCGACGATGGGGGCAATCTCGTTGAAGGGCACGTCGAAGAGATCGTGCAGCACGAAAGCCAGGCGCTCGGCGGGCGAAAGCGTGTCCAGGACGATCAGCAGCGCCTGGCCGACCGAGTCGGAAAGCTCCATCTCTTCCTCAGGGTCGATCCGGTCCTGCCTTTCTCCGCCTGGTTCCGGCCCAACCAACCCTGCGGGCTCCTCACGGCGCGATTTGCGCGAGCGCAGCATGTCCAGGCAGATCCGCGCAACCACGGTCGTCAGCCATCCGCGCAGATTCCCGATCCCGGTCTTGTCGGAACGGCTGAGGTGGAGCCAGCCCTCTTGCACAGCGTCCTCCGCTTCGGGGAGCGAGCCGAGCATGCGGTAGGCGACTGCCCGCAGGTGGGGACGTTCGGCCTCAAATTGTGCGGCCAGCCAGTCGTGTTCGTCCATTCCTCATCTTCCCTTTAGCTCATCGGTAACATTTCTTCGGTGTGTTCCGTCACTTTATTGACGGATGAAACCCACCCGATGTGACCATTCGTTCATCGGTCGCCTTTCCTCGTCACGTCCCGTCAAGAGAGTGACGGGCGAAACCCATTGTATGTGACAGGGAGATGAACTCCCCTGGAACGCAAGGGAGCGAAAACGTCTCGGTCGAAACCGAGAGGAACCGCTTCAGATTCATGCACAAGGAGAGTGATCATGCAAACACAGATGAAGCAGGCTCGAATCTTCCCTCGACGGCTGTCGACGGGCCTGTGCTGGTTCATCGCCGTGGAATTCTTCTTCTTCGCGCCGTTCAAGTTCTCTCCAGTTGGGGTCCTTGGGTACCCATCGTACTTTGTGAAGTTTGTGAACTGGGGCTATCCCGCCTGGTTCTCGGTCGTCGTCGGTGCCTGCGAGCTTGTGGCCGCAGTACTGCTGACCCTGCCGCGCAGGCGGTTCCTGGGTGCTGTGATGCTGGTAGCCCTCATGACAGGCGCGGTGACGACGCACATCGTCGATCATAATACGCTTGCCGACAGCATCGCGGCGCCGATAGAGCTGGTCCTGGCGGGCATCGCGGCTTTGACCCACTGGCCAGCGGATTGGAGAGAGCCGTTGGCGTTCGGGCCGTCTTCGGCGTCATCGGACGCTGCCACCCACTCGGGTTCTTCCGTCGGTCACATTTCTTCCTCGTCTTCCGTCAAAGGAGTGACCAGAGCAATTCCCCCGATGTCATCGGGAGACCAGCTCGAAGTGGAAGATCGAGTGGGGAATCTGGTCAAGCAAGATCGAAACCGGGGCCAGTAACGTCCAGGTTTGAGGAAAAGGAGAAATTATGAAGTACATGCTACTGCTTTACGGAAACACGTCTCAAGCGCCACATTATACCCCTGAAGAAGCGCGAGCCGCAAGGCAAGGCTGGTTTGATCTCCTGGCGGACATGAAAGCTGCCGGGGTGTATCTCTCCAATTATGGACTTTCCCCAGTCACCGACGCGACGACGGTGCGCATTCGGAATGGCGAGACGGTAGCCATCACTGGTCCGTTTGCTGAAACGGATGAGCAATTGGGCGGATACTTTCTGCTCGACTGCAAGAACCTCGATGAAGCAAAGGATTGGGCAGCGAAAATTCCCCATGCGAAGTTCGGCTCAATTGAGATCCGCCCGGTGATTACCTACACCGAGGGGTGACAAGAGAAGCAATGCTCAGCAGATAGGGAGGTGGCGGCTCGCCCGCCATTTCCCTGTCTGATGCCTTCTGGTCTCCATCTCGTTGCGCAATCCGTGGGAATAACATCCGTTTTCTCCTGGACCAAACACAGCAAGCTGGCCCGGTGCTCCTGGCACCGGGCTGTTTGAGGAAAACCAGCTTTCGTGCTATTGGACTGCCCCCAAAGAACCGCTCACAGCACTCGTCATTTGTACATTCACGAGCTTGATGAGTGGGAAATTCCCGCCACATCTCGACCGAAGGAAGGCTGAAGGGTCGAACGAAATGCCAGCTGTCGAACCGATCTCGACCACTTTTTGCATAGGCTGGTGATGGGTTTCGCGCGAGATGCACTCTCGGCTTTCCTCCCGCATTTACAAAAACGGTGCGAAACAATCCAACTCTGGAGCGGTTTCTCCAGTTTCTCACTGGTCGATTCCTCTGTTTCGCGCCAACTTCCCACATTTCGGCTCAAAAATCGTCGAACATTCGCGCCATTTACCACTGTTGTTATGAAATGAGTCAGAGCGTGGAAGTTGTGTCGAACCTTCGCCCGCGAAAGAATCTGGGTGAAGGTTCGACACACGGGCTGTCCACGCTCATTTTTGGTCGAACCTTCAGCCTATTTACCATTATTGTCACGAATATTTGGCCCAGTGCCACTGATCTTATTCCAAGCTATGCTGGATATCCTCTATAAGCAAGGACGCAATCCCTTCTTGGTAAGCTTTTTTCCCTTTTTCCTGTATGACACCTATTAGGGGAGTGAAAACATCGGGCAGTATGTGTAGACTGGCCACATCATCGGTATCGAGATTGGCTGCCCTTATATGCAGCGCAGCGACATAAGAGGGAGGATCGAAGCGCCAGAGTTGGCAGTGGCGGGGATAGCGGGAGAGCAAGTGAGCGGCGATGCGCAGCCCTTGAAGATCGAAGTCACCACTGTAGTGGAAGGTGACGTCGGGTGACGTATTGCTGATTTTGTTGAGAAGTTGCATGGTTGCAGCACTTGGCCAGCCAGAGGTGCAAATCAGCGTTGGGAGTGTTCCCTGTGGCTTCTCTGATTTTTCTTTTAAATCGCTCGTTAGTGTATCGACCACGACCTCGAAGACTTGGGGATTCTCGAACAGATACACATGATCGGTGGCTGGGTAGAGTTTGTGCCAGGTCAGCAACTGGCGCAACGGGAGGACCAGGATACGTTCGCCGGCGAGTTCTACCAATGGATCGCAGAGGCCAGTCATGTCCTCTGCAGATGAGAGATGAAAGACGGCTACCGTTGATGAAATGGTGTCTAGGAGTAGCCCGGCTTCAGCGTATAGCAGCAGGTGCTGTTGTTCTTGTTCCGGTGATGGTATGTGAGACCCTTCTCCTGGCTCTATAGGGTTCCCTGTTGTTGGCTCGACCCGGTTCAGTTTGCTCAAGTCCATCAAGGCCTGTAGGAAGAGGCGCCCTGCAAGGGTATTCATATCGAAGCAATGTGGATCGCCGCTAATCCGCTGGGCGAAGAGTGCCAGGCGTTCAAAGTTGGGAGGTGCTGGCAATTGCTGAAGGGCGTCGATTACCAAGCGGATACTGTGCAGGAGCTGGTTCTGAATCTCGAATGGCTCGTTTTTATACCGGCGGAAGAGCGCTTCTTTCCCATGCTGGCCAGTGAGCAACCAGTGTCTTCCTCTGGCGTCGCTGGGCAGATCATCAGCCAGCGACGCCAGCGTCTCGTAAAATGTCTGCTGGGCCTGAGCATGGTGCTGGCGCTGTGTGAGCCTCGTTGTGTGTGAACGCGCAGGGAAAAGAACTTGCAGCAGGTCTGGTAACTCGCAGGCGAAGCCACTGGCATTGAGGGCCCGTTGAAAATCGGCGAGTTGCACAACGATATCTGGACGATCCGACAACTGTCTATGGAGGAACCGTGCAACTTCGCGCTGCTCTTCTGGTGTACATGCTCGTAAGACAACCCTCCCATGAACACCGCCCCGCATGATATACTTGTGATAGATTGCTTCAAGCAGTCGTGTCCACACGGGCTGTTTGAAAAAAACTGCTGCTCTCTGGACATTTCCAGCCGCTTCTCCCGGCTTATTCATACCTCTATCCGCTCCGCGAGTGAGTGATCGGAACTCCAGAAGGAAGGGAAACCAGCAGCTAGCTCGCGGTCCTTGTCGCAGAACATCGTATATTTCACACAGGCGGGAATTTCAGCCCCTTCGCCTGTTACACGCGGTCCGGTCATGATCCATTGAAACTGCTGTTGGGCCAGGAACTTGAGCAACTGATGAGTATTTTCTACGCTCACTTTATCAAACGCTTCATCGAGTGCAATCAGGCGTGGTGCTCCTTGACCAGCACTCTCATAGAGCGCTGAGAGTGCTGCAAAGAAGGGGATATAGAGGGTGACGTACTGCTCGGCACCGCTTCCTTTTTTAAAGAAGCGATTCGTGAGATGCAATGAGCTCCCATCGGCGCGCAAGATGTAGATCTCGAACTGAAACCAGTTCCGATAGTCAAAAATGTGAGCCAGAGCCTCACTAAAGTTGGCCGCATTCGTCGTTTGAGGCTGCGTGCGCAAAGTGCTGATCTCCTGTCGGAATGCATGAACTAGCTGGTCTATTTCTTCCTGTTTAAAGGTCTGGGCTTGTCGGCGCAGCAGATCATGATATTGGGCCAGCCGGTTACCGGGCCTCGCTTGTGTCTGTTCCTCTTTTCGCGGTGTCCATCGGAGGTGGTAGTAGGTGCCAACAAATGCAGTCTGGCTGAGGACCTTATTCATCCTTCTGACCCAGTCCTCGGCGTCAGTAATGTGCTTGCCAATAGCATCAGCCATCTGTTCCAGCAGGAAGTTCTGGAAGAGTTCGCGCTCCCTGGCTTCCAACAACTGCTTCTGATGACTGATTTCTTCGCCCAGCCGGTTGAGCAACTCAGCGGCATTGGATCGGTCGGCGTTCTGGAAACGGACGATACCTTGTTCATCATACTGGGGACCATACTCGTGGAGCAGATTGTTGACTTCATAAACGATTTTGATCAGGGCGTTTTGCTCGCGCTCTCTATGCCCTTCCAGTTCAGTTTTCCGTTGGTGATAGATCTCCTCCTGTGCCTCTAGAGGGATGTCCAACATACTTTGTGCCATCTCCAAGGGTGCCTGACGCTCTATACGCTGTTTCAGGGTGACCAGCAACTCTACTGGATAAGCGTCAAGCCGGGTAAGGAAGCGCTGATAGGTTTCGTGGCAACGTCGTTGTGTCGCCTCAAGTATCGCCTGAGCATTTCCTTCATTCTGCTGATTGGTCTGCCAGGTCTCATGGACAACTGCACGGCGTTCTTTTATGGCTTGCAGCTCTTCAGGCAAGGTCTCCTGGCGCGCCTGCCACGCTTGCAATTGCACCAGCAAGTTGTCAATGCTGGCTTGCTCGGTTTGCTGTACGAGCTGCATCAGTGTTTCTAGTTCAGCCTTGGCTCGCTGAGCCTCCAATTTCGCTTTCTGTTGTGCCTGGGCGGCACGCCACTCGGCGGCTTTATCCTGTGTTAGCTGCTCTTGCGCTCTGTTATGCTCTTGCCAAGCTGCGCGCAGCCGTTCCAGGTAGCTGAGCAGTGTTCGCTGTTCACTGGCCAGCCTACTGGTCGCATCATGTGCCTGATCGACCATCTCAGAGGAACTGGCGAAGATCGGTACACCGGCTGCCGCTTTTTGCAGTTCTATTCTCAATGTCGTAATATGCAGGCGCAGAGCTTGGGACTCATTGCGTCTCTCCTGGTAGCGTTCGTCTGCCTGCCTGAGTATGCCAAATGTGGTCTTGAATTGCGTGTACCGGCCTTCTACTTCGCTGACTTTCCAGATCTCGCCCAGCCGGTTCTGCATGTTCTCCAGATACTGGCGCTGCTGCTCAAGGTGTTCGATCTGGCTATCGAGAGCTTTCAGTTCATTCTCAAGAAGCTCCCATTGCTGATGGAGTTGCTCCAACGCTCGGTGCTGCTCGCGAATGCGCGTGGCTCTACCAATACAACGGGCTGTCCCTTCCCCTGCCATACCAGTCAGCAGGCCGTGTGTCCAGGTTATTCTCTGGTAGTGGGCGTCTTGTTGCAAGACCGCCGGGTGGACGATACGTTCCATCTGTTGCAGAATGGCTTGCGTGACCTCTTCCCAACTGGTGGCCTGTGCACCAAGTGTGTCGCGCAGTGCCGGATCACTGCGCAGTAGGCAGGCATTCCATGCGGACGACTCGGCATCTGCCTGGAATTGGGCCAGGTGCGTGAGATCCAGGCGACAGTCGCTGAGCCCTTCGGTCGTTAAAAGCGCATCGGCCGCATCTACATGCGGAGGTAGAACAACTAGCGCGTCGAGCAGGCCGGCATCTTCCAGCATATGCTCAATGCCGCCAGCTAAGGCTCCCTGGTTATCGATTTCTGGGACAAAATCAAGCAGCATGTACAGCGGCAGAGCAGGAATACCGTGAGCCTCTAGAGACTGGCGTGCCAGGGCACGATGCGCAGAGCGCGCCGGCACGTATTCGGGCTCCTGACGTTTCTGCTCGTAAGCGGCCCAGGCTTGTTGAACAGCTGCTTGTTGGGCCCCCTGTTGCCCTTTGAGCTTCTCTAGACTCTGCTGGAGTTGCCCGCTCGATGTTTTCAGCCTGCCGAGTACCTGGTTGATCTCGTTGTGATAGTCTTGTTGCAAAGCGCCTAGATGCTCGACTATTTCCTGTGGCGAGCCGCTTTCGTTCCAGACTAAGCTGGCGCGTTCATGGAGAGGAATAAAATGGGCATGCCAATCACCCTGTTCCAACAATGTATCCAGCCAGTCTGCGAGATCCTGCTGGGCTAGGCAGACCGATTCGCGCTCGCGTTCAAATTGCCTGGTTGCTGCGTCAAGAGCGTCATACGCGGCCGTCTCCTGACGCTGGTTGAATTGGAGCTGGAGCATGTCCTTCTGCAGATCTTGGTGGAATTGCTTGAGTGTGCGCAACCAGTCTAGCCGTTCCTGAATGTGGATCTCCTGCAGTGAGGAAATCTTTGTAGATACGTTGGGGGTGGAGCTATCCAGAGAAAACCCGTGTACTTGCTGGAGCGTTTCGGCTAACTGGTCCGCAGCAATCGCCCAGCGCGCAACCTGTTCAGCCAAGTGGTGGAGTGCGGTGAGTTGTTCGCTACTTTGTTGGTGCATCTCCTCAAATGTCTGACGTTGCGTTTGTATTGCCTCGTTCGTTTGTTCACGTCGCTGGATGGCGTCGTCCAAAATCTGGCTCTGCGCGGCGAGGCTTTTTTCGAGATTGGTGACCGTGTCCTGCACTTGATTAAGTCGTCGAGCTGCCTGCAGCCCTTCACTACCCTCTAGTGCCGCGACCTGGCCAGCGAGCTCTACCTGTTCGTGTTCCAAAGCTTCAATCTGGGACTGGGAACGCTTCAGCTCGTTTTCAGCGCGAGTCATTGCCCGCTTCAGGCGCTGCATCTCGTTCTGTGCTGCGTTTACCTGAAATTGGTCGTGAACATAGTCACAGGCCGCCAAGCGTGCCTGGGCCATGGAGACGATTTGCTGAGCACGATGCAGGCGTTCAACAGCTGCATATGCTTCCTGACGCCGGTCAATCTCTTCCTGAAGCGAGTCCATCAATTCCAACGTCGTGGCCGCGTGCTGGATCAAATCATTAGGGAGCGCGGGTAGGGATTGGTCGAGGAAGACGCGTACCGAATCCAGGGAGAGGACACTATTCAGGTTTGGCTGGCGCAGGTAAAGGAGTTGCCTGATCAGGCGATGAAAATCGTTGATATCAGTCAAGTGAAAGAGGTAGTGCATCACCTTGTGCTCATAGTCGCGCTGTGTCTCGCAGACCAGGCCGTGCTCGGCTACCACCTTTTTAAAGGTGCGCAGATCGCAGGCGCGTCTCCCTCCATTACCTGTGTCCTGCATAGTAGAGATATCTTTTTCGAGGCGTGAACCATCTGTAATCAGAAAGCGTGTGCAACTGATCGGTGTGGTACTGTTGCGATTACCATAGAAGGCCAAGCCTATAGTGAGATAGCGGGCCTTATCGAACTCGCCACGCTCCCAACGTGTACGTAGCTCGGTAGCGAAAGGTGGCTGGTCCATGCCACGCCAGGCAAATTCAAGTGCAATATAGGTCGTGCGCTGATCGCGCATATAGGGCGTGTTCGATTCCTGACCGCCAATGATGTAGTAGTCAATGCGTTTCTCGCGTTTACCAAAGGTGTCGATGCGTTCAGGTCGGTAATCACCATCGAGCGCCAGGGTTATAGCGGCGGTGAGTACCGTCGACTTGCCAGACCGGTTATCGCCTGCCAGAAAGAGTCGCCCATGAGGGATCTCGAGTTCCTGGTGTTCATAAAGCCAGAAATTGGTTAAAATGATGCGTTCCAGGCGGTAACCTGCTGGTCCACCTACCATTTGCTGGAGAAGCCGGGCCTGGACGCGTGCGGCTTCTGCCCCAGTTTCATCCCACAAGGTAGAGCTTTCGCTATCGTATGGCATGAATACTTCTCCTTACTCCTTTGCTGAGTCAGCATTCTCAAACGCGGTCCAATCAAACGCCAAACGCGCCGTGCTGGCCTGTTTTTTTGTATTCCTGGCCTGAGGATGTTTTGGATGATTCTCTGGCAAATCCTGATTGTAGTTCACACTGTAGCGTGCTGCTGTGGGCAGAATGAGTATCTGCCCATCAGCATCTGGGCCACGCAACAAACCGAATTGGCGCATCCGCCAGTAGACTTCCTCTAGCAGTTCCGCCGCTTTGCTATCCTTGACTGTTGCTCCCCAATAGGAGCCATAGCGCTGGCGGAGTTCGCTGAAGAGTGGGATAATATCCCAATGCGACACATGCAGGCACCCATACCTATCGGGCAACCACTCGCCCTGCTCCACCTGTTGGCGAAACATGGTGCAGAGCAAGAGAATCATATGATCGTATGCGCCGTTTAAGCTGAGAGCTGGCCCTGCGCCTACCGAGAGACTGCTGCCACGCACTACGCAGGCGTAGTCATCGTTCAGCTCCAACAGCCAGCCGAACGTCCTGGCAAGTTCATCACTAACCCGTTCGGCCTGCTGGGTGAGGGATGCGAAGGCCTCGGGATCATCGTAACGTAACAGGACTGGGCCAAGCAGCAATGCGCGCCAGGCCCGAATCAAAGGAGGAATGCTTTGTGCCATGAGCGGGAGGACGCCAGAGGGCAACAATTGCTTGCTCTGTCTGCTCAACAGGTCAGCAATGGCCGCGACCCGTTCTTCGTTCAGCGCTTCAATTAGCGAATGTGCTATCGGCGTAAACTCGTAGAGGACCTCGCTCTCCTGTTGCGCGGCGTCTTCCACCCATTTTTTGACTTCTCCCTCCAGGGTCTGGAGTCCACCCAGCCGCGTCAGATAATCTAGCGCGCGCCACATGCTATAGCGATCCTGCTGGTTGCGAAAATCCAGGGCTGGTCCGCCTGTAACTTCTTTCGACTGTTGCTGTAGCTCGTCGGCCAGTTGTGAGAGAAGAAACTGCTGATTCCTGCCACCACCGGCGAGATAGCGCTTCTCTGCAAACCAGAGGAGCCAGGACAGACAGACAAAATCGCGTGCGCGTTTCAGTTTATCGTCGAGATAGACCGGCGTAATGCCATGCAGATGACGCTCCAAGCGAAAAAATGCAGAGCCGCGCTGAATACGCCAGCCGGTGTTCTGCTCATGCCAGCGCTCCAAGGTCACTAGATGGGCACGAATCAGGCGATATGCATCAGGATTCGTGTGCAATGAAACAGTAACATTATCCAGCAAAGCAGCATGAGCCTGGAAAATATCGCGCGAAGTGTGATAGGTGAGTACCCTCTGCGGAGGCATTTCCGTTTCCAAATCCCCGTCATGCTTTTCCCATGTGAGATCACTCTCTTCGGAGGTTGTATTCGCTAACACCTGTTCGTCATCAAGTATCATGGCATCACCTCGGTTTTTACTCTTTCCTGCCGCTCATGTTGTGCCTGGAGAGCGGTATTGGCCCGATGTTGCAGACGATAGCGGGGTAGCAGGAGCACACCGTCGCAGGCACGCAGGGCGACATAACGTGCCTCGCGCCGGTTGAGTAGGGTGACGACCGAGCCATCCGGCAGTTTGTACTCTAGTGAGAGATTGCTCAGACAACCACCGACCATTTCACTCAGGGCCGCGCGCTCTTCCGGTGTAATCTCAATGATTGTGCCCAGGTCGAGGATTGGCTCGCGGAAGAGACGGGCAAAGCGCTGGTGCTGGAGAGCCGCTGCGGCATCGTGCTGCTGTTTCATCTGGTATACAGCGTCCGCGCTGTGCCGCATCGGCTGCTCAATAGTCCTTTCCACATTGCCTTTATAGATAGGGCGGAGGCTGCGTACCACGGTTGGAGGCTGCTGCCAGGGTGTACGCTCACCCGGCGTATTTGCTACCTCTGGTGTTCCGGCAAAGCTCTCGGCGAGGTGAATAGGCATAGCGCTGGCGAACGCGGCTGCATACAGATGCTGCGCCGTCTCTAGATCGCTGATCTGCATAAACTGGTTGGAAAGGGTATAGAGCATGCTTACATAGTCGGTCTGGGGACGCATAGAGGTCGCCAGGGAGTGGGCGCGATGCACAACTTTCTGGATCGCATCGTTGGCTGCTTTGGAGAACAGGGTAATGGTGCTCTGCTGAAGAAACCAGTCCTGCAGTGCCTCGATCTGCTGACGAATGTCTTCGTGCCAGAGCGCAATGTGCTCGGCCTGTGTCTGAATTGGCGGAGGCGTCGAGGTAATGATTTCCAACAAACGCGCATTCTTCCCGCTGGACATCCAGCCTGTGAGCAGACCGCGAATCGCGTTGCTATACTGCACCAGTTGTTGGGCGAAGCTCTGAATGTAGGTTATGACAATGGACTTATAGGCAAGATAAGCGGTGAGGTTCGCGATATGCTGGGCGCTTTGATGCATGCTACCCAGATACTGAGCAGCGTCGTGGGTAACGCGCTCCCAGGTGGTAAAGGCCCGGTTCCATTGCTCAGCGATCTCCTGGCAACGCTCGGGCGTAAAGCTACGGCGATCTTCCTGCAGCCACGTGTCCAGTTGACGCAGCAGTTCATCGAGAAGGGGCAGATCACCTTGCCGCAAACCGCCTTCACTGGCTCCAATGTGTGCGTGGCTGGCGAGAAACGCTTCGATTTCCAACGCTTCAGAAGTGGCTTGATAGCGCAGGATCGATGAGCGCAAATCGGCGATGGTTGTGACTCGGCCTGTGTCGTAAATTGTGGTAAGATTGCCCCACCTGACTAGGCTATCCAGGTCTGCTTTACAATTCTCTGAATGATATTCCTGCTTGATCTCTTCACGTACTGCATCTAGCACGTCTTGTGCAGTGAGTTGATAACGATACGCACGGCTGCGTCGATAGAAGGTGCGCATGATGGCGCGATAAGAGTTGGTATGATCCACCAGCGGGGTAAGGTAGTTGAAAAGCGAGAGAGAGCCGAATTGTTTAAACGCAGTGATGTTATCCTGGATCTGTTGAAATGATCCACGACCGTTGACGCGGTTCTCTTCAGATGGATCAAAGGCTGTGAACGGGTCTAACGAAGCCAAGGGATTGTCTTTCCTCTCTCGCTCTATTATGTACTGCCCATATATTGATTAATAGCTAAGGCAAGGTTCAATTTGGACGAAGTGTACTTGACAGTTTGAACAGTCACACCGTGTCACGCCTCCGCGAAGCGAAGGATCTGTCGCGCTCGGCAGCGAGATCCTTCGCTTCGCGGAGGCGTGACAGAACTGGACCTTACTGGTGGTGAGGAACTGTCAAGTTCCTTTGAACCTTGCCTAAACTTGAAAAGGGTAGCATGTATGCTATTATATCTCATATAAAGCACGCTCTGCTTGTTCTGGAGGATATGCAACAAGCCCGCTGCCACTGCACGAAAGTCCTCCAATTCTGTAATATTTCTATGCCCTCTTGAAGTAGAGAGTTTGCTCGTAGAAGCACGGAAGTAGGGATGCACCACAATGTTTGTTAATCAAGACAATACATTTCCTCATCGTCCATATATCGATGAAAAATGCCACATTTCCCCATATTTAGCGGGTGTTCGGTGGTCACAATAGCTGGTTGGTTTCTGTGGAGATACAGCAACTCTCCAGCGATCCCATCGCATTCGTTCATCCCGAGCACGTTCGATATCTGCTCACGGCGGGTGAGAGGGAGAACGTACGCCGACCTGTTTCCCGCGCCAGACCAAGGAGGGTGGGAGACAGATGTTCTCCTGGGCGGCCTACTGGTCTTTTCAACGGGAGGAGCTATCAATGCGTGCTAAAAAATCGCTCGACCTCTTCGAGGCACGTGACGAGAGGCGCCGGAGGGAGCGCGCGAAGCACGCTTTTCCCGTAGCCTTTGGTGTGCAGGCGCGCGTCAAGAATGGCCATGACGCCGCGATCGTCGTCCGCGCGCAGCAGGCGCCCGACCCCCTGCTTGAGCTGGAGGATCACCTGTGGGAGGACATACTCGCGAAACCAGTTCTCCCCCCGGGCCTTCATGCGCGCTACACGTGCCTCGTGCACAGGATCATCTGGTGGCTCAAAAGGCAACCGATCGATGACCACCAGCGAGAGCGCCTCACCAGGGATGTCCACGCCTTCCCAGAAGGTCTTGACGCCAAAGAGGACTGCATTCCGCGCTTCTTTGAACTGGCGCACGAGTTCAGCGCGCGGCAGGTCTCCCTGGCGCACTACCGGGTAGGGGATGTGTGCCGAGACCTCCCCATAGACCTGGTCGAGCATCCGCTTACTGGCAAAGAGCAGGAAAGCGCGTCCTTGAGATGCATTGACCAGGTGGCGCATACGCTGCGCCACCGCCCGCATGTAATCCTGAGCGGCCTGATTGTTCCCATAGCTCGGCTCGGGTAGGTCACGTGGCACATAAAGCAGGGCGTTGTGCCGGTAGTCAAAGGCCGACGGTAAAATGCGTTCGAGGACCTCGTGCTGCTCAAGGCCAACGCGCTTGCGGAAATATGCAAAGTGGGGACCGGTGTCTCCCGGTTTGAGCGGATGAGGGCCAACCGTCGCGAGCGTGGCGGAGGCACACACCGTCGGCCACTTGTCAAAGAGCTTCTTCTTGAGCCATGGGGCGACATCGAGCGGAGCTGCAGAGACCTCAATGAAAGGGAGGCGGTTCCCAGTCGGTGAGACGCGCTCCAGAGAATAGACATGGTCCTCTGGTTGGTCAACCGCACAGACGATGCGCACGCGCTCCGCCAGATGTTGCGTGCGCTGGATCAGTTTCTGATAGAGGACCTCTTCTTTTTCTGTTTGGTACAACGGTGGTTGCTGGCGGAGGGCTGCGACCAGGTCAGTCAGGTAGGCTGCCAGGCGCATGGCTTCCTGCACTGGCCGATGCAGCGGCACTTTGTTCGCGCCGGTGATGGGCAGACGTTCTTCCAGCTGCTGCCAGACTCCGGTGGCGCACCGGAGCACCTCTTCCTGCAGTTTGACGGGAGTATGCGCCCGCAGGGTTTTGTGCGCCAACAAGCTCGTGATATGAGCATAGGCGACGGTCCTGGTGAAGGCGCGGGTCGCTTCATCCTCAAGATGATGCGCCTCATCGAGCACAATCACATCCCGGTGAGGCAGGATGGCTCCCTCGGCAACCGCGTCCAGCAGCAGCAGGGTGTGATTGACTACGATCACCTGCGCCCGCTGCGCTTGTTCGCGCATCTGGCGGACATAGCAATCGCAGAAGGAGGGACACTTACTCCACGCGCACTGGTCGCTGTCTCCACATACCCTGCTCCGCAAGTCGCCCGGCAGCTGAAAGCCGAGTGTCTCAAAGTCGCCCCCGAAGGCGTGAGCGAGATCATCGATCACCCCGATCAGACGACGCCATTCCCATCGCTGGGTGTCCAGTGATCCCTCTGCCCGCTCTGCCTCCAGGCGATCCAGGCACACGTAGTTGCCGATGCCTTTAACGAGTGCCGCCTCGCATGGCTGGATATGGTGTTGGATAAAGGGAATATCTTTGTAGAAGAGCTGTTCTTGCAGCGCTTTGTTTGCTGTACTGAGAAGGGCGACCTTGCCGGAGCGGACAAGCGGGAGGAGGTACGCCAGACTTTTTAGTAAATAGCGTGAATGTTCGACGATTTTTGAGGTCAATGATAGGAATTCGGCGCGAAACAGAGGAATCGACCATTCAGAGCCTGGAGAAACCGCCCCAGATCTGGTGTGACTTCCTTTGAATGTTGTAAATAAAAACCGTCTTTCGGTTGATCTCGGAGACAGGTGCTGAGGCGGCACTGCCGCCTCTCGACGAACCGGCGGGTAATAAAATGACGCCACACTTCCCCTTGCAATCCACCGTCAGACGCATCTTGAGAGAGCAGTGCTTACAGATCGGAAGGAGCAGTCTGCTCCGTAAGCAACTGGTACAAGCGAGCCTTCCGTTGTGGTCCCTGGAGAATGGGTGAGAGGAGCCGTCGACCATGGAAGTAGGTAAAGATGTTGCCTCTACTGAATGGTCGTTGTAATGATGCGAGTTCACGACGCGCAGCCTCTTCGCTCACCAAAGCGTAACGCACCAGATAGGCCAGCACTTCGTCATCCGGACGACCCTCGCTCAAGAGCCATGCCGCATTGCATGACACACCGAACAAGAGATCTTTGGCGCGGTGGATCTTCGTCAGGTCGCTGTGATCCGAGCGCATGCCTGCTTCTGGATAGATATGTTCAGCCAGCCACGCTTCTGCCTCTCCAGGAGCAAAGACCATCTCGTGAGCAAGCAAGGCTAGCCCTTCACTGATTCCATAGCGTGGCGAGCAAGGCAAAAGCACCTGTTCTTCCACATATCCTCGCTGTTGGATGAGAACCTCATCTTTGAGCACAAACTCCGCCAGATGGCCGGGATATCCTTCATGACATAACACGTAGAAGAGATCGGTGAGAGGAAAAGGGACCGCAGGGTTGAGATAGACGCGCGAGCGATGGTTCCCCAGGTAACGGGCCATGGCCCGTGCAGGCCGATCAACGATGGTCTGGATCTCGGTCTGCGCGTCAGCGGGCAGGGGAACAAGCGTTTGGGTGCGAAGCTTTGCCTCCGTTAAGGCACGCTGAAAAAAAGAGGGCAACAGAGAGGTTTTCTCTGGCGGCAAGGTAAAGGACGCTTGCCATTGATGCAGCCGTGCAGCGATGCTGTCACGGCCAGGAAGCGCTTCCTCATAGAGGGCATAGGCTTGCTCGAAGGTACTCTCTGGCAGCCAATCAACGTCGAGATCATAGCAGCGTCTGACCTCCTCTTGCAACGAAAAGTGCTCACCTTGCAGGCGACGGCTCACCGTTTCAAGCGCACGAAGTTGCTTCGCCAGGTACGCTCTCCGTCGCGATGCAAACTGTTGGAGAGGCAAGGTCTCTTGTAACTCCTGAGCGTTGCGGACCAGCAGATCTGCCGGTTGAATAGGCTCATGGAGCACCTGTTCATGCCATTCTGGCGGTTGATATTCCTCTACAGGTGCGTAGGGAGTACTCTGCTGAGTAGCCTTGTTCAGTCTCAGCGCTAGAACAATGTAATCGTGTAACCAGCGTTCACTCAAAAGATCATTTTTCCTTTCCCTGCACGGTGTTGCTATCTTCAGCCCCATTTTCCCGCGATCAGGACAGCTCGACGCTTCCCCCAGAAAAGCTTTGGTCTTGTGTCAAGACCAGATCTCGATGGTTAGCAGACACAGTATTTGACTGCTAAATCCCAGTCTACCATATCCTCTGGCTCTTTTCTAGCAGTTGGCACGGTATATGGAGTGCTCACACGCACAGGTTGTCTCATCTGTGCTGCCAAACAGACGCACACCTGATCGGCTGATGGGATCAAAAGCTGGATCAACGCCACAGGGCGTTACCATGAATTTACAACATGCGCGTGAAACAGGCCGCTTCTGGCGCGGCTTCACGTTGAGAGAGTCAGTCGATTCCAAGCATTCGCGCCGAATTCCTATCATTGACCTTAAAAATCGTCGAACATTCACGCTATTTACCACTTTTCCCGACCCCTGTGGGGGTGGTAAATTGGGTGAATGTTCGAACAAATCGGCCCCAATCATCGAAAAGTGAGATCAAAAATAGGACAGGGCCACGAATTGATCTCCCGTGGTACATAGGCTGAAGGTTCGCCCATTTTTTGGCCCAAGGGTGAGCCATGGTATGAAGGTTCGAACACCCACATTCCGTCTGAAGCGAGCATTCTGACCTTTGGAGGCATCGCGTCGTTTTTGGCCTTTCCAGTTTTCCTTCGTGCAAAGAGAATGGACTGGTATCTTCTCGCGCGCCTCGCGAGAGGAACGGAACGATTGAAAGGAGTTCTGAGGATGAACGAACCCATCACAACACTGGACACCCGACACAGCGGACCAGACGGAGTGGTCACGCCATGGGAGGAGACGCGTCGGGTGCTGGAAACCGCCGACCTGTTCTGGCTCTCGACAGTGCGGGCCGACGGTCGCCCTCACGTCACGCCGTGCGTTTCCGTGTGGCACGACGGGGCCATCCACTTTACCGCTGAAGAAACCGCACAGAAGACGGTCAACCTGCGTGGAAACCCGCACGTCATTCTGACGACCGGCTACAACCAGATAGGGGGACTCACCGTGGTGGTTGAGGGCGACGCCGTGCGGATCACCGACCAGGACACCCTCGAACGCTTAGCCTCGGTGTGGGCGACCAAGTGGGATGGAAGCTGGCCATACCAGGTACGCAACGGGTATTTTTACCTCTACGATGAAGACGAACAACGAGTTCTCGTAGATTCGAACCTCGTGTTCTCCGTCAAACCCACCAAGGTCTTCGCATTCGGCAGAGGCCAGACCCGCCACCAGTTCTGACTACTCGCTTCGCGTCGCCACGCGACAGGCATTGGCCGCGTTCTGTCTCAACCGATGGAACGCGGCGGTGTTCGAATCTTCACCCCATGGCTCATCCTTGATCCCCAAAATGGACGAACCTTGAGCTTATGTACCATCCCGATGAGCTTGTAGAGCGAGTACACTGTTCTGTAGAGATGGAAATTCGTGGATGCAAGGAGCTTCCCATGTCTGAGAACGGAATTCGTGGTGTCGATCTGTTCAAAATCGCTGGCGAGAGTATTTCTGGCTGGATTCCCAGTTGGAAATTAGGAGGCCAAAAACCTACCCGGCAGCCTTTTTGTAGCCTGATGGAAGAACGCCTGTTGATGTACCTGGAGTATGATACTTGCTCAAGACCTGGGCTACACATACTTGCACTCATCGGTTGCGGGTAAAACTGGAAAGTATGTAGAAAAGAAGCAGAAAGCGAGAACGAGCCAGTAGCCAAAAATGGCTATGGCTCAGCGCGAAAAGCAGGCAGAAGTTACTCTTGAAAGGCACAAACCGACAAAGAAATCAGGAGAGAGGAAACAACGTGAAAAGGTGGTCGTCATGCCTGCGCGCAAGCGGAAGCTTCGAGAACGGACCCACGATTGGCAAGAAATCCAGCACTATACGCTTTGGCCGGAGCAGGAGCAATATGAACGGCTGCGCCCTGTCATCCTGTTCGGAGAGACGGCGGCTGAGCGTGCCAAAGAAACCGGAACCAGCGAACGCACGTTGTACCACCAGGCCCGGCTCTTTGAGCAAGAAGGCATGGCAAGCCTCTTTCACAAGGAGCGCGCCCCTTCCACCGAGACCGGGCGCAGTCTCCCACTGGAGATGCGCCAACTGATCGTCGATTTGAAAGCTGAGCACCCAGGCTTTCGTCCCCATGAGATTGCCACCATCTGTTTTCTGCACTTTGAGCGCAGGCCGTCCGACCACACTGTGAAGCGTATCCTGGCAGATGGACCCAAGCCCTCTCTTTCAGGGCGGCGCTATCCCCCCTACGCTCAGATTGCCGACGGGTATGAGAGACGCCATACCATTGTCGATCTACACACGCAGGGATGGTCTGTCAAAACGATGAGCGATTACCTCCAAACGTCACGCGCACGGGTCTATGAAGTGCTCAAGCGCTGGGCGGCTGAGGGCTATGCAGGACTCGATGATAGGCCAAGCAGTGCGCCACACCAGCCCGCACGCAAAGCCAGCATGGATGCGATCAGCGAGGTAAGGAAGTTGGTCAGGGAGTCTCCTGAATTGGGCGCGTATCGCGTGCGCGCCGCTTTGGAGCAGATCGGCATCCATCTCTCCCAGGCTACGTGCGGAAGGCTGTTGGCTCTCAATCGGAAGCTCTACGGATTGCCCACGAAATCCGCGGGAGCCCCGCGCGAGCACAAAGAGATGCCATTTAAGGCACGGTTCAGGCAGGAGATATGGTCAGTTGATATCAGATATATTGAAGAGCATAACTTAGGATTCCCGGAACCCGTCTATCTGATCAGTATATTAGAGAATTACTCAAGGGCCTGCCTGGCAAGCAAGATTTCTGCGACGCAGACCGGCTGGGATTATCTGGAAGTCCTCTTTGAGGCGCTCTCAGCCTTTGGTGCGCCATCGATGATTGTCAGTGATGGGGGTGGGCAATTTCGCAGCAATCAAGCAATGGACGTCTATACAGCTTTGGGCATGAGAAAAGAGCAGATCGAGAAGCGGCAGGCATGGCAAAATTATGTCGAGTCGCACTTCAATACCGTCCGAAAAATGGCGGACGCGAAATTCGCACGAGCACGCTCCTGGGAAGAGATGACTGCTATTCACCAGCAATGGATGTATGATTACAACGTGCAGCGACACTTCGCACATGAAAAGCGAGAGGATGGCTGTCATAGCCCCGCCGCCGTCCTGGGAGGCGCGACCGGCACAGTGTACCCCGAATCGGTGCTCAGTCGCATTCTGTTTGCCACCCGGTATGTCAGGCGGTTGGATAAGCATGGCTTTCTTCGCTACCAGGACTGGAAATTCTATGGAGAACGGGGCCTGTTAAGCGCATAATAAAAAAAAACGGCTCATCCCCAAAAGAAGTGAGCCTGCTTGCTGCAACTATCTCAAATTTCTGATACAATGTCATCAGCATTACCTATCAGGAGTATTCTATCAATGGACCCCAGAGAGATAGCTCTCTTCTCACGTGTGTTCCACCTGCCTGCTGAAATCACCATTACATCTGTTGATCCCTCTCCCACCGAACTCGTCATGGGTGTGGCCTGCCAGGCCCCCCACCGTCGCTGACCTGCCTTGCGCGGGTCGCAACGTGATCCTAGTTCTCACCGTACGCAAATTCGTGTGTGGGACACCAACGTGTCCGCGCAAAATTTTTACGGAGCGCCTCCCAGGGCTGGTCGAGTCCTATGCACGAATGACCAGCAGGCTCATCGCGCTCGTACAAGCTCTCGGGTTAGTGGCAGGTGGGCAAATGGGCACGCGACAAGCCGACCGATCCGGCATCGCGACCACCCCGTCCACCTTGTTACGCCATCTCATGCAGTTGCCTGCTCCGCAGACACGAGCGGTGCGGGTCCTTGGGGTTGATGACTTCGCCTGGAAGAAACGCTTCACCTATGGAACCATTTTGGTCGATCTTGAGCGCAGAAAAATTATTGATGTGCTTGCTGATCGAGAAAGTGCGACCGTCGAAGCCTGGTTACAAGCGCATCCAGAAGTAGAATTTGTGAGCAGAGATCGTGGCAAGGAGTTTACCAAAGCAGCCACCATGGGCGCGCCGCAAGCGCAGCAGGTGGTCGATCGTTTCCATGTCGTAAAAAACCTGTCAGAGGTGCTCCAGGAGATCCTTGGGCACTGTCGTGCGGAAATCCGAAAGGCGAGAAGCAGCAGTCTCTGAGTTTGAGAAGGCCGCAGAAGAGCGCACCCGCGGGCTGCCAACGGTAGCCACCTGGCAGCAGCGTACTCCTGCCCACGTGAAGAAAGCCCATCAGGCACGTCAAGCCAGTCGTGATGATCGCTATCAGCAGATGGCCACCTTGCGTGCGCAAGGCTTGACGCAAAGCGAGGTGGCAAAGCGGATGGGGATGTCTGAACGGGCGGTACGCCATTGGC